>TARA_R110000850_G_scaffold108586_2_pt1 | contig 22363 bp, 22 predicted proteins | sample TARA_R110000850 | Tara Oceans TARA_R110000850 (sample SAMEA4397586) | marine metagenome | biome: Polar Biome; feature: [SRF] surface water layer (ENVO:00010504); material: water (ENVO:00002006), including particulate matter (ENVO:01000060) such as... | depth 5 m | reverse complement strand
ACACCCTACATAGGGGCAATACACCGACGTTTCCATGTTTCTTAATACGAGGTACCTATGAATTCGCCACTGATACAGCTTCTGGTACTTGCCGGTATTGCAGTGTTCCTGATTTTGCGTCTGAAAAATGTTCTTGGCACGCGAGATGGCTATGAAAAGCCAACGGCTGTCGAAGCTCCGCAAAAAACAACGAAGGGACCTGCATTCGAGGTGATTGAAGGTGGTCCTGATCTTGATATCACCGATCACGCGCCCGAAGGGTCGGATTCCGCTCTGGCCCTGGCTGAAATGAAGCGTGTCGAACCTTCGTTTGGTGTAAGTGATTTCCTTGGCGGTGCACGCGGCGCATACGAGATGATCGTGATGGGTTATGAGCATGGCAATCTTGGTGATATTCAACCTTTCTTGTCAGAAGAGATTTACGAAAGCTTTCTTGATGGGGTCGCGGCCCGCGAAGACCAAGGATTGACGGTTGAATCTCACTTTATTGGTATCCGGGAGATGGAACTCGTCAACGCGACGATGGACCGGACCACCAACGAAGCGGAGCTCACCATCCGTTATGTTGCCGAGATGACATCGGTTGTAAAAGATCGCGACGGTAATGTCGTCGAAGGCAGCCCAACCGAAGTGAAACGTCAAAAAGACACGTGGGTGTTCTCTCGTGTCATGGGCTCGGATGATCCAAATTGGTTGCTCGTTTCTACAGACGGATAAGGCGTGCCTTTTGGTATGCATTGTTGTGGGCGGGCCTGACGGTGCCGCCCGCAAACGCGGATGTTTCCTATACAATTACGGATTTCAGCCAGCTCGATGGTTGGGAAGCCGATGATCATGCAGCGGCGCTGAGGACATTCCTGAACACATGCGGCGACATGAAGGACGTCGACTGGCGCAACCTGTGTAAATTCGCCAATACCTCCCCCGATCCGAAACAGTTTTTTGAATTGTTCTTCCGCCCGGTGTTGATCGAAGATGGGCAGGAAGCGCTGTTTACCGGCTATTTTGAACCCGAACTCGAGGGCGATTTGTACCCTTCGGATCGGTACCGTTATCCCGTCTACGCCATGCCCTCGGAAGCCGAAAGCAATAACCCGTGGTTAACCAGGCGTGATATTCTGGACACCGACGTGATGAAGAACCGCGGGCTGGAAATTGCTTATGTCGATGACCCGGTTGAGCTTTTCTTCCTTCAAATACAAGGTTCCGGACGTATCCACCTTCCAAGTGGCAAGTACCTTCGGGTTGGTTATCGCGGTGCCAATGGTCACCCGTATCGGTCCATCGGTGTCGAACTGGTGCGCAGGGGTATTTATGACGTTCATCAGGTCAGTGCTGACGTGATAAAAAACTGGGTGCGGCGCAATCCGGAAGATGGACGCGAATTGCTCTACCATAACCCGTCGTACGTATTCTTCCGAGAGGTTAACCAGGTTCCCGCCGATCAAGGCCCGCTTGGCGCGATGAACCGGTCTGTGACACCGCTGCGTACCATTGCGGTCGATCCAAAATTTGTACCGCTCGGTGCCCCCGTCTGGATAGAGAAGGCCGGAGCCGATCCCTTGCACCGTTTGATGATCGGCCAGGATATCGGGTCAGCTATCAAGGGGGCCCAGCGGGCAGATGTCTTCTTTGGCACCGGCGACGGTGCCGGGCGGGCTGCGGGTAAGCTACGCGATCCGGGGCGGATGATGGTTCTAATGCCAATTCAACGGGCATATGGATTACTGCCGGAACCGCTGGAATGACCCGAAAGCGTCTAAATAAGGATGATCTGTCGCTTTGGCAAAAGGTGACAGAGCGAACGGAAAAGCTCGACGTGAATCAGCTTTTTCGGCCCGAGATAGATGCGCCGGCACCCAGCCTTCCGAAAATCCGCAAAACGACCTCTGTTGTGCTGGGCAAACCTACGCCAAAACCCCGCAGCAATGCGCATGATTTGATGCCGTCCCTACCCGACCAGATCCGCAAATCTCCGGTGCAGATGGACAGCAAGGCATTCGGCAGGTTGAAACGTGGAAAAATCCGCCCCGAAGGCCGGATCGACCTGCACGGCATGACGCTCGACCGCGCCCATCCGGCGCTGACCAAGTTCATTCTGGGGTCGCACGCCAAAGGAAGGCGCTTGGTTCTGGTCATCACAGGCAAGGGCAAAATGCGCGATGAAGGCGGACCGATCCCTGTCCGTCCCGGTGTTTTGCGCCATCAGGTCCCGCAGTGGCTATCGATGCCGCCGCTTTCCGCTGCTGTATTGCAGGTCAGTCAGGCCCATATCAGTCACGGTGGCGGTGGCGCTTACTATGTGTATCTTCGCCGTCACCGCTGACGCGGAACCAGTCTGCTTTGGTACCTAAGAATTCCGGTCGTCGCCATGATCGCCGCGATCACATAATAAATCGCGATCGGGATCATCTGTTCAGGAAAATCCACGCCCAGATCTATGAACAACCCGGTGATGCCCGGCCCTATTGCTGACCCAAAAACCATCAATGCGGCGGCGACAGCCTTGATCGAACCGATATGACGCGTCCCGTAGAATTCAGCCCAGAACACCGAGGTGGCGGTGGCCTGCATCCCCTGCCCGATGCCGAATATCAGTAAGCCCACCCCGGCCATTGGAATTGTGTCAGCATAGGCGAGCACGGCAAATGATGCAGCAAAGGGCAGCATCTGGACGGGGGTGACCCGTATCACGCCAAAACGGTCCACTGCCCACCCTGATACAAAGGTCGAGATAACGGAGGTGACCGTATAAAGCGGCATCAGCGCCACAAAGCTGACCAGCGACCAGCCTTTGACCTCGGTCAGATGGACCTGTTGAAAGAACAGGGCCGTGCCCCACGCCGCGGGGCCTATGATCATCGGGATCATCAGCCAGAATAATCCATGCCGGATCATCTGCCCGCGGGTCCAATGGTGCCCGTCCATACCGACAGATTGGGTTGTCTGTGACATGGATTGCGGGGTTCGCTCATGCCGCAACAGCATCAGCATGACCGGCATGGTAAGCAGCACCAGCCCGGCGGCCAACACCCACAGGCTGCGCCAATGAAAACTGGCAAATAACGCCACGAACACAACGGGCAGTATCGCTTGCCCGGCGGCAAATCCCAACGATGACAGCGACAATGCCTTGCCGCGTGCTGCCTCGAACCAGCGCACCATGGCAACAGCACCCAGTTGTGACATCATCCCTTGGCCAGTCAGCCGCAGCGCATAAATGACAAGGATCAGTGCGATCCAGTTGGGCACCGCCGCCATCGCCAGACATGCGGTGGCGAGCGCGACCATCACCCAGAACGACAAACGGCGCACCCTGAACCTGTCGGTAAGCACACCTGCCCAAACCATGGTGATGGCCGACAGTGTGGTTCCGATAGTATAGATGCCACCCCATTGCCCGTCGCTCAGGCCAAAGCTTCCCTTAATTTCACCGGCGAAAAGCGAAATAAAATAGGTCTGACCGTAAGAAGATGTAAATGTCAGCAGGAAACCTGCCAATAAAAACAGCCAATTGGCGCGAATAAACTGAAGGTAAGCCATGCGCCATCATTCTCAGGCGCATGGCATATTGAAAAGCCCTAAAGCACGTAACGCGACAGATCGGTGGATCGGGTCAATTCGCCAAGGTTCTTTTCAACGAAATCACCGTCAACCACCACTTTTTCGCCTCCACGGTCAGGCGCGCTAAAGGACAGCTCTTCGAATACCCTTTCCATTACGGTATAGAGTCTGCGCGCACCGATATTTTCAATGGATTGGTTCACATCGGCGGCAATCTTTGCCAATGCCTTGATGCCGTCTTCGGTGAACGAAACCTCAACCTCTTCCGTGCCCATCAAGGCGGTGTACTGCAACGTCAGAGCGTTATCGGTTTCTGTCAGGATGCGCACGAAATCACCTTCGGTAAGCGCGCGTAACTCGACCCGGATTGGCAGACGGCCCTGTAATTCAGGAAGCAGATCGGACGGCTTGGCGATGTGAAACGCACCCGACGCAATAAACAAGATATGGTCGGTTTTGACCGGGCCATGCTTGGTCGAAACGGTGGTCCCTTCGATCAGGGGTAGCAGATCGCGCTGCACACCCTCGCGCGATACGTCGCCGCCCCGCGCATCGGAACGGGCGCAAACCTTGTCAATCTCATCCAGAAACACGATGCCGTTCTGCTCCACCGCATCGATTGCGGCGCGGTTCACTGTTTCATCATCCAGCAGTTTGTCAGCTTCCTCGCTGATCAATACTTCGTAGCTTTCCGCGACCGAGAGCCGCTTTTTCACCTTCCGACCGCCCATGGCTTTGCCAAACAAATCGCCCAGGTTCATCATGCCCATTCCGCCGCCGGGTTGGCCGGGAATATCCATCATCGGGAATGGACTGGAGGTATCGGCCACCTCAAGTTCGATCATCGTGCTGTCCAACTCGCCCGACTTCAGTTTCTTGCGGAACATGTCGCGTGTACCTTCGCGGGCATCGGCACCCGCAATCGCATCAATCACGCGTTCTTCCGCCGCCTTGTGGGCGCTGACCTTGACGTCTTCGCGCATGTATTCGCGGGTCATCACGATCGCACTATCGACAAGATCGCGGATGATCTGTTCGACATCCCGTCCGACATAGCCGACTTCGGTGAACTTTGTCGCTTCAACTTTCAAAAACGGTGCCCGTGCCAGCTTGGCCAAGCGGCGGCTTATCTCGGTCTTACCAACGCCGGTCGGGCCGATCATCAGAATGTTTTTGGGATAAACTTCGTCGCGCAAATCGTCGCCCAGCTGTTTGCGGCGCCAACGGTTCCGCAACGCAACGGCGACGGCGCGTTTTGCATCATTCTGACCGATGATAAACCGGTCAAGCTCGGAAACGATTTCGCGTGGGGTCAGATCGGTCATGGTTTGATTTTCTCCACCGTGAGGTTGCCGTTCGTGTATACGCAGATATCTGACGCGATCTTCATGGCGTCACGGGCGATGGTTTCCGCATCGCGACTGCTGTCCATCATGCCGCGCGCAGCGGCCAGCGCATAATTCCCGCCCGACCCGATGGCCGCGACGTTGTGTTCAGGTTCCAGCACGTCGCCCGCACCGGTGATCACCAGCAGTTCCTTGCCATCAGTGACGATCAACATCGCCTCGAGTTTTTGCAGGTACTTGTCGGTGCGCCAGTCCTTTGCCAGCTCGATGCTTGCGCGGGCGAGTTGACCGGGGGTCGCCTCCAGTTTTGCTTCAAGCCGCTCAAGCAGGGTAAATGCATCCGCTGTTGATCCTGCAAATCCCGCAACCACGTCAAAGCCGCCGGGGCTTAGCCTGCGGACCTTGCGAGCGGTGCCTTTGATGACCGTCTGGCCCAGACTGATCTGTCCATCGCCGGCGATCACGACTTCACCGTCCTTTTTCACCCCGATGATGGTGGTCCCGTGCCATCCGGGGAATTCTTGTTTCGACATGCGCGGTCTCCTTTGCTTCAGCCCTATATGGTCCCCGAAAACCAAAGGGACAAGGGTCGGCCCACTTGTGGCGATCTGTTGCCGAGGCTAGCGTCAGATGATGACGTATAATCAAACAGTCCATATCCTGTTAGAACCCGGCCTGCTTGAAAGCGCACTTGCGGGCAATCACCCGTTCATCGCCAAGATGGCGCTCGTGCTTGAATCTGCCGGCTTTAGGGTCGAATATAGGTTGCACGGAGATCAAAATCGCACTGACCAAACCTATGTGTTAAGCCATATGAAGCCGCCCCCCGGATCCCGCGGGCTGATATTCCGCCGGGTATACGAATATCCGTTTTGGCAGATCGACAGTTCCGCCAGCCGCTGGGAATGGGATGTTGCAAAAGCTTCATATGACCCGGCGGCGGTCTCCGGGGCCGAGGCGGCGCGTTTCTATAGCGCCTGGCAGAAGCGTCTGTATGGGGACGCAACGCATAATCTGTCGCGCGACGGAATTGTCTATGTGCCGCTTCAGGGCAAGTTGCAAGAGAAACGGTCGTTTCAGGTGTGCAGCCCCATCGAAATGCTTGAAAACTGCCTTGCCCATGATCCGGGTCGAAGGATCATCGCGACCATACACCCCAACGAAAACTACTCGGCGCGTGAAATTGCAGCACTAGACAAATTGGAACGCGATAATAGCCGTTTGCGCGTTGAGGCAGGCGGAATGATACCGATGTTACAGACCTGCGACTATGTAGTGACCCAAAATTCGAGCGTGGCTTTCGCCGGGTACTTCTTTGGCAAACCCGCGTTGTTGTTTGGAAATATAGACTTTCATCACATAGCCATAAAAGCGGATATGACTTATTTGGCCACTGCATTTACCAACGTGGCGCAAGCCCGGCCGAACTATGCCCGGTACCTGTACTGGTTCTGGCAAACCCAAAGCATCAATGCCGGACGCGACGACGTGCACAGCAAAATCGCGGCGCGATTTGAACGTTTCGGCTGGCCCATGTAAAAAGGACGCCCCATTTCTGGCGCGTCCTTTAATTCATTCAATACCAAAAGGCTTAGATCGATTCTTCGATCCAGCTTTGCAAAGCTGCCTTAGGCCGGGCACCGGCCATGTTGGACACCACTTCGCCGTTTTTGAAGATGAACAGGGCAGGGATGCCGCGAACGCCCATCTGGGCAGGGCTGTTCGGATTCTCGTCAACGTTGACCTTGACGATTTTCACCTTGCCGTCCATTTCCGCCGAAAGTTCTTCGAGCGAGGGGCCGATTTGTTTGCAGGGGCCACACCACTCTGCCCAAAAATCCACCACAACGGGAAGATCGGAATTCTTAACTTCTGCGTCGAATGTTGCGTCTGTGACTGCGACGGTTGCCATGTTGCTGCTCCTGCACAAGGATTGGTTAAGGTGGGAATCTAGGTAGCCTCCGGCACTTCGTCAAGATCGGGAACCAGCGATAGGGCGTTTGTGATAAGTATGTCCGGTAAGGTCATCAGCTTGGCAGTCCGCGTCCACAATATCGCCGTGCTGACGCGGTGGTCGGGAAAAACCTGTGCAAGTGCGGAGGCATAGGCACCCATCTGACGCAACAGGCCATCGGGACAGCCCTCTGGGGTGGCAGGCACGATGCGGTTGGTCTTGAAGTCTATGGCAAGCACTTCGGTATCGGTCACCAACAGCCGGTCGATCGTGCCATGCAGGCGCCGCTTGCCGAAAGGGGCGGTAATAGGCACTTCAACCAGCGCGTCGGCCTTGAAAATCCGCTGAATTTCCGGGGTGTTCATCACAGCCACTGCTTCCTTTAGCGCGGCATTGGCAACTTTGGCATCATAGCGATCGGCAAGTGTCGCCAGTTTTCCATCCCATTGATCGCTTTGCATCAACGGTAGGGTTTCCAACAGCTTGTGAACAAGGTTGCCGTATGATTTCGCTTCGTCTTCGCTTAGCCCATCTTCACCGGGCAGGGCTTTTCTACCCCCAAGATCCGAGGGCGATGTAGTCGTTCTACGCAGGGGGATTTCAACCAAAGCTTCTGAAAATACAGGCTCTAACGTTGGATCGAACTCCAAAGAACGTTTGGTTTCGACGATAGGTAATTCATCCCAATCCCCGTATTCAAACCTCAGCATCCCGTTCGTGCCGATCGGCTTGGCACCGACATCATTCATGGCGGCACCGATCATCTGGTACCAGCTGTTTCCGTCCTTGGGCAATTCACCCGCAGCGGCGACGATCAGCCATTTTTCGGCACGGGTCATGGCAACATAAAGCAGGCGCAGACGTTCGGCCATCTCCAGATCCTTGCGTTCGCTCAATGCGGTTCGCATAGCGGATGGCATGTCGCCTTCGCCGACTTTCCAGACTGGGGTGACACCGATGTTGATGATTTCATCCCGGATAACCAGGTTACGTTTGGCAGTATCAGGCAAAATCACAATCGGCGCCTCAAGACCTTTCGCGCCATGAACCGTCATCACTCTGATTTGGTCGGATGCGTTGTCGATCTGGCGTTTTATCTCAAGATCGTCGGTCTGCATCCAAACCAGAAAACCTGTCAAACTGGGAATGGAACCGCGTTCATAGGATAGCGCCTGCGAAAGCATCGCGTTTATCCCGTCTTCGGCTTCAGACCCTAAGCGGGCCAACAGCCTGCGCCGTCCGTCATGACGGGTAAGGATCCGTTCGATCAGGTCGTAGGGTCGTAAAAAGTCGACATGCGCGCGTAAGTCCCGCAGGATCGCAACGGTTTCAGGGTATTGGGTACTGTTGCGCAATGCTTGCCAAAGATGGTCTTCGGAACGGTAGTGCGACAAGGTAAACAGCATCTGCTCGGTCCAGCCAAACAGTGGCGACTTTAACGCAGTCGCCAGGGCCAAGCTGTCTTCGGGCGTGGCAAGAAAGGACAACAGCGCCGCGAGATCCTTGACCGCCAGTTCTGCACCGACTTTCAATCTATCCGCCCCGGCAATAGGCAGGCCAGCTGTTTTGCAGGCACTGATAATCTCTGAAAACAGGTCACTGCGGCGCTGGACCAGGATCAAAAAATCACCCGCGGTGATCCGTCGCCGGGCGAATTTTCCGGGGTCATAAGTATCAACCGGCAAATAGTTTTCTTCATCGATCAGGGTTTTGATCTTTTGCGCAATCTGGGTGGCCAATACGACGCTATGATGGTGCGACGACTTTTGATCGACTGGGTCAGACCATTCCCGGTCGTCGGTTTCGTCGGTTTTTTCAACCAGCGGCCACAGATCAACACGACCGGGTAGCGCAGATTTGAATGCCTTGTGCCGGGTATTTTGATCAAACCCGGCATCTGAATGAGGTGCCAGGGTTGCATCGACCAAGCCAAGAACTGCAGACGAAGATCGGAACGAATAATCGAGACTACGCCGCTGAAAAATCTGGTTTGCTTGAGTTATTTTGGCTTCGAAAATATCCTGTTTTCGGTCAAACTCACGTGGGTCTGCACCCTGGAACGAATATATCGACTGTTTCTTATCGCCTACTACGAACAGTGTGCGATCCTCGGTGTCCCTGGCCCCTTCGCCGCTATAGAATTCATCGGTCAAACGTTCGATCACGTCCCATTGGCGGGGGCTGGTATCTTGGGATTCATCCACCAGAATATGATCAATGCCCCCATCAATACGGTATAAGACCCATGCAGCCACCGCAGGGTTGGTTAACAGGTTGCGAGCCTTCAAGATCAAGTCATCAAAATCAAGCCAGCCGCATTTTTGTTTCTCTAGCGCGTAGACGTGCAGAAATCGCCGCGCAAATTGATGCAGCACATGGGTTTTCTGCGCCGCCTTCAACGCCAACCTCGCATCGCGTGAACCTTCGACCCGCCGCATCAGATCATCGATTTGTGGCATCAGGTCAAACAATAGTTTTTGCGTAGGTTTGGTCGGTACAGAGCCGATTTTCGCGGTAAATGGCTCCTTCGCGCTGGCACCTGTCAGAAAAACATCTTCCAGGACGGGCAGGGCGGTGATATCCAGCGCCCCGATCAACTTGAGCTTTTCCGCGGCTTTTCCGTCAAGCCCGCCCTTGGCAAGCATAGGCGGTATCATCGCATCAAGAATCGCCGCCTCTGATCCCAGAAAGACGGATGTCGTGATGGATTTTTCGGTAAGATCCGCAGGGTACCCGAATAGCGACAGGATGCTTTGCCAAGTCGATGCCTGCGCAAAGCCTTCCCTTTGATTCACGATGCTGCGGGTTAACTTGGCGAAGTCTTCGCCAGAGTAGTGTCGTGCCAGCGCGATGATCAAATCGGCATCTGGGCCTTCTGCCATGTCATCGACAATCTGGCTCCGCAATAGGTCAGCGGCGCGGTCTTCGATCTCGGTGAACTGCGGGCTTACACCTGCCTCGAGAGGAAAACGCCGGAGCAAAGATGCACAGAACGAATGGATTGTCTGGATCTTCAGACCCCCCGGTGTTTCAATTGCGCGGGCAAACAACGTGCGGGCCATGCGCATTTTAGCCGGGGTAAACTCGTCTGAAACGCCCAGCTCTGTCAGCGCAAGGCGAAGCTCATCGTCCTTCAGCATCGCCCATGCGCCAAGCCTTTTAAAGAGCCTGTTTTGCATTTCGGATGCCGCGGCTTTGGTATAGGTCAGGCACAGAATGTGTTGGGGTTCGACGCCATTCAGCAACAAACGCGCCACACGATCGGTCAGAACGCGGGTTTTGCCGGACCCGGCGTTTGCCCCCAGCCAAGTAGAGGCGTCAGGACGAGCAGCGTCTATTTGGGCGCGGGTGGCATCATCGAATGGCACAGTCATTTCAGATCCTCCGGTGTCGGCTCGGTTGTGGCATCCCATTCGCCAAAACGGGCCAACTGGTCATAGTCTCCTGCAAAGTCCGTGGTCTTCACCATCCGCCGCGAGGTGAACCCCTGATCCTCGGACAGATAGCTGGTAATCAGCGCATGCAATTTGGCAAGCACTTCATGTGGGGGTTCATCTTCAAGCGGTGCCGGCCGTTCTATCGGCTTGCTGCCAAGACCGATATACGCGGCGCGAGCCACCGTCGCCGGGCCAATCTCCTTGAATCCGCCCTCTTCAATCATCGCCGCCTCCAGCAGCAACTGTTTGTCAAAGGCTTTTTGCTCAGCGACACTGGGAGGGGTGCCGGTCTTGTAGTCGTATATCAATATATCGCCGTCGTCGGTCCGGTCGATACGGTCGGCATACCCAGTGAGGGTAAAGCCCAAATCCGCTAAAACATGACGACCGTTGGCCGCTTTTTCAAACGCGGCGGGCCTGGAATAGCTTTGGCGTTTCACCTCGTTTTCAATGAACCATTCAGCAATTCTTTCTATTTTGGTCAGCCACATCACACGCGCGGCAGGCCACGGGGCCTCGGCATCCAATACCGTCGATGCGGTCTCTAACAAGTGTGCCTTTGTAAGGTTTTCAGGCTCGACCATCACCGACTTGATGAAACGCTCCATTATTTCATGAACGATGATACCGCGCACCGGGGCGTCGGGTGATTGCACCAACGGGTTCAGGGCCCGTAATTTCAAACTGTGCTTGGCGTAGATCGCATAAGGGTCCCGGATAAGTCGCTTGATCTCGGTTACTGACAAGGCATGGGGGCGCGCTGCCCGCGGAGGGCGCGGCGAAGGGCGCGGGGCTGGTGGCTCGCGTCGCACCGCTTCCAGTGCGCGGGCCTGTGCCAGCCAATAGTCACCGCGTTCGACCATGGATTTCCACGCCCTGTCACCGCTTTGATCAGAGAGCCCGTTCAAAAGGTTGCCCAAGCGGTTCAACCAACGCGAAGGCACTGTTTCAGCTTCATCTGATCGAATTGCCCGGGTCAGGCAGACTTCGGGGGCGGCGATGGATTGCTGGTAATCATGTGCGGACAATCCGATCCGGCGTTCGGGAAGCAACAACCCCGCTTTCATGCGCATTTTTCGATTTAGCCATGGGTCCGGTGCCGGGGATTCGGGCCACATGCTGTCATTCAGGCCGCCCATGATAATCAGGTCCACACCCTGCACGCGAGCCTCGAGGGTACCCCATATCATCACGCCCGGATGCGGGGCGTCACGATCGCGAATTTCACCTTGCTGCAATAATGCCCCCACCAAATCTCCATAGTCCGACGCAGACATAGTGTCTCCGTAGGCGGCATTCTCGCAAAGATTGGTCATGACGTTGCTGGCTTCTTCGCCAGCGAGATGTTTCCATAGCTCACTGGCGGTCGATGGGTTGGAGCCGTCGGCAATGGCATTGGCAAGATCAATATGCGCGGCGACCCATTCTTCCAAAGGTCTTTCCTTGCCAATCTCTACACCAGTCACGCACGATCCGACCCACTGTGCCCATGCGTCCATTTGCAACGGGTCCTTCGACCGGGAAACCGTCTTTTGCGACAACCGAAGTACACTATCGGCTGTGGGATAAGGCAGCCCGTCGCGCCGCAGCTGAAGTTCAAGACGCTGGGTATTGAGCTGGTGGATGTTCCTGTCACCGCCGCTGTGCGTCAGGGGGTGTTTGAGCAGGGTCAGCAAGGCTTCGGAATCGAGCTTGCGCAGGAAAAGACCCGCGACGTGTCGCAAAAACCGCCCCGGAGGCGACAGATGAAGCGGGAGGCCGGCGCTATCGTCTGGCACTATGTTCCACCGGTCGAGAGCCGATGTAACCTGGCGCGACAAAAGCCGGTCCGGTGTGATCAAGGCGGCGGTTTGACCATCCTCTACCGCTTGGCGCAGCCGCAGGGCGATCGCCAACGCTTCGGCCCGTGGGGTAGGGGCCTGGATGAGCGTCAACCCCTTGGTCGCTGAAACAAGATCGGGCAATTTTGGCCCTTCGGTAAGCCAGACGTGAGTGACAGGCGCTGGGCGCAACGATAATGACACCAACGCATTCCGCTCGGGCGAGGGCGGGACCGCATCAGTCCAGGCACCGATTTTGCTGCGCGGCATATCGAGTTCACATAAAAGGTGGCGGAAACGATATTGCGGATGATCTTGCGCAAGTTTTTCCTGGTCTTCGCCTAAATCCGTCCATACGGCGGTGGGCATATCGAAGTCGAACCCGGGCAAGATCACCGCCCCCTGCGGTAAACATGCCACGGCTTTCATCAGCAAGGCAGACGTGCCCCGAGAACCGGTAGATCCCGCAACGATTATTGGGTTTTGGGGCGGATTTTCGGTCCAGTCCGCGATCAGTTGCTGCACGATCTGGCGTTGGCGCGCCCGTGGGTCGGGGCGGGAAATGCTGTCACCCAGATATTTGTGGGCAATGGAAAGAAACTGCTTGGACCGTTCCCAGTGGCCGGACTGATCACTGACGTCGAGACTGGTGATAGCCTCAACCGGGACGCCTTCGCCCTGCATTTCGTCGATCAACTGCGCCAAACTGTCGGACAGATCATAAAGCGATGTTCGCGGCGCAAGCTCGGGCGCGTGATCCAACAGCTTGGACACCAGCGTGATCAGTTCAAGCCGCCGCCGCAGGGTCGGGCTGGGAAGCGGCAAAGCGATGTGCGGTGCAAGCGTATCTAGATTGTCGATAAGATGGATTCGGGGCAACAAGCTGGCAGGACCCGTGTCGAACACCTCGCGGAGGCGGCGTTGCATGCGCCGTGTGTTCACCACCAGATCAACTTGACCAATGATATGTGCCGGCTGACCTTGCAGTCGTTCTAAAAGGCCGGTGACCAGATCTTTGGGGAAGTCTATTCCGGGTGCCACACCAAAGACCCGGGGTTCGTGCTGGGGTTCAAACATCTAGGGTTCCCAACATGCGTTCAGCCATCTCTATACCTTCGGGATGACCCACGTCGCACCAACGCCCCGGATAGCAAATTCCGAACAACCGGCCCTGTGTTAGCATTTGGTCCCATACCACATTCAACGAGAATGCCTTTTCTGACATGGTGCCCAGTAAGTCGGTCTTGATGATCTGGACACCGCCATAGATTATGCCGGGCCCACGCGATAGCCGCCCGTCGGACGACATCGTGAAGTCCCCGGCCCCGGAATGGCCAATGGCATGCGCGCCCGGAACGCACACCAACAGCGCATCCATCTTGTCGGGTTCCCACGCATCCAATGCCAAGGCAAGTGGGTTCGGCCCGGCCCAGATTGCATCGGTATTCATGGCAAATACCGGCCCGTCGCCTAACAGAGGCAGCGCGTTACGCAATCCGCCACCTGTTTCCAGGATGTCAGGCTGCTCGACAATCGTGCGCACGTTGCGCCCTTGGAGATGGGCCAACAATGGCTCTGGCTTGTAATGAAGGTTCACCACGATGCGTTCTGGTCTGACTGCGTCCGCCAGGTCCAGAGCGTGGTCGATCAAGGGACGGCCGGAAACCCTGATCATCGGTTTAGGCTGATCTTTGGTCAAATGCTTCATTCGTGTGCCGAAACCTGCGGCAAACATCATTACGGCGTTCGGAGTGTTGCGCATCTTGCTTTCAAGTCCTCAAGGAAGCCCTTGTCAGGGACGGGCAGAGCTTCGTTTATCAGCGATGCCAGATCGCGCAGGTCAGGATGATCGAGATTTCGCTGGATATATCCCCAAACACGAGGAATCAGGTCAACGTAATGTGTCTTGCCATCCCGCAGGCAAAGCCGGGCGAAGATACCCAGTATGCGCAGGTTGCGCTGCACCCCAAGCAAAGCGAAAGCGCGGTTGAAATCGTCAGCGTCAGCCTCGCTTTTTTCCACGTACCGGGCGATCATGGCAGCTTGGATATCAGGAGAGACATCGCGCCGGGCATCTTGCAAGATCGACACCAGATCGTACGCGGGATGACCAAGCAGGGCGTCTTGAAAGTCAAGCAACCCGACCTGGGCAGTGCCGTCGCGCCCCGGTAGCCACAATAGATTTTCAGCGTGATAATCACGCAAAATCATGACGCGTGACACGTCATCAAGCCGTCTGGCATGCGGACGGAACAACGTGTTGAACGCAGCCGACGCGTTGCCGTCAGGGGCGTACCAGTCAAAGACCAATTGCGTTGCGTCCAACAGCCAATCCGTATCGCAAACCGGCAGCTTTGGCGGCGGCATCTGATGCAACTGGATCAATACATCCGTTGCTGCAACGTAAAGAGGCATGGTCGCTTCCGGGGTTTCGACCATCAACTTCCCAAACAGCGCGTCACCTAGATCCTCGATAAGAAGAAAACCGTTTTCCACATCGGCGTTGTATATTTTCGGTGCGCTCAATCCTTGACGGCCAAGCCATTCGGCGATGTGCATGAACGGGCGAACGTCTTCGCCCTTGTCCGGCGGTGCATCCATAAGAACCACGCTGCTGCCGTCTGACCGGGTCAAGCGGTCATACCGACGGTTCGAGGCGTCCCCAGCAAGCAAATGGCGCGTCGCATGCGCCCAGCCCGCCTGCTGAATGAACGCCTGTGCACAGGCTTCGCGTGTGGTCATGGTGCCCACCCATCAAGCTTTTTTGACCATTTCTTATTTGTCCAGCTTGCGGTGACCTCTCGGGTCTCGTCACCTGTCGCTTCAATTGCCAGCTCCAACGCGTGATCGGGCGAAAGGCTGCCAAGACGGTCCGGCCATTCAACCAGACAGATCGCGTCATGAAACGCGTCGCTAAGGCCGAGTTCCTCAACTTCGTAACTGGAGCTGAGACGATAAAGATCAGCATGCCAGATCATCCCACGCGTGGATTCATAGGTTTGCACGAGCGTAAACGTCGGAGACGGAATATCTTCGGGGTGGGACAGCAATGACAGGATCAGCGCGCGCGCGAAATGGGTTTTTCCCGCGCCGACATTTCCGGTGAGCAGGATTGTATCGCCTGGTTCCAGAACACGCCCAAGCGTTCGGGCAAGCCCGGCGGTGTGGTCTGCGTCGTGCAGGTTAAGGGAAAGATTTCGCGATGCCATGGTGCCAAGGTTACTTGGGCAGACCTATGCGCCGCAAGGCGAAAGAGGCGAGCTTGGTACGCTAAGGGGTCGCTATCAAATCCTGGGCGACGGCGGGTGTGGTCAGTTTTTCTGACATATGAAACCTGATAAGCGTCGCACCCGCGGTAATTGGTGAGATGTTACAGGTCATTTGCGATCCTTCGGACAGATACACCGGCATGCTCCAGTGTTTTCGATCCTCGATGTTACCGACATAGCTTTCGATTTCTCCCCAGGAAAAGTTTGGGGCACATCTGCGTTTCCAGATCTGCACGGCATCATAAATTGTGACATCGGCAAAAGCTTTTTCCGGGTCTACCTGCCAAAGCTTCTGATACGCTGCATTGGAAAATGTCAGGACACCCGCCATTGAAAAGACCGCGATTGCATCTTCTAGGGTGTCTAGCAATGACTGGCCCAGTTCCAACTCGGCGCGAAAGCTTCGGGTCAGGCTGACTTCGGCGCTGATGTCTTCGATAAGAAACGCTGTAGCTCCGTCAGGGTGGGGGCGCCCCCTCACGCGGAGCGTTTGCCCCGTATCTATGGACCATGTTTCTTCGTATCGCCCGTCATGAGCTGCGGAAATGAGATCGGAAATCGCCAAGCGCCAGTCGGTATAGTTTTTGGGTTCGGGCATTTTACGGTTTTCACGCAAACGGTCAAAAAAGCAATGGAGCGTCGGTCGACTGCTAAGAAACTCTGCGTCTAGTGAAGAAAGATCCACCAACGCCGGATTGAACAGCGCCAGTTGGTTGTTGCGGTCGAAGATGGCAAGCCCGATAGAAAGATGGGCGAATGTCTTGGTCAGAGTCTGCACAAAATTGCGGCGTGCTTCTTCGGCGCGGACTAGGTCGGTCACACAGATAGCCTGATAGCACAGCACTCCGTGGATTTCGATATTGGTGATTTCGTACCATTCCTTTTTCTGTGTGGATGCGATCCTGACGGAAATCCGTTTTGCGGCCTCAAGGCGGACGGGGTCAAACAGCGGTTGGGCGCTACACGGTTGGCCAGGGTATACCCGTTCGTGCAATTCGTGGCAGGCGTTGTTCGACCAAAGAATTTTCCCCGCTTTGTTCGTGTGCCATACTGGAATGCTCAATCCAGAAGACAAGCAGCGCAACAGGGTACGGCTATCGGTTTCTGCAAGCGGATCTTCTTTGTCCGGGTCGAAAACGACGATACGACACAGGTGCTGATCCCACGAAATTTTTATCTGCCTCGAAGTGGTGGTATCGCTGGACGAAATATACTGGCTCCCGGCGATCCCGGATTTTGGTTCAGGTGGAAATTGCGGAAACATTTCCACCACGAAATCATAAAGGTCCGACCATTCGTGAAAGCCGGGCTCAAGCGCGCAGAATTCGCCGATGCCATCAGAAGCATGTTGCAACACCCCATGATCGAACAGATACGAGATTTTAGGCTCGCTTTCCTTGGGCGCTGCGGTGTCCGGCGTTTTCTCATGGCTTAGCCATAGATATGCCACTGAACCGCTTGCTAGAATGGCCAGTAATATGCATGCGATATCGAAGGCGGAAATCAATTCAGAACACTTTCATTAATAATCCGGTGTTTAGACGCGTAAAACGTTAATCTTTCGTTAACGATGATTACAACGGACGCAATTGGTGTGAATCATATGCGAATTGGAAGGTTTTCACCAAGCGATGTCGATCCGTTTGTTGTCTGCGCATCTAACTGGCGACGTGGCCAGATGACCTCTACCACTGCGCCTAATTCATTAAAGCGGTCGGTCGGGTCTTCTGACCCGTTGGCAAATCGCAGTTCGGCACCAGATCTTTCAAGCAACGTTTTCGCGATGAACAGCCCTAACCCCATCCCTTCGTATTCCGGGCGTTCAGACGAGGCGGGTTCAGGCCTGCGGCGCCGCATGAAAGGGTCGCCGATCCGCCCCAGAAGATAGGGAGGAAAGCCTTTGCCGTCGTCAAAAATTCGTACCGAGATATGACGGTCTGTCCAGTTCGCTTCGACCCAGACGGTCGTACTGGCAAAATCGACCGCGTTTTGGATAAGGTTGCGTAGACCATGAATGATTTCGGGTTTGCGGTATATCGCCGGCTGGTCGACTGTATCACTGGCAGTTGGATCTATTGAGAACTCTATGGTTTTTCCACGCATCCGATGTGGTTCAGCGGCTTCTTCCAATACTGTCATCAACGGGGCTGTGTGCATATGCAGATCGTCCTTTCCAGCCCTTCCCATGTCTCGCAAAATATCACGGCATCGGTCGGCTTGATCCCGGATCAGAGCCGCATCTTCGGCCAGTTCCGGCCAAGATTGCAGTTCGCTCAACAGTTCGACGCTGGTCAGTTTGATCGTCGCCAGTGGTGTGCCCAGTTCGTGCGCGGCGGCGGCAACGACCCCGCCCAGGTCAGTTAATTTCTGCTCGCGGGCCAGTGCCATCTGGGTCGCTGTCAACGCATCGGACATGGAATGGATTTCGGTAGTGACCCGTCGGGAATATGCTGTGGAAAATACGATGGCGATGATCAAAGCGATCCAATTTCCAAAGACAAAGACATCAGGAATTTCCATGAGGCCACCGTTTTGGGTGATCAGCGGAAAGTGATATGTCGCCAGAATAGAGACTAATACTATAGCGGTCCCACACAACACCACGGTCGATCGCAAGCTGAGCGCGGTGGCTGAAATTGTAACCGGTGCCAGCAGCAACAGCGAAAATGGGTTGTTCAGGCCTCCGGTGACAAATAGCAAAAAGCTGAGCTGCAATAGATCGAACAGCACCATTGACAGGTTTTCATATTCCGAAAGCCGTTTATTTTCGGGAAACACCAGTGTGGCGATCAAATTACCGATGACCGATACACCGATGGCGAAGTAGCAAAGCGCTAGCTCCAGCTGTAGACCGAACAGGCGCTGGGCCACCGTGATTGCAATCAATTGCCCCGCAATCGCGACCCAACGCAACACAATCATGGTGCGCAGTCTGATCCAGTTGGCCCGCGTCCGGTCGCCCAATGGTTTGATCGTGGCCTGCGTCATTGGCGCACCTTTTTCAACTTGGTGCTATGCACCGACAAAATTGCAGCGTAGGTGCCCCCCATTGCGCGATCAAGGGCGCGCTTTCGCATTGGAGCTATAGGATGAGACTTGGATGGGTAACAGGCTTGATTTTGATCGTGCCTGCTTTGGCGTGGATAGCGTTTGAACTGGGTCTGTGGCCGAACGCCGCCGACAAATATGCGCAATGCAAGAGTTCTGCCGTCGCCGGGGGCGATGATCTGGGCGGACCGTTCGAGCTGATAAACACCAACGGTCAGACAGTGACCGACAAGGATATCATCACCGAGCCGAGCTTGGTGTATTTTGGATATACCTACTGCCCGGATGTGTGCCCCATGGACGTTAGCCGAAATGCCGCTGCGGTCGACGTTCTGGCGGACCGTGGTCTGTCAGTGACGCCGGTATTCATCTCTATTGATCCAAAAAGAGACACGCCAAAGGTTGTGGGCGAATTCGTCAGCTATATGCACCCCAAGATGGTCGGACTTACCGGAACGCCAGACCAAGTCAAAGCAGCAAGCGACGCGTACCGAACCTACTTCAAGGCGCATGAAGCTGACGACGACACCTATTTGGTCGATCATACCACCATGACCTATCTTGTGATGCCGCAGGAAGGCTATGTCGATTTTTTCCGGCGTGATATCCCACCGGCCGATATGGCAGACAAAGTCGCGTGCTTTGTCGAAAATCAGTAGAGTATTTGCCTATCTTCACAGAGGCGCATACTCTTTGCCCAAAGAGATGTTCAAGTGGTAGCGACGAGGCACGAAATGGTTCAGGAAAATGCGCTTGATCTAGTAGAAGATCGATCACTGCTGTTGATTGATGATGATGAGCCGTTTTTGCGACGTTTGGCCAAGGCGATGGAAAAACGGGGCTTTGAGGTGGAGACAGGGGATTCAGTAGCAGCCGGTTGCGCTATCGCCACGGGCCGACCCCCGGCCTTTGCTGTGGTGGACCTGCGTCTGCAAGATGGCAACGGTCTGGATATCGTCGAAGTGCTGCGCGAAAAGCGACCCGACGCGCGGGTGGTTGTCTTGACTGGCTATGGTGCGATCGCGACGGCTGTCGCGGCTGTCAAGATCGGCGCAATTGACTATCTGTCGAAACCCGCCGATGCGAATGATATCACCAATGCCCTTTTGGCGACCGGCGATGATTTGCCCGCTCCGCCAGAAAACCCGATGAGCGCGGACCGCGTGCGTTGGGAACACATACAGCGTGTGTACGAGCTGTGTGATCGGAATGTTTCGGAAACGGCGCGACGCTTGAACATGCACAGACGCACCTTGCAGCGGATCCTGGCGAAAAGATCGCCACGCTAAAGTTCAGATATCATAGCGCTTGCTGATCTTCGTGACGATTTGACCTGTTTCAAGCTCCACATTGTCGTCAACGTGCCAAACACGGAAACCCCGGCTTTGATAATAGGTTAAACCGCCGTTATTATCACCTCGGATCGTCGCATTGATCCAGGTATAGCCAAGTCTTTCAGCGGCCCTGGCTGTTGCATCGAAAAGCGCCGAACCGATGCCAAGCCCTGTGCGCCCGACCTTCACAAAGCTGGCGATATCACACGCCGCCGCTGGAAGTTTCGGATGTGGGCTGATCCATTGAAAGCCGACCACGCCCCCCGCTGCGTCTTCCAGCGCGACGTGCCAGGCACTTTTGTCGGCGGCAAAGGCCATCCAGTCTTTCAGGTCCTGCGCGGTAACCGGTCGCACCAACGCGGTGGCGCCGCCGATCGCGATAATCTTGTTCAACAGCTGTGCCATTTCGGGCGCATCCAGAGAAAGAGCAGGCCGCACGACGATCATCAAAGGTCTCGCAGTAAATCATTGTGCCGTTCAGTAAAGGCAACACGGGTTTCGGTCGGGGGGCGCAGCACGATCGCCAGCCCTTCTAATGTTGCAGGATCAGGTTTGCCGAAAAATCGCGACGATTCGGCGTGTGAAAATCCGGCAATCTGTGTAGCCTCCATCCACGCGCTGATTTTGTCGGCTTTCTTGATCTGTTGTTTGACGGATTTCGGGATTGCTGCCGGCAAACCAAATCTGATGTGAATTGCCGCTGTCAAGCGCTGGTCCAGCGCAGTGTATTCCGGACCGACAGCCGCCTTGACCGGCGATATCATATCGCCGATCACGTATTCGGGCGCATCATGCAGTAATGCAGCCAGTCGCCACTTTGCCGGTGCCTTGGGGTTCAATCGCCCATAGATGGTTTCGACAAGCAACGAATGTTCGGCAACGGAATAGGCAAAATCACCGTGGGTTTGCCCGTTCCACCGCGCCACGAACGCCAGCCCGTGCGCGATGTCTTCGATCTCGATATCGACCGGCGTCGGGTCAAGAAGGTCTAGCCTGCGACCGGATAACATGCGTTGCCACGCGCGGGGTTGCTGCGCCATAGGATGCCTCTGCTTCAGGAATGTGGAACATTTACACAGTTTCCGTGTTCTTCCCATGAAGGAGACAATCATGAAACCTGTTATTTCAACTTTAGTCCTGACCCTTGCACTTGGCACGGTAAGTGCACCCGCCTTTGCCGGTGAAGTTTGCATGCCAGCACAGGAATTGAAGGCGTCATTGGTGGATTGGTACGGTGAGGAACCGGTCCCTAATCAGAAAGACGGCAATGTTCAGGTATGGGCGTCCGAAATGACCGGAACTTGGTCCGCGGTCAAAACCTTATCGGATGGCACGGCGTGTGTAACTGCCCAAGGAACAAACTGGATGGCGGGTTTGGAAACACAGCATACGATTATTGCTTCTCTTGACTAGGAACATCAGGCACCTCCCAATGGTGCCGGTTGATTGCCATGCCGTTTCCTAATGCGCTGTGGAGATCGGTGTTCTTGTCCCACGTAACCTTCTCATCAATCCAACAAAGCGTCTAATACGGCACATTCCGGCACATCAGCGCCGCTACAATGCACCAGCGTGTTGCTAAGCGCGGTCTCGATCCGAACCAGGTCCGCAATTTTGGTCTGGACATCTTTAAGGTGCTGCAAAGCGATCCGCTCAACTTCTGCACACGACCGCGTTTCATTATCGACTAAGGTTAGCAACCCTCTTATTTCCTCGAGCGAAAATCCCAAGTCGCGGGCGCGCATCACAAACCGCAGGCGGCGCACATGATTTTCGTCATAGCAGCGATAACCGTTTGGGTCCCGGGGCGGGTTCGGCATCACGCCGATTGTCTCGTAATATCGAATTGTCTCGAGGTTGCATCCAGTTTCACGGGCCAACGCTGCCCGCTGCATCGGTCTCACGAAAGTGTTCTTCGTTTTCACTGAAATACTCCCTGAGCCTGTATCACTTACAGACCTTAAGACTCGTTGCAGTTGATCGCAAGGAGACCCGCATGGACACGACAGCATCTGCCCCTACACCGATCAACGCTGACACAGACGAGAGCCGGGGTGGGTCGCCATAGCTTTTGCCGCGCTCGGGGCGCTGGTCATGACGTCGTGCTGTACCTTACCCCTCGTTCTAGTCAGCGTGGGCGTCAACGGGGGCGGTCGCGATATCACGGCACCCAAGACGTTGGTCGCGACAGGGCGTCGTACGCTTGTCCCGGCGATCCGCGGGATCGAGGATGTCGATCTTCTCGACAGCAGTTCGCTTCCCGAACTGGAAACTCTGCCCGCCAGCCTGATCTTTGTCGGCACCGGCTAGATCGGTGCAGAATTGGCGCAAATGATGGCACGGATGGGGGTCAAGGTTACTCTTGTAACCCGCTCGCGCTTATTACCGGACGCTGAACCAGAGGTCTCTCAGGTTTTGGCGGATTTGTTCCGGGCTGAAGGTGTAACCGTCTTGACCGGTTCGTCTATATGGCGGCCTACGGGGCCAAGATCGCGACCCGCAATGCGGTCTTGGGCGGTAACAACTGCTATGACAACAGCGCGATGCCCTGGGTGGTGTTCACTGACCCCAAAGGTGCAGGCGTTGACCTT
>TARA_R110000850_G_C9995605_1_pt1 | contig 22363 bp, 16 predicted proteins | sample TARA_R110000850 | Tara Oceans TARA_R110000850 (sample SAMEA4397586) | marine metagenome | biome: Polar Biome; feature: [SRF] surface water layer (ENVO:00010504); material: water (ENVO:00002006), including particulate matter (ENVO:01000060) such as... | depth 5 m | reverse complement strand
ACACGAATCGCCAGCGCTGACAGCATTAGTGCAGAGCATCCCTAGCGGTTTCTGCACAGGTGTAATGACCTAGCGGTTTCTGCACAGGTCAGGCCGCTAATGCATACGCCTCAGCGGGTGTTTTCATGCCCAGCGCCTGGTGGGGTCGCCGGTGGTTGTAGAACTGAATCCAGTCGGCGATCACGCGCATGGCGTGCTGTTGTGTCTCGAAGCGGTGCCGGTGGACGCACTGTTCCTTCAGCGTCCGGATCACCCGCTCGACCATCCCGTTCTGCTGCGGGCAGTGCGGGGTGATGAATTCCTGCTTTAGGCCATAGCTGCGTACCAGCCGGCTGTAATGCCGACTGGTGAAGACGAGCCCGTTGTCGGATCTCAGCAGGAACGGCTCCCGGACCCGTCCTAGCGTGCCGTAGCGACAGATCAGCGCCTGTTCCAGAGCTGCCGCTGCTGTCGTGGCCTTGCCGCTTCTGGAGAGCTGCCAGCCCAGTAGCTGCCGGGTATGGCAGTCGATGACCAGGGCCAGAGTGAGCCAGCCGTCCCGGCCACCCCAAACTCGACATAAGTCGGTGGCCCAGCGCTGGTCCGGTGCAGTGGCGACCGATGGCAGGGCCTCGATCCTTGGTCGTCTGCCAATCGCGCGCTTGCGGACCTGCCAGCCCTTGATCTGGAAGATCCGTTGCACCGTGTTCTTGTTCATCCCCAGCAAGCCCGCCACCGTGCGGTAGCCGAAAGAGGGCTCTTCCTCGATCAGGGCCTTGATCGGTTCGGCCAGTTCCGGTTTGACCACCGGGGCTGCCTTGGTCGGCCGGTAATACACGCTCCGCCGCGCCACCTCGAACCAACGGCACAACTTCACCATCGACACTTCAAAACCGTCCGCCCGCAACCCCTGCTGGATCGTGACCATCAGGTCTCGTCCTTGCCCAGCAGGGAGGCCAACTTTTTTCGGGCACGAAGCTCCAGCATCGCCTCGCCGTAGGCTTCCTGAAGGTCCTTGAGCTGGCGCTCGTACTGCTCCCGCACATCCTCAGGCTTGGCACGCAGCGCGTTCTCCATGCCGCGCTTGCCGTCCTCCACCCAGCTCTCGATCTCAGAGGGCGGAAAATCAAACTGCCGACTGGCCTCCGACACCGTGGCCTTGCCCTGAATAATGTCCAACACCAGCGCCGACTTCCTCCGCGCCGTCCAACGCTTGATCTCTTCGTCCACCAATACGCCACTCATGGGTGCTCCTTCTCAAAGTAACACCTGAGCAGAAAATCACTGGGTCATTACACGACTTCCAGGCTGTGTTGTGCCAGCCCGCCTGGCTCCGCGTGGTGGGCGACCACAGAAGCCGGTTTGGCGATGAAAGGAAAAAAGATCTTGGGCTGACTGAGAAGCCCGTGTGCCGCCTGCGCCACGGCCGGATTCCGAATCTCCGTGTCGATGAGCTCAGCGATTTTCCTCACCGCCTCAGCACCGACAACCGGCAGTCCGGCCACTGGGCAGTGGTGCAAGGTGCATTGCTCCGGCGGGAGCAGGTCAGTGATTTCCAGATACAACGCTTCGTGCTTGTCGATCACCTCGGGCCAGCCTGTGCAGCAAACCACCGTGCCAACTTGAAGCTGATCGCGAAGTGCGGAGGGTACGTCGGCCACCGCCCGGTGTTCGCCATAGAGCGTGCCCACGCGGAGGTTGACCAGATCACTGTCGGGGCGCGCGGCGACGGACAGAATCCTGAATTGACCGTCGACGAAGGCTAGATCTTCGCGTATGGATTGTTCGACTGCGATAACGCTGTGTAAGGGCATGAATGACTCCATTCAGAATGTTGATATTTACATCATTGTGATGTTAAGAACAACACGATAAAGCACAGAACATCGCTTGCCAAGGGGGTTCAGCTATCATCAGACCAACAAATCTCGTGTGGTCAGAAAATGATCAAAAGCCAGTTAGCCATCCGCATGGCAGAGCGACGCATCAAGATCATTGATGTGGTGCGGGCGACAGACATCGACCGAAGCACCGTCACCAAGCTCTACCACGACAAGCTCAAGCACTTGGACCTAGGGGCATTACACAAGCTGTGCCTGCTATTCGGCTGCAACGTCGAGGGCATCATCAGGTTCGAGACCGATGAAAAAGGGAAGGGCGACGATAACGCTTAGCCATCCTTCTGCTGTCTCACCAAATGAGACAGCAACCTACTAGGCTGATCCCTCAACAACCGATTTCAGAATGCTCGCCAAGAAACCTACGCATTGTTTTGCTAAGCGCCTTCGACATATCGGGCAATTCCGACTGTGGCCTTGAAGGCGAACTTCACCAAGTGCTCCCTTATCGTCCCCGAGACCCGCTGTGTGGCGGATCTGTTGTTGGCGGGCATCTCGACGGATGAGTGGCGGCAGCGTATTGAGATCGACAACGTGCTCCAGAAGAAGACCCGAAACAGTGCGATCACCTACGCCAGCTTGGCTCGTTCGAGGTTAATGACGATGGATGCGCCGCTGTGGGAACTCGTCCGAGACGGCTCATCGCCAGAGGCCACTGATGGCGCACTTGCGGCCACCATCAAGTTCTCGCCCCTCTTCGGGCAATTTTTGAGCACGGTTGTTCGGGACTGCCACCGCCGCTATCTCACAGAGCTCCCGGCCAGTGCGTGGGATGACTACCTAGATGACATGCAGCGCACCCATTCCGAGATGCCCAGCTTTAACGACTCCACCCGCGTGAAGCTGAGGCAGAACGCGATGCGCATGCTTCAAGAGGCGGGGTTTATCGAGAGCACGCGGCATCTCGTGCTTCGCAAGCGCCAAACCGAGCCGCGCGTCCTTGCATACCTCAATGAACATCAAGAAGACTTCGTGATGGAGTGCATCCAGGCATGAGCCTCGCCAAGCTGGAAGAGCGGCTCAATGCCGTCCTTGAACGCATCACCGCTGATGACTTCCTCTCCGGGCGCGGTCTGGGCAATGAGGTGCCTTTCTACGCTTTCGACTATCCACCAGAGTTCGAGCCCAAGGTTCGCGACCACATTCAGTTTTTGCTCGAAACTGCGCCCAAGCGTCGTCCCGGCGTGCGCATCAAGGTCATCAACCTGTTCGAAGTCCTTATCCGCATGCTGGAAGCGCGTGGCCTTTACGAGAAGTCGGTGGCCATGCAAAAGAGCAAGGGCGATCAAGCCCTGCTTAAAGCCATTCGGGCGCCGTTGGAAGCCGACAAGGTCGCCGCTGAGGTCATGGCGGACCTGCAAGCCGATCCCTGCGATGTATTGCTGATGACTGGCGTCGGCAGCGCTTATCCGCTGGTGCGCACCCACACCCTGCTCAACAGCCTGCAACCCAGGCTGGGCAGCTTGCCTTTGGTGCTGTTCTATCCCGGACGTTACGACGGCCAGTCCCTTCAGCTCTTTGGGCTGCTGGGCGAGAAGCCCTACTACCGTGCCTTCAGACTCGTGAGCTGAGACCCAACTTAAAATGAAAATTCAGGAACTCTTCGAGCGGCCCATCCGCCGCAACATCAACGGTGTCATCAAGGCAGACCAGAACGATGCCGCATCGGTCTGGCAGGAGCTTGACGAGTACGTTGTCACCAAGGAGCTGGACCAGCACTTTCGCCGCTTCTTCGACAGCTATCTTGCTGCCCTGCAACGACCCGAAGAAGCGGCAGGCAAAGTGGGCGTCTGGATCTCCGGCTTCTTCGGCTCGGGTAAGTCCCACTTCCTGAAGATCCTGTCTTACCTGTTGGAGAACCGCGAGGTCACCCATGAAGGGCAGACCCGCAAGGCAGCCGAGTTCTTCCGCAGCAAGATCACCGACGCCATGCTGGTGGCGGACATCGAGCGCGCCGTCTCCAGTGACACCGACGTTCTGCTGTTCAACATCGACAGCAAAGCCGATGCGGCAGATGGTCGAGACACTGTGCTCCGCGTCTTCCTGAAGGTGTTTAACGAGAAACTTGGCTACTGCGGCGACCACGCGCACATCGCACACATGGAGCGCATGCTCAGTGCCAAGGGGGTCTACGACCGCTTCCGTGCCATCTTCGAGGCCGATGCAGGCGAGTCGTGGGAGGCCGCCCGTGACGCCTACAGCTTCCACCTCGATGCCTTCGGTAAGGCCTTGTCGGAAGCACTAGGCCAGGCGATCCCGGATGCCGAAGCCTGGATGCAGCGCTTTGAGACCGACTTCTCCCTGACCGTTGAGAACTTCGCGGAATGGATTAGGGACTACCTCGATAAGCAGGGCAAGTCGCGCCGACTGGTGTTCCTCGTCGACGAGATCGGCCAGTTCGTGGGCAAAGACACCCAGCTCATGCTCAGCCTGCAAACCATTACTGAAAACCTTGGCACCGTTTGCGGTGGCCGTGCCTGGGTGGTGGTCACCTCACAGGAAGACATCGATGCCGTCATTGGTGAAGTCCGCGCCTCCCGCGCCAACGACTTCTCGAAGATCCAGGGGCGCTTCAAAACCCGGTTGTCACTTTCCAGCGCCAATGTCGATGAGGTCATTCAGGCCCGCTTGTTGGCCAAGCCCAAACCCATCCATGACCAGCTGACCCAGCTCTACTCGGGTAAGGCAGACATCCTCAGCAACCAGCTGAGCTTCGTGGGCGCCGGGCGGACCTTCCGTGCCTATGGTGACCAAAATCACTTTGCCGAGGTGTATCCCTTTGCGCCTTACCAGTTCCAACTGGTGCAGCGCATCTTCGAGAGCATTCGCAAAGCGGGCGCCACAGGGCTGCATCTCGCACGTGGCGAGCGTTCGCTGCTGGATGCCTTCCAGTCAGCGGCGACGGCGGTCGCGGAGGAAGAGGTCGGCATTCTTGTTCCTCTCCATCGCTTCTACTCCAGCATCGAGAGCTTTCTCGAAGGCGTCGTCAAATCCACCATCGATAACGCCAGCCGCAACGTCAGCCTCAAGCCCTTTGACGTCCTGCTGCTCAAAACTCTATTCCTGATCCGTTACGTGGACGAACTCAAGGGCAACGTCGACAACCTCATCACCCTGTTCATCGACCGCATTGATGCCGACCGCCTAGCGCTCCGTAACGAGATCGAAGCCAGCCTTCAGCGTTTGGAAAAGGAAACACTCGTCGCCCGCAACGGCGATGACTTCTTCTTCCTCACCAACGAAGAGCGGGATGTCAGCCGCGAAATCAAGGAAGTTGATCTCAGCAGCGCCGACGAGGCCAAAGAGCTGGGCAAGCTGGTCTTTGAGGAGGTGCTCAAGGGCATTCGAAAGCATCGCTACCCTGTCAATCGCAAGGACTTCGGCCTCAACCTCACCTGCGACGGCTTTCCTCACGGGAGGCCCGAGGAGGGCAACTTGCCGTTGCAGGTCATCAGCCCTTTGAATGACGAGCATCGCAGCTTTGACGAGCCACGCTGCATCATGGCCAGCGGCAATGCACCCGGCAGCGTCATCGTGCGCATGAGTGATGACGAAGCGCTGGCCCGAGAGCTGCGCCTCTATCTCCAGACTGACCGCTATGTCAGTCGCAAGGCCGACAACTCGCTGCCATCCGCCACCCAGAAAATCCTCCGCGAGCGCACCGAAGAAAACCGCCAACGCAGAGGCCGTCTTTCGGTCATCGTCGAGCGCCTAATCAAAGACGCCGACTATTACGCCGCAGGCCAAAAGCCGAACCTCAAGGGCAGCGCGCCGCAGGCATTGGTCGATGAAGCATTGGGTTACTTCGTCGCCAACACCTTCTCCAAGCTCGGCTACATCGAGCACCTCAATCCCGATCCTCAAAAGGAGGCCCACACCCTCATCGCTACCCACGGCACAGCGGGGCTGGACCTCGAAACTACTTCGCAGATCAATCCGCGCGCGCTCAAAGAGCTGAGCCAGCTCATTGCGCTACAAACCCAAGCCTCGCGGCGCATCGTTCTGCACGACCTCACCGATGGGCACTTTGCCCGGCGTCCCTACGGCTGGCCAGAATGGGAAACCCTGTTGTTGGTAGTGCGGTTGGTTCTTCAGGGCGAACTCACCCTCATCCACAACAACACAGCGCTCAAGGTGGAGGAGCTTTGGCCGGTGCTGAACACGCCTTCGCGGTGGCGCAGCGTAGAAGTCCAGAAGCGTCAGGCGATGGGCTCTGCCGAGCTACAGAAGGCGCGGCAGCTCATGAAGGATCTTTTCCACCAGATTGGCCCGGACGGCGAAGACGCGCTTTACGCCGAACTGCGCCGACAGCTCAGCGGCTGGAAGGCCGAGCTGGAAAAGTGGAAGCTCATGAGTCAGAACGGCTACCCCGGTGGCAAGGCCATCGCCGCCGCCATGGAGGTCGTCAATCGTCAACTGGCTGCTGCCGACAGCTACGCCGCCATTAGCGGCTTCCTGGCCCATCAAAATGATTTGCGCGACGCAGGTGACACCTTCCACGAACTCAAGGACTTCTTCGGCAGCCAGAAAGAAGCCTGGGATCGCCTCAAACTAGCCAGCCAGCACTTCGGCCTCAACCGCAGCAAGTTGGAGAAGGACGCCCAAGCAAGTCCAGCCCTGCAACGCATCGAGCTCATTCTCAACGCTGACGCTCCCTACGGGCTGCTGCGGGAAGCCGATGGCCTGATCTCCACCGTAGAGAAAGCCAACAACGACCTGTTGGAGGCCGCTCGACTCCGCGCCCTCGCCAACCTGGAAAAGTCCATTGACAAGGTTCAAGCCGAACTTGAGCTGGTGAAGGCCGACGCCGACCTACGCAACCGCAGCCTCAAGCCCCTACAAGACCGCAAGGCGCAGATTGGCCAACAGCTCAGCCTCGCGCACCTGTTCCAGTTGCAGGACGAGCTACAGCATCAAGCCGATGAGGCCATCGACCGCATCCATGCTTGGCAGGAAGCCCAACGCAAGGTGGCACCCCAGCCGTCACCTGTGCCCCCAGCAGGCGGATCAGCAGGAATCCCCTCAGGCGAGCCCATCATCGCGCCTGCGTTCAAGAAACCTCACATCCTGCGGGCGGCCCAGCTCGCCAGTACGGCGTATATCAGCTCAGACACCGAGGCAGAGGCATTCCTCGAAAAGCTACGCGCGGAGATGATGTCAGCGCTCAAGCGGGGCGAACGGGTGGAGATCCGTTGAGTGCAGCGAAGGGCGATCTTCTATGACCCATCTTTGCAGTTCTTTTATAAGTGCATACAATGGGATAGAAGATATTCGCTTCGAAGAGGTGGCACGTGATCGTCAAAGACCGCATCCAGCGCTCCATCAGCCGCAGCAAGGCCAATGCTTTCGTGCGCGCAGACTTCACCGGCTTTGGCAGCCCATCACAGGTGTCGCGGGCCTTGCGTCAATTGGTCAGCGAGGGTCGTATCGTCAAGATTGGCACAGCGGCTTGGGCCAAGGCCAAGGCCAGCAGCCTCACTGGCAATCCCATACCGATTCAGCCCATGAGCGATCTGGCCGACGAAGTGCTGCGCAAGATTGGGGTCGATCCAGAGCCCGGATATTTCATCCGCCGCTACAACCAAGGCCAGTCGCGGCAGGTGCCTCCGGGCATCACCGTCGATACCGGCACACGACGGATCAGTCGGCGCATAAGCTTCGGCAACCAGGTGGTGCGCTATGAGAACGATTTCCGCAACCCAGAAATCACAAATCGACGACTGGACGCTAGAGAGCGGTCCCGTCAGTCTGACCGGTGACGTTCTCGAAAAAGATCTGCACGTCACCGACGCCCTACGCACCCTTTTTGAACAACCCCTCAGCCACAACGCCGAGCTGATTTTTTGTGGCGGCACCAGCCTCACCAAGGCCTACCAGTGGATGGGCCGCATGTCGGAAGACATGGACTTCAAAATCCTGCTGCCGCCTGAGGCATCTCGATCAATCCGAAGGGCCGTGCGCGACGAAATTGTTGAGCGCCTCCAGCATCTAGGGTTTACGACCGACGAGGCCCGGTGGAAGCGCTTCAACGCCTCACGCCAGGTCGGCATGGAGTGGCGTTACCAGACTCTGTATCTGCCCGGCCAAGCTTTACGCCCTCACATGCAGATCGACCTGCGCTTTACCAGCCTCCGGTTGGCGCCGACCACCCAACACGTACGGTCATTGATTGGTGCTTCGCTGCCCAATCCGGCGCCGGGTTTTCCCGTCCTCTGTCAAAACCCCGCCGAAACCCTCGCTGAAAAACTCATCGCTTACTTGCGCCGTACCTTGCGTCGCCAGCGGGGTGGGGCGCCCGATCAAGAGGGCGAGCCCGACAACCGCAGCCTCATCCGCCACCTGCACGACACCCACGCCATCGTCAGCCATGCGCCGCAGGCCATTGACGAGGCAACCGCGATATTTCCGGACGTGGTGGCCGAAGAAATCAGCACCGGCAATCGCGCCGAAGACTTTGCCCTCCACGCCAATCCAAGGGCTGCGCTACAAGCCGCACTGAAGTCCATCGTCATCGACGAGGGCCTGCGTGATCAATACGACATCAATATCCGGCCGCTGCTGTTTGAAGCAGCCCCAGCCAATTTCCCCGACATCCTCGCCGCCTTTCGTCAGGCTGCCGGGCGCTGCATTCAGGCACTACCAGAATGAACAAATCCGCACTCAAGAAATACGCCCCCCAAGCCCGCAAGGACTTCATCGCCGCCGTCACCCAGCGCGCCCAGCGGCTGGGGCTGGACCCGGCGCGGCCTGCCACGGTGCAGCAAACCGGGGACGTGCTGCTGATTGACGGCCAGGCGTATCCCTCCAATTGGTCGGGGCTGCGCGGTCAACTTCAGACCCGCATCAAAGACCACGGCTTTGCCCAGGTGATGGATGCCATGGCCTACACCTGGTTCAACCGTCTGGTGGCCATCCGCTACATGGAGCTGCACGGCTTTCTGGACCACGGCTACCGGGTGCTCAGCCACCCGGCCAACCAGGCCACCGGCCACACCCAGCCCGAGATCCTCGATCACATTAATGAGCTGGAACTGCCCGGCCTCGACCGCAGCCGCGCGCTGGATCTCAAGCTCGCCGGCAACCGCGATGAAGAGCTGTACCGCGAAGTGCTGCTGGCCCAGTGCCACGCCTTGCACAAGGCCATGCCCTTCCTGTTCGAATCGCTGGACGACGCCACCGAGCTGCTGCTGCCCGACGGCCTGCTGCGCACCGATTCCATCCTGGGCAAGCTCGTCACCGCCATCGATGAGGCCGACTGGCAGGACGTCGAAATCATCGGCTGGCTCTACCAGTTCTACATCAGCGAGAAAAAGGATCAGGTCATCGGCAAGGTGGTGAAAAGCGAGGACATCCCCGCCGCTACCCAGCTCTTCACCCCCAACTGGATCGTCAAATACCTGGTGCAGAACAGCCTCGGCCGCCTGTGGCTAATGGCCAACCCCACCAGTACACTCGCGACCAAATGGGAGTACTACATAAAACCCGCCGAGCAGACGGATGAAGTCAACGCCCAGCTCGACGCGCTCATCCAGGCCCGCATCAATGAGGACGGCGCCACACTCAATCCCGAATCCCTCACGCTGCTCGACCCGGCCTGCGGCTCCGGCCACATCCTGGTGGAAGCCTACGACCTGCTGCGTGACATCTACCTCGAACGTGGCTACCGCCGGCAGGACATCCCCCGGCTGATTCTGGAAAAGAACCTCTACGGCCTGGACATCGACGACCGCGCGGCCCAGCTCGCCGGTTTTGCCCTGTTGATGAAGGCGCGGGCGGACGATCGGCGACTGTTTGGGCAGCCGGTGGCGTTCAATGTACTGGCTTTGCAGGAGACGAAAGAAGGGAGCGCGGACTTGCACAGTGCGCTGAACTCGCCGCAGGTTGACTACTCCGCAGTTAGCCTGCTTGTGGAGACCTTCGAGCAGGCCAAGACCTTTGGCTCGCTGATTCAGATTCCCGATGAACTGGCGAGTGCCTTGCCGGACTTGCGGCTGGAGCTGGATGCCGTGCGGGACGGCGGTGACATGTTAGGCCGCGATGTGGCGGAGACGCTGCTACGGCTGGTGGCGCAGGCGGAGGTGCTGGCCAAGCAATTTGATGCGGTGGTGGCGAATCCGCCGTATATGGGCGGCAAAGGTATGAATGCCGACCTCAAGGCTTGGGCCAAGAAGACATTCCCGGCCAGCAAATCGGATCTGTTTGCTATGTTCATCGAACGCGGTTTCGGCTGGAGCAAACCGGCTGGCTTCAACAGCATGGTCACGATGCAGAGCTGGATGTTTCTGTCCAGCTTCGAGGACATGCGGACGAGGCTGCTCGAAGATCGCAGTATCAGCACAATGGCGCATCTGGGCGCTCGGGCCTTCAGCGAGATCTCCGGCGAAGTCGTGCAGACCACCGCCTTTGTATTGCAGCCCCGGCACGTCGGCGGCTTCCGGCCTGTGTTCTTTCGGCTTGTTGACGGCAATGAACCCGCCAAGGCCGAAGCCCTGCGCACCGATCAGAACCGCTTTGACGCCGCCGCGCAGGATGATTTCAAGAAGATTCCAGGAAGCCCTTTAGCCTATTGGGCACCTTCTGAGATTATTGCTGCGTTTGCGTCATATCCGTGTCTAGGGGAGCGATACCAGGTTCGTGCTGGGATTTCGACAGGCGAAAATGCAACCTTCATCCTTAAATGGCACGAAGTCAATGTCAGTGAAATCCGCCGTTCAGGCGATCACCGAGGCTGGCGCTACTCGCCTCATAACAAAGGAGGGGAGTTCCAAAAGTGGTATGGGAATCAGGATGATGTCCTCAAATATAGTCCGACTCATATCGCTGAGATGGAAACTAAGGCGGGTTTCAGGCATGACGGCAAGGAGCTTTTTTGGCGGAAAATGATTGGCTGGTCGAAAATCTCTTCGGGGCCGCCCAGCTTCAGGCTTTATCCAGAGGGGTTTTCATTCGATTCTGCCGGTCTCGCACTTTTCAGTAACGACGGTGAAACATCTGCAGATGTAATGGCATTGCTGAACAGCTCCGTCTGCAAGTTTATGTTCAGCCTTCTTAATCCAACGCTCAATTTGACGCCTCAAGTAGTGAAGGCGATCCCAGATATACCAATTCCCAAAGAGTCATCCCAAAATGTTGAGGAATTGGTTGAACTTCACAAAGCTGACGTCAACTCATTTGAGGTGTCGATGAATTTCGACGCACCTCCAATTTTATCGAGTGACGATAGGTTGATCTCTCATTCCTTCAGTGCGCTATTGGCGGCCGGCTCTGAACTAACTGACCGCGCACTGCTTCTTGAGGAATCGATAAGCAATTCAATATTGCGCAAACTTGGACTCGGGCTGACGAGTGTATTTGAGTTAGATCGCCAAGATATCTCGCTTCAGTGCAACACGACTTTTCGGTATGGCCACCGGAACAGCAGTGATGTGGCTGAGAAATATAGAGCGGAATCCAGTATTGATTTGGTCTCATATTCCATAGGCTGCATGATGGGCCGCTACAGCCTCGACGCCCCCGGCCTGATCTACGCACACGCTGGCAACGAAGGATTCGACCCCAGCCGCTACGAAACCTTTCCGGCCGACGACGATGGCATCGTCCCCATTACTGACGAAGCCTGGTTCGACGACGACGGCGCCAACCGCATCCGCGAGTTCGTCCGCGTTGTCTGGAGCGAAGACACAGAAGCCGAAAACATGGCCTGGCTCGCCGAATCCTTGGGGCAAAAAGCCAGCGAATCCGCCGACGACACCATCCGCCGCTACCTCAGCCGCGACTTCTACAAAGACCACCTGCAAACCTACAAAAAGCGGCCCATCTACTGGCTGTTCAGCTCCGGCAAACACAAAGCCTTCGAAGCCCTCGTGTACCTGCACCGCTACAATGCCGGCACACTCTCCCGCATGCGTATGGAATACGTCGTCCCCCTCCAGTCCCGCATGCAAGCCCGCATCGACAAGCTGGAAGACGACATCACCAGCACCACCAGCAGCGCGCAGCAAAAGACCCTGCGCAAGCAAAAAGAAAAACTCGCCAAACAGCTCGAAGAACTCCGCAGCTTCGACGAAAAACTCCGCCACTATGCCGACCAGCGCATCACCCTGGATCTGGATGACGGCGTGAAGATCAACTACGGCAAGTTCGGGGATTTGCTGGCGGAGGTGAAGGCGGTGACGGGAGGCGAAGCTAGTGAGTAAACAAGCGAAGGGAAGCAAGAAAAGGACAGAACCATTAACGCGAACCAGGCCACTTTGGCAGTTCTTGGGGGTCCTTATATTCTCTCTTTTCGCAGTCATATCACTTTCATTTGTTTTTGTTTATCCTTTGACTGATGGATCGACGAAGTTAACTGACGGATTGTATCCTTCCAAAATTGGCGAGGCGGTTGCGTTATTGTCTGTGCTTGTTGGCATACCCGTTGGAGTGGCGGTCGCTTGGGTAGCTGTTGTGATTTCCTCGAGGGCAGAGGAGAATTCAATAATGACCGCAAAGCTCTCTACAATGCAGGCAAATCACGAACTTTTTTCAAGCGTCAATGCGGACGTATCCGATATCCACGAATGCTTTTGGATGCTTTCAAAAGAAGTCTCCCTTTTGTTAGTGGCAGCCGAATCGGTTAATGATAATATCGAAGCATTTTTCCGGGCTGGGCGCCTAAGTCAACTCGACGATCCATCGCCGCCAGAATGGGCCATGGCACTCAGGAAGGACGTTGCTATTGGGCCACTTTCCTTTTATTACCAAAGCTGTTGGGATGACTTGGCAGAAATTACCGCGTCTCTTGACGAGCCGGGCCTGCCACCGGAGGTTTCAGCGCTACAGACTTCATACTCTAAGCTAATCGACGCATTCGAAGCTGTTGCGGCGGCGCTTGAGGGCGTGGCAAAAAATCGCGCCGCTTCATTGTGCTGGAACAGATTCGTTGAGAGCAATGCGATTGCCGCTATTAATTCTTCCAAAATATCTGTGCGTCGCGATGCGCTGAAGACGTTTGTTGAAACCGAATTTACCAATGGAGCTGAGATTGATGATTTGACCGCAGCGCAGTCAATTCACATTCAAGACGGCAACGTTGGTATGTATGCTCAATTCACTAGAGAACGTGCTGCGGCACTGAGGGAGCTAGGAATCGGAGCTTTAGTGTTGTCGACTGCGCGTTCAAGCTTGATCAAGAACGACTCATTGCGATACGGCTTTCGAAGCAACCTCTCAAAAACGGCGTCGGAGCTTCGGCACCATGCTCCAGATATTTACCGAAGATCACTAGACCGAGCTGTGGGTGACTCAGAATTGTGGCTGCTCGGGAGTTTGCTATTTGCAAGACTTGGCCTGGCTATATTCGTTAAGGGTGATAAAGAAATAAAATATTTAGAACTTGATATGGGATCCAAGATGATTGCCCAGATTATCGGATCCATTCCGGATAAAGATAAAGTAGCCGAGGCCCTTATCGCGTTTCACAATGTATCTGGTCAAGAGCAGAGTGGGTATGCTGAGCTGGTTGAGAATAGTGTGTCTCGAGCTTTGCAAGCATGGGTGCAGCCCAGTTCGCTACTCCCGGGAGAATCGTATGACATTGCTAAAGAAGCGTTGATGACTCGCCGTGCTTTATGGTCGTTTGGACAATTTTCCAATGCTTCTGCATCGATCAATTTTGATTCTGAAACGTCAGAGGTTTACTTCAACGAACTTGTTTAATAGATTTGCCGCTCCACGAGGTGATCTCAAGCGGGAACGACTTCCCGCCGTGCGGCGGAGGCTACACAACATGCGGCTGATGAAGCCGGTAGAACGGACAAAAGCCATCGAGCTGCTTCGGCAGACGCTTGAACAATACGGGGAGTCCTGATGCCACAGCCGCAGAGCCAAGGGCAAGTAGAGAGAATCAAGGCAGGACTCACGTCGTTGCTGGTTGGGGGCAATCGCGTTGTCTGGTGGTCAGACCCGGATGCAGAGCTTTCCGAGATCGCGTTAGAGATAGATTTAGAAGGAATTGAGATTGTCTCCCTTGCACAGGAATCTGCCTTTGCATTGAAGCGCCGGATTGAGCTGGACGCGCCGAAACAACCCTTTGTGATTTACGACAGCCAGCCGCCACCGCCCGTCGAGTCCGACTGGCTACTGGATGTGCGCCTATATGCCGCCCGATTTGAGGCGGACGCTACCGCCATGCTGATTCAGGATTTGGGCCTGAAGAACCAGCATCTACGCGACCACTTGAAGGCGCGGGCTCGCTTTCTCGCCAGTCAGGAGCGGGTGGAGCGCCTGCAACGTTGGCTACAGCCGGATGATCTTGAGCCCGCCATAGACCTGAAGATGCTGGCGGTTGCGGTGAGGGCTGAGCAGCCGGATGTATTTCATGTGTTCTCGGCACTCTTCAGCTCTCTCGCCGCGCTCGACGAAGGCGCCGAGCCTGAAGGTTGCGCAGCCTTCTTAGCAATTCAAAAACTCGGATTAGAAGTACCGTTTTGGGCCTTTGCAAAAGCGACTTTCGGCTACAGCGCGGTTGAGCCGAAGCTCTGGAATCTGCTGCTGCACCTGCTGGTGACCGATCTGGGAGCAGCTTTTGGCTCGTCGCTGCCCGTGCCCTTGAAGCCACTGCTATTGACCGGGCCTAAAGCGGCGACGGTGTGTGTATTTCTGTCTCAGTGGCGTGACAGCACCTTGCGGCAGGGGGCCTACGACGTGCTTTCGTCTCGGGTGGGCCGCGAGCTGAATGTATCGGATCTTCTGGCGGACGTGCCCCTGAGCCGCCTGGCCGTGTGCATGAGCTTTATCGCGGTGGAGCGACAGTTGGCGGACCGCATTCGCTCGGCGCTGCTGAATGACAGCAGCGACGTGGTGACCCATGAGCTGAGAGCAGTGATGACGCAGCGTCTAGATGGTTACTGGGCCAACCCTCGTTGGCCGGATACACCAGAAGCGCCGCGCAAGACCTGGAACGCTTATTACCTGGCTGCGCAAACAGCGATGCGTTTCTTCGAGCTATGTCAGCCGCTACCAGCCAGCTTGAGGTTTTCGTCGGCGGCCGAATGCGTAAAGCGCTACACCGACGAGCTGTTCGAATTGGATCAGCTCTACCGCCAGTATCACGAGCATGCTGATGTGGTGGATCAACGCGGCGCCGATACCTTGCAGGCCGTGGGTCAAAAGGTTGAGGACTGGTACCTCAACCGATTCTTGCAGCCCTTGGCGCAGCGGTGGGATGGCTTCATTGAAGGCGGACTGCTGGAGCATTGGCAAGTTGAGGGGCTGCCGCCTCAGCAGGCGTTCTTTGCACGCGAGGTGCTGAAGTATTTGTCAGGCGATGCGGATCGCCGGGTGTTCGTGGTGATCAGCGATGCGCTTCGCTATGAGGTGGCGGAGGAGCTGTCACAACAGCTCAACGGCAAAAACCGGTTTTTGGCAACGCTGTCGGCCCAATTGGGTGTGTTGCCGTCATACACCAAGCTGGGCATGGCGAGCCTGCTGCCGCATGAGGCCCTCAGCTACAACGACAAGGGCTTGGTGCTGGCTGACGGACAGTCAACTGAGGGCATAGATCAGCGTTCCCGCCTGCTGAGCAAGCACGACGGGCTGGCGCTGAGGGCTGAAGACTTCCTCGCGATGAACAAGGCGCAGGGGCGTGAGGCGGTGAAGGATGCCTCCGTGATCTACGTCTACCACAACAAAATCGACGCGATTGGCGACACCGCCAGCACCGAGAGCGAGACATTTTCGGCCTGCCGGAAAGCCATCGACGAGCTGGACCAGATCGTCAGCCGTATCATCAACAATCTCAACGGCCATCATGTGCTGGTGACGGCAGATCATGGGTTTCTCTTCCAGGAAAGTGACCTGGAGGCGCTGGACAAAAACGCGCTCGCCCAGAAGCCCGGTGGCACTGTAGTGGCCAAGAAGCGCTACCTGATTGGCAGGGGCTTGCCCACCGTACCGCAGGCCCACACGGGCCATGTGCGCAACACAGCAGGGTGCGACGACGACATGATGTTTTGGCTGCCCAAGGGTGTCGCACGCTTCCACTTCGTCGGCGGTGCGCGCTTTGTCCATGGCGGCGCCGCTTTACAGGAGGTGGTAGTGCCGGTCATCACCGTGCGCCAACAGCGCGGCGCAAAGGCCAAGGCGACTGAGATCCGCAAGGCCGGGGTCACGGTGCTGGGCAGTAACTTCCGCGTCACCACCAACCGTTATGCCTTTACGCTGTTGCAGGCCGAGGCGGTGAGTGAGCGCGTCAAGCCTGTCGCGATTCGGGTGGGCCTCTACGGACCCGGCAACAAGCCGATCTCAAACATCGAGCACCTGACGCTGGATAGTGAGGCCGAGGATCTTGGCCAACGCCAGCGGACCGTGAGCCTCAATCTCACCGCAGGACCCTTTAACCGATCCGACACCCATCACCTGGTGATCTCGGATGCCGACACAACGGTGGAGTTGATGCGCACCGAAGTGAAAATCGACTTGGCGTTTACCAATGACTTTGACTTCTGAAATTCAGCCGCGCGATCTCGATCGGCTGCTCAACGAGCACTTTGCCGGTCGCGTGGTCCGCAAGGACCTCACCAAGCGTCTCAAAGAGGGCGCCAACGTGCCTGTGTACGTGCTGGAGTACCTACTCGGCATGTACTGCGCGTCTGATGACCAAACGGTCATTGACGCGGGCATGGAGACCGTTAAAAAGATCCTGGCCGAAAACTATGTGCGCCCCGATGAAGCGGAGAAAGTGAAGAGCCGCATCAAGGAACGGGGCAGCTTCAAGATCATCGACAAGGTGTCGGTGACGCTGAACGACAAAAAGGATGTCTACCAGGCGCTGTTCCATAACTTGGGCGTGAAAGACGCCGAGATCCACGACCGCTACGTACGCGAGTTCGAGAAGCTGCTGGCGGGGGGCATCTGGTGCATCGTGACGCTGGCCTATGTCTTCGACGAGGGCTCCAAGACCTCGCCGTTCGTGGTGACCGAACTCAAGCCGATCCAGATGCCGAACATGGACATGGACGGGCTCATGAAGGCACGGAATGCCTTCACCGAAGATGAGTGGATCGACGTGCTGCTGCGATCCACGGGCATGGAGCCAGCCAATCTTGATCGCCGCGCTTGCTGGCACCTGCTGGCGCGCATGGTTGGGTATGTGGAGAACAACTACAACAGTTGCGAGCTGGGACCGCGTGGTACCGGAAAGAGCCACATCTACAAGGAGGTCAGCCCCAATAGCATCCTGATCTCTGGCGGCCAAACGACGGTGGCCAACCTGTTCTACAACATGGCGCGGCGCATCGTCGGACTGGTAGGAATGTGGGATGTCGTGGCCTTTGACGAGGTCGCAGGCATCACCTTCAAGGACAAGGACGGCGTCCAAATCATGAAGGACTACATGGCCTCCGGCTCGTTCGCACGGGGCCGCGATGCCATCTCGGCATCCGCCAGCATGATGTTCATTGGCAACATCAATCAGCCGGTGGAAACGCTGGTGAAGACCAGCCACCTGCTGGCGCCGTTCCCGGCTGCGATGATCGACACGGCATTCTTTGATCGCTTCCATGCCTACATCCCAGGCTGGGAGATCCCCAAGATGCGTCCGGAGTTCTTCACGGATCACTACGGCCTCATCACTGACTATCTGGCCGAGTACCTTCGCGAGATGCGCAAGCGCAATTTTGCGGATGCCATCGACAAGTATTTCCGGCTTGGCAAGGACTTGAACCAGCGCGACACCATCGCAGTGCGGCGGACCACGTCGGGGCTGCTGAAGTTGCTTTACCCACATGGCAAGTTCGACAGGGAGGCCGTACAGCGCTGCCTGGAGTACGCGCTGGAGGTGCGCCGCCGGGTGAAGGAGCAGCTCAAGAAGATCGGCGGCATGGAGTTCTACGACGTGAACTTCAGCTACGTCGACCATGAGACCGATGAAGAGCGCTATGTGCTGGTGGCCGAGCAGGGCGGTGGCGGGCTGATTCCCGATGCGCCGTCTAAGCCCGGTGTGCTGCACCTGATCACTACAGGATCAAACGGACACCTGGGCTTGTATCGCATCGAGACACAGGTCACGACAGGCGGCGGAAAGCTCAGTACCTCAGGTCTTGGGTCCAGTTCCCAAGCCAAAGAGGCGCTCAAGGTCGGATTCGACTTCCTCAAGGCCAACGCCAATCGAGTCAGTGCGGGGAGCAAGGTCAACGAACACGACTATCACCTGCACTTGGTTGAACTACACAACAGTGGCGCACCACGGGCGCTGACGTTGGCGAGCTTCATTGCTCTGTGTTCAGGCCTTGTGAACCGCCCGGTGCAACAACAGCTGGTGATCCTGGGTGACATGAGCCTCGGCGGAAACATCACACCGGTCGACAATCTGGCCAATTGCTTGCAAATGGCTCTAGATGCGGGTGCCAAGCGCGTGCTGATGCCGATGGCCAGCGTGGGCGCCATCCCAACAGTCCCCGGCGAGCTTTTCGGCAAGTTCCAGGTGAGCTTCTATGCTGACCCCGTCGATGCCGCCTTCAAAGCGATAGGCATTTCATAGGTCAGCTTCTTTCGCTGCGGAGGCTGCTCACTTCGACCCGCCGAGGAGCCAGTTCACTATCCATTTCACGGGGAAATAGATCGCGAAAAAACGAAGAGAAGTCCCAGCAACAGCATTGACGAGCTCATGGATTTCACTCTGTTTGTAGGTCTTTCATTCTTGAAACTTCACGTGGATACACCCGAGTTACCGTGCACGCTGAGGCGATGCACGTCATCATCCGCTTCTACCTCAATATCAATTACAGAATCTTCTTTTAGTAAAGGAATTGTCATGAATTTCAGTGTCCCTTTGATTCTCTTCGCCGCACTGTCGCTATCGCCATCGATTGTCTCCGCGCAGTCAGCTGCCGAGCTGCTTGAGGCTGCTCGGGCCCAGTCAAAGGAAATCGAAGAGCTCAAAGGGGTGATGGACGGGCCTGACCGGAATCTCCGGCTCGCCGCGTTTGACGCCATGGTGGCGGGAGAGAACAGCTTGTACCGTGACATCGCAGTCGAAGCGGGGCTTGCAAGCAGCGACAGCCTGCTCCGCGCTCGAGCGCTGAACCATGCGATCGGATCGGTCAACAGTTTGGTGATTACCCTGTCAGTTGACACTTCGGCATCGAAGACGATTCAAGAACTCACCACAAAATATCTGGCCGAAAATCGGCAACTGCTCACGCTGACCCTTTCAAAAAAAACGTCGTCAGCTTCAGGCGTTAATGGTGCATTGAGCAATGACTACAGAGGCGGTGCAGGGGGAACTTTTGAGGTTCTTGGCTTGCAAATGATGTTCAGTGCGCCTTACAACTACATTACTGGCGAATTGACCCTTAAGGACGATGCCGTGTTGACTGGGCCTGTGTCCACCAGCGAAGGACATAGGTTTATCGGAACTGCCCGGCTTAGGTAATTAAGGTCCGATTACAATTGATTTCAGCCCCACCGGGTGATGCCCCGTGGGGCTTTTTTGTGGGTACAGCACCAGTTTCACACCCTTGACCGAAGATTCGCCGAACTCGACGCGGTGACGACCACCCTCGTCAAACTTCAATGCGCCACCCCAGGCGCTGCGATAACGGCCTGCTTCGCCCGACGAGACCAGCACCTCGGCGGACACGGGCTGCTGTTCAGGGGGTAAGCCGCTGACGTCGAAGCTGATCAGGCGGGTGAGCTTCGTGACGGGCAATTCCAACTCAAGCGTAACTCGCTGGTGATTGGCTTCGGTCAACCAGTATCCGTCACCCTCAGTCAGTGAATTAAGTTTCTCAGTTCCATGCTCAGGCCCCGCAGAAGGCGCGGACCAACTCACAATTTTGAACTGAGCTGTCTGCGCTGTCGGCGTGCCTGATGAAGGCGTGGTCGCAAGGGATGCTTGGGGGTTGGCTCCGATTGGCTTAGACGTGCCGGACCGCTCGACACGTTCCAACAATCGGTCGATACGCATCACTGTTCCCACGCCCGACCGTGTGCTGACGTTTAGCAGCATGCCAACTGGCACCTGAGAAGCCGACATAAGCAGGCTCCCACTCATGCCCTTGCGAATTGGCTGGTTGGCCATCGTGGGCACGATACGTATGTAGAGTTCTCGGTCGTCATCGATCCAGGACACCGGGAAGTAACCGAAACTGCCATCGCCGTTTACCGTTCTCAGCGAACCTTGGTTGGATTCTGCCAGCCGCGAATTGACGGCCCGGCTGAATCCGCCAATCCCATGCCCGCAGTTGCGTTCGATTTCGCCACGGACCAGCCCAACTGCCAGGTCGTCGCCAAGGTCTTGGAGCTCTTCGATGGCACCAAGAATCGCGCGCTGTGTGCCCAAGTAGCGAAGCGTCGGCGCTAGTGCCTCCTCCGCAACGTGCATCGGCAGTATCGCCAAACAGCGACCTGCGTGATTGGTGATCAGCGCCTGACCGACCTCCAGCGTACTCTCGCCGGGCTTGGTAACCACGGCTTGTCCAGCAGATGCTTGAGCGACGGACGTGGCGAAGAAAATGAAAACCGCCGTCGTCGCCTTAGTCAGAGGATGAAGGCATTTGTTTTGCAGGATCCAAGACATCTAGGGCGCCCCGTCATCAGCTACTGATGGCGAAGAATGGGCCATGATCAGGGATCTGGAACCCGCCAGACTCGCCAGCAGCGATAGCAGACCCACCATGATCAGTGTGACCAGTACGAAAGGATCTGAGTTAGTTAGTCGCGCCCAGCGGCTCGGCTTCATCGAAAATCCGGCTTCACCGTATCGGTCGACTTTGATCTGCTCCGCGATGCCGTAGCCGATCAGGTCCATCAAGAGCCGCTCGCCCCCTCTTGCCGGACCCACGCGTATAAATCCGCGTGGAAAGCGGGGCTCACCCTTTTGCGTTTCGGCGTCGAGCCTAATGGTATCGCCCAACATCAGCTCTACTGAGGCAACCAGCGCTCGCCCGCCAACTGTATCGCCAGCGGATCGATAGATTTGGATCTCGCCAGATTCGAGTAGTGCTCTGGCGTTGGGCGATACGTCGTCGCCGATACGTAGTGCACCTAGATAGGGAAACAGCCGATCCCGTCGGACGCCATCTAGGTCAAACACGATCATGATCGGTTGCTTGATCAGCCCAATGGTGCGGTCGATGTCGTCGACTCGCATCGCGATCCCGCTTGGGTTTTTTGGCGTCAGTGCAATTACCAAACGCCGTTGATCGAGAACTGCAAAGTTGGCGGTGGTGTAGCCCAAATCTTGATCGGCAGCAGCAGGCTCAGATCCCACGACACCCGTAAGTTCGCTCGTGGTCGCAACCCGGTACGCAAGTTGGCGTCGGGAGCCGCACAAGGCCGCGCGCTCAGCCGTATCAGTAATTGGTTCAAGTGCTGCATCCGCTTCAATGGGAGTGCGAACACACAGCACAGCGCCGGAGAGATCCCATCTAACCTCAGTGCTCTCAGGTACGTCGACAATTACGCTCGCGGTAAGCGCGCGCACGCCGAATGACCAAGTTGAGCCTATCGCAAGCACCCACAGCCCAACAATTACGAATGCGAGCACGGTGAGCGGAACCAGTAGCCGAACCACCCAAGACTGCAAAGAAAACCATGCCTGCTCAGCCGTCCGAAGCGACCCACCAGTCCCTTTCATAAGTCGCACAGTCGAAGGCCCTGACGGTTGGTCAATTGAGGCCGACGTAGAGCAGCATCTTGGCTTCGGGAAGCTCCCGGCCAAAGCGCTCCCTGCCAATCAGTAATTCATGATGGCCACTGGCCTCGGCATCGGGTAATGCAATCTCGCAGAGAAAATCAAAAACCACGCTCTTATCGTCGATCAATGGCTTGCATGTGCTTTCATCAAGCGATGGCCCAAGCCGCACAAAAACATCCGTGGCACCGAGCCCATTGACCATCAAAAAAATCGAGTCCGTTGCATCAGGCGACTGAGCGGGAAGGATGACGCGCTTTTCTGGGGCGTCGCAATCACCCTCCAAAACACTGATCGCCACCTGATCCTGATTGTAGTTAGAAAGAAGCTTCAGGCTCTTTGAGTGCGTGTAAGGCAGTGCAACTGGGGCTTGAGACTCATCGTTCGGAAGCACGTACGTGTTTCGGGCCATGTACACACCGTCTCGGGTCACCACCGACAGACAGACCTCCGATGAGTTGCCTGCAAACGATGGGATCTTAATCCGTCCAACATCCCGTCCGGATGCGATATCAGTGCTGTGAGCCCCAACCAGTACCGAGCCACTCACGGCCACTTCGGCCTGCACCGACTCACGAAACTCGGAATGTTTCAAACGGGCCTCGGATCCCGCTGCCATGCCGGTGCTAATGACGGTAACAAGCACTACAGCCGCAAGTGTCTGGATCATTCGAGCGCATCCCCCAAGATTTAGGAACCTAGTATCCGACGCTTTGCAATTTGTGGCGACTTCGGCGTGGATCAGCGGCCAAGCTGGACCGCTTAGGGATCATCTGAAAAACCCCGCCCCATGGGACAATTCTCGCTTCTT
>TARA_R110000850_G_scaffold56287_3_pt1 | contig 22612 bp, 16 predicted proteins | sample TARA_R110000850 | Tara Oceans TARA_R110000850 (sample SAMEA4397586) | marine metagenome | biome: Polar Biome; feature: [SRF] surface water layer (ENVO:00010504); material: water (ENVO:00002006), including particulate matter (ENVO:01000060) such as... | depth 5 m | reverse complement strand
GATCAGATGCACGTCGACGACCTTGCGGAAATCCGACATCTCCATCTTGGAAAACGTCTTGTCCCGCAGGATGCCCGCGTTGTTCACCAGAATGTCGATGCGGCCCCAGGCGTCCATGACCTGAGCGACCATATCTTTCACACCGGCTTCATCCGACACGTCGCAGCCATGCGCCATCGCCTCGCCGCCCGCGTCGCGGATTTCCTGCGCGACGGCTTCGGCAGCCGCCGACGAAGACCCCTGCCCGTCGGTTGTTACGCCCAGATCATTGACCATAACGCGTGCACCGCGCGCCGCGAGGCCAAGCGCATGGCTGCGCCCCAGACCCGTGCCCGCGCCGGTGACAATAGCGACGCGGTTGTCAAAACGAATATCCATCATCGCCCCTCAGTGCAGTGCTTGTTCAAAAATGTTCGGCCCGCTCATCACATTGATGCCGCCGCTGACCGGAACGACCGCGCCCGTGACATAGGCACCGCCCTTGCCGCAGAGGAACAACATGCAGCCCGCGATGTCCGTGTCGGTCCCGACGCGGCGCAGGGGCACGTCTTGGCCCACCTTGTTGCGCATATCCTCGTCGTGGGTCGCAAAGGCGGTCATCCGCGACACGAAGGGTCCGGGGGCCAATGCGTTCACGGTGATCGCGTCACCGGCCAGTTCCTTGGCCAAAATCTTGCTGAGATGAATAACGGCAGCCTTCGAGGCAGAGTAGCTGTAGGCGCCATCGCCCATCTCGCGTTCCCCCATCACCGATCCGACGTTCACCACCCGCGCGGGGTCTTCGATCGTCGCGTTTGCCCTGAGAAGCGGCAACAGCTTTTGCGTCAAGTCAAACAAACCCGCGACGTTCACGTTCATCACCTTGTCCCATGCCTTGAATGGAAAGTCGCCCAGAGGGGCACCCCAGGTGATGCCCGCGTTGTTCATCAGGATATCAAGCCTGTCGGTGCGTTCCTTGACCGCGGCGACAATCGCATCAACGCCGTCTTCGGTGCCGACATCGCCCGCAAAACCCTCGGCTGACCCCGACGCGCCCATGGCGTTCAGCTCTTTCGCGACGGCCTCGCAGGCTTCTCCCTTGCGGCTTGCGATCAGCACGCGAGCACCGGCACGCACCAGCGCCTCGGCGGCCATGCGACCAATGCCTGTGGCACCGCCAGTGACAAGCGCGGTTTTCCCCTCAAGGCCGAACAGTGTTTGAATATCCATGGCTTAAAATCCTCTGTGCTTGGCAACCTGGTTCGCGTGATACCCGTAATCACCCAACCATTCAGCGCCGACACGGGCGCGTTTCATATAAAATCCGATATCGAATGCGTCGGTCATACCGATGCCGCCATGCATCTGAACACCCTCTTGCACAGCAAGTTGCGCCGTCGATGTGGCACGCGCCTTGGCGAGCGAGACCGCCATGGTCGCATTTTCGGGATCTTCGTCCAATTTGCGGCCTGCATGCAACACGGCTGAAGCGGTGACTTCGATCTCGCACCACAGATGGGCGGCGCGGTGTTGCAGCGCTTGGAAGGTGCCGATCAACGTGCCGAACTGCTTGCGTTCTTTCAGATAGCCCACGGTCATGCCAAAGGCTCCCGCAGCAACGCCTGCCATCTCGGCGGCGAGGGCGGCCTGCCCTGCCTCAATCGCGGGTTTCAGCACGGTCATGGCGTCATCGACCTGGCCCAGCACATCATCGCCCGTCGCTTCGACGTTATCAAAATCGATCCGCGCGGAATCCCGTGCATCGATCATATTCTGCGCGTTGCGTGTAATGCCTGCGCGGTCTGCGGGGATGTCGAACAGAGTCAGCCCGTTGTCTGTCTTGGCAAGCACCAGCAAACGGTCCGCCAAAGCACCATCGACGACAAAGGTCTTCTTGCCCGTCAGGCGAAAACCATTGCCTTCCGCCGTTGCGGTCATTGCCGTGGCATCCGGGTTGAACTTGGAGGTTTCATCCACCGCCAATGCATAGGTCGCGTCGCCGCTGGCAATCTTGGCCAGCGCGGCCTCGGCGCGCGCATCGCTGACGTGGCGCAGGGCTGTCGCGGCGATTACTGCCGTCGAAAGGAACGGGCTGACGACCAGCGTCTTGCCCATTTCATGCGCCAGAACACCCGCAGCGGCATGGCCCATATCAACGCCACCCGCACTTTCAGGAACCAGCACACCGGCCCATCCCATCGCGGCCATCTCTTTCCACATCTTGGCGTCATGGGTCTGCCCGGCATCGCGCAAGTCCCGGAACGCCTTGACCGGTGCGGATTTATCCAGGAAACCTCGCGCCGCGTCGGCCAACATGGTTTCGTCTTCCGTTAATACTAGTTTAACCATGATCTTACCCCGGGAGCCCAAGCACGCGGCGAGAGATAATGCTCAACATCACCTCGCTTGTGCCGCCTTCGATTGAATTGGCCTTTGTGCGCAACCAGTCCGCGGGACGGTTGCCCAAAGGCCCGTCCCATTCCAGCGCGTCGCTGCCGCCAGCGGCCATCAGCAATTCGTGGCGCTGCATGTTCAGCTCTGTGCCCATGTATTTCAGCATCGCGGACGCATCCCCCGCGCCGGTGCCGGCCTCGGCCTGATCCTTGTAGCGTTCCAGCGTGAGGCCAATGGCAAGCGCGTCCACCTCGCAGCGCATCGCGTCGGCGCGCAGCACGGTGTCCATCTCTTGCCCCTCGGCCAGAGATTCATTCAGCACAGCCCCAAGCGCGCGACCGCCCGACAGGCCCTGCCCCCCGCCCGAGATCATCTCGCGCTCGTGGGTCAGCAGGTATTTCGCCACGTCCCAGCCACGGTTCTCATCGCCGACGATCTGCTCTTTCGGCACCTGCACATTGGTAAAGAACGTCTCGCAGAAGACCGATGCGCCTGAAATCAGCTTGATCGGACGGGTCTCGACGCCTTCGTCTTCCATGTCGATAAGCAGAAAGGAGATACCCTTGTGCTTGGGCGCATCACGATCCGTACGGATCAGCGCAAAAATCCAGTCGGCTTTATCGGCGTAGGAGGTCCAGATCTTCTGACCGTTCACCAGCCAATGATCGCCCTTGTCCTCGCCTTTGGTCTGGACGCTGGCCAGATCCGACCCGGCCCCCGGCTCGGAATAGCCCTGACACCAGCGGATTTCACCGCGGGCGATCGGGGGCAAGTAATGCAGTTTCTGTTCATGCGTGCCAAAGTGCAGCAAGGCGGGCCCAAGCATCCAGATGCCAAAACTTTGCAAGGGCGGACGCGCCTCGATCCGGTCCATCTCTTCTTTAAAGATCTTTTCCTGCGCGCGGTTCATCCCCGCCCCGCCGTATTCGACGGGCCATGTGGGTACGGTGTATCCCTTGGACGCGGCGCGCTCCATCCAGACGCGCTGCGCGTCGGATTCGAACTCAAAGCTCTTGCCACCCCAACATACAGATGCTTCACTAGGCTCGCCACCGCGCATTTCAGCAGGGCAGTTCGCCTCTAGCCACTCGCGCAGCTCCGCACGGAAATGCTTCAGTTCCTGATCGGACTGCATCTTGTCTCCCCCCTCGTGTTTGCGGATAACAATTCCGCAGTGCAAAATTGCATTTCGAAATTCGATTGACAAGACAGTTTCTGAACGCGCCTATTGCTTTGCAAGTTATAAAGGAGGATTGACCCGATGAAAGCCATGCTTAGCACTGCCCCCGGTGGGCCGGAAACGCTGGAACTGACCGAACTGCCGCAACCCGAACCCAAGAAAGGGCAGGTGCGCATTCGGATACGCGCAGCGGGTCTGAACTTTCCTGATACTTTGATTATCAAGGATCTTTACCAGATAAAGCCGCCCCGCCCCTTTGCCCCTGGTGGTGAGGTCGCGGGCGAAGTTGCAGCGCTTGGCGAAGGTGTGACAAGCCTGAGCGTCGGGGACCGCGTTCTCGCCATGACCGGCTTTGGCGGGTTTGCGACTGACATCATCGTTGATTCCGCTCGCGTCATGAAAATCCCCGATACGATGCCATATGACGAAGCGTCATGTTTGGTCTTGACCTACGGCACTTCGCACCACGCGCTGAAAAACCGAGCTGAAATCCAACCCGGGGAATCGCTGCTGATTCTGGGGGCGGCCGGCGGCGTCGGTGCTGCCGCGATCGAGCTTGGCAAAGCCGCTGGCGCACATGTCATTGCCGCCGTTTCCTCGGAGGACAAGGCTCAGTTCTGCCGCGATCTGGGAGCGGATGAAACGATCATCTACAGCCGTGACATGGATGACCGTGCCACGCAAAAGGCGTTTTCCGACGAAATCAAGAAACTGTCGGGCGGCGAAGGCATCGATGTTGTGTATGACGCCGTTGGGGGGGCCTATGCCGAACCTGCGGTGCGTGCCCTGGCGTGGAAAGGGCGCTATCTGGTTGTTGGATTTCCTGCGGGTATTCCCAAGATCCCGCTGAACCTCACGCTGCTGAAAGGCTGCCAGATCGTCGGCGTGTTTTGGGGTGCTCACACGGTCCGCGAGCCCGAAATCCACGGCGAAAACATGGCCGACCTGTTCCGCATGTATGCTGACGGACAGATCAAACCGCGTATCTCTGCCCGCTTTCCGCTTGAGAAAGCCGCCGATGCGCTGAACCTGATGCAGGACCGCAAGGTTCTGGGCAAAGTCGTTCTTGATGTCGACTGACGTCGAAAGGAAGCCCAAATGACAAACCGCCAAATCGTGATTGCCGAGTTGCCCAAAGACGCGCTGACCGCCGATCATTTCAAACAAACCACGGCAGATATGCCCAAGGCGGGCGACGGTCAAGTCGTGCTGAAGGTGATCCTGATGTCCATCGACGCGGCCAACAGGTCGTGGATGAAAGGCGCCACATACCGTGCTGCGGTCAACGCTGGCGATGCGATGCCGACCTATGCGATTTGCGAGGTCGTCGAGACCAAAAGCGACCGTGTCGCCGTTGGTGACATTGTCGCCGCCGAGGCAACATGGTCTGATTTTGTCGTCGCAGATGCACGCCGTGTCGAAAAACTGCCAAAGGTACCGCAGCTTTCGAACTTGATGTCGGTTTACGGCATCGCCGGCAAGACGGCATATCACGGGTTGATCTCGGTGGGCCAGCCGATTGCTGGCGAAACCGTGCTGGTGTCGGCAGCTGCAGGGTCGGTCGGCGGCTATGTCGGCCAGATCGCCAAGGCGCTTGGTTGCCGTGTTGTCGGCATCGCGGGCGGGGTCGATAAGTGTCGGTGGGTCAAGGATGAACTGGGTTTTGACGACTGCATCGATTACCGCGCGCCGGGCATGTCCAAGGCATTGCGGGCCGCTTGCCCTGACGGGGTCGATGTGTATTTCGACAATGTCGGCGGCACGGTTCTGGAGACCGCCCTGTTCGCAATGAACGAAAAAGGCCGGATCGTATGCTGCGGCGCGATCAGCCAATATGACACCGAAACACCCACCGGCCCGCGCAACCTGCCCGGTTTGGTGGTGGTCAAGCGGCTGCGCATGGAAGGCTTTATAGTGATGGACTGGGCGCATAATGACGCCAAGGCATTGCGAGCGCTGCAAACGTGGGTGGCGTCGGGCCAGGTCAAGGTAACTGAAGATGTCGTCGATGGGCTCGAAAACGCTCCGCAAGCGTTAATCGGTCTGTTGGCCGGCGATAACAAAGGCAAGCGCATGGTACGTGTCGCTGCCGACCCGTCCTGAAGGAGATATTGTAATGTCCGCACTGAAAGACGCCGTAGCCCACAGTGAAACTCTGATCGGCACCGAAGTCGGCGTATCCGACTGGATTACCGTCGACCAAACGATGATCGACGACTTTGCCAAGACGACACACGATCTGCAATGGATCCACGTTGACCCCGAGAGAGCCGCGAAAGAAACGCCGTTTGGCGGCACCATTGCCCACGGCTTTCTGACGCTGTCGCTGGCAAGCCGCTTTGCCTATGATTGCTTTTCGATGATGCCCGGACAGGTGATGGGGATCAACTATGGCATGAACAAGCTGCGGTTTCTGACACCGGTCAAGGCGGGGTCGCGCCTGCGCGGACGGTTCACGCTGCAAAAGGTCACGGCCCGCAACGCCACCGACATGCTGCGCGAAAACCTGTTGACCATTGAGATCGAAGGCACGGAAACCCCCGCTCTTGTCGCGGAATGGCTGGGGCTTGCGGTGTTCAAGGACTAGGGACGCGTCCAATACTGCGGCCCAACCGGACACCGCGCCGGTTGTCTCGGGTTCAATGTCCCGACGCTCTCGGGCCCCCGCGCTTCGGCGCGAGGGCCTGATGTTCTTAGGTTTCGGTCTTGTCCGGGGTCGGGTTGCGCGTGAACCGTGCCACGGTCGCGAAGAAGTACGGCACGAACAGGACACCCAGAACGGTCGCGGCGATGGTCCCTGCCAGAACGCCCGAGCCGATTGCGGTACGTCCGCCGGATCCTGCACCGGTGCTTAGCACCAAGGGCAGAACCCCCAGAGAAAATGCCATGGATGTCATGATGATCGGGCGAAACCGCTGCCGCGCGGCATCTACCGCAGCCTCGAAGATGGTTTCGCCTTCCTGCCGACGGTCACGAGCGAATTCCACGATCAAAATCGCGTTCTTGCCGGTCAATCCGACCACGGTCAGCAAACCGACCTGAAAGAACACGCCATTTTCAAAACCGCCAAGATAGGCACCGGTTAAGGTCCCCAAAATTCCGATCGGCATCGCGAGCATGACCGCAAATGGGATCGCCCAGCTTTCATACAAAGCCGCCAAGGCAAGGAAAATCGCAGCCAGCGACAGGGCATACAGCAGTGGTGCCTGATTGCCACTGACCTTTTCCTCCAGCGACAGACCGGTCCAGGCGATCCGATATCCAGGCGGCAATTGCGTGACCAGACGCTCAAGCTCGGCGATCGCTTCGCCGGTGCTGACACCCGGTGCGGGAGACCCCTGTATCTGCATTGCGGATATGCCGTCATACCGGTTTACGCCTTGCGGCCCGTAGGCCCAGTTTCCTTCGGCAAAGTTGGAAAACGGCACCAGCCCGCCGCTGGCATTGCGCACCCGCCACTTTTCCAGATCGGACGGGGTAGACCGGGCCGAGGCCTCTCCCTGTACATAGACCCGTTTGATCCGCCCTTCGTCGACAAAGTCATTCACATACTGCCCCGCCCAGGCGATCGTCAGCAAATTGCCGACATCGGTCGCCGTAACCCCCATCGCCCCGGCGCGACGCCAGTCAATATCAAGGTTGAACTGGGCCGCATCCTCCAGTCCGCTGGGGCGGGCCGAAGCGATAAGCGGACTTTGCGCGGCAAGGCCAAGCAATTGATTGCGCGCCTCGAGCAATTGATCATGGGACTGGCCCGACCGGCCCTGAAGGAAGAAGTCGAACCCCGAAACGTTGCCGAGCTGGCTGACCGACGGCGGCACAATGGGAAACACCTGCGCGTCCTGAATCTGACTGAACGCACCAAATGCACGCCCGGCGAGCGCCTGAACGCTTTGCGATGCCGATGTCCTTTCGCTCCAGTCCTTGAGACGAACAAACACCAGCCCCAGGTTCTGCCCCTGCCCCGCAAAACTGAACCCCGCGACGCCGAATACAGATTCAACGACATCACTTTCATTGTCGAGATAGTAGCTTTCGACCTGCTTGATCACTTCAAGAGTGCGTTCTGCCGTAGCCCCGGTCGGTGCCTGTATCAATGTGAACATTGTGCCTTGGTCTTCCGCCGGCAAAAATCCCCCCGGCGTGCGCAGAAACAGCATCACCATCGCGGCGATGATCAACAGATAGACCAGCCCCACCCGCACAGGCCGACGGACCAGCCACGACACGCTGGTAGTGTAGCCATCCAGCGTCTTGTCAAAACCCCGATTGAACAGCCCGAAAAAGCCACGCCGATTTGCATGGTCGCCCTGCTTTAACAACGACGCACATAGCGCAGGCGTCAGCGTCAAAGCCACAACCACTGACAGCGTCATCGCCGAAATGATGGTGATCGAGAACTGTTTATAAATCACGCCTGTAGATCCGGGAAAGAACGCCATCGGCACAAACACCGCCGACAGGACAACCGCAATACCGATCAATGCACCGGTGATCTGATCCATGGATTTGCGCGTTGCCGCCACCGGGCCGATCTTTTCCTGCTGCATGATCCTTTCCACATTTTCGACAACCACGATCGCGTCATCGACAAGCAGACCGATCGCCAAAACCATTGCCAGCATGGTCAGGGTGTTGATCGAAAATCCGAAGGCGGCCAACACGCCGAAGGTGCCCAGCAACACCACAGGGACCGCAAGCGTCGGGATCAGCGTCGCGCGGATGTTCTGCAAGAACAGATACATCACGACAAACACAAGCGCGATGGCCTCGACCAGCGTCTTGATAACTTCTTCGATAGAGATTTTCACAAATGGCGTCGTGTCGTAGGGGATGACATAGTCGACCCCTTCGGGGAAAAAGCTCGACAGCTCCTGGATCCGTTGTTCGACCAAGTTTGCCGTGTCCAGCGCATTGGCCCCCGGTGCCAGGCTGATCGCCATCCCCGACGACGGATTTCGATCGAACCTGGAGATGGTTGCATAGCTTTCTGACCCGATCTCGACCCGCGCTACGTCATTCAACAGCACAAGACCACCGTCTGTTTCGGCACGCAAGACGATCTGGCGAAAGTCTTCGGGCGTGGTCAGCAGCGATTGCGCAGTGATGGTGGCGTTCAGCGCCTGCCCGTCCATGGCGGGCCGTGCCCCGAAAGACCCCGCAGAAATCTGGGCATTTTCAGCCGATACCGCAGCAACCACATCTGCTGGCGTCAGCTCGAACGCGGCCAGTTTGAAAGGGTCCAGCCAGATCCGCATCGCGTATTGCGCCCCGAACACGCGCACGCTGCCGACGCCCTCTACCCGGCTGATTTCATTGACCAGATTGGTGTTCATGTAGTCGCCAAGGTCAGTGGCGTCATACTGCCCACTCTTGGCGATCAGCGCGATCACCATCAAAAACCCGGCCGACGACTTTTGAACCGTGATCCCCTGTCTCTGGACCGGACCGGGAAGCAACGCCGAAGCCTGCGACAGCTTGTTCTGAACCTGAACCTGCGCGATATCCACGTCTGTGCCGGTTTCGAAGGTCAACGTGATGCTGGCACCGCCCGCGCTGGTCGACGAAGAAGATATATAGCGCAGCCCGTCAAGCCCGGTCATCTGCTGTTCGATGACCTGGGTGACCGTATTGGCGACGGTCTGTGCCGACGCGCCGGGATACGAGGCCTGAACCGAAACGGACGGCGGGGCGATTTGCGGATACTGCGCCACCGGAAGCGTCAAAATCGACAAGATGCCGACACCCATGATAAAGATGGAGATTACCCACGCAAAGATCGGGCGGTCGATGAAGAAACGGGCCATGCAAGAGTGCTCCGGCTTTTTGTTAATCTGTGGTCGGGGATTTGGCGTCGGTGTCGGCACCTAGCTCTTGCGGGGCAACAGTCGCGCCAACAGGTGCTTTTTGTACCCCCTTCACGATAACGCGGTCGCCGGCGGCCAGACCGCTGTCGACGATCCAGTCGGAACCCCGGTCCTGCAACACTGAAAGGTCGCGCTGTTCGACGATGTTATCCGCATTGACAACCAGTGCCACCGGCTGGCCACGACGGTTCCGGCTGACCGCTTCCTGAGGGACCAAAAATGCCCCTTTCGCCACACCGGTGGGCATCACCACCCGCACGTACATACCCGGCAACAACAGTTTTTCGGGGTTGGCGAATTTCATTCTCAACACCACGACGCCGGTTTGCTGATCAACGTCGGGCTCGGCGGCGGTCAGGGTGCCGGTATGGTTGTAATCGCTGCCATCAGCCAGCGTCAGCTTGACCTCGCGCGGGGTATCGCCAAGTCGTTTTTCGGTGTTGCCCCTGCGCCAGTCCAAAAGCTCGGCGGCGGATTGGGTCACATCGACATAAACGGGGTCGATGTTACGGATAACCGCCAGCGGGCTGGCCTGGCTATTGGTCACCAAAGCGCCTGCACTGGTCAGGGCGCGCCCGATTTCACCGGACAGACGCGCCCGGACCTTGGTGTAATCGAGTTGGATCTGGGCTGTTTGCAACGCGGCCCTTGCGGCTTGAACCGAAGCCTCGGCACTGTCCCGGGCCGCGACCGCTGCATCCAACGCCTGATCACTGGCAACGTTGCGCGATGCCAGCTCCTTTAGCCTGTCGGCTTCTCTGACTGCGGCGTTGGCCTGGGCCTCGGCCTGCGCGACCGCAGCTTGTGCCTGGGCGACCGCAGCCGCGTATATCGCGGGGTCGATGTGGAACAGGACGTCGCCCTCCTGGACCGGCTCGCCTTCGATGAAACTGCGTTCCGTAATGATACCGTTGACCTGCGGGCGCACTTCGGCCTCGGCTGACGCAACGACGCGCCCTGGCAAAGTTGTGTTCAACGGCACATCCCGAGGCTGCATGGTGACTACGGTCACTGCCGCAGGGGGGCGCCCACCGGGTTGCTGCGCCAATGCCGGCGTGACAACGGTCAGCAACGCGATAAAGGTGGCAACGGCGCGACGTCGATAGCTCGCATGAAACATTTCGTAAAATCCTGTCAATTCGAAACTCTTTTCGATCTGAAACACGTGACGCGGATCAGGTCCGCTTCGGTGCGTTTATCTTTCACATCCCGACACCTGACCGGTGGACGCAAGGATCGGGGCCGGCCCTGTGGCAGGGGTATCGGGCAGCGCGGTCGCCACGGCGGGGCCCAATCGACGATAAACCAGAAATGCAGCGCAGGCCATCGCACCCAATAACGGAATCAATATCCCCATGGCCAGCAACGCATTCCCCATCAGCGCCCCGAGTGTCCCCATTACCAGGCCCGTGCCCATCTGGATAAAGCCCATCATCGAAGCAGCCACACCCGCGGCCTTTCCGAACGGTGCCAGCGCCGCGGTCGACATGGCAGGCATGACAAAGGCGATGCCAAAAGAATAGGTCGCGACGGGGATCATGACGTGCAGAAAGCTTGGCGGCCAGACCAGCAGGGTCGATGTCCCAAGGCTTCCCAATGCGATCGCGACAAGCCCGGGCCCGACCAACCGGTTTGCACCATAGATCTTCATCAACCTTCGCACCAGAAGCGACGCAAAGAAGAAGGTGCCGGATTGCGCCAGCATCGACAAGCCGAACTGTGCCGGGCTGAGTCCGACATCATCCATCAGGATGAAGGGCAAAAACGTCGCTTGCGCATAGAGCGCGCCCAAGGCCCCACCCATTACCAAAGACGCACCCAGAAAGTGCGGATTGGTCAACAACATCCGGTAAGTCCGCCCCAGTGCAGGCAAATTCAGCCGGGATCGGTCGGGTATTACGGTCTCTTTCATGGCGAATAGAACGATCCAGATAACACCCAAACCCAGCAGCGCCATCAGAATGAATATGGACCGCCACCCCAAAAGAGGCAGCATCAGCCCTCCAATCGTCGGGGCCAGAGCGGGCCCAAGCGCGAGTATGATACCGATCAGGTTCATAATGCGGGACGACTGGTCATCCGTGAACAGATCACGGACCAAAGCGCGCGAGATTGCAACGCCGACCGATGCACCGATGCCTTGTACAAATCGCGCGCCCATCAACACTTCGACCGAAGGGGCCAACACCGCCACAATGCTGGCCACGCAGTAAATCGCCATGAAAGCAATGGTGACCGGGCGGCGGCCCAAAGCGTCTGACAACGGCCCCGCAATCAATTGGGCGCAGGCAAAGCCCCCGAAATATAGCGTCAGCGTCAGTTTGATGACCGACTCCGTTGATCCGAATGCCCGGACCAGTTCAGTCATCGCAGGAGTATACAGCGCCATCGACACCGGCCCGATGGCTACCAAAAGCGCCCCAATGATACTGACGCGGCGTTCGCTCATGATGGGGGTCGCGGTCATCTCGACGCCTCATTTTCCGACGGTTGGCCTGCGGCGCGCAGGTCAGTCAGGTTTTTCCGGATGCGCAAGGCCGTCTGCTGAAAGGTCTGCCAATCCTCATCGCTCAGATGCGCGGATATCTTTTGTTCCACCCGTTTGCCCGCCTGCGCAATCTGCGACAGGATATCAGACGCAGGTTCTGTGAGGGATGCGATCTTGGCACGGCGGTCGTTTGGATCAACGTTTCTCAAGATAAGCCCCGCAGCTTCGAGGCGATCGAGAAAACCGGTCAGGCTCATCGGGGTCATCCCCAGGCTTTCGGCCAGCAAATGCTGCCGGATCGCACCGCAACGCCCCATGTGGGCAAGCACCCGGGCCTCGGCGGCTGTGATGCCCAGCTTTGCCGCCTCGATCTCTTGTTCAAAGACTGTACGGCTCATTCGTGCTATGTCGTTGATCAAAAAGCCGAAGCTGTCCGGATTAATCTTGCTTTGCATCTCACCACCGAAAATTAATATGCCTGCCTTATTATATGGTGAAGTTGCAGATGCAATTTCTATTGTCAATCACCGCTAAGGAAAAACATCGGCTTCTTTGTCAAAACACTCGGTAATTGCCTTGGATCTAGCCATTATTTCTCGTCAGCAACTCGTGAAATCCCAAAGCGCGAGCGATGCAAAGCGACCCGCCCCGGCGTCAGCAGACTAGAAGGGAAATTCGGTTGATGCGGCGTGTTGGGCCAGAATTGCGGTTCAATCGCCAACCCCGCGCAAGAACCATACGCAGCGCCGCCGTGGCCAGGCATCTGCCCGGTATGGATGTGCCGCCCATTATAAAGCTGGACGCCCGGCTGATCAGTGGTCACCTCCAGTCTGACACCGGCGGCACTAACGTGGCAAGCGGTCACCATCTCAGCCTGTGGAGGTGCCAGACAAAAGGTATGATCCAGCTCCGATCCGATGTTACGCGGCTGACGATAGTCGAACGTTGTGCCCGCAACGGGGGCCGGTTCGCCGAGCGGAATTTGTGCCGCATCAACAGGGAGATAGCTGGTCGCAGGAATATATATACGATGATCGGCCAGGTCCGGCTGCCCGGACAAATTCCAATACCCATGAAATGCTGGGCTGAAGTAGGTCGGCTTGTCGGTTTCCCCAGTGATTTCAATGTTCAAGGCACCTTGTGCGTCCAAACTATAGGTTGTGGCTACCGATATGTTGCCGGGAAATCCGCCGAACCCGTCAGCATGGGTCAACTTCAGGCGGCAAGACGATGCAGCGATGTCGCTGAACGTCCAAAGCTGTTGATCAAACCCCGCCAGACCACCGTGCAAAGTGGTGCGACCCGCCTCGTTTTTATCTAGGGCGAAAGATCTGCCCGCAACTTTCATTTCGCCCCCGGCGATCCGGTTGGCAACCGGCCCGACAATCGCTCCGAAATATCGCATAGGTCCAAGATATGCCGCCATGGAACGACCGCCAAGAATCAGCGAATGTTCCATGCCGTCTGTGCGAAGCTCCTGAATCGTTGCGCCCCACGCAAGCACCGAAACCCGGGTACCGCCATTGCTGATCTCGCAGCGCGTTACATTACGCCCATTAGGGTCTTTGCCGAAGTAATTAACCATCTTTGCGTCACGGGCTCCCTGAAGCTTGTTGTGCAGAAATTGTGGAATTTATACATTTCTACAAATTTCACGGTTATTGCCCAATTATTGACAATTTTCCCCACCAGATTGAATACAACAGAAACGACAGCTCGTCCCGTAAAGGGTAAAAAGTAAGGCTTTAAAATGAAAATTCTGGCGGTTGATGACGATCCTATTATCCTAGAGCTTCTTTCGCATTTTGTAGAGTCGATGACGGATCATAAACTTGTCACAGCATCCGGCGCTGACGATGCAACGAAGGTAATGCAGCAAAACGCGCGCGCGCCCTTTGACAGCTTTTTATTGGATATTCAGATGCCCGGTACCGACGGTGTGACTTTGGCACGGCAAATCCGGTCAATGGACAGCTACATTGATGCCCCTATCCTGATGCTGACCGCAATGTCCGAAAAGTCGTACATTGATGCCGCGTTCTCGGCCGGTGCGACCGATTATGTCACCAAACCTTTTGAGATGACGGAACTCAAGGCAAGGCTTGCGCTGGTCGAACGCGCCGTAGATGCGCCCTCTCGCAAGACCGGCAAGATCTTTGCCGCCCAGGCAATCAACCCGCACGGCAACAAGGCAGTGGGCCCGGTGCAGCTCCACGAGCCGGTTTCGATCTATGACGTGAATAACCTGATCGAATTCATGGCGTTGGAAAACTACATGCAGCAACTATCGCGGAGCGATCTGTTCGGTTCGACCGCATTTGCGTTCACGATCCGGGACATCGAAGGGTTTCACAACACGATGTCGCCGTTCGAATTCTGTAGTATGCTAAGCGATGTAGGCGAAACCGTTTCAGATACCTTGCAGGGCTGCCAGTTCCTGATGGCCTATGCTGGAAACGGCACATTTGTCTGCGTCGCCGAAAGCGGCTGGCGCCCCCAACCCAATATGTTGGCCAACAACGTTAACCTTAGCTTGGCACGCACGGAGCTATTCGACAATAACGGCAAGCAGATCAAACCGCGCGTATGCGCAGGGTCGGCAGTGCGCTTGATGTGGAAGAACAGCAATTCGGTGATGGACGCCATATCAGAGGCACATGCCTCGGCAGAGATGGCCGCCGCCGATTATGCGCGCGCCCAAAAAGACTTTTGGTATGTGGGGCGTACAGCATGATACAGCAAAAACTGGAACTTCCAGGCATTGATCGAATACGCTTACGCTTTCTGCAAATGCTATGCGACCGTCAGTTCGCCATCGCTGAACATGCATTGGCCGCTTGGGAAAGCGATACGGTCGATGATATTAACAGCAATCTTACCTCTGCCCGGACACTTTTTCACCAAATAGCGGGCACCGCCGGTTCTTTGGGTTTCGAAGAATTGGGAGAAGAAGCACGCACTTGTGAGATCACGATAGACAAACATCTGGAAAGTGCGCAGGCCGAGGTGGCGACGTGCCCATCCGAATTGATTTTTGGTATGGATGATTTTTTGAAAATCTCACAAGCGCTGATCGAAGAGAATTCTGAACTCATCAACGCGTAAAGCAACGCTGATTTCCCCAGCGTTGCTTGAATGTGTGTCGCTCTTGATCGCCGTTACAGGAACGCGCCGATCAACTGCGGGAAAGCACACTGGCTGGGCGAGCCTTGGCCAGTCCACTGGTGATGAATCCTGCCAGGACCGCTTTTATCAAATCTCCGGGAATGAAGATCGCGACCAGAATTGTCGATTCCACCAGCGATTTGTCCAGTGCAATGGACAGGCCGATGATGCCGAAGACATACAAGACCAGGATGCCGCCAATAACTGACGCGACGCCGGCGACAACCGTCAATGACGGTCCGCGCCATCTTTCGACGATCCAGCCGGTCACAAACGCCGCCACGGGCCAGCCGATCAGAAAGCCCGATGACGGCAGCATGAATGACCCAAGGCCGCCACGCCCACCTGCTAACAGCGGAAGGCCAATAGCGACCAATGCCAAGAACAACAGTACGGCAAGGGCACCGCGTTTCGCACCAAGCACGGTACCGCATAGCATGACGCCGAGGGTCTGTGCCGTGATGGGTACTCCAAACCCAAGTGAAAACTTCGGGATCAACGCCAACGCCGCAATCAGGGCAGCAAACAGGGCCACAAGGGTGAGGTTACGTTCCATTTAACGTCCTTATCATTAAGTTCACCGCTCTGTATGTTACTGAATGCCGCCAAAGACAAGAAGGGCGATAGGGGCCGCTGGAATTATTTACCCACCGGGGCAGCGCAGGCGAGCATCGCTGGCACGTCAAGGAATTTCTCCATGTGGTCGGCCAATTGATCCAACGTATCCTCGACAAGCTGGCTATACCCGGCTCCCCCACTGCTGACCCCGATGCTTTTCAACCAAGCCGCGCGAAAAACGTCGTTCGAGAACAACCCGTGCAGGTAGGTTCCGGCGATTTGACCATCTTTCGTCTGGGCCCCATCGGCGATACCGTTCACTGTCGAAAATGGGTATGTGCAATCGGGCCCTGCGGTTTGGCCGATATGTATTTCATACCCGTCGATCTGCGCCCCCGACGCGCAATGGACGGCGGTAACTTTCGACAAGGTTTTATCGCTGGCCATACGCGTTTCAACGTTCAAAAGCCCAAGCCCCCGATCACGCCCGCTAGCGCCATCAAGCCCGCCGCGATCATCAATGGTGTGGCCAAGCATCTGATATCCGCCGCAAATTCCCAGAACCTTGCCGCCCCGGCGCACATGGGCATGCAAATCAACGTCCCAACCCTGCGCACGTAGAAAGGCAAGATCACCCCGCGTTGACTTGGTACCCGGCAAAATCACCATATCGGCGTCGGCAGGCAAGGGCGAGCCGGGCGGTATCATAGACAACCGCACCGAAGGCTCAGCGGCGAGCGGGTCAAGGTCATCGAAATTCGCGATACGTGACAGCATCGGGCACACAATGTGAAAACCCCCCGCCATGGACGGCCGGGCCAGGTCCACCGCGTCCTCGGACGGCAATCGATGCGCCGCGTTGAACCAAGGGAGAACCCCGAAACCGGCCCATCCGGTGTGGCGTATGATATCCTCATAGCCGTCGTCAAAAAGCCTTACGTCGCCGCGGAACTTGTTGACGACAAACCCCGCGACCATGGCGGCGTCTTCGCGATCGATCACTGCCCGGGTTCCTACAATTTGCGCAATGACCCCGCCCCTGTCGATATCGCCCGCCAGGATCACCGGCACCCCTGCCGCACGGGCAAACCCCATGTTTGCGATATCGCCCCGCCGCAGATTGGTTTCCGCCGGGCTTCCCGCGCCTTCGACAATAATCAGGTCGGCCGTCTTGCTCAGAATCGCGAAGCTCTCCAACACCGCGGTCAGCAACGACGCGCGCGCGCCGCCAAACTCGCGGGCATTCAAACGCCCCCGCACTTGCCCCTGTACAATAACCTGAGACCCGGTATCGCTTTCGGGTTTTAACAACACCGGGTTCATGTGCACCGAAAGGGCGCGACCGCAAGCGATCGCTTGCAATGCTTGGGCCCGACCGATTTCGCCCCCGTCATCGGTAACGGCTGCATTATTTGACATATTCTGGGGCTTGAACGGCGCGACCGATATACCCCGCCGCAGTGCCGCGCGACACAGGCCAGCCACCAACATTGACTTGCCCACGTTCGACCCCGTTCCCTGTATCATGAGTGCGCTGGCTGGCATTGGGACTCTCGTGTCATTTGTCAGGTCTTCGTGTCACTCCGGAAAGAATTGGTCAACAATAGTCAGCTTCATGGTGAAATTTCCGTCCGGAAATAGACTGAACCTGATTCATTGGGGAACAACGATCCTGTGCAGTTCCATTCCAGCGACCCTTGATAATTTGCGGTATTCGGGAGCGGTGAAACGACGTTGCATGTCAGGTTTGGCGTTACCACCACGGGATCAGGAACCGGTTCTGTCAAACGCGTATAGGGCGGCGTCCGATCATATATGTTGAGGTTGTTGACCGGGGCGTCAGATGAATTCTCCAGATAAATCCGATACAGCAAAACATCTCCCGCCTTCCCCTGGTTGGACGTTCCCTCGGTCAGACCCTGGGTCTCGTTGGTGACGGTTTTTGAAAGCGTGACCTGCCCAAGCTCCGCCGCGACGACCACCTCATCGGTGTTGCTTGTGGTGCTTGTGACGGGTGTATTGTCAAACTCAGTCGTTACATTGAGCTGAAAATCAAAGTTACTGCCCGCTCCCGCGCCAGAGCCAGCGGATACTCGGGCGACGATACAGAGTTGTTGCCCAGCCGTGACCGCTATGGGTGCATTGATGGGTGTCAGCGCCGACCCATCACAGGCCGCATCAAGATACGGCACGGCCACAAACGCATCCGTGGGGTTCGACGCGATTTCGGCAATCGATACATTGGCGGCCCCATCGGAGGTTGCGGTGTAAATATGGCTGAGCGTCACGACCTGACCACGACCGACAGTTGTTGTTCTGTCTTTCGTCAGACCGGGCATCTGCACCACGCCGAAATCAAGTCCTGTCTGCGTTCCCGACATCTCGGGCGTGAAGGTAAACTGGCCATCATGGGGATCACCGGCCACCAGATCAGGTAAATCGGCGGTATTTTCCGAAATAGCGAGGTAGCCTGCAACCGGCGTGACAACGAGGGTTATGGCCTCGGTATAGGAAGACGAGAGAAGATAGCTCCACGTTCCATCGGGCGCAATCGGGGGCGTCGCCAAAATCGCTCCGGCGCTGTCGAGAATGTCCACGTTTGACAAGCGATGTCCGGCGTTACCCTCATTTATTATAGCGTCATGTGCCACCCCCCCGTTTGCGCCGTTGTCCACGAATACGCGACCAGACAAGCGCCGGGCTCCGGTATTTATCTGAAGCGCATAGGCGGCTTCATCGTCGTCTGAAATCTGGTCATTCAGGTCATCTGTCAAAGCGCCGGTGTTCGGGTCGCTATCAGGATCAGGCAGGGAGCTATAGATAATCTCTGCGTTGTTGGTATGCTCCCCCGTGGCAAGCACGGTGGTGGTGATGATCAACACTTCGGTAGTATTGCTCAATATTTCGTCAACAAACCACAGGCCGGTAGTGAAATCATAGGTATCGCCGGTCGCCGGAGCGCTGTCTGCGACATAGCTATACCCGCTTGGGATCAGATCGATCACCTTGACCCCGGAAGGTGAACCGGTGCCCGTATTGGTTACTGACACGATCCAATCTACAGTATCGCCGGGCGACGCCGATGTGATCGGTGTCGTGGTGCCTGCTGCCGCCGCATAGGTGGTAATCTCCAAATCGGCACCAGACGGGTCAAAGCCAAAGTTCCGCCCGGTCGTCGGGGCATCCGCGGAAACGCTGACGCCAATTATCGGATTTGAGGTGCCAATCAGCTTGCCGGCACCGATATCGGGGTCGGTTTCGTCCAATTCGATCCGATAGGTCTGGTTGATCATCAAATCGTCAAATCCATAGGTACCGTTGGCAGATGTATCATCGGTCTTGATCAAAAGGTCGTCGCTGAAATCTGCGGGTGTGCCATTATCGAGGTACAACTCTATGCGGATCCCGGCACCAAGATTGGGTTCATTGGCTTCCTTGACGTCTGAATTATTCAAATCTTCATACACGTTCCCTGTGATGGACCCAAACTTGAGCGGTGCCCTGCCCCGACAGGATGCGGCATCACTATCGCCGCCCTCATCCAACGACCCTGTTGCGATCAGTGTCGCGTTTCCTGTAACCGTGTCGATGAGATAGAAATTATTTGTGGTATTGCTGTATCCATACAACCTCCCATCCTCGTCAAACCACATTGATCCGAAAGTACCCCCATAAATGGCTGGGCCAAATTCTGTCACCGTTACTGAACCCGGAAGGCCGTTATTTGCATCGACGCGAAACGCACGGCCCGAATTTTGATTGATCCCATACAAGAACCCGTCCGTCGGGTTATACGCCAAATCCTGCACGTCGACGGCCTGGGATAATTGAAGCGTACCCAAAGCCGTGGGAGCAGCAGGTGTGGCAAGACTGACCAGCTGAAGACTGTCTTCCTCATCTACGTATATCATCGTTCCATTGGGCAAGATGTCACCGGCAATGGAGCCCACCGCAGCGCTATTGGGCAGATTGGCTAGATCCACGAAGTTGCCGGACGCATCCAACCGATACAGATCACGCCGTCCGGGGCGCAACGTATAGAAATAACCATCCAGGTCGTTATAGCCCCAATTCGCATTCAAGTTTCGTGGCGCTGTCCCGGAATTCTGGAAGCCAACGTCATAGGTATTCCCGCCCGAGCTAATGTTCAGACGTTGGAAAACGCGTGAACCACTGTCGTAGCGATAAAGGCTTGCGTCGCAGATGAACGGCGGTGGATCACTTGAAAATGACACCGCATAGTCTTCTACTTCGCCGTCGAAACTTATCGCCAGACCTGAATTATCTGTTGACCAGCGAAACCGCGCGAATGTTTGGTTTGTTGTCGCTCCCGATGGGACTGATACTTCAAACGTGATGGACCCATTGGTGGTAGCGTCTTTGTCCAATGGCCCCCCGTCCTGAAGGTTCAAAGCGACCTGTTCACCCGGTTGTGAAAAAGTGCCGTCCCCGTCAAAGTCAATGAATGCCTGGAGATACGACGACCTCTGCGGCAGGTTGCCGAGATCATTTACAGCCACGGTGATATCCGCGAAACCACCTCTATATAATGTCGGCAAACTCACCCCGTCTTCATCGTCTACCCCGTCGATATCATCGCCCGAAGCATTCGCGTTTGACTGAGACAACAAATCAACATCGGGCGGTATGCTGCCTAGGTATATCTCAGGCGCGCCCGGTCCCTCGACAATGTGTTGCGGGTCGCCATAGCTGGCAGGGGCGTCGCCCCGGTCAGCATCGGGAGGCGTTTTTATGGTGATGCCATAATCCTCGACCTCCCCATCAATTGCTGTCGATACTGCGTCGACGCCGCTAGCCGAAGACCAACGAAGACGCGCGAAAGTCGGCGTCAAAACTGCGGTGACGGGTACTGTGACAGGGAAAGTTATGCTTCCGTTGACTGCACCGTCCACGTCTTGGGGTCCCCCGTCACGGATATCTGTCGCAACCTGATCTCCCAACGAAAGAAAAGTCCCGTCACCGCCGAAATCCACAAATGCCTGTAGATATCCGGTACCAGGTACGGGTTCGTTTACCCTAACTGTAACAGGACGCGTCAGGTCGCCGTAAAGCTGGGGAAAATCTTCATCACTTTCGTCATCGGTTCCATCGAGATCATCCGCGCTGGCGTCAACCGAATGCTGCGTCGCTGAATCCCCGTCGCCGTTTCCGGTTCCGATCCAGTAGCTTGATGTGTCGCCATGTTGCGGGTCACCGTAAGTCACAGGCGCATCGCCCCTATCAGGGCCCGATCCTACGTATATTGTCGTCTTGTCGTCCCGGCCTTCACCCGGTCCATTGCTCGGCACCCCATCGCCGTCACCGGGATTTTCCGAATCCGAATAATCTGACACAGCCGTACCACCGGGGGTCTGGGCGCTGACGCGTGCCTGATTGCTGATGGTTGTATCCAGGTCTTCGGGCACAAGTGTATAGCTGGCGGTATAGACTGCCTTTTCTCCGACCAGCAGCGTGCCCTCCGGCGACAGCGAAGTCGCCGCCTGAAACGTGATGACAGGGGGGACACCCTTGCCGCTGAATTCGGTTTCGGCAAGCGTCACGTTGGTGAGATCGACATTCCCGAAATTCTCTGCGGTGAACACATAGGCGATAATCTCCCCTGCGTCGGCATACCCGTTGAGGTTGGTATCAACGAGCTGTGCCAGCTTGAGCAACCCGACCGAACCGACGTCGACAGACACCGTGGCCGGCGCGGAATATGCCTGGGGTTCCCCAGGCAGGATGACAGGGGAAACGAACCGGTAGTCGATCGGGGTCGGAGCGGCGAAGAAGCCCGCAAAGGGCGTGAATGTAAGCTCTCCGCTCAAGTGGCCATAGCTCCACGTCCCTTCGCCGATGACGTCGAAGGACCTCAAGTGACCTTCCGGTCCGTATACCTGATTGATGGCACCGGCGGGGGCTATCAGATCTACTGCATGCTTGGCGTATTCGCTGGGTTGACCGCTGTTATTTGCCGGTGGATTGTTATTCTCTGTGGACACGCTGTCATTGAACAAGATGTTTTGAACAACCGGCTCGCTCAACACCTGTTCTTTCACATCATCTTGCAAAATCGGTGTTTTGAAGTCGGCACATTGCAAATCATAGGTCTGGGTTTCGTCATAAGTTGGGTTTGCGAGGCGGACGAGAAACCCAGGGTTGGCTGTACGACCGAAGCTGAAGGTCGAGGTTTGAGGATAGAGAATTTCAAGCCCCGAAATCGGTTGATTGCTGTAATTTCGATCACCGGCAAGAAAGAACACCTCGGTGCCCAAATCGGCGTCTGGCCCTTCGATATACCCGCGATAGGTGGTCGCGGATCTATCGATGCGCACGTATTCTATCGAACCGTCGCAAATGTTTGCATAGACTTGTTCGTTTGCAGGGCCGTCGATGTCGTTGATTTGAATGTTCACATCCGCGACAACCGGTATGCCGCCACTATCAGAGTCAATGTCATAGGTCCCCGCCTGGAATATATTGAATTCGATGAAATGAGGGTCCTGGTTAACCGACGTGATCTGTATCTGGCCGTTCCCGGTCGCGAATATATGGTCTAGGCCGGTACTGGTTAATTTCCCGACAATATCCACCGGGGTACCGCCAACAGTACCAGAATTGAACCAAATTGCCCGCTTTCCCACCCCGTTACCCACGACCGAGGGGTTGCCGGTTGGGGTCAGCACAAGTTGCTGGGCATAGGCGCTATGCCCTAGAAGGAGGCTGATAAAAACCACCGCCGCCCCCATCGGATTGAAACTGGCTAACGGATAGAGCGACGGCACAAAGCGCCGCAGAAGCCGCGTGATCGCTTTGCAAGTGCGCGACCATTCAGAGATTGGGCCATCGCCAACCTGATGTATCTTCAATGCCATTTACCTGCCTTAGCCCCGAACCGATTGTGCAGAACAATGCGTTCATCATATTAAATCTTGATTAGCATTGCTTCGGAGCTGAGGAATAACCGCTATATCCTTCCGT
>TARA_R110000850_G_scaffold23305_11_pt1 | contig 22791 bp, 16 predicted proteins | sample TARA_R110000850 | Tara Oceans TARA_R110000850 (sample SAMEA4397586) | marine metagenome | biome: Polar Biome; feature: [SRF] surface water layer (ENVO:00010504); material: water (ENVO:00002006), including particulate matter (ENVO:01000060) such as... | depth 5 m | reverse complement strand
AAGTATAGATATCATTTAGGATATAACCTCTCACCTTGCCTGAATTTGTATTTGCAATGGCGATGTCGTCTCCGATCTGGAGAAATTGACCTCCATGGGGAGCTATTTTCGACGAGGATTTTGCTTGCGTAGAAAATGGTACTGCTGCAGCTAGACTGAGTCCTGCAGTACCTACGCCGACTTTCTTAAAGAATTCACGTCTATTATTTTTCATGTTATAGGGTTTAATGTTAAAGGTTTGATCTTGAGTAAAATATACTTTATTGTTTCATGTTTATTGAAGTTATTGGACTTTACCTGCCGGAGAATTATGTGTGCAAGTAAATATTGTTTCAAAATGAAAAAATAGATTGGGAAAACAAAAAAAACCGACCACTTTTCAGCAGCCGGTCTCGATACTAAAATCTGTTTTCTTGACTTTGTCTTACTGTCCTACCATAAAGATCGCATTACTCAAAATCAGTTTCCCAGACTCCCAAAATCCTCTGAAAATCGGATCATCCACGAAATAAACAATCTCTCCACGGCCTGCATTTTCAACGCCTATGACCATGGATTCGGCCATTTTTGATTTTACCTTGTAGCCAATGTAGCCTGTGCGGTGTGCTTCATTTGAGGAAATTACCCCCGCATTTACACCATTGTCTAAGTAAGCAAATCTGCTAGCATTGTTTTTCAAGGTGTAATATTTCCCGCCAGTTCCGTAGCCAAGAGGATGTGTGACATCCATGTCCACTTGATAGATCGCACCAGCTGCTCCGCCTGAAATCGCTACTCGCTCACCTTCTTGGTAAGGAGCCAGACGTTCTGCTTTTGCTAAGGAGTCAGCCTCTTTTTCAGCTGCCTTTTTATCATCATCTGAATCATAAGTTTTCAATGCAAAGCCTTCTTTGTTTGCAAAAAGACTTAACGCTCCGTCAATAGCAATCAGCTTACCGCCTGCACGAATCCATTCCATTAAGTTCTTTTGGCCTGATTCATTCAGTGCACTGCCGCGAGTCGATGGCATGATGATCACATCGTATTTGCTCAAGTCGTAACGGGACATATTGTCTGCTTCTAGATTGCTTAGCGGATAGTTTAGCTCCTTTTCGAAGAAATGCCAGATAGCACCATAATTCAACGAGTTGGTACCTTCTCCACCAATCAGAGCCACTTTGGGAGCTTGGATCACACGGATATTAGGCGAGCCAAAATCTTTTCCTTTATCCACATATCCAGTCATGGTAGTGGCAAGCGTCACTCCGAATTTATTGGCGATATCTACCATTTTCTGGTCAAAATTCGGGACGTATTCGTTACCGCCTTTGGTGATCAAAAGTGATCCGGCGGGGAAGCTTTTTCCTTCTACTTCGAAAGGGAATTCATTGTATTTCACACGAATGCCAGCATTTAAAAGCGCCGATAAAAATGCTACATCCCGAGTTCCTTGCCAGGCTGCGATGTAAGCAACAGGTGTTTTGCCTACTTGATTTGCTGTGAAATCGGGTTTCTCATATGCTGCCGCTGCTTCGAGTTTTGTTTCTACTGCGAAAGCTTCCAATCCGTATGCATAGGGCATGGCCCAGCTCGTGATATCATAAGTGATGCTGTCATGCAAAGCAGGACTTGGTTCGAAAAATACCTGAGTTAAAACAGATTTGGGCTGGTGAGCACTTATGATGATGTCCCTTTCAGTGGTAGCGAAAGATTCGCTTTTGCCAGTTCCATAAGCAAAGCCTTTCAATCCTGATTTTGAGCCTGCCTTTCCATAGTGAATGCCATTTTTATCCAGCAGTTCAAGCAATCTGGCTACTTGAGCTGGGTTGCTTTCACCTTTGATGATAAAGCTTTTGTATTTGCCTTTTGGGTTTGTGGAGTTGTCTTTGTAGAATTTGGCAAACTCAGAAAGTAATCTCTCAGCATTTTTGCTTGTCACTTCAGCAGCAGACATGGCTGCAGTGTAGTGCCCTTCAATTCTATAGCTGAGGGTAACAGTATCGCCCACGGCATCAAATCCTCCAATGCCAGCCTGGCCTCCACCACCTTGCTCTATCGTCATTCCTATAGCTCCATTGAACATCGGATAGGAATCACCATAAGAAGGATAAAGTAGGTCAAAACGCTCCTTAGTGAAGTAAAATCTTCCAGCTTCATCGAAATATTTTGCAGTATTTCTGCCAAAAATATCCTGAAACTCATGCTGAAATGAACTCAATTGCTCATGAAGAGGCTCAGCAGCTGGTGCCATGTAGAATGGGTTATTGATGCCTTGCTCATGGAAATCTAAGTGCAACTGTGGCATCCATTGCTGGTAAACTTTCATTCTTGCCTGAGATTCCACCTGTACCTGCCATGCCCAATCACGATTCAGATCAAACAAATAATGATTTGCTCGTCCACCTGGCCAGGGTTCGTTATGCTCAATAGATTGCAGATCTGGCTGAAGGGTGGTGTTTATTTTCTGGTTGTACCAATTCGCATAGCGGTCACGACCATCTGGGTTGATCGCTGGATCGATGATCACAATTTGATTTTTCAGCCATTCTTGAGAGGTGCTATTTTCTGGGTTTGCTAGGGTATAAAAAGAAGAAATCGCAGCTTCCATACCCACAGACTCATTTCCGTGCACGTTGAAAGACATCCAATTAATTGGAACAGAAGTTGAAGGTGAGCTTTCTATCAAACCTGCTCTCTTGAGGTTGTCAGTTCGGATCTGCTCCAGATTACCCATGTTTTCGGAGCTCGAAAGTATCGCGATGATCAGTGGGCGTTTCTCATTTGTTTCTCCGTATTGGATGAGCTTGACATTTGGATTATTTGCCGCTACATGCTCGAAGTAATCGACCATGCGATGATGGGGAGTGAATCGGTCACCGGGTTTGTAACCCAAAAATTGCTCTGGAGTTTGGATCTGTGCCCATGAGCTGAAGGCGATCGAAAAAACGAATAATGATGAGAGTATGAGTTTTTTCATAGATGGGAATATATTATGCTAGCCTGAAAGTTAAAAGTATTTGTCTTTTGCTTTAGCACCGATTAAAAAAAGCTGGACGAAAGGTCAAGTTCCAGCTTGAAGTTGAGAAATGCTTCACTTGAGGACAAATTGAATCGCAGTCTTCAGATCCATCTTATTCCTAATAAGTACATCATTTTAAAAAATTGCAATTCAACCGAATGAAGTAAATGCCTAATGTGACAAAAGTTGCTGAACGACAAAATCAAAAGCCTGTTCTTTGTAGTATCAAATCGAAGTTTAATCAGAATAATTATAGCGATGTATTTCCAACATGTATATGACAAGTCACTGGCACAAGCAAGTTACTTTATAGGTTGTCAGGCAAAAGGTGTAGCAATTGTAATTGATGCCCAGCGGGACATGGATGTTTACTTGAAAATAGCCAAGCAAAACAACATGAAGATTACTCATATTGCTGAGACACATATTCACGCAGATTTCCTGAGTGGTTCAAGAGAACTGGCTTCAGTGACTGGTGCGAAAATGTATCTATCAGACGAGGGTCCAAAAGAATGGCAATATGAATTTGACCATGAGGGCCTTCATCATGGTGATACGATTAAAGTCGGTAACCTAAGTTTAGAAGTGCTTTACACTCCAGGTCATACGCCAGAGAGTATCAGTTTTCTTTTGACAGATCATCCTGCCACAGATAAACCAGTCATGATTTTCACGGGTGACTTTGTATTTGTCGGCGATATAGGAAGACCAGATTTGCTTGAAAAGGCAGCTGGATTAATAGGGACTCAAGAGAAAGGTGCAAAACAGATGTATGAGTCGGTTCAGCGATTTGCCCAACTTCCAGAGTACGTTCAGGTTTGGCCGGGTCATGGAGCTGGATCAGCATGTGGCAAAGCTCTAGGATCCGTTCCTAGCTCAACAGTGGGTTATGAGAAAGTCCGAAACTGGGCGTTCCAATTTGCTTCCAACGAGGAAGGGTTTGTGGATTATTTATTGGATGGACAGCCTGAGCCACCGAAGTATTTTGCAATGATGAAACACCTGAATAAGGTGGATAGACCTTTATTAGTAGAAGTACCCAAGCATACTAAGCTTGGGAAAGATCAATTTCTATCTGCTTATAAGGACGGGTTGAAAGTAATTGATACTAGAAATAAAGTAGATTTTGCAAAAGGCTTTTTGCCAAACAGCATCAATATCCAAGGCAATAATTCCTTTTCCACCTGGGCGGGTTGGTTGCTCAATTATCAAGAACAATTTGTTCTCGTAGCTGAAGAAACTCAGATGGATGATCTTACTCGAAAACTGATGCGGATCGGTCTTGATAATATCTACGGATTCATTGAAGATGTCAATGATCTAGGCGTGGAGCTTCAGACTGCAGATGTGATTGATATTGAAGAGTTCAAATCTCTGGTTGGAAAAGATGATGTGCAGGTAGTCGATGTGAGAAATACTACAGAATATAGTGCGGGTCATGTGAATGGTGCAGACCACGTGTTCGTAGGGGCTTTGTCTGATAATCTGGATAAAATCAGTAAGGACAAACAGGTAGTGATTCATTGCCAAAGTGGAGACAGAGCAGCTATTGCCTATTCTGTTTTAAGAAAGAATGGATTTGAGAATGTTAAAAACTACTCTGGAGGAATCAAAGAGTGGTTGGAAAAAGGAAATGAAACAGTTAAAAATTAAACTATCATATTATGGGTTTTTTATCAGCAATTTTCGGAAGTAAAGACAACAGTGAATTGAAAGAGGTAATCGAAGGAGGAGCATTTCTGGTAGATGTTCGTTCCTCTGGCGAATTTGCTTCTGGATCTGTCAAAGGAGCGGTAAATATCCCCTTGGATAAGATTGGTAGTCAATTGACCAAATTCAAAGGCAAGAAAAATATCGTTGTCTTTTGCCAGAGTGGCAACCGTAGCGGACAGGCGAAGAGCATTTTGGAGAAAAATGGTGTTCAGAATGTCATTAACGGGGGCTCTTGGAGCAATGTCAATCAATGTGTAGGTTAAAATAGAATTTAATGGAGAGTCATTTGGCTCTCCATTTTAATTTCAACTAGATAAAATGGATTTTTGGGATCAGCGATATAGTCAATCAGACTTTGTTTACGGCAAAAGGCCAAATGAATATTTGAAGGCCAAATTAGTGGATCTCAGGCCTGGGCGAATATTATTTCCGGCAGAGGGAGAGGGAAGAAATGCAATCTTTGCGGCCAAATTAGGATGGGATGTGTTTGCTTTTGATAGTAGTATAGAAGGTAAAAAGAAGGCTGATAGTTTAGCCTTGACAAGTGGAGTCAGCATCGACTATCGAGTGGAGGGTCTCGAACAGGTGGATTATCCAGCTAGTTATTTTGATGCCATAGCATTTTCCTATACCCACTTTCCTGAGGACAAAAGAAAGCTTTATCATAAAAAATTAAGTGCGTACCTTAAGAAAGGTGGATTTCTGATCTTGGAATGTTTTAGTAAAAATCATTTAAATTTTCAGAAGAATAACCCGAATGCAGGAGGCCCAAAAGATGTGACTATGCTTTTCGATTTGGAAGAAATCAAAAATGATTTTGCTGATTTTGATTTTAAAGAGGCCTATGAAACAGAAACCGATTTAGAAGAGGGACTATATCATGTGGGGACAGCTTCCGTAATCAGGATTTTTGCTGTCAAGAAATAATAAGACAGACTAAGCGGGTTTTATCAACAGGACAAACTTTTAAATAAGATATTTTCAAAAAATAAACTTAAAAAACTATGAAAAAGAACATGGGTTCCGTAGATAAAATCATTCGCTTGCTAATAGCAGTTGGTGTAGCAGTATTGTATTTCACCGGTACAATTTCCGGCATATTGGCCATAGTATTAGGTTTGTTGGCAGTCGTTTTTGTCGCAACCTCATTTATGAGTTTCTGCCCTTTGTACTTTCCTTTTGGGATTAGTACGATTAAAAAAAAGATTAATTGAGTAGTAAAAAAGTTGCTATCACCCTTTAGTAACTGATGCCTGGTAAATTTTACCAGGCATTTTCTGTTTTAATAGTTTACCAAGTCACAGAACGTGCCATTTTTACCATGAAAATCGTAAATCAAACTTTCGATTTTCATGGTAATTTTTTTTGAAGTCTGAGTTTTTTTAATCAATTTTACCATGAAATCCGTAAATCAAACTTTCGATTTTCATGGTAAAAGAAAGACAAATTTTCGCTCTACTTCAGGAATATCTCTCGATTTTTCCAGCTGTTGGTCTCTTGGGACCAAGACAGGTAGGGAAAACTACGCTCGTCAAAAACCTGAAACTCGATAAAGACAGCATTTACATCGATCTGGAAAAAGCCTCTGATCGTGCTAAATTGGTGGATGCGGAGCTTTTTCTGAAAGTACAGGCGGATAAAACGGTGATTCTCGATGAGATCCAATTGATGCCAGAATTGTTTGCTGAGCTCAGAAGTCTGATCGATGAGCAGCGGGAATCAGGGAGATTTATTCTATTGGGTTCTGCTTCACCGGATTTGATCCGAAGCTCTGCGGATTCTTTGGCAGGTCGGATAGGCTATCTGCAGCTGACGCCATTTTTCTTGGGAGAGGTCGAGGACTCAGAATTGGAAAAACTCTGGATTCGTGGTGGTTTTCCCTTGTCATTTTTGTCGAAAACAGATCGGGAAAGTCTTATTTGGAGACAGAACTTCATTAAGACTTACTTGGAAAGAGACCTGGCGCAGATAGGATTGAGTACAGACCCGAGGCTGGTGGAGCGGTTTTGGATTATGCTGGCCAATGCCCAAGGCGGAATCTGGAATGGAGAAAGTTTTGCACGAGCATTGGGAATCACGCGTCCGACGGTGAATCGCTACTTGGAGTTTCTGGAAGGTTCCTTTATGGTGCGGGTACTGCAACCCTTTCATCAGAATATCAAAAAGCGCTTAGTGAAGTCTCCTAAAGTCTTTATCCGGGATACGGGTTTGCTGCATTCGTTGACGGGGGTAGATACCATGGATGCTTTACAAAACTTGGTACAGATTGGAGCTTCTTGGGAAGGTTTTGTGATCGAGCAGATTACTGCGACTTTCGGTCATGAATACGAGTATTATTTCTACCGTACGCATCAGGGAGCGGAATGTGATCTGCTTTTGGTAAAAAATGGCGTAGTGAAAACTGCCATCGAAATCAAGAATACGCTTTCTCCTAAACTCACCAAAGGACTACAGATTTCCATGGAAGATACCGGAGCGGTAGAAGGTTTTGTGATTTGCAGAATCGAAGAAGGCTATCCGCTTTCGGAAAAAGTCAGTGCGGTGGGGTTGAGGGAGTTTTTGTGGAAGGTGAATTGTAATGACGAAGTCTGAAGTAGTTCATGAGTCTTCAGAACGTATTTTGAGTTGAAAATCTAACTTCTAAATGGAAAGAGAATCAGAGAAATATTTTAAAAAATTCAGAACGCATATGGAAAAGTGCGTCAAAATCGAAAACTCAGAATTCGATCTTATTTGCAGCTTTTTTTTTGTTAAGAAAATAGAAAGAAAAACCTTTCTTCTTGAACCGGGGAAGATATGCCGTTTCGAAAACTTTGTTGTTTCTGGCTTATTTCAAAGTGCCGTATTAGATGAATCAGGCAAAGTACATACGCTACATTTTCCACATGAAGATTGGTGGGTCGGCGATTATAAAAGTTTTAATACCAGAATGCCTTCTATCATGAGAATTGAAACGCTCGAGGATTCGATTTTGCTTGAAATCTCCAAAACCTCTCTAGAGGAATTATTGACGATCTCGCCAAGTTTTGCTGGTTACTTTAGGAGGCTAAGTGAAAACGCAAGTATTGCAGCAAATGAGCGCATCATAAATCAGTTATCACAAACGGCGGAACAACGATATGAGCTTTTTTACCAAAAATATGCTGCGATCAAAGATCGTCTTTCACAGAAAAGAGTCGCTAGCTTTTTAGGGATTTCCCCTGAGTATTTCACTCAGATTGGGAAGAGAAATAAATAAAAAGTACTTAATCTAGTTAAAGTTTTTTGGGGTTTAGGTGAAGTAGTTTTGTAAAACTAAACAGAGATACAATGACTGAAAAGCACCCAAACATCCAATTAATCGAGAGCTTTTTTACGGCTTATTCCAATTCAGATTTTGAGGCAATGCAACAAGTGATGGCTATAGATGTTAAATGGCACATTCCAGGCAATCATCCATATAGTGGGACGAAAACCGGGATAAGTCAATTAATGGAATATTTAGAAAAGCTACATGAATTTGGCTTTAAGGCCGAGCAGATTGTAATGGGCGTAAATGACAATTATGTAATCGATTGTCACAGAAACTGGAGTACATCAGGTGGATCATCAGTGTTAAATGCAATGTCTTGTCTGTTATGGAAGATTGAGGAAAATAGAATAGTTGAGGTTTTCAACTTCCCGCAGGAGCAGAATTTGGTTGATGATTTTTTTAATAGGAATTCGAGTATATTATAATCCAAATCATATAAAGTATCAAGACTGTGACACTTCGGTTCTGAAAAACCATGTCTTTCATCGTCGATTGTGCGGTCGGCTTTCCTAAGAGAATGGTGGCATTATCAGCTAGGTGCTTTATACGCTGATTACACTTTTCATATTTTAGGTAGGAGGGATTTATCAAAGATTCTCGATCAGCTTGAGCCTACCTTCTTGCGTTTAAAAACCTCAACCCCAATCCGATCAATATGTACCAACAATTCAGGTTCTTTTATGGAATGATAGTTCAGCACATCAAACTTATAGGGCATATTAGTCTCTTCGTTAAGCAAATAGCTGATTTGGCTTACTGTTTCAAAATCCAGCTTTTCTCCTTTTAGAGCAAGATCTACATCGCTTCCAGTTCTATAATTCCCCTTAGCTCTGCTGCCAAAAATGTAGGCCTTTTCCACTTCAGCATGATTGCTGAGTACGCTTACAATCGATTCTATGTCTGCATCCAAAAGTCCGAATTTATTGTTCATCTAGTTTTTGGTTGAAACTATCTCTCAAGGCATTCAATAAAGGGAAATATTTTTTGCTGATCAATTGCTCCATATCAGTTGCTTTTTGTTCATCGTAGGTATGTGCAGTCAAGTTTCTATCCTGCAATAAATCCATCCAATCATGCCCATTTTCTAGGATGTTCATCTCGAAAGCCTTCTTTAGAGCACTTCTTGGCGATTTGATCTCCACAAAACCTTGTTCCTCCAGGTAATCTTTCACCATGTTCCAGGCTAATTCAAAGCTCATTTCAAAAAATTGAATAATCCCTGCTTTCTGAACAATATCAGGATTGGGGATTTGAAGCGCATTTTCCAGATGATTCATCGCCTTGCTGAAATTAGAAAAGCGTTGTATCCAGCGTATATCTTCGTTAGACATTGTGTTGTTTGGTCTCTGTATGGTTAAAGCTAAAATAAGAGTTTATTTTTAGATCTACTTAAGCTAGTTTAAAGTCTCCAGACTTGGACTCGGAACAATGCAGTCTTCAGACTGCGACTTCATATCCATTAATGAAAGCGTTTCATTCATCACCGATCATGCCTTTGGCATTCCTAAGAGAATGGTCGCCGTAAAAGCTCGGTATGAAATGCCTAGCTTCTATTTTTCATGCCTTCAGCATGAGGAGTTATTTCCCTTATTAGAAAAGTAGTATGGATACTCCTATTTGGTGTGCATAAATCAAAAACCTTGCGCCTTGGTAATTTTGAAACAGATTGCTTCGCTTTGCTCGCAATGACGCACCACGTTCGCGGGAGACCTTACACAAAAGCTTCCCTCAAATACTTAGCAGTGTAATTTCCCTCTTCCTTCATCATATCCTCAGGCGTTCCTTCGAAAGTCAAGTATCCACCCTTATTTCCTCCTTCTGGACCCAAGTCGATCACCCAATCTGCCGATTTGATGACTTCAGTGTTGTGCTCGATGATGATGACCGAGTGCCCTTGATCGATCAGTGCATTGATGGAGTGGAGGAGTTTTTTGATATCATGGAAGTGAAGTCCTGTAGTAGGCTCATCGAAGATAAAGAGGATATGATCCCCGTGTTTGGTGCCGCCTTTTCCTAGGAAAGAAGCCAATTTCACACGCTGAGCCTCACCACCAGAAAGGGTATTTGAGCTTTGTCCCATGCCTATATAACCAAGCCCTACTTCCTGAAGTGGCTGAAGTTTATTGATGATTTGGGTTTTTCCTTGGAAGAATTCCAAAGCCTCGTCAATGGTCATTCCCAAGACATCTGAAATGTCTTTTTCGTGGTATTTGACATCCAAGATTTCATTTTTGAATCGCTTGCCTTTGCAGGATTCGCAAGTCAAATGAATATCTGCCATAAACTGCATTTCTACAGTTGTGATTCCTTCACCGGCACAGTTTTCACAGCGTCCGCCGTCCACGTTAAAGGAGAAAAATGCTGGTTTGTAGCCTCTTTGCTTCGAGATTGTCTGCTCAGAAAATAAGGTTCGGATCGCATCGTATGCTTTCACATAGGTCACCGGATTGGAGCGCGAAGACTTCCCGATAGGATTTTGATCCACAAATTCCACCTGAGAAATGGATTTGTAATCCCCTTCGATCCTGTCATACTTTCCACTTTCGTCGATGACCGTTCCCAGCATTTTTCCTAAGGCAGGATAAAGCACTTTCTTGATCAAGGTGGATTTTCCTGAACCAGAAACCCCAGTGACCACGGTGAGTGTATTGAGAGGAAATTTGACAGAGATATTTTTCAGGTTATTTTCTCTAGCCCCTTTTACTAGAATGGAATCTTTCCAGGGACGATTTCCATCTTTTTTGAAGATTTGCTCTTGGCCTCGTAAGTATTTGGCCGTGTGAGTTTGTGCCGAAGTCATGAGCTCTTCGATTGAACCTTGGAAAAGCAATTCTCCACCATGAACACCCGCATCTGGCCCGATGTCAATGATCTGATCAGCAGCTTTCATCACTTTCTCCTCATGCTCCACCACGATCACGGTGTTGCCCATGTCTCGAAGTGATTTCAGCACGTCGACTAATCGATCGGTGTCTCTTGGATGAAGTCCTATGCTTGGCTCATCCAGAATGTACATAGATCCTACGAGAGCGGACCCTAGGGAAGTAGCCAGTTTGATACGCTGAAATTCTCCACCTGAAAGTGAGGCGGTCAAGCGATTCAAGGTCAAATAACCCAAGCCAACCTGATCCATGTATTCCAAACGACTCTGCACTTCTTTTAGCAGCCTATTGGCAATCTTCGCTTGATGTGGAGGAAGTTCAAGAGAATTGAAAAATGGTAAAGCCTCATCTATAGGCATCAAAACTATGTCAATGATGGATTTGTCTGCTACTTTAACGTAAGAAGCGTCTTTGCGCAAGCGAGTTCCCTTACAATCTGGGCAAGTGGTGCGGCCGCGAAAACGCGAAAGCATCACACGGTATTGGATTTTATGAGTCTTAGTTTCGAGGTCTTTGAAAAATGCGTCTAAGCCCTTGAAGTGTTTGTTTCCAGTCCAAAGCAAGGCTTTTTCCTTTTCATTCAGATCCTCATAAGCTCTGTGAATGGGGAAATCAAATTCAATTCCTTTTTTCAATAGAGGTTCTACCCAGGCTCTGGAAGACTCTCCGCGCCAAGGTGCTACCGCTCCTTCATAAACTGAAAGATCCTTATCAGGAATTACCAAATCAGGATCGATTCCCAATACATTCCCAAAACCTTCGCAGGTACGGCAAGCACCGAATGGATTGTTAAAAGAGAAAAAATTGACCGATGGAAGCTCGAATTGAATTCCATCGAGTTCAAATCTATCTGAAAAGCTCTTGGTCTCTTTGCCGGGAATAGTGATTTTACAATCGCCGTGACCTTCGAAAAGAGCAGTTTGCACAGAATCAGCAATTCGGAATTGATTGTCCTCATCTTCCTTATGCACAGCCACTCTGTCAATCAGGATCTCATATTTACCTTTTTGGATCTTTTTTTCCTGAAGTAGATCTTCCACGAAATAGGCTTCATCATCGATCAAAATCCGGGTATATCCTTTTTGCAAAAGCAATTCAAGCTCTTGGTTTATCTTTCTTCCGCGCTCGATTTGCAACGGACAGGAAATCATCACTTTGGAGCCATCTTCAAAAGACTGAACGTAATCCACGATGTCTGTTACTGTGTGGTGTTTGACTTCTTTACCCGAAATCGGAGAGATGGTTTTTCCCACTCTGGAGAAAAGCAGCTTCAGGTAGTCATAGATTTCTGTCGTAGTACCTACAGTGGATCTCGGGTTTTTGGTATTGACTTTTTGCTGGATTGCGATAGCTGGAGCTACTCCTTTGATGTATTCCACATCAGGTTTTTCCATCCTACCGAGGAACTGTCGGGCGTAAGAACTGAGGCTTTCCACATACATGCGTTGGCCTTCGGCAAAAAGTGTATCGAATGCAAGAGAAGATTTACCAGAGCCTGAAAGGCCGGTAATCACCACAAATTTATTTCTTGGAATCGCAACGCTCAGGCTTTTTAGGTTATTCACCCGGGCATTTTTGATGATAATGAATTCCTTAGGGTCGAGTGAGTCGAATTCTGTAGTAGCGGATAAAGTGCTCAAAGTCATAGCTGGCAAAGTTACAAAAGGAACAGAGGAACTGATCAAAAAGTTGGGAAGGTTATTTATTTAATGTAATCTAAGTGGACTACTGACAATTGAAACCGCAATCCGGTATCCGGATGTTGCCACCAACATTGAGCATTGAAATTGACGTTTGGAACATTTTAAGAGTGATAAAATGCAGATTTGATACAACTTTGTATTTAAAATAATCCCCTCATTTTGTACTTTACTAAGATACATCTGTTAAATTGTACTATCATTTTTATTAAATCCGCCAACTATCTTGTTTCCAAATTCACCATACTTTTTGAATGTCTGATCTTCGATTTAATATACTGGATAAGGTCCGAGAGAATTCCAGATACATCGTCTATAAAGCGCATCGTGTCTTGGATTCTAAACCTGTAACAATTCAGACCTTCCGTTCTGCCTATCCTACTTTTCGTGATTTGAATCACATGAAGCAGGAATTTTCCATACTTTCTAAGCTTTCACACCCCAATATTGTACAGCCTATTGGATTGGAGCATTTGGAGAATCTACCGATTCTGGTCAATGAAGATGTTACAGGAGAAACTCTTGCTGAATATTTGAAAAAAGGAAGGTTGGACTTGATCGAATTCCTGAAAATATCAATGGGTATCACCAAGGCTGTACTTTACCTTCACAGCAAGAATATTATCCACAAAAATATTAATCCCACCAATATCATAGTTGATAGTAATGGAGAAATAAAAGTTTGGGGTTTTGATTTTGCGATCGAGCGGGGTCGGGATTTGAATTATTCCAATGTAAGTGAGGCACTTGAACTTGGGCTTCACTATATATCTCCCGAGCAAACTGGTCGGATGAACCGACCAATAGATCATCGGACGGACCTATATTCTATTGGAGCAGTTTTGTATGAAATGCTCACTGAACGCCCTCTTTTTAAGCTTACTGATCCTGTGGAGTTGATGCACGCCCACTTGGCACTTTTACCTGAATCGCCTCGCAAATTCCGTGATGATATTCCTGAGGTGATGGAAAAGTTGATTCTAAAGCTTTTGAAGAAGAATACGGAGGAAAGATACCAGGGATGTTCAGGATTATTAAATGATTTGCAACAGTGTTTGGATCGGCTGTTGGATATCAACGAGGTCTCTGATTTCAAACTTGGTACTCAGGATCATTTGGATCAGTTTCAGATCTCTTCAAAAATCTATGGCAGAGATGATGATTTGGCTCAAATGCATGAAATTTTCAAGCGGGCAAAAAATCAAAAAGTTGAATTAGCGCTTGTGAGTGGGTATTCGGGCGTAGGAAAATCAAGTTTTGTACGTGAGTTTCAAAAATATATAGACCTGGAAGGGGGATTTTTCATCTCCGGTAAGTTTGAACAATACAAGAAGAACCCTCCTTTAAGTTCGCTTTTACTGGCGTTAAATGATCTGATTGATCAGATTTTGATTCGTGGTGAAGAGCAACGAAGCTACTGGAAAGACAACGTATTGAAAGCAGTGGGGAATTCAGGCCAGCTGCTCATCGATATCATGCCTGATTTGGAGCTTTTGATAGGGCCTCAGCCTGAAGTTCCAAGCTTACCAATGACAGAATCTAAAAATAGGTTTAATCAGGTTTTTAATAGTTTCATCCGCTCATTTGCCAGTCAGGATCATCCGATGTGCATATTTTTGGATGATTTGCAATGGCTGGATACTACCACCAGGCGATGGCTGGAGACGACACTTCAAGATCAAAGCCTGAAGCACCTGCTGATTATATGCGCCTATCGCGAAAATGAGGTTTCTCCATCTCATCCCTTGATGTTGATGTTGGATAGGTTAAAGTCTCATGATGTGATTTCTAGTCTGATAGATCTAAAGCCTCTTGATCAGAATTCGGTGGCCGAAATAGTATCAGATTCCTTGTCAATTTCTGTAGAAAAAAGTGCTGAACTGGCACAAATTATCTTCAGAAAAACATTCGGGAACCCATTTTTTATCCGACAGTGCCTACTCACACTTTATGAAAGTGGGGCAATAAACTTATCTCAAAATACTCAACACTGGACCTATAGTGCAGAAAAAGCATATCGTGTAAAAATCAGTGATAATGTCATAGACTTGATGGCTGAGTTGTTTTTCAGACTTCCGGCTGAGGTTCAGGTGACTCTAAAATACGCGTCTTGTATAGGCAATACGTTCTCTATAGAGATACTAAGCGGATTGATCGAAATTAGCGAAGAGGAGCTAGATATGCAGCTAAAGCTCGCTGAGAAGCTGTGCATCATAGAAAATATCAAAACTAAGGAGCGATCCGGTGACGATGATTATGGATTTCAGCATGACAAAATCCAACAGGCCGCACTTGGGATGCTTCCAGATCAAGAGAAAAAAGAGGTTCGTTATGCTATCGCTAAGAGTATCACGGCTAAGCTTGGAAACATAGAGCAATCAGATCACATCTATACGGTCACAGATCATTTTAATTTTGCGCAAAGTCTCATCACTGATGAAGCAATCCTGAAGAAGGTGGTTTCGATGAATATTGCTGCTAGTGTCCGTGCAAAATATGCAAACGCCTATGAATCTGGGTTGATTTATATTAGAACCGCTATGGAACTGGTAGAGGAAAAGAACCTCACAGTACCTAAGAAAATGCTTCGTGATCTGAATTTGCAACGAGCAGAATCAGAACATCTGGTTGGAAATAATGAAGTAGTCGAGGAGTTTTTTGATAAAGCGTTAAGCTATACCGATGACGTAATTGATAAAGCAAAAGTCACCATTCGAAAAATCCAGTTCTTTAATAACATTAGAAATTTCGAAGCTGCTTACAAAGCTTGTAGAGAAGTTACGGCTGAATTGGGAGTAAAAATCCCATCAAGTTTTTCTCCACCGAGTTTGGCGATTGAGTTTGTAAAATATAAAAGCCTGATGGGCAATCGTGATGTGGATGATCTGATCAACCTGCCGGAAATGCAGGATGAGAAACTTAAAACAGCGATTTTATTGATGGCGGCGGCAGGGCAATCTGCTTTTCAGATTCGTCCTGAACTTTGCGTGCTGGTATGCGCGATCATGGTAAATCTATGCTTAAAACATGGGAATGCAGATGGGGGATTTATTGGGTTTCTAGGCTTTGGGCCTGTTTTCCACAGTGGGATTCTAGGTTTTAGAACGACTGGGTATAAAATCGGACAGCTGACCTTGGCACTGGTAGAAAAGTACCAAAATTACGGGGCAAGGGCTGAAGCTAATTTTGTGACTGGCTATTTTGCGATTCCCTGGCGAAAGCCGGCGTTGGAAATGGAGACTTATTGGCAAAATGCTTATGAATTTGGATTGGAAGTAGGGGACCTCTTTCATGCGAGTTGTGCGAGTTGCGCTATGATTCAAAGTCATTTTATGCGTGGCGTCCAATTTGATTCAATTTTGGATTCAAGCGCAGCCTATTTAGATTTTCTTAATAGAATTCAGCTAGACGAGGCTGTGCTTACAATAGCGGCTGTAAATCAAGCGATTAAAAATCTCAAAGGGCAGACGGTAAGTAGCCTTTCTTTCTCAGATCAGAATTTTAACGAAGAGCAGTATATCCAGCAGCTAGGAGGGTTTAACTCCAGGCATTTTGCACACTTTTACTACATCAATAAGATGCAATCGCTCTATCTCTGGGAGGAGTATGAAGCAGCATACAAGGTGTCTTTGGTCTCCGATCAATATTTAAAGGATTCGCCGGGAATGCTTCACACAGCAGAGCATTATTTCTACAAAGGATTAATTCTGGCAGCACTTATTCCTGCTGCGCGTGCTACTGATAGGCTGAAATGGAAGCGGAGTTTGAGTAAGATTGTGGATAAGTTTAAGAAGTATTCTCATCACAGTCCAAGTAATTTTGAACATAAATTCGAACTGCTGGCTGGAGAACTAGAAAAGGTGAATGGCTCAATCGACGGTGCTCAAAGGCATTATTATCTCGCCTTGGATGCTGCAGAAAATCATGAGTATCTCCAGATTCAGGCTTTAGCTAATCGGAAGTTATTTGAACTCCATCTGATCGGGGACAAGAAAAAAATCGCAGCGATTCATTTAAGCGATGCTGAGTATACTTATGAATTGCTTGGAGCGAAAGGAATAGCCGATTTGATGGCTTCCAAGCGAAGTTCTAGCAATTTTTCTCAGAAAGAATTCAGGTTTGGTCAGCGAGCTGATGATAAGAGTACTACACAGAAGCTTTCTAATCAGGATCTGGATTTAAAGTCAGTAATGAGATCTTCTGAGGCCATTTCTAAGGAAATCCGACTGAAAGATCTGTTGACAATTTTGATGAGAATAATCATCGAGAATGCAGGCGCCCAGCGCATGGTATTGCTACTGAAAAATGAGGAAGGCTTCACCGTGCAATCAGAATCATGTACCAAATATCCAGATCCGAAGCTCTTTGAAAATCTTCCCTTAAAAGGCTTTGATTCCATAGCTAAGGAAGTGGTGTATTACGTCGCCAAAAACAATGAAAGCGTTATTCTGGACAATGCTGCTCAGGATTCTCGCTTTGCAAAAGATACTTATATACAGCATGATAAACTGAAGTCGATCTTGTGTGTTCCGCTGATTAAGCAAAATGAAGTCACAGGAATCATCTATCTGGAAAATAACCTCATAGAAGGAGCATTCACTGCTGAGCGATTGAATCTCATCAATATACTTTCCAGCCAAATGGCGATTTCTCTTGAGAATGCGCTTCTGTATCAAAATATGGAGGATAAGATTCATTTGAGAACTAAGCAGCTAAATGTGGAGAAGGAAAAAGCGGATCATTTGCTATTGAATATTTTGCCTCCTGAGATAGCCTATGAGCTTAAAAACCATGGGACTTCCAAAGCCCGACATTTCAATAATGTCAGTGTGATGTTTACCGATATTGTGAATTTCTCGGGACTATGCGAGAAGCTTTCTGCTGAGGAGCTGGTGGCAGAATTGAACTACTTCTATTGTGAGTTTGACAGGATTGTGGATAAGTGCGGTGTGGAAAAGATCAAGACTGTAGGAGATAGCTACATGTGTGCAGGGGGGTTGAATTTGCAGAAGGAATTTGATGCAGCAAATATCATTATGGCGGCTTTTGAGATCAATGATTTTATTCAAGCTCATCAGCTCTCAAAAATCTCCGAGGGAAAGCCTGCGATAGGTATGCGGATAGGAATTCACACAGGTCCTGTGATAGCTGGAATAGTAGGTTTGAAGAAATTCGCTTATGATATCTGGGGTGACACGGTGAATATTGCTTCCAGAATGGAAACAGCCGGCGAGGAAGGAAAAGTCAATATCAGCGGTTATACCTATGAGTTGATTAAGGATAAATTTATCTGTACTCCGCGCGGAAAAATTGAAGTGAAGAATAAGGGACTTGTGGAGATGTATTTTGTAGAGAATAAAATTTGACCCATACTTTTTTGAATGACTGGGTCAGTTGATTGATAAAATTTCAATATTCATTTTAAGCCCAATATTATGAGTTACTTATCCTATCCAAGGATCAATTTTTACGGTAGATTTTTTACAGATCCATCCACCGTCAATAATGATCCTACCCATTATGAAGTGGATAATACAGTCCCTTCACCTTGGCAAAACCCGAATGGGTTGCATCGCTTTCAGCTACAGGAATGCTCTGTAGTCTCCACTATTGGATCAAGTGGTGAAGTATCAGATCCACTTGTAAATCTTCCATTCATTACAACAGACCAACCTTCTTCGGCGAAAATTGCAGACATCGATGTCTATCAGCAAGGTGTTCCGACTATTTTTGGTATGCAGGTCAGCATCCCTATTGCGGATGGTGTGAGTCTTACAGGTTTGGTAGATTCAGCAGTTTTGAATCAACTATGGTGGGTGGCAGTTTTGGCGACTCGCAGCTGGCAGGACTCAGATTATATGATGGATAGCTTTGGTGGAGATATGAATGCCTGTGGGGTTTACCAATCAGTCATTCGAGTGCCACAAGCTACTTGGCCAGCTGATTCTGTTTCGCCAGTTCTTGCTTTGCTGAAAAGCCAGACGACTTTAGAAGATGGAAATTATCTGATCTCCATGCGGTTTGTAGTCGATGGCTATCGCAATGTACCTGAAGATGTAAATTACCAAACGGGAAGAATCACAGGATCTTTGGGGCCAGTGATTGGCTCAGAACCTCGCTATAATCCTGGGGCTAGAATGTTGGCTGGCAGAACTCAGGACAAAAGTGATCCTTGGAACTGGCCGATGTTTAATACCTGTCCCTTTGTCATCGATCAAAATCGTAAGCTTCTTATCCTCGATCTAGCGAATGGCATTTGTCGGCAAAATGCCGGTGGTGCCCCTGTTGATCTGGGGAATTTGACTGCTTATATTACTCTGGCGGATAATTCCAAGGTGTCACTAGGCAATGTTGATTATTCTGAGTTTTGCTACAATCTCTATTCTCAAATTGTTGAGATGCCTTTGACGGATGCACAGTTGACTCAGGCACTTTCTGGTTCACTTAGCTTAGAGATGTCTAGAACGGATATAGGCCCACAAGTGATTTTCCAAGAGAATATTTTACAGACAAATATAGAAGTGGAGGTTCGGCCAATCCGTATGTCTGGTTTCCCTGGGACTACCTCTTCGACGAGTGTATATGTTAGCAGGCTTCAGGAACCATTAGTGGGGAAACAGCTGCAAGTCGACGTGGTGAGTGTGCATGGAAATACTCCTGGAGCGACAGTTCCACCTAGTAATCCAGGAAATACTCCACAAGCAGATGGAGCAATTGAAGCTGCTATTTCACCGACTGACGCGAATGGATTTGCAACAGTGACGATCAATGTGCTCTCTGATCCAGGTTCTCGGACTCCACAGTTAGATGGGCAATTGTATTTCATCAATATCACAGATCCTGATCAGTTGGTATCTGAGCCTATATCCCAAAGTGCCATGATTTCCTGTCTGGTTTGGTCGGCATATGCTATAAACGAAAATCCAACTTGGCCAGAGATCCAGGAGATATTCGCTGGTTACGTGAAGCTGTTTCCAGGAATGACAGAGAAGATCAATCTGATCGACTATAATTCCTTTCAGACTTTTGCGCTAAACCCTCCATTCGGCTTGTATCAGGCTCCTCCTGGTCCACTTGGGATTGATGCAGGTGCGATTCCTTTTTTCATGAGTAGAGAGGTCACTGACCCTAGGTATATGCCTGTGACGAGAGATATGTCTCCAGAGCGAACCATGACGGTTTTATATTATGTAAAGAATATGCAAGACAACCCTATTACTCCTCCAACCTCATGAAAAGATCAAATCTAGTATTACTTATAGCTGTAGGTATTAGCGCAATTACTTTTTCTAGCTGTGCTACTTCTGAGAAAACTGAGGATAAAGCCAATTCAGATGTCTTAATGTCGAAAGCAGCCTTGGATTCAAATGAAGTAGCGAATGCTTTACCTTTTACCATTGAATTTGTGGAGCAAAACTATGGAGCGAAAGCTGCTTTACCGAGTTTGCAATCTTACGCGAGTGCAATGAATCAGGCAGGAGAACTATTCATTGCCGGGGGAAGAAGACAGGGACTACATACCTTTAATCCTGCGCCGGCTACTAATTTCGAGAAGGACAGTGCGAATAACTTTCTGTTTATCCTCGATCCTGTGGCGGGAGATCAGTGGTCTTTTGATGTGAATCAGTTGGGAGACGAGCTTTCAGCTCCACTTCAGGCTACCAATCTTCAGTCCTATCATGATGAGGCTTCGGACTATATGTATATCGTGGGTGGCTATGGTTGGAAAGCCGATGGATCAAACATGGTGACATTTGGGACAGTGATTCGATTTAAGCTCGAAGATGTATCTGCGGCAATCAAATCAGGTGCCTCGGCAAGTAGTATTAAGTCTATGATGCAGATCGGAAAAGACGATAGGCTTGCTATTACAGGAGGTGAATTGTTTATGCTGAATGGCAGCTTCTACTTGGTTTTTGGACAAAAGTTTGACGGTCAATACCGAGCATTTGGTGGGACAGATTTCACCCAGGAGTATTCCAATCAATTCAGAGTTTTTAGGCTGGACCCTCAAACGTTAAAAGTTACCGCATACGGAGCTACTCCAAATTCAGGCGCAGATCAACCTTTTCACCGTAGAGATGGAAATATCCTAGAAAGCATAGATCCAACGACGGGAATGGAAAATATTACAGCTTTGGGAGGAGTGTTTCGACCAGGGATTATTGGCGGCTATGATTATCCGATTTACATTTCTAGTCCATCTGGCGTGGCAATGGATTCAACTGTTCATCAGAGATTCAGCCAGTATGAGTGTCCTGTGATTACAGTTTATAATGAAACTGCCCAGGATACTTCCGTATATCACACCATGTTTGGGGGAATAAGTATGTATTATTATTCCCAGACTCCTGATCAGCAAGCTGCATTTGATACGGTAACTGCCCAAGGCAGAAATGACGGGCTGCCCTTTATTGCGGATATCAGCACCTTCCAGAAGTCCAGCTCTGGTACTTATCAGGAATTTATTCAACCAAATCCGATTTCTGGAAATAGACTGCTGGGCTCAAGTATTAATTTTATTGAAAACAGAAGTTTGGAAGCTGACTTAATGGCTTTCGATAATGGGGTGATTAGACTGGCTAACGTACCTTCCGGTACCAAAATTTTGGCTGGCTATATCTATGGTGGAATCGAAGCTCAATATCCATTTCCAAGCATTCCAAATCAAGGAACCTGGGTTTCCAACACAGTTTTTGCTGTCTACGTGACCAACTCACCCTCGGGCGCTATTCCTGCTAGTTTTGGTAAAAAAGCCAGAAATGGCGCTCCGCTGACTAGATTACCTCACTAAATTGAAGCCTGCTTAGTCTTGATTGAGCAGGCTTCTTTGTGTTTAAACCCTTCTTAATAGCACAAAAATTCGTTATTTCGAGCCATGGAATTACAATACCTGCTAGACGGGTTGGCTGAAGGCTTACAGAATATGACCTGGCTGGAGGCATTTGCAGTATTTTTTGGAATTGCCTCGGTGATGTATTCCATGAAGGAGCACATTTGGGTATACCCGACAGGGATTATTTCCACGCTAATCTATGTCTGGATTTGCCTTCAATACAAGTTGTACGCCGATATGGGAATTAATGCCTATTATTTCAGCATGTCGATTTATGGCTGGTATGTGTGGACTCATCCAAAAGAAGGAAAAGCTGAATTGCCTGTCACTTGGCTCAAACCTCGTGGATGGGCTATTTCGATTGGTATTTTTGCGGTTTCATACTTTATCCTATCGTATGTATTGGTCAATTTCACCGATAGCGATGTGCCTCACTGGGATTCGTTTACGACTGCTTCGGCGTTTGTAGGGATGTGGTTGATGGCAAAAAAGAAAGTGGAAAACTGGATATTTTGGATTCTTACTGACTTGGTTGCTGTGCCGCTCTATTTCTACAAGGGCTTAGTTTTGACATCATTTCAATACCTTTTCTTTACTATTTTGGCCATCATGGGCTTAATTGCCTGGATTAAATCTGCTAGGAAAAATCTTATTGATTCAGCAGATCAATAATAGAAAGAGAGAAGGATAATTATTCCTTCACATTTGGAATAATTGGTTTTTACGTAAAATCCCCCTAGTTCTCCGCCGCGGCGGAGGGAATTACCGAATTTGAACTTCAATCTTTGCATAATACAACTTGAATATCTACACAGTGTCCTCCGCGATAATCTCTGAGGCTACCGTGGTTAAAAACGAATACTTTAAAAATGCCTAGTCTTAAACGAATTTTAATCTTGGGCCCTGAGTCCACCGGGAAAAGTACCTTGACAGAAGACCTAGCGAAGTATTTCGGAGAGCCTTGGGTGCCCGAATATGCCCGTGAATACCTAGAGGATTTAGGTAGAGAATATCGCTATGAAGATATGCTGGTAATAGGCGAAGGCCAGGTTACTCTAGAGGATGAAATGGCTGAGAAGGCGAAAAAATATCTGTTTTGTGACACTGATTTGAGAGTTATCCACATTTGGTCTGAGCATAGATTTGGAAAGACTGATCCTTGGGTATTGGATCAAATTAAGGAAAGGAAATACGATTTGATCTTACTTACAGACACGGATTTGCCTTGGACTCCCGATCCTCAGCGAGAATATCCAGAGCTGGAAATGCGTAATTATTTTCTTGACTTGTATAGGAAATTGGCCAAGCATAGTGGTTTTCCATTTAAGGTTATTTCAGGGAATAGAAAGAGTCGAGAGTATATAGCAATC
>TARA_R110000850_G_scaffold212744_2_pt1 | contig 22795 bp, 22 predicted proteins | sample TARA_R110000850 | Tara Oceans TARA_R110000850 (sample SAMEA4397586) | marine metagenome | biome: Polar Biome; feature: [SRF] surface water layer (ENVO:00010504); material: water (ENVO:00002006), including particulate matter (ENVO:01000060) such as... | depth 5 m | reverse complement strand
GCGGGGTGGAGACCGACGCGCTGATCGACTTCACCGATATTCTCCCCACGTTTGCCGAACTGGGAGGCGGTAAGCTGCCTGCCAGTCGCGTCGTAGATGGAAAGTCGTTCGCACCACTGATGCTTGGTGAGACCAAAGAGGGGCCACGCGAGTGGATTCTCTCAATGGGAGGCGGCCCGGCAGCTTTGCGCGACGGACGCGTGCAGCCTGCGCTGGACTACGACGATCGCGTGATCCGCGACAAACACTATAAACTCTGGATCGATGCCAACCGGAAACCGAGCAAACTGTTCAGGATCACCGGAGACCAGTGGGAAGAGCAGAACCTGATTCATTCAACCAATCCGGAAGACCAGGCAGCGCTGGACCGGCTGACCGCGATTGCGGCACAGTTTCCCACGAAAGACGGGGCGCCCCTTTACGAGAAGAATCCGCCTCAAAAGTGGGATCAGAAACCGGGGATACCCGGGCAGGGGAAAAAGCAGAAGAGAAAAGCGAAAACGAAGCAGTAATCGTCGTTGCTTTGATGCCACCATGAAAAGCACGAAATGACACGAAAGAAAAGTGAATGAGGCGGGGTCTTTCAGTGGTGCCTGCTTTTTTGATGTCAGTAGAAACAGGGCGTTTCATTCAGGAAGTATTTGCTCTGCAAATAAGAAGGACCGTATAATCGAGCTATGACAAATCGCAGAACTTTCATTAAATCGGCAGCGGGGCTGGGTGCTTCGCTTTCATTGTTCGCTAATTTCAAGGCGCGTGCACAGGAGAGACCCGCTCCCCGCCGCCCTCTGATCCTCTGCAGCCGCGGAGAAGAGTGGGCCGAAAAGGTACTTCAGCCCGGCTGGGATGTGCTGGAAGCGGGAGGTGACATTCTTGATGCGGTCGAGAAATCGGCCCTGGTGACCGAACTGGATCCGGAAGACCAGTCCGTCGGATATGGAGGCCTGCCGAACGAAAACGGGGTCGTGCAGCTTGATGCCTCGTTCATGGATGGCCGGACCCACAATTGCGGTTCGGTCGGGGCGCTGGAGAATATTAAGACGCCGTCCTCTGTGGCACGACTCGTTATGGAGCGGACCGATCATATTCACCTGGTCGGCGAAGGCGCCCGCCAGTTTGCCCGGGCGCACGGCTTTAAGGAAGAGAATCTGCTCACCGATAAATCGCGCAAGATGTGGCTCCGCTGGAAGGAGAATCTGAGCGACAAGGACGACTGGCTGCCTCCCAAAGACGGGAACTACGATCTCGACAAACGGCCGACGGGGACGATCAATATTCTGGCACTGGACAGCAAGGGGGATCTGGCCGGCTGTACGACGACCTCGGGACTGTTTGGCAAGCTGCCGGGCCGGATTGGCGATTCCCCCATCATCGGTGCGGGCCTGTATGTGGATAACGAAGTCGGAGCTGCAGGCGCGACGGGGCGGGGGGAAGAAATCTTAAGGACCTGTGGCAGCTTTTTCGTCGTCGAACAGATGCGGGCCGGCAAAAGTCCCCGCGAAGCCTGTCAGGCACTCTGCGAGCGGATTGTGAAAATCAACGGCGGCCCGAACAAAGTTGACTTCAATGACAAGATTGTCGCCGTCAATAAAAATGGTGAAGCCGGCTGTTTTGCCATTCGTGGTCCGAAAAACAAACCTCCTGAAGCAGCCATCATCACCGCAGCGGGAATCGAAATCATCAAAGGGGCTTACCTGATTGAGACCTGATGATTTTTAACTGGAAAGGTCACCCTGGTTTGAGACGGCCTGATTTCCGGTTTCAAAGATTGCCAGTTCTCTTTTGACACGATGAATCAGATGCAGGATCATGATGAGCGTAATCAGCATGGCGAATGCCAGTACGAGAGCCAGTGGGTTCGCATCTGGTGAACCTTCCATGGCGAGGGTAAGCAGGAAGGTAACAACCATGATTGCCACGTACGCAATTCGACGGTTTTCCGCTCGCCTGGCCAGGTCCGGTCGTTCTTTTGTGAGTGTATATTCACGAATTCCACCGAGCAACTGCCAGATCATGGCGCAGTCTGTTACTTCTCTCACAAAATCAAAAAGTATGGCATTACTACCGTGAACGGCGAAATGAATCAGCCAGAGGACAGCCAGGATCAGACACAGCGTTTGCGTCGTCAGGAATTTCGGCGACCACGACGCGAGACCATAACAGCCAGCAGCCATCAGGAGATAGCCGATCCCGTCCGGCAGAAGATCAAAGCCATTAAACGAAATATCGAGAATGACAAAGAGCAGTCCCCAGAAGATTTGTCTCAAACGAGTCGCCATAGGGTGTGTCCTCAATTCGTATAAGGTACAGTTCCAGTCTTAGGATCGACCTTGTGACCGAATTTGGCAATATACTTACTGCCGGGCAGAAACTGATCCTTCTGGGCGGCCAGTTTTTTGTTGAGCAGGGTATTGAGTTCCGCCTGGACTTGGGCGACACCTGGATCGTTGCAGAGGTTTCGCTGTTGAAATGGATCCGCCTGGTTGTCGTACAGCAGCCAGGGACCTTTGAGATCGCGGACGTAAGTGTATCGGGTCGTTCGCAGGCCCCGGTATTCTTTGCCGCCTCGACTCCGCTGCCATTCACCGAACGGGGCAGGGCAGGTGATGACTGTCGCACCGTCGGAGGGATTTTCACCGCCACGCAGATAACCACTGAAATCCAGCCCTTCGACGCTGGCAGGGATTTTGAGCTCGCAAAGACCCAGCAGTGTCGGCATCAGGTCTTCGGAATTGATGGGAGTATCGAGGGTGCGACCTTTCGCGTGCTCGGCTCCATTGAGCCGGAACAGCATTGGCACCCGCAGCGATTCATCCCACGGTTTCTGTTTGCGGATCTGTCCGTGGGAATGCAGCATGTCGCCGTGATCGGAGGTGAAGACGATGATCGTGTTGTCGTCGACGCCGGTTTCTTTCAGTGTCGCCAGCAGATCGCCGACGCAGTCATCGAGCGCACTGCAGTGGGCATAGTATCCTGCCAGTTCTTTTTTCGCGGCAGCCTGCTGGTCTTTTGGTACATTGGGACGCAGCTTGATTTTCTCGGGCTCATACATGCTCTGGTATTCCGGTGGCGCCGTGTGATAAGGATTGTGAGGCGATCCGTATGACATCACCAGCAGAAACGGCTGACCCGCTTTCGACTGGTTGCGAATAAACTGCCGGGCCACCCGCGTCTGGGCGAACGCGTCGTAGCCTTCCCACGTCCGTCGCTCGGGCGAGTCGGCATAGTAGAAGGAATTGTTGTAGTTATGCGTGCATTCCAGCGCCCGCCAGAATTCAAAGCCCTGTCGACGCTCCGGCGGCGTGAAAGCAGTCCGCCCCCGCCCGTCGAGGTGCCACTTCCCGATGAATCCGGTTTCGTAACCGGCCTTGTCCATCACCTCGGCAATCGTGACGGATTTGGCTGGCAGTTGCACGTCGTTCAGAAATACTCCATGTGTCAGGGGCCGCTGTCCGGTCATGAATGTCGCTCGAAAGGGACAGCAGACGGGGCAGCCGGAAACGGCGTTCTTAAAGTTGACGCTGCCACGCGCCAGTTCATCAATATTCGGCGTTTTGACCTGCTCATTTCCCGCATAACCGATCGACTGAGCCCGCCATTGATCGGTAAGAATGAATAAAATATTCGGCTGCTGCTTTTCTGCCTGAACCCAGGTGGGAGTAATCAGCAAGCAGAGTAACAGGAAAAAAGAAATACGAATCAGCATGGCGAGCGTCCTTAGCAAATTTCGTCGTACCCGCGGTGCAGGCAGGACTGATCTGTTGAATGATCAATGTGAAGTCTCAATTATCTGGCAGAGACCATACCGATTGCAACGTGAACGGCACAAACGGAACTGGAAAAGAAAAACTCCTGCATGAATGCTACTCGTCTGAAGTTCCATTTGTCTTTCGAAATTCGCTATAAGGAACGCCTACGACGCCATCCGATATTTGTCTAAGATCAAAGATTCCCGTCTCTGGCGTCGGTTCCAGTAGTTTTTCGTTGAAGGTTTTCGGATCGCAGGGTTTGTTGACATCTTTCCAGCTGAGAGTCAATCGCTGTGCGTCATCCTCATTCCCCTTGGACCTCAGAGAATAGTAAACAGTTTTCCCGGGAACTTTAACGCCATCGACTTCAACAAAATCGTTGTTCAGCGCAAAATTCACTTTCCAGTTACCCGATTCCCTACTCTGTGACCAGAAAATCATTCGGATCAAGTAGCAAGGTTCATCTGCGGTGACTTCGAAAATCGCATGATATTTTTTATGCATACTTTTGGGATTACGATTCTCGGTCACCTTGTGAATGATCCAGGGCTCGTCTGCCTGTTTTTCAACAAAGAACTGCCCCCCTTCAAAAACTGATTTCTGGACAAACACTTCATGCATCTGCGGTCGGCCCAGCAGAAAATGGGGAATGTATGTTAATGAAAAAACAGGAAACAGGTCGCAGTATTTGGAAGTGGGAATAAAGTCTTTTTTTCGGATCGAAATTCTTTGTCTGCCACGATAGGTCGGGAAACTCTCTGACAGAAACGTATCCTCTGTTGATCGGACAAAGGCACAGTTTTTTTCAGCAGTGCTGGTCCATTGTGCCCAGAGCGATGGTTTGACCTGTGTATCAAACGTGAGCGTGGTCAGGATGAGCGGTACTCGACCCCGATGTAAACGCGGTGGCAGAAACTTTTCTGTTTCGATGACTACGGTTCCCGATTTGAGGTGACTGTCGGGACGCATCGCCAGTTTGAGCCGCTCCAGACCCTCTTTTTCGGAAGCGTTTGACTCACTGGGAATCTCTGGATGTTGTGCCTGTTTGAGTTTGAGAATTGAGTCGGGCAGTTTATCGGGCCATTTCAGAGGCTCCTCTGCCAACAGGGAAGCACCTGATAGTGAAACAGCCAGTAGCACAGTCAATGGTAGGTATTTGTGGCAATTCATGACTCTTCTCCTTGGGAAGCGGACAGGCAAGGGAGCAGCATCTCTCGAATGAAAAACGCCTGCAGTCAAAGGAAAAATGCATTCTGGAAAATATCAATTCCAGCAGTGAGATGACTTGGTACAATTGTGTATTGTGTCATGTCTGTTCATGTTCGTCAAATTCGGAAGCTCAGTTTGTCAGCGAAAGGCTTCTGCCATACTCCACAATCGCGTTCGAGTGCCGATGATTTGCTGGCGTATTCGCTTGTTTCTGCTTATCTCAGAACAGGGAATCGCGCACTGTGAAAGAATGCTGTTACCGGCTGAAGCTCTGCGAAGGTGTCGAGCTACGCAGCGAAAATCACAAATTGTGACAGCCCCTGACTGATCTGTTCTGCGACTAGATCTTCAATAAAGCGAGCCCGCGTCAGGATGATCACGCCAGCGGGCGTTCAGATTAGCAAGTTGCAGGCGGATTCTGTCTTCGATGAAATGAGGTCTCGGATCGAATTCCACGCGACAGAAACCGACATAAGGTAACGCGTTATGCAGTACTCTCCGGTTTTGTGCCTGTTGAAAGCGCAGGCACAAAACGCTTCCGTAAGACATGCTAACTTTTTAGATCCTGTTGAAACTGTGGAAAGAAAGCTTGGCATGTCACAGTGGTTCACTTAGGATGGAAAACTGTATTTCTGTCTATTTTCTATGAGTGTTCGAAAAAAATTACGCGATCGGATTGAGTCATGTTTCCGCTGAGAAGTCGGTTTAATGTTCCTGCATTTTTTGTTCTCCTGTCTGTTCTGTTGCTTCCAGGCGCTCTCCAGATTCTGCAGGCGTTTCCCCCTGCTGAGAACATCGATTTCGATGAGAAATACAAGCAGCTTTTACAGGAAGCGAAATCGGCCCCTTCCCCGGGAACTCTGAAAGAAGTGGCGTTTGATGCGATTAACGCCAGTCAGGCAGCAATCCACTCGGGCGATTATACAGCCGCAGTAAAGATCGCTGCGCTTGCCGTCAAAATCGGGAAGTCATCAGGAAATAACCATGCCTCTGTGACGGCGAACAGTTTGAAGCAGCGCTGCACGATCCTGTCTCGTGAATATCGTGACGTCGAAAAATATCATCAGCAACTGCAGAAGGATCCGAATGACGCGAACGCGGCAGCCCTGTATGGAAAGTTCGTCGCATTAAAGTTGAACAACTGGAAAGAGGGACTGTTCTGGCTTGCCCGAGGAGATGATGCAGAATATCGAACCCTGGCAAAGCAGGAAATTGCGAACTCCCAGGATGCGAGTGCGCTGCTGGCGGTAGCCAATGGCTGGTATCAGTTAGCCGACAAAGAGAAAGGGTTGACGAAACAGGAACTGGAGATGCACGCTTATGACCTGTATAGCCAGATCTGGCCTCAAACAGTCGGAGCAGGTCGAACGGCGCTGAATGCCAGGTTAAGCGAGATGCCATTGCGGTATCTGAATCACATGGAAGAGCAGGATGTCCTTCCAGGGCCGTGGCCTTTCGCAAAAAATGGAGAGAGCGGAAATGGCAAGGGAATGTTTACCATCAATCATGTTGAATATTCCAATGGACTGGGGTTACATCCGCCGAACAATGGTTTTGCACGCGTGCGTTATCAGTTAGATGGTCAATACAAAACCTTTGTGACCGGCGTCGCTCTCATTGATGCTACGGCTGAAGTTCGCCGTTCCGTCACATTTACTGTTTTCGGAGATGACCGGGTTCTCTGGAAATCACCACTCATCCGCGTTCGAGGGGAAGCGGTCTTCTGTAAAGTTTCTGTCAGGAATATTAACAGGCTGGAAATTCGAACCGAATCACCGGGTCAGGCTTATGGAGCAAATGCCGTCTGGCTTGATCCACACGTTTTGAAATAGAACCGGCGCGTGAGAAAAAGAAGCGAATCGGTTCCTGCAGGGAATCGCTTTCCCAGTTATTCTAACGCGAGCAACTCCTGCTGCAATTCGGTTGTTGTCTGATAGCGTTCCCGAGGATCGTCGAACAGACAGCGATTGACGATGCGGGCAACCGCTTTCGGTTCCTTTTCCCTATTGCAGCGTGTGAACGGTCTCTCGGGCAGTCTGCCGGTGATCAGCGTCCATAAGAGTACACCCAGACTGTAAATGTCTGTTGCCGGTGTGGGCAGACTCTGGCGGCTCAATATCTCCGGGGCGATAAATCCCGCAGTGCCTCCAATGCTGTTTTCCACCGTATTACCATCGGCGATCAGGAAAGCGAACCCGAAATCGGTCACCAGAACATTCCCGTTTTTGTCCTGCAGGATGTTCCCCGGTTTGAGGTCGCAGTGAATGATTCCCTTGTCATGCGCGTAGCTGATTGCGTCCGTCACGCTTTTGAGAATGCCCAGCGCGGCTTTGATGGAAAACGGTTGTACTTTCAGTTGAGACTGCAGGTCGATGCCCTCCACATAGTCCATGACCATAAAGTATCCACCCCCCGGGAATCGACCGAGTCCCTCGACGCGTACAATATTGACGTGATGCAACCCGGTCAGCAGCTGTGCTTCTTTGACGAACTGGGCTACCGCGCGCGGATCAGACTGACGTGCTTTGTGAAGTGACTTGATGGCAACCTTCTGTGTTGTGCCTTTCACTCTGGCTCGAAAAACCTTTCCCATCCCACCTGAGCCCAACAACTGCTCCAAAACATAATCTGCATACAGCAGGGGCGCCTCGTACTCTACCACGGCTGTTGGGGAGCGATCATTTGTCGTATCACCAGGCAACAGTCGTTGTTCAATCTTACGCCGGGCGTTTGCCAGTAATCTGCGGACCGTTCTTTCTGATCTGTTGACGGATTTACTGATCTCCGGGTTCTCCTGACCCTGGAGGCTGGCCGTCAGGACCATACGTTCTTCGGGCGGAAGTTCCCGGATTACCGTGTGCAATTCTTCAATGATCGCGACAACTTCTTCTGCGGAAGGTTCCGGCGTTTTTGCTGCAGCAGTGGCCAGGTCTGTGGGGGCTTCATGGTGGATGCTTCTTTTGGCCGCTGTATGTTTTTCAATCTGCCCATACAGCTTATGAAGTGTGATGCTGGCCAGCAGCCGCCATAAGTCACCCGCCTTGTTCAACTGGTACTCATCACCGCTGGCATGCACAAAAAAACTGCGATAGGCCGATTGAACGATGTCCTCGGCGTCGACGCGACGGCCCAGTTTGGAACCGATGCGGCTGCGCGCCAGGGCGATGAGCCTGGCGACATAGCGGTCAAAAATGGCAGTCGCCGCTTCGCTCTGGCCCGCCTGGTACATCTGCAGCAGTTCTTGTGAATTCAAGTATGACACTTTCGTAAACGATCCCCGACTATCGACATAGTTCATTTCAGGAGACGGTGGGAGGATTTCTCGAATTTTTGAAAGTTTCTCTGACCAAGCTTACCCGAAAACCGGATACACCCTGGGAGAAAAGACTCCTGAAAGATCAATTAAGTTCGGAATTCGTTTTGGAAAGGACCTGAAATGGCCTACGTTGTGACCGCCGCCTGCTCTGGCTGCAAATATACAGACTGCGTTGTCGTCTGCCCCTGCGAGTGCTTCCGCGAAGGAGATCAGATGCTTTACATCGATCCGGAGGAGTGCATTGACTGCGATGCGTGCCGCACCGAATGCCCCGTCGATGCCATTTTTTACGAGGACGATGTCCCGGACCAGTGGCGGGAGTATATCCAGATCAATGCAGAGATGGCGACTAAGACACCCCCCATCACCGAGAGGAAAGCCCCTTTAAAATGAGGCGGAGTTAGACTGTGTCCCATTTTACTCTAGCGTCTCCAAGACCAATTTGACCGAGTATAACAGATCGACAGACGCTCTGGTTAAATGTGAGACGCTCTGGAAAGGGGGGCTTTTACTTTTCAGCCTGCGGTAATTTCAGGGGCATCTTTTTTAATTTGCTGGTATTGATCACGACAACGATGTCATCGTCAGTCCCGATTTTACCATCAAAGCCGGATGACGTTCCAACAATGACATCGGGACCAAACTCATAAATAATGGTCCGGTTCCATGCATCAGTATATTCCTTTTTGTTTGTTGCGATGGCATCTTTGTTTTCCGCGGCAGTTAGCGCATGTTTCCTGATGAGTTCGACTGACCTGGCCGTTCTACGCGCGTCGGTTTCGCACATCAATGGCACTGAAATCAGAGCGAGAAGAAACACGACGCTAAGTAACGCTTTTACTGAGTTGAGCACTTTCTGCCTCCAAGCGTTCACATCTGTCTAAAAGTCCAGATACTCTTGGGGTGCTCCTGGTTTGTCAAGTGTTTAATTAATAACGAAATTTAAAACCAGCCGGTTTTAAAGTGATCTGGGGCAAGAGATTCAGGGATGAAGCGATGGGAAACGGGAAGAAAGACCGCCGCATCTCGTTTTCTTTTTAGTGATATGTGACAAAAAGGTCATTTTATCACGGGTTTTTCAGGGTTTCCGCCTGTTTTCGAAATGTGGAAAAATTTAGATTTTGCTTTCAATTTGATTTGCAATTTCGGTCGACACATTAGATACTGAGACTCAGTCTCAATATTATTTCCTAGCCCGCCAGCTTTTTTGCCAGCAAGCACCTCACACCAACCCGTAAGTTAAGAGGTATTTTTGATGGCATTTTTCTCTGCCCGATCTGCTCTACCCCCGTCCACCAGACGCTCAGGGTTCACATTAATCGAATTGCTGGTTGTGATCGCGATTATTTCCATTTTGATTTCCCTGCTGCTTCCCGCTGTTCAGATGGCGCGAGAATCCGCCCGCAAAACGCAATGTAAAAATAATCTGAAACAGGTGGCTTTGGCGCTGCATAATTTTCACGACACCCATGGAATGGTGCCGCATCTCTGGAACTCGGGGCCGAGTACCGGTTCGGCGAGACAACCCTTTATGATGCTGCTTCCGTTCCTGGAAGAAGCGGGGTACGACGAAAATCCCGATGTACGCAACAAATCTATCACCACCTACCTCTGCCCTTCCGATCCGAAGCCGGCGGGAGCGCCTGCAACCTATTGTTCTTACGCGATCAATGTAGGAGATAATAACTACTCCTGGGGCTGGCTGTGTGATCCTACGAATCCCGCTTCCTTGAATTACTACTGTATCTACTTTCCCTCAGACAAAATGTATTTTAATGGTCTGATGGACCCGGCTTCCTCAGCCACGACACGCCAGGGGGGCCAGGAGATTCGCTTTCGGGATATTACTGATGGCCTGTCGAATACGCTGGCCTTCGGTGAACGCTGGGGACAGGTTTACAACCCCGATACCGGGGAACTGGTCACTTCGGGAGTGCAGACTCCGAGATGGAATGATGTTTACGCCACGTTTATCGCTACCGCTTTCTGTAAGCTGAACCACAACCTGGATTATGGAGTGAGTCTGCCGTTCAACTTCAATTATTGGAGCGCCTTCCGTTCGGATCATGCCGGGGGCGCGATGTTTGCTTTCGCAGATGGTTCCGTCCGGTTCCTGAACGAATCGATCGATGCCGACGCGGAACCGCGTTATCAGTACCCCGAAGGCACTTCGGCACCATCCCGTGGCCCGGAGAACCCTTATCCTGCAGGTCGCATCTTTCGTGCGCTTGCGACACGTTCGGAAGGGGAGCTGATCGGTGAATTTTAACGAAGAATCAAAGTTAACCAGAGTATTCCTGACGCTGCTTTTTCTGGGCGGGGCAGTCGGGTTCTGGCAGACGGTCAAAATGGTTTCCGGCCCGGAACCGCAACGTGCCATGTCTCCAGGTGAAGTTCGAGAGACTCTCGAAAAAATGGAAGCGCAGGACCGCAAAGCATGGGAAAATATGTGGCGGGAAGCAGGAAAAACGCCTCCTGTGGCTCCCCCGGTGAATTAGAGAGAGGAATACTTACTCATGTATGCAACTGATGAAGAACTGGATCAATTGACGCGTTGTTACGAAATACAACGTTGGGATGAAGGACTCTGTCTGTCACGGGCACTGCTGAAACAGTTTCCCCACGATGGTCGTGTGTGGGAATTGAGCGGTATGCTGTTTCGCGAGCTGACCAGTTTCAAACTGGCCCAGAACGCGCTGGAGACGGCTACCACGCTGATTCCTCTCTCTGACCGCGCACAGCTGGCACTGGCCGACTGTTATCTGCACTTTGGTCAGAGAGAACTGGCGGAAGAAATGTTTCGGTTCCTGGATGAGAAAGAGGAGATCTCTTCCCGGTTGCGCTCGGAGCTCAAAGACCGTTTCCAGAAACTGGCTGACTTCGAATTACAGGATGAACGTGAGGTTCCGTCAGAAGACCGCGGTCCGCAACTGACTGCCGAGCATCATTATAACCTGGCACATTCGATGGGCTATCTGGGTTATCCCCCGAATTGTGTTGAACAGGAAATCCTGCGCGCAATTGAACTCGCACCGGAATGTCTCGAGTACCGCATTGGTCTGGCAGGTTTTCTCAGCCAGTTGCATCGCGCCGAAGAAGGTTACCAGTATGTCGCCGGGCTGTCATTGCGGGAGATCTCTCGTCTGGAGTGTGAGTGTTGCCTGGAACGTCTGGTGAAAGTATTTCACGCCGGCGGCGACCATAGACGTCTACTGGCCTGTATGGACCGAGTCGAAGAAGTAAAACGTGCACAGAGAAAAAGGAAGTGTATCAATAATGATGAAGAGTGAAAGTTCCCTCAAGTCGGAGCCGATCAGCAAACCTTATTACGTGAAACTGCAGGAGGGAGTGGTCGGCTACGAATCCTGTCAGGGAAAAACCGGGCTCATTTGCTCTGTCCGGGCCGATGGGTTTCTGGAAGTGGACTTCTCCTGTTCCGGCGATGAAAACCGTGTATTTCTGGATGCTCATCTGGTTGAAGAATGTCTGCCGCCAGGGCAGAGAACAGCAGGGGGAAAATTATGAGTCTGATACAACTGTTCGTATTCCATATGGTACTGTTCATCGCGATTGGATTATTGCTGGCGGTTTTAGTGGCTTTGAATCAGATCCTGTTACAACTACGTGCCTGGTTGCGCAGTTCAGAAGTCGTTCCGCGTTTACATCAAAGTCTGCCCGGAAAAATACCTCGGCAGTTCAGGGGTCACGCCAGCCACTGAATTTCATCACTGATCGCAGGAATTAAGAATAACAGAAGAACCAGTCGCTGGTTCGTTATCAATTCAATCTACACCAATGGAAGGCATTGAAAACTATGACTGACTCCGGAAATACAGTGAGCACTTATCGAATCAGCGTGGGAATGCTGGCGCTGGCCATACTTTTGGCAGCGCCCCCACTGACGCAGGCGGGAACGCCGCAGCAGAAGAAATCAAAGCAGGGAACCAAATCCGCTTCGCAGTCTGAAACAGACGGTAAACGGGCGGCCCTGCATCAAGCATTGCAGGAGCCTTTAACCAGTTTTGGAGCAGCTGTGCTGGGAGATTATTTATATGTCTTCAGTGGTCACGACGGCGACGCCCACGGCGAAGGCCGCGATCTGCTGGCCGATCACTTCCGTAGAATCAAAGTGGACGACCCCGAGGCAAACTGGGAAGAGCTGGCGAAGCACCATCCGGCGCAAAGTACGGCACTGGTGACCGATGGGAAATATCTTTACCGGATCGGCGGTCTTTCTTTTTTGAATTCCAGTGGGGAAGAGACCAACTTCAATTCGACTCAGTTTTTCTCACGATATGATGTAGAAGAAGACAAGTGGACGGAACTGGCTCCTCTGCCGGAACCCCGTTCTTCACTCGATGCTGCCGTGCTCGGTCGCTCCATTTATGTCGCGGGGGGCTGGAATCTGCAGGGAAAATCATCCCGCGATGCCCCCTGGCATGAAGATATTCTGCGATTTGACCTGGATCATTCTGAAGCAGGCTGGCAGACAATTAAAGGGCCTGGATATAACACGCGGGCCATCTCACTGGCAGCCTTTGACGGCAAGATCTATCTGCTGGGCGGAATCGGGGAACGGGGCATATCCCGGAAAGTCTCTGTTTACAATCCACAGACCGACAGCTGGTCTGACGGTCCCGAATTAAAAGCAGACAGTTCCACCGCCGGTTTTGCTACCAGTTCGTTCGCTACCGGCGGACATCTCTATTACACCGGCGGCTCGGGGATTGTCTATCGCCTGAGTGACGATCACAGTAAATGGGAAGTGGCAGATCGCCTCCTGTTTCCGCGCATGTTTTTACGACTGCTGCCTCTATCCGAGCAGCGACTGATTGCCTTGGGGGGAACATCGATGAATGCGGGGCGGATTGGTATTGTCGAATCGCTGCGCGTGGATTCAGATAAAAACAAGTATCTCAAACAGGTTTCGTGGTCGGTCAAGTTTGACGGACAGGCAAAGCAGAGCCAGCTGCTGGTACTGGACGGACTCAAGCTCTACGCGTTCGGCGGGAATAACAGCCGCGCACCACATGACTTTACGAAAGAAACCCTGGTCGATGAAGCGTTTGTCTTCGACATTGCCCGGCAGACGGTCAAAAAGCTGCCGGCGATGCCTCAGGCCCTGCAGAGTGGCAGTGCCGTTTCCCTGTCACAGACCAGTGAGCACGAATCAATATTTGTAACCGGAGGCATGGGCTTTGAGGGAAATGAGTTCGCTTCACTCAAAGAAATATTCCGCTTTGACCCCGAGTCCCAGACCTGGAGCAAGAGCCCGGTGCAGTTGCCCCAACCGCGTGCCATGTTCCATGCCGTGACTTATGAAGATGCCATCTGGAGCTTTGGCGGCAGCATGGTCGGCAAAGATCGCGAACTGTTGAAAACCATCGTGCACTGGTGGGGCGACGATTCCAAACCGGCTCCTTTGCCAGGCGTCAGTCTCCCCACGCCTCGACGTTCGTTCGGAGGTGCGGTACTGAATGATCAATACTATCTGGTAGGTGGTCTGTCGCAAGATTCCGGAATTGCAAAGACCGTGGATGTCTTCCATTTCAAAGAACGGACATGGAAAACCGCAGCCGCTCCGAAGACGCCCCGCGTCTTTCCCAGCCTGGTTGCTGCAGGTGGCAAGTTGTTTCTGTTCGGAGGCTTTACGAACGTTGATGGTCATTTTTCGCCTGCACGGTCGCTCGAAGTGTACGTTCCCCAGACGGATCAGTGGACAGTGGTCGCCGAGGAGCTGAACGGCATTGATCCTTCCATGACCGTGTTTGACTTGAATGGTCGTCTTCTGTTTTATGGCATTGATAAAACAGAAGACGGACTGGCAAACTTCGTACTGCTGGATCCTTCTCCTGAGGCAGCGCCGGAAGAGGTGGCTTCGATGAGCTTCAGTGGCAGACGCCGTGATCCAGCGCAACAGGCGAAACAGGAAGCGATGAGCCTGATGCGAAAGGATGCCGACAAAGACGGCAAACTCAGCGGGGCTGAACTGGGAGAGCGTATGGCTGACTTTGTGAAGAAGGCAGATCAGAACGCCGACGGTTTTGTGACCGTGGAAGAAGCGGCTGCTGTCATCGAAAAAGAGAGCCGGTCCGAGACTCCTGAGAATGGTCGGACGGGTCGCGGAAGACCAGGACGCCCCTCCCGCGACGCAAACAACAAGACCGATGAGAAAAAATCGGATGAGAAAAAACCGGAGCAGGAGACCGCGAACACAAAAACATCCTGATCGGCAATCGGCCGTACCTTGACGCTTACATTCAACCCGGATTCATCACACATAAGAATACTCAGGAAAGATTTCAATCAATGAACGTTTCAAAACAGCTGCTGCTGGCAGTCATCGTACAGGTCAGCCTGGTCTTCTCGGGCCAGGCAAATGCAGGGGAATATCGATTTCAACACGAACATGTTTTGGGGACCTCACTCGAACTGCGTGTGAATGCGGACTCTGCAGTACGGGCAGAACAGGCCGAAACTGCGGCGTTAAAAGAAATCGATCGACTGGAGAAGATTCTCAGTCGACACAATCCCGCCAGTGAATTAATGCAGTGGCAGAACGGTTCAAAACAGTCTTCGCTTTCGAAAGACTTGCTGATCGTTCTGAACAGAGCTGAAAAATGGCGACAGCTGACCGGCGGTGCTTTTGATGTCCGCGCCGGTGCATTTTCCGAATTCTGGAACCAGGCAGCGCAGCAACAGCAGCTGCCGGCTGAAGGTGAACGCCGTCAGATAGCCGTGACGCTCACGCAAGCGCCCTGGAATGTCGATGCTGCGGGAACGATTCAACGAAACGATACGCTGGCGGTCAGCCTGGATGCTTTGGGCAAGGGATATATTCTCGATGCCGTCTGTCGGAAGATTCAGACAGAGTGTCCCGGTGTCACCGGGCTGGTAATTAATATTGGTGGCGATCTCCGCAAGGTGGGAGCGGCGCCCGTGGAGATTGCGATTGCCAATCCCGCCGATGTCTCCGAAAACGCAGCGCCACTGATGACTTTCCGGAAGTCCGGCGAAATCGCTTTGGCAACCAGCGGGGGGTACCAGCGTTATTTTGAAATTGCCGGTCGAAAGTATTCGCATCTCATTGATCCGCGCACGGGCTTTCCCGCCGAACAGATTCAAAGTGCCTCTGTGATTGCTCCCACCGCGATGGACGCGGATGCCGCTGCGACAGCCGTCTCGGTGCTGGGCATCACGGCGGGAATGGCGCTGATTGAATCCCTCGAGGGTTATGAATGCCTGCTGCTGACGAACAACGGAACTGTTCAGGCTTCTTCCGGCTGGCCCGCGGGCAATGCGGACTGGCAGGCAGCTCTGGTTGCCGCTGAGGTCCAGGGGAAAACTGACGACAAGTCGGCCACTGGTCTGAAGGTCGACTTCGCATTGAATCGTCCCGAAGGAGGCCGCTATCGACGACCTTATGTGGCTATCTGGCTGGAAGACGAAGATGGCTTCCCCGTCAAAACCGCGCTACTCTGGATGCAGACCAAACAACCAGGCCCCCGCTGGCATCGCGACCTGACGCGCTGGTATCGGAACGATCGTTTTCGGAAACTGGCCGAAGACAAAGAACTGATCGGCACCATTTCCGCAGCCACCCGGGGCCCCGGTCAATATCAGGCGCGCTTCGATGGCACCGACAACCAGGGCAAACCGCTGCCTTACGGGAAGTACACGTTATACATCGAGGTCGCACGGGAGCATGGTACCTATCAGATCATCCGCAAACCGGTAGAGTTGCGGGCCGATCCGATCAGCAAACAGGGACTGCCAGGCAATGTCGAAATCGGAAACGCGTCTTTCGAATACATTCCCTGGGCGACGAAGTAAGAGTTGACCTCTCCGATGAGTAATCCCTCCGCGCCGCCACGGCGCAAACGATCGTGGTATGCAACCAGCGCAGCTCTGTTTCGCTGGTTGCATATCTATATTTCCCTGCTCGGTTTCACGATGCTGATCTTCTTTGCGGTGACCGGCATCACATTGAATCATCCGACCTGGTTCGGTGCGAGCGAACAGTCGGTCCGTGATGCTTCCGGGAAGTTACCCAGCGAACTTGCCATCGTTGCCGGTCAACCGAATGCCAAAGCAGAAGACGCCGAGTCAGCCGGCTCCCCTTTTGAGGTCGACAAACTGGGAATCGCCGAGTGGTTACGGAGCGAGCATGGACTGAAAGGGCGTGTGCGCGAATTTGAAATCAATGAATATGACATCATGGTGGTCTTCAAAGGCCCCGGCTATTCGGCGGACATCTTTATCGATCCGACGGCGAATCAGTACACGTTGACGGAGACTACAACCGGCGTGATTTCGGTATTAAACGATCTGCACAAAGGTCGCGACTCGGGGCTGCAGTGGAGCTGGGTTATCGACATCTCTGCGATCATCACGGTTCTGTTGTCAGTTTCCGGATTCGGCCTGTTGTTTTATCTGAAGAAACGCCGCACCAAAGGACTGCTGACAGCCCTCGCCGGAACCATTCTACTGGTTGCCGCCTGGGCACTCTGGGTGCCCTGATTCCGGGAAGAGGGGCTGACTGCGGCTTAAGTTTCGATCCCCGGTTCTACTGATGAATACAATACAGCTGGCTGCCGGTTCTCAGCACCAGGTAACCGTTCACAATGCCGGCACCGTAGAGGGTCGGGCGGGAGAACATGGCTGCAGAGCGGCGGCGTTCTTCTGAGTCTTCAGTGGCGGTCGGAATGTTGTTCACAGGGGGCGCGTCTTCGGTCCAGAGTTCGTTTTCTGCAACGACTTTGAATTCGTTGCCCGCCTGCAAGACGGTGGTGACTCCGTTTTTGCCAAAGAAGTAAATGTGATCTCCCAGGCCGACCGGTGTGGCCCAGCAGGATTCTTTAATGCGGCTGGTAAAAACTTCTTTGCCGTCGGTGGCGTTCAGACAGTAGACTACGCCGACCCGGTTCACCCAGTACGCATTTCCCTGGTAGACGATGGGAGTCGCCCAGGAAGGGACCGGGCTTGCATTGGTCCAGACAAACTGAGGCTGCCAGGTCTGATCCTGCTGTTTCACTTCAAACAGGCCGTTCGACTTTTTCGCCAGTTCGTTGTTATCGCCTTCCCGTCCGGGGGAAGCGCCGATCAGAAATTGTCCATTTCCAACGGGGAGGGGGCTGGTTTTGTTGTTGCCCCCCACTTGTTCGTAGGTCCAGAGCTGTTTTCCTGTCTGGGGATCATAGCCATCAACAGAACCGGCGGAACTGCAGACGACCTGGAAAGTTTTATCCACCGGAACCAGCATGGGAGAACTCCAGCTGACGCGGCTCTTACGGTCGGTCTTCCATAGTTCGCTGCCGTCGGCTTTGCTGACCGCGGTCAGATAGGAAGGGCCTTCGTCGTCGATCAGAATCATCAGTCGATCCTGCCATTGCACCGGAGAGGCGGAGAGTCCGAATTTATTCTGTGGAGCACCGTAGCGTTTCGTGAGTGAGGCTGCCCATTTCCGTTTTCCGGCATGCGACAATGCTACGATGTCGCCACTTTCAAAGTAGGCATAAATTCCCTTCTCATCCAGAACCGGAGTGGGGGCTGCCCGGCTGATATACACGCTGTTTTTCTCAGGGTACGTTGAAGGTTCCACATGATCCCAGAGCTGCTTGCCGGACTGCAGAGAGTAGCAGACGACGTGCAGTTTTTCTTTGTTGGGTCCTTCCACGGAGGTGACATATACCTGATCGCCCCAGATGACCGGGCTGGACTGACCATAGCCGGGAATGTCGGCTTTCCATTCCAGGTTTTTCTCAGGCGACCAGCTGGTGGGAACGGAATCGGCTTTGATAGCCGAGGCATCCGCTCCCAGAAAACCGGGCCAGCGATCCTGGGCAGAGAGTTTTGAAGTGCACAGCAGTAACAGCAGGACGACAATACGCAGACTCATTCGTTCAATCCTCATATGATTCAATTCAGGGAAAGCGCGTCCGGTTCTGATGGCGTCGGCTGACCGGAGCGTGCAGCGGCGTGCGCGGATGGTTTCCTCCGAAAATGATTCACGGAGCCTGCCCGGCTTGAAGGCGGTGATCCTCACGACTGCATCTTAGCACGCGATCACAGAATAGTACATTGACCAACTGGTTATGACAGAGATCAGAGGCCGCTTAGATGAGTTCCGGATGAGGATGTAAAGTTAGTTCTCACTTCGGTTCGGGCAGGGCATAAGCCGCGCATTCGGCGAAGAAGAAGGTGGCCATGTTGATTTTGGAATAATCATAATGCTTGATGGCGGCTTCGATGAGGGGGCGCTGGGAGCCGTCATCAGCGAGCGCGACAATCGCTGCTGCTGCGAGCGGGTTTTGCATCCAGGCCTGTTCGTACGACTTGCGTTCGCCGCGTAAAGTTTTGTCGCCTGTGCGGGCCAGGCGTTCGGCGTCTGCCTGGGTCTTCTGTGGGAACCACGTATTGTAAACGGCCCGCCAGTTAGCATTGCCGAAGACCTTCGTATCCTCGTTGTCGAACTTTGCATAGGCTTTGAGCGATTCGAGGGCCTGCGTGGCGTTCAATTTTAAGCCTGTTTGATAGAGTGCCCGCAGCTTTTCGTCCGTTTCCATCGTGGCGAGTTGTGCCAGCGAAGCCTGGGAGCCGACGTAGATCCAGAGCTGGTGTGTGTCGATGTGACGAATGGCGTCGCGGTCTCTGGCATAACCTTCTGCGCAGATTTCCGCCCGTGATTTCTTCGCATGTTCGGGTAGCGCCGCTTGTGCTGCCTGATAACGATCCAGCCAGACCTGATCGCCGGTCACGGCATGCATGGCCCGCAGCAGATACAGATAGCGAACGGCATCGCGGAACAGGTGGCCTGTATAACCGCCGCGAAACTGACCTTTGAACGCGCCATCCCCGGGACAGCGCCAGCCGGTCGACTCCAGCACGTTCGCGACGGTCTCCATTTTCGCGATGATCTCCCGCCGTTCGTTGGCAGTGGGCAGATCGCTCATCACATAGATATGCAGGCCGTAAAACCAGGGATGCGTCTGATCGTCGGAACCGAGTGGATAATGGCAGACGCCGTCCGTTCCCACGCCGCGTACGATCATGCCCGGCACATCTGAGACCGACGCACACTTCATCAGCCCGCGTGCCAGCCGCCGCGCCTGTTCTTTATCGACCGGATCGCCAGTACGTCGGGCCCGTTCACAGAGGGCGGGCAGATACAGGCCCGTAAACATCGGACCGTCTTCAATGGGACTCCACCAGCCAATCGCGTTGGGCTTGCCCAGCCGACAATCTTCCGGCGTCGGCAGATCCCCCACAAAATCGTGAATGATGCCGTACGAATCAACGAACCGACGCCACAATTCCGCATGCGCCTGTTCGACACCACTGGGAGCAGGTTGCGTAACAGGCTCAGCGGCGGGGACTGCAGAGATTGGAGATAGTAACAAGGCAATAAACAGTATGCAGGAGCGTTTCTTATATTTCGTTGAAGATTTCATTAGATGTCGTTCACTTTCGAGCGCAGTATTTCTATTTCAGGAGTTTTCTGGAATGATATCAAGTATCATGAGTTTATCTTACACACTGTTGTCCTTTCCCACATTGGAAACCCCTGATTATTCTTTATGGAACTTCATTGCGTACAAAGGATGAATGATACAGATTGATTCGTTCAGAATTCTGAGTTACTCGGATCTATCTGTTGAATAGCCCTGCTAACTGAGGAGTAATAATGCGTAGCGAACTGATCTGTGATATTCTCCATCATTTGGATTCGATGTTGAATGGTGCCTTAAAAGTAGGAGATTGTCCCGGCAAGTTCAATGATGTGATTGAGCAATGGGAGATTCCCATGTCCCTCAAACGACTGTTGCAGTGGAAGTGGTTTAACGTGCCTCTGGATGCAGGATTTTCTATCTATAGTGTCGAACAGATTGTCGAATCGGAGGACGAACCGCGGTTTCGGGCGCAGCAAATGATGCAGATAGGTTCCTGTATCAATGGGGACATGATCTGTATCGATTATTCACAGGAAGAATGTCCGGTTTATTTCACCTCTCATGATACACTCTGGGAAGAAGAAAACGCCTCTGCCAGAGACTGCTCAGTTCTCATCTTCGATTCATTAGCTGAGTTGATGTTGAGGATCGCCGAATCGAAATACATCCCTACAGATTATTATTCAGGATCTGAATACAGAGAAACAAGGAATGAAATGGACGACAGGAGTTCGTAATCGGTGTCTGACCCCTTTAGCATCACAATTCCCTGCATGCGATTAATCGTCTCCCGGATCTTCCGTCGCAGGTTCAGGGAGCCAGAAACAGGAAATCGAACCGATGAGGTAAACCGCCAGCACGACACAGGCGGCGGCGAGTGCCGTTGACTTGTCAGGCATGAGCGGGGTAAGTGATGTTGTCGCCAGCGCAGCCGACGTCCCGATCATGCGGCCGCCGATGTTCGCGGCAAAACTTTCGCCCGTTCCCCTGAGATGCAGCGGATAAACGCGCGGCAGGTAGTTTCCCCAGAAGCTGAACTGCGCGATCGTCAGCATCCCGGCAAAGAAAATTCCCCACTTGAGCAGGTCGAGATTATCGCGGGCCGGATAAAAGTAGACGAGCGGAATCAGAATCAGTCCCGGAATCAGGAACAGTCGCATCAATCCACGACGGCTGATGATCCAGATCGCACAGATCGCGAAGAGAAATCGTCCGGTCAGGCCGCCGATCTCCTGATAAAAGTTGACGTGCGCTGCGGTCTCCTGCTGGATCTTCTTCTGTTGCGAAACAGGGAGTCCGTCCGTCATTTCCTTAACCTGCGGCAGCGAAGGCACGATGCGGGGCGTATGCTGCAATGCGCCAAACGCCGCTCCATAACTGCAGGCAAACATGATCGTCGTCACAATGGTGGTACGACGGTATTTCGGAGAAAACAGTTCGGCGATGCTCGGCCGTTTCAGCGTCCCGGCGTTTTTCTTCTTTTCCCACTCCGGCGATTCCGGCAGGAAGGGGCGTATGATAATCAGGGGAAGTGCCGGGATCACCCCGGAGATGAGTGTGTAGCGCCAGGCTTCATGCCCGCCGGCGATCGCAGGCAGCATGTCTCCATATTGCAGAGCAAGCCAGTTCGCTCCGGTCACCAGCAGTCCCCCAAACGACGAGAACGCCTGCGTAAATCCCAGCACCTTTTCCCGTTGTCTGGGATCGGGAAACAGTTCTGCCAGCCAGGCCACCGCCGCCACGAATTCGACACAGACACCAACGAACGTCGTACAACGCAGAAAGAGCAGCATCTCAATGGAAGTCGCAAAACCCGCCGCACAGGCAGAGAACGCATACAACAGAATACTTCCCACCAGCACCCGTCTCCGCCCTAACAGGTCCGTCAGATATCCCCCCAGCAACCCGAACAGCCCGCCTGCCATAGCTGGCACGAAGAACAGCATGCCAACCCAGTGCTCAAACTGCGGCGTCCCCGGACTCGCCCCGATCAGATCCTGTAAGGCGGGCCTGACAATCAAAGGCAGCATCAGAAGTTCATAGATATCAAAAGCGAAACCGATGGAAGCGATGATACAAATTAACCATTGCGTACGTGTAAACCCGGTTTTCATTGAGGGGGAACTCTTCTCTAGCACTCAAAGTGAGACTTCAAAAGGACCAGAACAGACAAATCGCCAGACTGGTCTCTCATCCAATTCGAGAAGAGGTTCTTCGCGCATTTCCAGAGGAGAAGGAAAGCACCAGCGAGCCCAACAAAAAACTACACATCAAAACCCCGCCGAGTCAGTTCGGTTTCGGAGAGGGGAAAATATTTTTCAAATCATGAGCCAGGCGCGCACAGTCTACCCACAGTTCTGAAAAAAGTAAAATTCGCCGAGCCATTATTTTTCGCACAGCGTTAGAAATGGGGGCCGGTCTCCCTGATCAAAAACTACCCCTGTTGTAATCACTTTCCTGGAATTCAGAACAGGATCACTGTCTCAAATCAGCTCGCGGATCGGCTCAATTCCCTGATCCACCAGAGATTGCGGCGTGCCGCTGGTGTCGAAGAGGCTGGTGCCGTTGAGGTCCAGGCCGATGTTGTGGTACAGCGTCGCGAAGACTTCCTGAAACTTGACCGGCCTGTCGATCGCATATTTGCCCATGCGGTTGGTTTTGCCGATGCCCTGTCCGGTATTCATACCACCGCCAGCCAGCATGACACAGGAAACTTTGGCATTCGCAGTGGGGGGACTGACCCCTTTGATCTCGCCGCCCTTTACTATCGCTCCGCGTTCAATCAGCATACCGTTGTGCCGTGAAGGCCCAGTACAAGGTTGAGACGACCAGAAACAGGGCGCTGATGATACAGACTCCTGACCAGCCGTAATGGGTCCAACTCCAGACGCTGGCGGCGGCACCCAGTGATCCTCCGGCGAAGTAGGTGACGATGTAGATCGTGCCCAGGCGATTGCGTTCTTCCGGGGCCAGGCTGTAAATCCGTGACTGATTGCCTACGTGAACCGCCTGGATGCCGAGGTCCATTACCACGACGCCGATGCCCAGTCCGAGCAGGGATTCTCCCCAGA
>TARA_R110000850_G_scaffold190308_4_pt1 | contig 22840 bp, 25 predicted proteins | sample TARA_R110000850 | Tara Oceans TARA_R110000850 (sample SAMEA4397586) | marine metagenome | biome: Polar Biome; feature: [SRF] surface water layer (ENVO:00010504); material: water (ENVO:00002006), including particulate matter (ENVO:01000060) such as... | depth 5 m | reverse complement strand
TTGATAGGTTCTCAATCTGAAGCCCAATCGCTTTTTGTGTCAATTTTTCTTTGACTTCTTTCTTGGCGGTGGTAATTTTTTTACCGCTCTTTCTTGTGGTACTCGCTTTTGTTGTCATAATACTCAAATTTTAGATTAAACAATATTTGAGCAGAAACCAAACGGAAGATAAAATCTTGGCTCAAAAGGAAACGGAATAAATAAGCGATGGAAGAGACGTTGGCTTTATGCCGTAGTCTTTTGATGGAAGTATTTTACGAGTTTAAATTGCGGTCATATTGTATGATAATAAACCCCCTTAGTTAAATTTTTATTTTCAATTCATTGGTAATATATTAGTTTAATATTTATTGGTAATAAATGTTGTTAATTGAAAAGAATTATTATTTTTGCATCAGACGAATCAAATTGAACTACAACTCACGAGAATTAGTTCACAAATCGTCAACATAGATAAAAATATTTGGCAGAAGTGCCACAGCGACAGGGCTCGCCAAGCAAGGTTCGAGTCCCGTCCAGACCGCAATTTTGATTACAGTCTGTAATCTTCAAGAAGTTGTGTTGTCCGCCATCAGGCGGAAAGGCTTGTAGTAGAGCCGATGAGAAGCTTTTCGCCTTTGTGCGTAGAGCTTTTTTTGTTTTAAGGCAGATTGCTAAAGAGCAAGTTTTGGATGGTTTTTAAAGATTTTGGGTGTCATTTTAGTGCCCCAAAATATTCTCGGGTGCCCCACTTTTAAACATCATCCAACCCATGCCGCTTCGGATTTTTTCTAAAGTACCGAATGATTGAGGGCGCAGTAATACCATGCAAAACAATGGAAAACAAAATAATATAAGCCGCAATAGAATAGAGCTCATATTTATTTTCAAAAAGTTCAGTTTGCATAAAAGCCCACGAAAGATAAAATATAGAACCCACTCCCCTGATCCCTAAAAAACTGATGGCAAGCTTATTTTTAATGGTGTCTTTTATCCCAATCAAAGCTATCATTCCTGCCAAAGGCCTTACAATTAAAACGAAAGCAGCGCTAAATAGAATGCCTTTCCAGTCAGTCATTTCCAGAATTCCGTTCATCATTGTTCCTCCAAAGAGAATAATCCAAACCACAATCAGGAGCCGTTCAATCTCGTGGTTGAAATCATGCATTTTCTTCTTGTACTTCCCGCTAACATTTTCAGAGTAACGAATGCTCAAGCCGGCAAAAAAGACCGCCATAAAGCCATAGCCATGAACCAGTTCACTTAACCCGTAAACAGCAAAAGTCAATGAGAGTGCCAAAAAACCATCATAGGTCTTGATATTTTTCCATTTCTTTAGGTGCGTAAGAACATAGCCAATCAACCTCCCAATCAATATCCCCACGGCTACACCAATTACTATTTTAAGAAGCAACTTGTCCCAAAACCAATCACTAAAACTAAATGCAGCAAAACTCCCGGCCTGAACAACCATTACTGCAAGATAAGTAAAAGGGAAGGCCATACCATCATTCAAACCCGCTTCTGCAGTAAGGGAAAACCTTATTTTATCCTTCAACTTATCCTCTCTTTCCGGGTCATCCAATTGGACATCAGAAGCCAACACCGGATCAGTGGGAGCTAAAACCGCAGCCAGTAAAAGCGATGCCGGTATGCTGAGCGTTAAAAAATAAACCCCCAGCAAATAAGCTGAAAGCATCGTCAAAGGCATCGTGATGGCAATCAATAACAACGGCCGCTTCCAGGCTTTAAAACTATAATTGCTCCCAATTTTTAACCCCGCTCCCATTAACGAGATAATGACAATGGCCTCAGAAAAAATCATCATTGAGTTATCACTCCACAGCAATTCTGTCCAACCCAGCGGAACGCCAAACAAATAAAGTAAAATACCTATGGGTAATAAAATGACCGGCGAACTCACTTTTATTTTTTGGGAAATAGACGGAAGCCAGGCCATTAAAAGGGTAGCAAAACCCAAACTTGCCAGGAGTATGTAGTGGTCTTTCATTGGGTCTTAAATGTTTTTATTAAAGGTGAGGTGAAATCCCTTATAACACATTCGTTGGTTTAATAATTCAGTTTACGGGTATTTCCTGAAATTAAAAATAAGTATTATTTTAAACTCCTCCCTTTGTTTTTTAATAACTTTAGCAAATAAAACAAAATTCAGATGATATACGATACAATCAAAAACAGGCGGGCCGTGTTTCCGGTGCAATACAACCAAAAACCCATTTCAAAAGAAAATATCCTGCACGTGCTGGAAGCAGCCAATTGGGCGCCCACTCACAAACGCACAGAACCCTGGCGATTTAAAGTGCTTCAAGGGGAAAACCTGATTAAGTTAGGTTCCTTTTTAGCTGAAAAATACAGACAAACCACAGACAAGTTTTCTGATTTTCAATACAACAAACTCCGGGAAAACCCCACTAAAGCTGCTTGTATCATTGCCATTTGCATGCAACGTGACCCCAAAGAATCCATACCCGAATGGGAAGAAATCGCATCTACTGCCATGGCCGTTCAAAATATGTGGTTGCTGTGTACTGAAATGAGAATTGGTGCTTACTGGAGTTCGCCCGGATTGATTAAACATATGCACGAATTTTTTGATTTCGCGCAAGGCGAAAAATGTCTCGGCTTTTTCTATATGGGGAATTATGATGAGGAATTACCGGAAGGTTTTCGTAAAAGCAGTATTGAAGATAAAACTGTATGGCTTTAATGAATTTTCTTTTTAAAGTAGGGTAAACAAGGTTTTATTTGTTCTACCAAAGAACAGAACACTTTCCTGCTCAAAAAAAAAATTGTAACTTTATAATCCTAACCTTTAAAATTATGGAACGTAGAAAATTTATCAAAAAATCCGGGCAACTTATTCTGGCTGCATCTACCTTGTCCATCACAGCATCATTTCTAAACGCTTGTAGTTCTGATGATGATTCTTTTAATGACGGCTATTATGGTGATGGTTACTATGGCGATGGGTATTATGATGACGGATATTACGATGACGGATATTACGATGACGGGTACTATGATGATGGGTACTATGATGATGGGTACTATGATGATGGGTACTATGATGACGGGTATTACGATGATGGGTATTATGATGACGGGTATTACGGGTAAGAGTAAATAACTGGTTTACTCTTTTTGACGCCTCATCAATTATCTTTAATGGTGAATTAATAACATTTCACCACACATTTTAATATCCCTATTTTGAATACAATTTTATTTCTTCATGATACAGCTATTGATACCCCACGAGGTGCTGAGCTTACGATTAAGGAGCTCATAGCACTCGGAAAAGAAAAAAATTACAACCTTGTACTGGACAATCTTCAGGATTTTGATAACACAAAAACTAATATATCAAAAGCAGATTTGCTTGTGGTCAACAGCACTTCAAGATGCTCTTATGAACTCGCGCTAATCGAATTCATCTTAGGTTTAAAAAAACCTTATATAAATGTTGAGTATGATTATAACTTTTGTATCAGAAGAAATATTTTATGCACCGTTGACCGAAGTATAAAGAGTTGCTGCAACACAGATAAGTTTCATCTTTACAGAAAACTCTTTGCCAATTCAAAGCTGAATATTTTCCAATCGCCCAAACACTATGACGCACATTATGATTTTTATGGTGAAGCGGTTTCTCATCATTTGATTATGCCACCAACTGTTCAAATTAAAAACCTAAAACCATCCCCTTTTAAACAAGACCATACCATTCCATTTTTTGGGGATTTAAATTTTTTAAAAGGAGGTAATTTGTATGTGGATTATGCATTAGAGAACCCTGAAATGAAATTCACAGTTTATGGAGAAAACCGCTTACGCAGGGAACTCCCAGAAAATATTTCATTTCACAAACCAGTATCAAACGAAGAAGTTCTGGAGATTTTAGGAAAAGCAAAATACTTTATCTGTAAACCCGTTTGGCCTGAACCCTCCGGAAGACTGGCTGCAGAAGCTTTGCTCTCTGGCTGTGAGATGATTATTAATGATAGAGTGGGTACGTTTTCATTTGATTTTTTTAATCAAAAATCCATTTCACTATGAAAACACCTGATATTAATAAGTTTTGCTTTAAAATTTTTCACCTTCCTGAGTTATCAGCAACAAACTCAATTCGAAAAGAAAACTTCCGTGAATTGAATATTTATTTATCAAACCATTTAAAAAACCTTGAAACACCTACAATACATATTGGCAACAAAAAACAATACTTCGACTTTAACGAAACTTATCATTTACTCAAGCCCACATCAAAATTTAAATGGGGAGAACTTGGTATCTGGGCAAGCAATTTACTTGCCTTTCAAAACTTTGTAAAATCAGACTTTGAATACACATTACTTATTGAAGATGATATATTGATAGAAAACAAGGAGAGGTTTCTGAGATTACTAATTCAGTACTTGAAACAACTTCCTGATGATTGGGATATGTTTAGTTTTTATTGTCCCGAAAATCAATTCAAAAAGTATAAACCTGAAATACAAAACGAGAGAAAATCAATAGTACCTGCTTATCAAGACTATTCAATGGTTTGTAATGTTGTCAACAGAAAATGTGCTATAAAGGTGTTGGATGATATCAAACAAAATGGAATAGACTTGCCCATTGATCATTATTTTTTCAGAAATAAAAATATGTTTAAGGTTTATACACTAACTCCCGACGCAGAAAAAGGGTGTTCCTTAATTGAAACAGATTCAACCTTTCAAAATATTCAATCACATGTGAAAGTACCTTTAACCCGAAATGAAAAAAATTTCAAAACCTGGAACGAAAACTTTACAGAGACTCAAATAAATCAATTCAAAACTAACGCCATCACAGAAATCAAACAAGCCCCAGAAAATTTCTGGAATGCCATTACAGAAATATTAGAAAACAAAGAATCAAGCAAAGCTAAAAAAAGCTTAGGCAAAGTACTGGTCTATAAAAGTTATGGCGGGCTGGGAGATATCTTTTTCGCCATTCCGGCTATCAATAAATTAGCTGCTGTCTCAGAACACGTGGATTTTGCCGTAGCTCCGCGTTTGGTTTCCTTTTTTAAAAAGCATTTAGATCAAGTAAATGTTGTTGATGAAAAGGCAGCTAGAACATCCGAACACAATTATGATAATGTTTATGAGCTAGGGAATTATCCTGCCTTCAGGGGGTATGATTTACCGCACGCTTTGAAATATCCCACGCATAAAAAAGTGAAGCAACACGCCATTGGCCATTATATCGATACCGTGGCAAAGCTTCATAAAGACATTGAAAATCATCTGGAAAGGTATCCATATTTCAAACGGAACCCCCATCCAGAAGAAAACTACTTTGTCGTGCACCACGGCGCCGGATTTCTTTTAAAAATTTGGCCCACTGAAAAATATGCAACGCTAATAGAACGCTTACGCGAAATTTTTCCCAACCTGAAATGCAAAATCATCAAAGGACCTGATGACCCGGATATTGAAAGTTATTTTTCGAGAGAAATGACCCATGTAGAATATATAACAGGAGGAATGGAAGATGTGGGTGAAGCCATGGCAGGTGCTTTGTTTCACATTGGTAACGACGCCGGCATCACCCACGTGGCAGGTGCCTTTAATGTGCCCTCGGTAGGGATTTATGGCCCCACGGGTCCCGGAAGCTGGGGAAGTTTTGCAGAACACAACGAACTCATCTGGGGAAAACAAGGGGTATGCTCCATTAGTTGTAACTATGACGTAATCCTTAATTGTGAACACAGGATTTGTTTAACATCCGTAACGGTTGAGCGGGTTTTGGAAGCGCTTTATAAAGTCCTTCATAAAAGTTACAACTCAGAATTTTCAATACTGAAAACAAACCCTATGCTGGATGTGGAATTCGGGAAAAAAGATTGTTTGTTAAAAATAGGCGGTAATGAATTTTTAATTGAATACCAGGATGCTGTGATGAAAGATCAATTGGAGATTTTGTTTAAAAGCCCAATGGAAACAGACAAAAACAATCCGGACTTGCAACTGGCCATTTCACTCTTTAAGCAACAAAACATCCTTTTTGATATACCGACATTCTATTAAAAAAACAAATGCCAGTGTTGATACGCTTTCCATAAAAACAATCCAAGAAAGACCACAGACACAAAAAGCTGCATAAAAGTAGATACCAGGAAACCAATAAAGGAACCAAAAGCAGCTCGCAACGCATTCTGGCGGTTTTTTGTGTTCAGGAATTCCCCCAGAAAAGCCCCGGCAAACGTCCCGATAATAATTCCGAAAGGAATGGGTATTACAATACCCACAAGGAGCCCAATCATTGCCCCGATCATCCCATAGCGACTCCCTCCAAAACGCTTTGTTCCCACAGCAGGAATGATATAATCGAGAATAAATATCATAACTGCAACAATAAATGTGATTATCAAAAAAGTGTAATTCATGGGAACCACCTTTGCAAGATGAAACACCAACAAACCCAACCAACCTGTTATGGGGCCCGGAAGCACCGGCAAAATACTGCCGGCAATACCCAGTAAAACCAGGATTAATGAAAGGAATAAAAGAAATATATCCATCGTTTTTATTTGAATAAGTCTAAAATACACTTTATTGGTTACATAAAATTTATAACTAAAAAATTAGTTTAAACTAATTTTTTAGTTATATTTGGAGTGTGAATACATATCCATTATGAAAAAAAGCCTGTTTTTACTTTTTCTATTTGCAACCCTGCCTTGTATCTCCCAATCTGTTGAAGATGAAATATTAGAGGCTAATCGCGCAATGGAAAGAGCATATAATACAGGGGAATTGTCAAAAATTGCAGCATACTATACCCGTGATGGAATTATTGTTGGCAATAGCACTGAAATCGAAGGCCGGGAGGCTATTACAGCATATTGGGAAAACCTTCAGGGCAGGCATATCAAATGGGAACTTGAAAATGTTGAGATTATCGATTATGGAAATACTATTATCCAGCGGGGTATCTCAAGATTGCATTTTTATCACGAAAACAAAGCCTTTCAATCTGATGTCCGTTTTACCCTGGTTTGGATTAAAGAGGACAAGAAATGGAAAATAAAAATAGACCACTATTCAAGAATATGAAACAACTCACCAAAGCAGAAGAAGAAGTCATGCAAATCCTCTGGGACTTACAAGAAGGAAATGTCGCCGCCATCGTTAATGAATTTCCGGAGCCCAAACCGGCATACAATACGGTTTCCACCATTGTACGCATACTGGAAAGCAAAGGGTTTGTCAACTACCGAAAAGAAGGACGCGGCCATATATATTTCCCGGCAATAGAAAAGGAAACCTATAGCAATCAATCCATCAACAAACTGATGGAAAACTATTTCCAGGGTTCGTTTAAAAGTATGGTTTCATTTTTTGTAAAAAACAACGAGGTTTCCACCAAAGAGCTTGAAGAAATTTTAGAACAAATCAACAAAAACCCGGAAAAATGACAACCTATATCTTACAAACCATCGCTTTCCAACTGGTGTTTCTGGCACTTTATGAACTGTTATTAAAAAAAGAAACCTTTTTTCAATGGAACCGGGTCTATTTATTGGGCACACCCCTCATAGCCTTATTGTTGCCCTTTATTAAAATCGAGGCATTACAATCTGCCGTTCCACAAAATTTAATCGTGTCTTTACCCGAAATAACAATTGGAACCGCCACCACTGCAAAACAAAACAACCCGTTAGTTACAAGTTTTGCTCTATCCACTATTGAAATCATTTTACTCACAGGGGTTGTGATTAGCACCTTGCTCTTCATCTGGAAACTCTATAAAATCATACAGCTGAAGCGAAAGGGTAAACAAGAAACCTTAGAAAACACCACAATAGTTCATGTACCAAAAAGTACTGACGCATTTTCTTTTGCGGGAACAATCTTTTTAGGCGAAAGCCTAAACCAAAACAATAAAGATTACATCCTTGCTCACGAAAAGGTTCACGTAAAGCAAAAGCATTATATAGACCTACTGTATTTTGAATTGTTACGCATTGTCTTTTGGTTCAACCCGCTGATGTATCTCTATCAAAAACGTATTGCCACTGTACATGAATATATTGCAGATGCCAAAGTGGTTTCGCAAACTAACAAAACATCCTATTATCAAAATTTACTTTCAGAAGTGTTTAAAACCCACGCCGTTTCATTTGTAAATACTTTTTTCAATCATTCATTAATCAAAAAACGAATCGTTATGTTACACAAAACAAAATCAGAAAAAAAGCAACTTATAAAATTTGCTTTAGTAGTACCATTATTAACTCTTTTTATCACAGTTTCATCCTGTGAGCAAACTACAACAGGTAATTCAGAAACTGATGGCTTAAAAACTAATTTACAATTTGAAACTACTGAAGAAAGATCTCAAACAACTACAGATGGACAACAACCAATCGTGACTATAAAACGAGTGGAGAACTCTAACAGAGGTGAATTAGGAGTGCCATTTGCGGTTATTGATAACGTTCCTATCTATCCAGGTTGTGAAGGGTTGTCTAATGAAGAAGGCAAAAATTGTTTATCTCAAAAAATTGACACCCTCATAAGAGAAAATTTTGATTCAAGTGTGGCAAATAACTCCGGCTTAACAGGCAGACAACGAGTATCTGTTCAATTTACCATTGACAAAGAAGGAAAGCTTGTTGATGTTATGGCTCGTTCTTCTTATGAACCGCTTATCCGGGAAGCTATGAGAGTTATTGATTTAATCCCTCAAATGACACCTGGAAAACATAAAGGGGAAAGTGTTTCAGTATTATACTCATTGCCCATAATCTTTGAAATTCCGGAATAAAATTGATATGAAGTACCTGTGGGTTTTTATAATTTTTATCTCAGTTTCTGCACAAGCTCAGGACCACAAAAATCTTGCTGACAGCTATTTTTCATTGGGTAATTATAGCAAAGCGATCCAGCACCTCAAACAAATCCCCGAAAGCAAAGAGCAACAACACAAACTCGCCAAAAGCTATGAGCACACCGGTAATTTAAAAAGTGCCTTAATGCATTATGATAAGCTTTTTGCCAGGTATCCCGAAGATATTCTTCTGGCGTATGAGTATTCCAAATTGCTCAGAAAAACAGCAAAAACTAAAGAAGCTGAGGAGATTTTAATCACGTTGATAGCTTCAGACTCTTTAAATCCAAACTTCCCCTATCAAATGGGTTTACTGAAAGAGCAGCAAAACGATAGTTTGGCGAATTACTATTTCGAAAATGCATACCGGTTAGATCCAAAACATTTGCCGGCGACTGTTAAAGTGGTTACTGACAAAATAAAAAATAAGTCCCTTGAGCAGGCAGATAGTATTTTAACACAAGCATTAAAGATAGACGACAGCCATTTTCAACTGTGGAACCTCAAAGCCCTCAATCACTTTTATCAAAAGAATTTTCATAAAGCCATTGAAGGCTATAACAAACTTATAGAATTAAACAGACCCTCAGAAAATGTGTATCAGAAACTGGGTTATGCTTATATGCAGGTGATGGATTTTGAAAAATCAATTGAACATTATACCATCGCCATCAACGATTATAATGATAAAAATCCTGAGACCCATTATGAAATTGCAACCTCTTTTATGGCATTACATTATTATGAAAAAGCAAAAAGACATCTTGAAATTGCCATACTACTAAAAGAACCTCAGCTGGAACAAGAATACCACTCTTTATATGAGCTCCATCATAGACAAAAAGACTATAAAAAAGCGTTAGAAATCATTAGAAAAGTCTCCGGGAAGTATCCAGAAAATGAACGTTTTTTGTATCTTCAGGCTGTAGCAGCCGACAATTATTTCAATGACAAAAGAACCGTTTTAAAACAATACGAAATCTACATGAAAACCTTTGGCGAAACAGGAAAATACCGCCTTCTTGCAGCACAACGCATCACAGACCTCAAAAAGGAAATTCATATGGAATCTGATTGATTTATTAGTGCCGAGCCCATAGGTGACCGGAAGAAATTATAGTTTTTAAGGGTTTTTCTGTTTTTCCCTTAAAAAATTGTAATTTTCGTCCATATTGAAGTGAAATGAAAAGCGGCAATTTATTAGTTATCCTTTTGTTTCTGCTGATTTCCTGTGACACCTTTTTAACGCCCAAAAAAACATCAGAAGAATTTTTGGAAGAAGAGTTAAAAACCATCAACTGGAATGATGTGGATACCTATCCCCTCTTTCCAAATTGTGATGAAAGCGATTCCAAAGAACAGCAAAAAAAATGTTTTGAAAGTACATTGCACAGGCATATCAATACACATATCCAAAACGAGGAACTCATCAGTAATAAAGCAGTTTATGACACACTTTTAATAAATATTGAAATATCAGGCAATAGCGAAGTAACTATTTCCGGGATTGAAGGTGATTCCCTGACCTTTGCAATATTTCCTGAATTGCGAGAACACCTCTATAAAAGCATCAAAACGCTTCCTAAAACAGAACCGGCTTTAAAACGGGGAGTACCCGTAAAAACCGCGTTTATATTACCACTGATTTTAAAATCTGAATAAATTAAAGACTGAATTTATATCCAAGCGTTACATCAACTGAGAATTCACCATTGGTATCAACGCCGGGTGATACAAGGTCATTGAGACCAAAGGTAAAAAAACCGTTTCCAATCTTGTAGTCCAATCCTAATCCCAGCCCTATAGGTGTATTGACAGATGTATTTGAAAGTTCTTCAAGTCCTTCCACATTATCTTCAGCAAGCTTGCTAAAAGTTAAGGTAACCATTTTCGCCTGCGCAAAAACTGAAAGTTGATCAGTATGGATAAACTTGAACCTATAGTTTAATGCAAACTGTGAGAATGTTAAATCATAGTCTTCAGCCTCAAAAGAATGACGGAACTGCAGCACAATGGAATGCCTTCTTAACACCACATTATCCGTTACTTCAAATTCAATCCCCGCTAAAGGAGCAAATACATTTTCAGGGTTTGTGGTTGCATTATTGTTTGACATACCTGCAAAAACGCCAAGCCGTGTCGAAAGATCAACGCTCGTGCTTTTTTCTTGATAAGCAGGGTCAGCCTTTTTATTATAGGAATTAACATAGCCTCGCAAGCTCACCAATGTCAAATTGGTCTTTGAAGCATCCACCGGATTGTCTGAAGTGAGCTCCGTCAAAGTTTGCTTGTATTCTTCCTGATATTTACCGTCAACTCGTGTGTTTTTTAATTCGACGATGGTATTGCCTTTTTTGGCAAAATAACGGTATTCATTGTCAATAACGTTCCAAAGCAAGGTCAAAGGACCTTCCACTTCGGTTTTCAGGGAATAGGTGTTTCCGTTAACAGTGTAGTTTTCCTGGGCAATTGCTCCCGCAGTAAACAGAAAAGCACAAAGAATCAATACATTTTTGAAGGTTTTCATAGGGCATAATTTTAGCTAAGGTAAAAAATAAATTGATTTAAAAATCATTTTTTAAAAGTCCTTCCCTTCCACTTATAACTTCCAAATAAAGCCCTTGCAGCTATATAAGTAGTCAAAACAGGATATAAAAACGCCATCAACCGTAAATATATCCAGTGGATCTCACGCTTAAAAAAAGCATTTATTTGATATAGAAAAACCTCATCAGCTCCCCATTTCAATAAAATAAGTACCAAAAAAAATACGCCGCTTTCAGATTGAAAAAGCATCAAAAACGCAATGAGCAAACTCACATTTGCAGCTAGTACAACAATGCCGGTAAATTTACTGAAGAGACTTTTATAACCCGCTGTTTTTGCAGCCCACCGCACTCGCTGCTGCACAACTCTAGACCAGTCCCGTTCTGTTTTGGTGAAAACAACCTGCGCTTTATTTTTTAAAAAATGAACCTCACCGGGAAATGTGGCTTGCATCTTCTCCAGTAGAAACAAATCATCACCACTGGCAATATGGTCATTGCCTTCAAAACCGTTTACAGCCTCAAATGCTGACTTTTTATAAGCCAGGTGGGCGCCATTGCTCATCAAAGGTTTTCCCATTCCAAAAGCACCCATCGTCACTCCGGCAAGTGTCATACTTTCCAAAAACTGGTAATGACTGATAAAAAAACGGTTTTCAGGCAGGGCCAAAACCGGCCCCGCTATTAGTTTTGAAGGTGTGTTTTGAATAAACGCATCCAGGTTCTTCAAAAGGCCTTCAGGAAGAATACAATCGGCATCAGTAGTGAAAATCCAGTCGTGAGTTGCTTTGGAAACGGCCAGCGTGATGGCGTCTTTCTTGGGGGACCCGCTTTTGCGCTCATTATTAATAAGGGTCCACTCTTTGGGCTTTCGATTTAAAATAAATTTCTGAATCGCTGTCACCGAAGCATCTTCCGAAGCATCATTGACAAATAGTATTTCAATAAGCTCTTCAGGATATTTCAATTTCTTAATTGAATTCATCAATGCCGGAAGATTTTCAGCCTCATTCCGAAAAGGAATAACCAAAGTAAATGTCGTCCTGGACTTCCGCTTTTGGGCAGAAAACGTTTTTAACAGAAAGAACCCAACCCCAAATAGCCCCATTAAAACCACATACAAACCAATTGATATAAGGAGAAACCAGATCATTTTTCAACAGGTTTTAAAAGCTTTTTCGTATCAAATGAAAACACAAACCAAGACCCCAGCAATGCCGGAAGCATCGCGTTCAACAACCACATCATAAAAACTACTGAAACTACAATTTCTGCTGGAATAGTAGTAAAAACCAAAACGGCGATCCCACCTTTTACGGCAAAATCAAAAAGCTGAAACACAGGCAACAAACTGCTCAACAGATACATCGTAAAAACCAAAGGCAAGACCTCAACAACGGAAACTGGTGTTAATAAAGAAAGCAAAAAACAAAACTGAAAGGAGAAAAACACATAGCGCCCCACACTGAAACCACCAATTTTTATACGGTCGCTTGTCTTGATGCCCTCAATAAACTCGGTGATTTTTTTTAGGGAAAATCCTTTTATTTTTATAGCTCCAATGGAAACTCGGCGCCTTCCAAGAAAAAGGAATAGGAATCCAAGACCCACAACAAGCATATACAATTCCAGCCATTGTGTAAAATTCCATTTGATAAAGAAAAACAGGCCAATCACCCCAAAAAACAGAGTAGCACTCATCTGCGCCATATTGCCCAAAAAGTTTAAGAAAAGGACTTTTTTTGCTTGTTTTTTACTAAAAAAGAGTGTTTTTGCTCCATATTCGCCTATTTTAAAAGGCGTGAATATCGATGAAGTATGCGCCGTTAATACCTGCTTTATGCTTTCAAAAAGGGAAATTTTTTGCAGTTTGCTTGCCAAAACCTGCCATTTCAAAATTTCAAAAAACCAGTTTAAAAACGAAAGCAACACAAGCAGTGCGATATTTTGAACCTGAAACAGGGAAGAAGAAAGGAAGTTTTCCTTAAAACCTCCCAATTTAAAAACCCCTTGAGCATTTAGCCTGTGGTAAATAAAAGTCAATGCCGCAATTACCACGATTACTTTTAGCAGGACAAACAGATATTGTTTAGATTTGTAGATACCCATAAGCAGTAACCAAAGTACTATATTTCTTGAACACTGAAAAAATTATATTAGGCATCGACCCCGGAACCACCATTATGGGTTTTGGCATTATAAAAATAGTGCAAAAAAAGATGCAGTTTATGCAGCTCAACGAACTCCAACTCAAAAAATATGACGACCATTATGTCAAGCTAAAAATCATTTTTGAACGCACCGTTGAACTGATTGACACCTATCACCCTGATGAAATCGCCATTGAAGCACCTTTTTTCGGTAAAAATGTACAGTCAATGCTAAAGCTTGGAAGAGCACAAGGTGTGGCGATGGCTGCAGGACTATCAAGGCAAATCCCCATCACAGAATATTCCCCCAAGAAAATCAAAATGGCCATCACCGGAAACGGAAACGCCAGTAAAGAACAAGTCGCCAAAATGCTGCAAAGCCTCTTGGAACTCAAAGAACTCCCAAAAAACCTCGACTCCACAGACGGACTCGCAGCAGCCGTATGCCATTTCTACAATATGGGAAAAGCCACCGGTGAAAAAAGCTACACAGGCTGGGGAGCGTTTGTGAAGCAAAATCAGGATAAAATTGGCTAAACTATGAAATGGATTATTTCAATTATAATTTGCTTCTATACTTTTAATAGTACCGGACAAACTCAACTAGAAATTACTCAGACAGCTATGAATGAGTATTCAAAGTCCCTAAAAATTAAAGATTCTATAGTTTTAGAGATTAAAAAACATCATCAAAATGACACCCAATTTCTTTTATCATTTGAAAAAACAGAAGAGACTTGGGAAAATTTTGTCAATGAACAGTTTCAAGTCGAGTTCCCATCCTTTGAAAATTGGGAAAACAGAAATATTATTTATGGAAGTTCATTTGACATGTGTTATTATTTCTTTCTTAAAAAATATATAGATATTAGAATTTCAATTCTTGAAAATATTATTAAACTTGAAGGAGATATTTGCGGAGGATAAAATGGATAACTCGATAAAAAAATCAAATAAGCTCCTCCCCTTTGGGGAGGCCGGGAGGGGACTTGGAATCTACCTCCATATCCCCTTCTGCAAACAAGCCTGCCACTACTGTGACTTTCATTTTTCGACTTCGCTGAAAAAGAAAACAGAACTGGTGGAAGCTCTTTGTCACGAACTCGTTTTAAGAAAAGACAAAATAGAAGGCACCATAGAAACCATTTACTTTGGGGGTGGCACACCCAGTTTACTGACCCGGGAGGAACTCGAACTAATTTTCAAAACCATTTATCAAAACTTCACCGTCACTAAAAACCCGGAAGTCACCTTGGAAGCCAACCCTGACGACCTCACAGAAGAAAAAATCCACCAACTGGCAGATTCCTCCATCAACCGGCTGAGCATCGGAATTCAATCTTTTTTTGAAAAAGACCTAAAGTTAATGAATCGTGCACACAATGCAGCAGAAGCTGAAGAGTGTTTGACCTTGGCAACCCGCTACTTTGACAATATTTCCCTGGATTTAATTTACGGCGTTCCGGGGATGTCAAACGAGCGATGGAAACAAAATATTGAAAAAGCTCTCTCTTTTGGCATACCGCATATTTCCAGTTATGCCCTCACAGTGGAACCAAAAACAGCATTAGAAAACTTCATCAAAAAAGGCATCGTCCCGCCCATTGATGAAGAAATCGCAGAACAACATTTTCACACGTTGATGGATACGCTTACTAAAAAAGGGTTTGTGCATTACGAACTCTCAAATTTTGGGAAGGATGACTATTTCAGTAAAAATAATACCGCATACTGGCAGGGAAAACCCTATCTGGGTATCGGTCCATCAGCACATTCCTTTGACGGAACCACCCGAAGCTGGAATGTGAGAAACAACACTTTGTATATTAAATCCATCAAAAAAAACGAACTCCCCTCAGAAACCGAAACCCTCTCCAGCACGGACCGCTACAATGAATATATAATGACGGGTTTACGCACGATGTGGGGTGTTTCTGTAAGTCGTGTGGAGACTGAATTTGGTATAAAGTATAAAGAATACCTTTTACAACAAGCACAAAAACACTTAGATGAACACCTGCTCTATTTGGACGGTGACACCTTGCTGGTTACTAAAAAAGGTAAATTTTTGAGTGATGGTATTTCGAGTGATTTGTTTTTACTAAATTTATAATCTCTGCGATAATCAGCGAAATCTGCGGGCTAAATTTCCCGCTGATTGCGCAGATACCGCAGATTACTTATTAAAAAACTTATATGATTTCAGAGATTTCTCACCAAAACCAAACTTATACCATCGACTTGGCCAAGCCTTTGGACATCTCCATCCCTTTAGTTGCAAGCGACAAAAACCCAAATGCCTGGTACATCGGGCAACCTAAAATCGAGGCGGTGGAAGATGACGGCTGGGTAGCAAAAGTGAGCGAAGGCGCCTCCATCAACTTTAATAACATTCTATTTAACCCCCACGCACACGGCACACATACCGAGTGTTACGGCCATATTTCAGAAGTATTTTACTCTGTAAACAAAGCCTTGAAACAATTTTTCTTTCTGGCGGAAGTAATTACGGTTGCACCGGAATCCTTTGGAGAAGAAGATTATGTCATTTCCAAAAAGCAAATCGCAAAAGCTTTAAAAGGCAAGACACCACAAGCCATCGTGATCCGCACCATTCCTAATACTCTGGAGAAACGCTCCAGGCAATATTCGCATACCAATTGGCCATATCTCTTGGAAGAAGCAGCACTTTATCTTAGGGAAATTGGCGTGGAACATCTGCTCATCGATCTGCCGTCAGTAGACCGTGAAAAAGACGACGGCGAACTGCTGGCACACCGTGCTTTCTGGAATTACCCGGACAACCCAAGAAAAAACGCTACCATCACCGAATTTATTTATGTAAAAAACGACATCAAAGACGGCACCTATTTTCTGAATTTGCAAATGGCATCCTTTGTTAATGACGCATCGCCGAGTAAGCCGGTATTGTATGAAGTGTTGTAGATTTTAGACATGAAATTTGAGATTTGAGATATAAGTCTTTATGATGAAAATAACACTAAAACTTGAAGAACTCGCTCTATTCCTTTTAGGCATTTTTATGTTTTCCCAACTTCCTTTTGCCTGGTGGTGGTTTTTGGTGCTAATCTTAACTCCTGATATCGGGATGATAGGGTATGCTTTTGGAAACAAAACCGGGGCTTTTACTTACAACCTCTTTCATCACCGCGGAATTGCAATCACTTGTTACTTGATTGGTTTTTATACACAATCAGAAATCACGCAGCTCATTGGCATCATTTTGTTTTCCCACGCCGCTATGGACAGAATATTCGGCTATGGATTGAAATATGAAAAAGGATTTAAGTTTACGCATTTGGGTGAGATTGGAAGTCCCCCCTCAATCCCCCCAAAGGGGGGAGGTTGATTCTATAAATTTTAAAATCCAATCCACTCACCTCTTACCTCTAACCACTCTTTACTAAAATGAATATCGAACAATACAGAAACTACTGCATCAGCAAAAAAGGCGTCACCGAACATTTCCCGTTTGATGAAGATGTATTGGTGTTTAAAGTAATGGGAAAAATGTTTGCCCTTTCTTCACTTAAAAAATGGGAAGAAGAAACTCCTTCCGTAAACTTAAAATGTGACCCAGATCGTGCCCTGGAATTACGGGCAGAATATGAAGCTGTGCAACCTGGCTACCACATGAACAAACAACTTTGGAATACCGTTTCCATCAATCAGGATGTGTCTGATGAAATGATATACAACCTCATTGACCATTCTTATGATTTGATCGTTGCCGGCCTCACCAAAAAACTACAGGCTGAATTAGCCAATTTGTAATTTTAGCTGTAATTTCGGAGCTTTTAAAGAGTTACGATGACAAAGCAACCGCACGAATTTTACACCTCTCAAATCGAAATCTTTCAGAAGCAACTCAAGGGCATCAAACAAAAACTGTTTGCCTCCAGTATGCTTCGGTTGGGGGTCTTTGTGTTGATTTGTTATGGGATATATTTCTTTTTTGGCGATGCCCGCGCAATTGTAGCTGTGATTCTTTTAGGCAGTGCCCTCTTTCTGTTTTTGATTTCGCGTCACAGCGATCTCGCTTTTCAAAAAAAACTACTACAGGAACTGATTGCGATTAATAAAAAAGAACTTCAAGCCCTGAAAAGAGCGGTTTTTGATTTTCCCGAAGGCAACGAATTTAAGGAAGACATGCATTATTACAGCCAGGATATTGACCTGTTTGGTAAAGGCTCATTCTATCAATACCTCAACCGGACTGCTACCTCAGAAGGCGCACAAAAACTGGCAGAGAAGCTAAAAAGCAACGATATTGACGATATTCAAAACAAACAGGAAGCCATCAAGGAACTTTCGGAAAAAGCAGCCTGGAGACAAGATTTTACAGGCTATGCTTCCATTTCAAAAGCTGAAACTTCCACAGCAACTGTAGTACAGCTTTTAAAAAACCACTCCTTTTTTGTGCCAAAAACTATGAAGGTGTTGCCAATTGTTTTTTCGGTGCTTTCCGTGCTGGTTTTTGCTGCTTTGTTTCTCGATATACTGGGTTTAAAACAACTGGTGCTTTGGCTCTTTATCGGTTTGGGAATAACAGGGTTTTACTTAAAAAAAGTGAACAATCTTTCGGAGAAATTGGATAAAACTCAGGAGGTGTTTCAACAATACCGCTATTTGTTGTTGCAAATTGAGAAAACGGATTTCGTTTCAACGAAATTAAAGGGGCTACAGCATAAAATTGCTTTTGAAAATGAAAAAGCATCTGCGATTGCCAGAAAGTTTTCTAAAAACCTAAACGCCTTTGACCAACGCAACAATAAGTTGCTTGGTTTTTTGATTAACGGGTTTTTATTATGGGACCTTTACCAGTGCTACCACATTGAACAATGGATCAAAACTTATGGGCAAAAGGCGGAAGACTGGTTTGCGGTCATCGCCGAAATAGACGCCCTCAACTCCCTGGGCAATTTTACATTCAATCACACAACATATACCTTCCCTGAAATTACTACAGGTAAAAACGTCATAGAAGCACGGGATTTTGTTCATCCGCTGTTAGATCCTGCAAAAGCGGTAACCAACGATTTCAAGATTGAAAACCAGCAATTCTTTATCATTACCGGTGCCAATATGGCCGGAAAAAGCACCTTCCTGCGAACGGTTTCCCTGGGCATCGTGATGGCAAATTTAGGCTTGCCCGTGTGTGCCTCTTCGTTTACCTATTCACCCATAAAACTGATTACCAGTATGCGTACTTCAGATTCGCTGACCGATGATGAGTCTTATTTCTTTTCGGAATTGAAGCGCTTAAAATTTATTGTAGACAAAATTCAAGAGGACAATTATTTTATCATCCTTGACGAAATTTTAAAAGGCACAAACAGCACAGACAAGGCTTTGGGCTCCAGAAAATTCATAGAAAAGCTGGTGGCCTCCCATTCAACAGGGATCATTGCCACCCACGATTTGAGTTTGTGTGAAGTTGAAAAAGACCACGACGAAGTAAAAAACTACTATTTTGATGCGGAAATCATTAACGACGAACTCCATTTTGACTACACCCTTAAAAACGGGATTGCTCAAAATATGAATGCATCATTCTTGTTACGGAAAATGAAAATTGTGGATGATTAGATAGCGTTGTTATTAGAAAAATCGTCCAATGTTAGTCAAACATCTTTTTGAAATATACCGGAATGTCAAAGTTATAAAATACCGATCCATCAACCAAAACCACAGGCATCAACAGGTCTTTATATTTACCTTTCTTTTCTTTTAAAACCTGATACATAAAGGCCCTGTTTTCCTGACTCGCTTGAATATCAACAACCTTAAAATCCTTTTTATATTCAGCAAGGTAAGCTACTGTTCTTGTGCTTCTTGGGCAATCTGCTTTATAAAAAACCACAATCCCATTTTCAGTATCGACATCCAGTTTTTCGCTAAAGGTGTCGATTTCGATAATTGGTTTTGCCAGAATATCATAATTATATGAATAAGCACCCATAAAGGTAAAACTGTGAAATTGCAAAGTGTCTTTTGGCGCAATGGTTTTTATAACAGCTTTTCTGTTGCCGCGCAAACCCTTGGCACTTGTAATTTGCAAGTTGACTTCCTGAGGAAGAGAAGAAGGGTTCGCAACTAAAAAATAAATTTCGTTGCCGGTTATATGCTGTAAAAACTGCACTTCACTGTTTTGTGCGGGGCATTGGAAAAAGAATAATGCCAATACTAAATACAAGATGTTTTTCATTGTTTTTAATTTTTATCGATTAAAAAAATACCGCCCCGGGTTAAGGGGGCGGTTGAAAGTTATTGTTTTAATAAAACATACTCCCCATAAGGCACCCGGGGTTCGGTAGGGGCATTTTGATACGGTTCCACATAAGTGCCATCGCCATAGAGTTTGGCGATGATGTATTCCTGCCCACTTGAGTTAATACCGTGTCTAAGAACGAGAGAGCTCCGTAAATAATCCCTTTCGTTATCCCAGAAGTTGAGTTTTACCCTTAATTCATTTAGTGGACACACCGTACATTGAGGAGGAATATACCTATGAATAATAAAGTTACCAAAAATATTTCTTTCTTGATCTTGAGTTCCAAAAGTTAATTGAGGTAATGTATTGACTATTTGTGAGCCGTTCTCTACATATTTATACTCACCAATTAAAAAATCTTCATAATAATTTACATTGGTCAGGGGCATCGTGCTCTGGTGTTGGGTTATTTTTTTTAATTCAAGGGTCAAACTGCTATTGCCCTCTGCCCAGAGCCAGATACCCTCAAAATTATTTAAAAAATTGTCAACATCTTTATAATATGCTCCTTCGGTGCGACCATATTCGCCTCCAGAAAAAAGAGGAATGATTGTAGTTTGAGCCTTACAAGAAATAAAGGCAATTAAAATTATAGAGATATTTATTATTTTTTTCATTGTCTCATTCACGCAACCGGGGCCATCTTGTTAGTTAATCTTCTATCATCAAGATACTCAAATTATTTAAAATAAACCGGGCGACCCAATAGCCACCCGATTAAAATTAGTAATCCTGCCTTAATCCAGAGGTGGTGCCTGGGTTGCAATTCTTGTAAGAGTAATTCCCTGATTGCTAGGAAAATTTGGGTGTACATCTTGAAAACCCGGACCGGGGCCACAATTAGAAATATGAGTGCCTCCCGTGTATAATCCTACTCTGGCTGTATTAGCATCTATAAACTTCCATAAACCGGGATCGCCTTTTTTAGGTGTAAAAATACCATCCCAACAAATTAATTTCGAATAATCCTCAAACAAGAAATGTGGAAGTGTATTAACGTTATATCCTGTATTATCAGGTCTCATTCCAACACCTCCTCTATCAATCGCACCTCGTGGATTGATACTGTTTAATAGTTCCTGTTTTGTATCAATCAAGGTAACACCGTTTTCCTTATACACATAATAGCCGTAAATGACATCTTGATAATACGTACCTGCAAGTAACCTCATTTCCACTTCTTCATCAATATACAAATAGAAAGTAAGTTCCCTGTTTCCGTCTGTCCATTGCCAAACACCTTTGTATGCATCCAGCAGGTTATTGACATCTTTGAAATATTTTCCAATTTTGTCCTGTGTTGTTGGTCTATTTTCTAAAGCTATTTCTCCAGAGCCTAATATCTGTGCATTGGTTTGAATCACTGAGAAAATGATAACTATTATATAAATTAAACTTTTCATTTTTTTTTAGTTTTTAAATTTTAATTACAATCCTCAAGAGATACGGTATTGTCAGGGTTCACCTTTACTTTTCGCCAATTGGGATTGTTCACTGGTGATTGATATAGTTCTAAGCCAAAATTGTGATTTTGCAATAACTTTGCCAAATTATTCATATTGGTAGTGGCTGAATTTTCATTTTTTATATTATATTCTGTAAATTCATCACGTAAAACCCTAGTTTTTTTACCATTATCCTCAAGAAATAGAAGATCCCCTAAATTTACGAAAGCAGCAGAATCTGAAATCTCAAGATGATACATATTGCCTTGATAGACTAGAATAAAAGGAAATCCTAAATATTGTAGTTGGATATTATTATTTTTGGCAATTTTATATAATGAAATTATATCATCATCAGAAAAGATATTTAAAGATTTTCTTAGATTCCCATTATTATCTGTTTGATTTAGAAAAAAATGGTTATGAATAAATGCCGAAATTGCTGTACCAGCTGAAAGTGTAAAGTCTAAATTTGGATCATCCGGTTGAGATTGTACAAAAGTAGTATTATCATCCGTAACAGGTCCTTCATAAGCATATCCCTTTTCTCTCTTTGTTCCAGGCTGCATATTATTTGATGCGGTATTGAGTTCATTTATGTTATCCATAAAATCCTGGTATTGGGAAATCACATTTAATTTTTCACAAGGGTTTGTGGCTAAATTCATAATAGTACCATCATTCTCTTCGATACATTCTCCTTCACTATTACAACCTAGGGTGCAAGGGTCATCGTTTTCATCAACACACTCATCTGGTTCTGGATCACATACTGCTCTTACTTGAGGCATCTCTACATAAATCACCCAACTTCCACCCATTCCCGGATTATTACACTCAGAAGGATCTGAATGCATTACACCTCTCCAATTACAAATCCAGCCAAATGCAATTTGGGGGTCACTTCCAGCTGGATTACCACCGGTTCCTCCGGGTCCCGGGCCTGAATTACCCCCTCCGGGGCCGGGGTCTCCATTTGTTGGATCGTCGGGACATGGTGATCTTAAATGGTCATCAACGATTTCCCCGCCTGTAAATGTTACCCGGGCCACATAGACACCCTCTAAGGTATAAAAAATCATTTTACCGGTATAGGTGGTCATATTTATTGTACTACCCTCAGATGCAAACCAGGTTTCATCCATTCGGTATTCCTGGATGTAAGCATAAAAACCTTCTTCTGTATTGATTTCTTTTACAATCAAGTTGAATATGGACACTTCTCCCTCATACTCCGGAGCGTTTTCAAAGGTTAATTGAAACGAATAATTTGTCCTTCCGGCTTCATCTGTTAAAGCCAGTATATTTTCAGTTTACAGGTCTGTGAGGATTAAATCAGGCTCACTGCTCTTGTTTTGGATACCTTCAACATTTGAAGCTTGTATTTTAAACGTGAGTTGCCCGTTGTTCTTACCCATGAGAAAATTCATTACTTTAGGAATGTCCTGTGAGGATACTTTTTGAATGTGATGATTTTCCGGGTGTGAATGAGATGCCTCTTCAGGCTTTAGCACGTCGTCTTTTTGACAACTAAAAAGG
>TARA_R110000850_G_scaffold121309_2_pt1 | contig 22844 bp, 11 predicted proteins | sample TARA_R110000850 | Tara Oceans TARA_R110000850 (sample SAMEA4397586) | marine metagenome | biome: Polar Biome; feature: [SRF] surface water layer (ENVO:00010504); material: water (ENVO:00002006), including particulate matter (ENVO:01000060) such as... | depth 5 m | reverse complement strand
TATTCTACAAACCTATGTAGTTTTCTAATATGTATGTCTGCTAAATGTGCAATTGTTTTAATCAATTAAATTCTCCAATATTTCTTTTGTATGTTCCCAACCTTTTGTGTGATACCAATCACATATTTCTGTGTTATCCATCAATTCTGCTAATGGATAATCATTTCCACCATTTTCTATACCATCACCTATAAAAATATATTCACTGGGTGGTACTAATCTTTCTTGTTCTATTACATTAAGTACTTGTGATTTATCATTTCCTCTTGGATAGATGTCTATTGATATTTGTCCCCCAATAACAGCATCTAAATCAGGAAACTTTTCTTTAATAGCTTGTGCTATTATTTTTCTCTCACCTTTTTCTTTATCCCATTTATAGTATTCTTCTCTTTGTTCTTGATTACAATCTCTACCCACAACACTAAAATTTACCATCGAACCTCTGTCTTCAATATGATTTCCATAACGATTTGGATATTGACTATTACTTAATATCGTACCTAATAATTTATTTAATTTTCTTGGGACTTTGAATTTATTATCGTATATTGATTTACCATCCCTCCACATTTGATTTCCACAACAAGTAAATATTGCTTCTGCTCTATCCATATAAGCTATAGGTAATTGTTCTTTTGTTTTATCTAAATCACTACCTGTAACTAAATAGTATTTATTTTTCTCACTCCATTTATCAAAGAATTTAGCAAACTCTTCTGTCATTCTTAATCTTGATGGTGTTAATGTCCCATCTACATCGAATATAAATATCTTATCCATATAACCTACCTTTTATAATATCTGAAAATTTTGATTGTTTGGTTATGTTGAGTAATTCCCAAAACTTTGTAAAACCTAATTCTGAAGGGTCTTTATCTTTCATATTTAATAAGTATGTTTCAATTCCATAATCCATTAAAAACTTACTTAACTTAATTGCGTCTTGTCTAGCATCTTCATCCAATGCTACATAAATCTTTTTAACTTGTTTTTCTACTAATCTCATAACTAATGTTTTAGATGGAAACTTACCCAATAAAGGAATAGCATTATTCCTAATAGCAATAGCATCAAACACACCTTCTACTAAAACAATTGGTTCATTCCAATTTACAAACATTTCAAAACACACCGTATCTTTTGACATAGGTGGATTCTTATATTTAAACTTTGAATTAGGAAACATATCTCTAGCTATGAAATAATTCAATTTACCATCAGCATCATAACTTGGTATAATAATACGATTGGAGTATCCATTTGACGAACAGTACCCTATCGAATAACGAAGAATATCTATCGACCCAATGTTTCTCTGTCGAAGATAATGTATGGCATTTTTATACAATGGGTTATCTGATTTTTTCCAAAGAGGTTTATAACATTGTGGTAAACTGACATTATATTCTGTTTTTTTATCTTTTTCATATTTTACACCTTTATAATCACCAAGTATCTTTAATACCTCTGATATAATTTGTTTTGGTGCATTTATTTTACGAAGTAATATACCAATTTTATACCCACCAGCATTACAAACCCAACAATGCCATTTCTGTGTTTCGGTATTGATTTGAAGTTTCTTCTTATGATGATTACAAAAAGGACAATGAAAAGCATGTTCACCATTCTTCATCTGGTAACTCTTCATTAATACTTTTTCCAACAATGTTACTAATTCGTATTTATACATTTATAACAATATACGAAAGATTTAGGAATAAATCAAGCTTTTTTTTCAAAAAGTGACATTACTAAACCATCGTACATATCGATATTCCTCTTATCCCAATTTCCTCGTGTAGTTTCTTTACACCATTTCTTGGTATTGTACATTTCTTCTATCTTCATTTTAACTAAATCTTTAGCTTTTATTCCTTTGACTCTAGCTTTTCCAAATACATTCTTTCTAGCAGTCATAGGATTTATACTATTAACTTCCATTTGAAATATTTGTTCTATCATAAAACAAAGTATAGCATTAAACTTAGCTAACTTAACAATAACTTGTTGAGATGTTCTTCCACCAGAGAAACCTGATAGATTGTCTTCAATGTTAATAGTTGCCGTGTTGTCAATATACGGATTATTATTGAGAAAATCAAGCACTTTTTCTACTTTATCTTTTGGTGTTATTTCTTTTTTGATGTCGATGAATCCCATATCGAGAATCTTCTTATCTTTTGTGAATGCATATCCAACACAAGTTGTGGATGCATCTAGTCCTAATGTAACCATTTTTCTCCTATAAATCTAATCTTATTTTAAAACTTAAATTTATTTTATCAGTTTTTCTAATTGGTTTTGGTAAAGTAGCTTGAATAACAGGTGAATCATAAACACCCTTTTGCCACAAATTAATTTGAGTTATATATGGTTGAAACTCACTACCAGTAAAAGTTGAAGCTATATATGGTGTAGATAATGAAAATCCTTCTTTACTCCCACTCAGTGGAGACCTAATACTATAATTTGTCGTTAAATTAAAATCTTGAGGTAATATAGTAGCAGTATATTCGTGAGAAATAATTGTATGATGTGAATTAAATTGTAAATTAAAATTAGTAGCTAAATCTGAATAATTAACACTTCCACTCCAAGAACCTGTTTCTGTAATTACTGCTATACCTTTATCATAAAATATATTTCCAACATAATTATCTGATGATGATATGGAAGTTGTAGAACCAGCTCCAGCCAATGTTCCAAAATTACTATTAGCGTTTGTAGCGTATAAATTACCAAAACCATCATCTATTATTATTGGATTATTATTACTATTATCTGTATTATTTAAATCTGTTAATTCAAAACTTCCCTCTTTTATTTTTTCACCATAGTATTGAGATGGAATTTGAATTATAGAACTACTTGGGTAACCATGATATTTAGTTAAGAATTGTTTATTATTTCGTTGTTGTATTAATAAATTACTTGATGGTTTACCAAATTTATGTTCATTCCCATAAACAGGTGAACCACTTGTATAAAATAAAACATTCAATGAACTCCAATAACTTTGACTTATTGAGCCGGAAACTATTTTATGCGATTGAACACCAGCTGAAGAAGTTGTAAGATTTTGAGTATAACTTACAACACTATTTTGGAAACTTGTTGATGATTTATCAATCTGCTTGAATACAAACATAACATATCATTAATAAGTAAGTTTAACTTTTATTGTTGCTTCCGAACTAAAGTTTTTCTTCAATGGCGTTGATAAATTACCAACAGCAACTATATCACCAGTATTATTATATAATTGTACAGATGTAATAAAAGTTGTTGGATTACCTTTCATTGTTGATTGCCTTAATTCATTCAATGAACCACTAATAAATGTTGGACTATTTGAAAAGTTCATTTGTCCACTTCTAACTCTACAAAAATACTGAGCACTTACTTGGTCTTCTTCATCTCTAAATGTTAGTTTACCATCGGCACCCTCTAAACAATTTACAAATTTTAAAGCTGTTTTGTAATTTGCATCTACATCTTCTGTATGTGCAAATCCACTTTGTGAAGTTGCTAATTCAGTACCTTTATGTTGAACTACCTCATCTAAAGCTGCTGTAGCACTTACACCTGGTATTGAAGAAGATAATTCAGCTGCACTGAATACCATAACTCCTAAATCAGGATAAAAGAAACCAAAGTTTCTTGTTGTAGCGGGAGCTAATGTTAAATTTGTTCCAGCTGATGAGCAACTTACAATATTATATCTATCACCAACAGGTGTAGCAGTTGGATTAGTTGTTGAACTGTCATCTGCTAAATGTAATAAAGGTGCAGCAACACCTACAGAATCAGAACCACTCAATCCAATAACCCAAGTTCCTTTATTTAATCTATCTTTCATATTACTTCTTTTTGCAAGAAGAACAAATATTTCTTCATCTCTACCAGTTGCAACAGCCGGTGATGAAGCAGGAGATGAGATAAAGAATCCACCAGTTACTTCCGTAGGAGCAAGCAGTAAATTAGCAAATTGTTTATAAATAGCCTCTGTTTCAGCTTTTGTATTAGCTTCGACTTTTGAACCATATCCATTTATACTACCAAATGTTACATTAAATTCTTCAGTTGTTAATGAATCAGTATGAGATATACCAAAGAAATAAGTTTCATTTGTGTCAGTTAATGATGATGATACTAAATTAGTACCAACTATTGTTGTTGCTCCATTTGAAAAATAAGGTGAGGTTACTTTTTCCGTTTGGGTAATTTTATCCATACCCTCCGTTGAATCTAATCTTATATTTGTACCTGCTATAGCCATTTTTTAATCTCCCCTAAACTTTACCTGAGCGAACAGTTGATAGTATTGCTCTTTGACTCTTAGTAATATTATTCACTACAGTAAATGAATTATATGCTCCAGTTTCAATATCAACCACATAAACATTTGTTGATTTACCTGCTGCATCTTGTTGTAGTGGATTTAATTGGAATGTATTACCAGTGAACTGATATTCTCTAGCGTGTGGTATATCTTGTTCTTGTAAAAACATTCTACTTGTTCCACTTATATTTTGACCAGCTCCACTATTTGTAGAAACTATTGTAGGGTCTTGAATTACAAAATATTTACCTAAAATAGTATTTGAACTAAATCCTACTAATTCAGCAGTAATTAAACCTTTATTTTCATCACCCTCATTAAATGTTAAAGTTGTTCCACCTTTTGAATCTAATCCACCTATCACTAAAGCTGGAATTGCAACTGTATTTTGATTTAAACTTATTAATCTATTTCTTAAATTGTATTCTGCATGAACACTAGCTTCCAACATTGGTAAATTTTCAATAGCTTCACCATAGAAAGCTGAACCACTTGGGTGGTCTGTATTCCAAAGTGTGTAATCTACCCCACTGTCAGAAAGTGTAAAAGAAGTAATATTTAAATTACCACCATTTTTTAAAATTTCTCTGCCTTTTTTTGTTAGCACCGCATCAACCGTAATTGATGAATTGTCTAAATATCCCATTTTAATCTCCTAAATTTCGAAATACTTTAATTCATATATAAATATAAAAAAATAGAAAAAAACCTAAACTTTAAATTAGTATATTATTTTATCATCCGAATCTAATGATGATTGACCACTATTTCTTATTACAATTTCTCTTTCACCACCAGTTACTTTAACTCTATAAAATGAAGCTGTAGAATAATCATCATATCTAACATTTAATTGTCCTGGATTTATATTTTGTGTTCCATTTATCATTTGTTCTTTAAATGGTTGACTAAATTTACTTATATGATTTCTTGGTAATATAATTTCACCAGTAGAACTTGTTGTGAAATATCTTGTTTTACCCATCATCCTACCTGTTTGTCCTCCAGGACTACCAGTTATAAAAGATTCATAAGTTACTCCACTATGAATATCATTACTAAGAATTACTCTATTATGTAGTCTATGAGGATTTGAAAAATCAGTATAATCAAACGAACCATTATATCTTGAACCTGAATATATTTCCGTGTCACCAATCATATGAAAAACAAATCTTGTATCAATATCATAAGTATTAAATGTTCCATATGAACCAGCCGGAGCTGCGAAGTTTATATGTTGAACATCAGCAGAGCTTGTTCCCCAATTTTTGTGAACACTTGTATAAGATTCATTTGCTGTTAATGCATAATCAATTGTTCCATCTTTTGAAGTTACTATTCCTGAACCTGTTAATGATGGTGATGCTGTCATTGAAGCTGAATACGGATTTATAATTGAACTAGTTAAGGAAGTATAAGCAACTCCATTATAAGGGTTTCCTAAACTACCTGAATCTGATATTTTAATTGATGCGCTATAAGGTAACTCAAGTTTAGAACCACTCATTACAGATTCAGCAGTTAATACAGAAATTGAACCACTCATTGGTGATATGAGAATTGAACCAGTCATCACAGATTCTATAGAAATTACTCCAAGACTACCTGTTGTTGTATTTGGATTAGGTTCAACACTATGTCTTTCGTTTTCATATTTTTGTTTTTCTAATATAGTTGGTTTTATTGTTACACCTGCATTTGAATTTATATCACTAAATGTAGAACGGCCTGGAACTAATGCTTTTAAACCTTCAGAAAGTGAATGATTAAACATATCTTCATGAGCTCTAATGAATGTATTTACATCAACTTTTACAGGAAAACATTTAAAAAAATCTTTTCTAAGTGTGTCAAATTCATCATATGATTGTGAATAATAACTAATTGGATTACCATAATAATCTTCAAAATTAAATCCATCTAAATTATTTAATATAAAATTGTTAACAGCATCTTGTGGTGAACGATTAATTTCTAATTTAAGTGAAGTTACAATTTTAGGTTTTTTACCCATTGGCCTTGTTAATGATTCTATAGCTGATGAATGTGGATTTAAATTACCAATTACTGGATTATCATCAATAACTAAAACATTATTATCATTAACACTATAATCACCTATTATATTATCGTGAAAACCAAATGTTAAAACCTGTATAATATCAGTACCATAAACAGCTGAGCCTGTAAATAAACTTCCACTTTTTTGAAATGAGTAATCTGTTGTTAATAATACACTACACTTTGGTGCTGCATCTACAATTGTTAATAAGTGATTTGAAGAAGTTACTGAACCACTTGAATAATTTTCATTTAATTTAAAATGATAAACTAATTCTGTGTCAGATGATTCTATTGAATTACCAACAGTAGAAAATTTATTAAATACATGCTTTCTAAAGCTTGATGAACTTAAAGCTGTTTTCCAACCTTTTATTTCTGCTAATGAACCACTTACAGTTTCACCAACAAATAAATTTGATGAATCTAAATAATGTCTTGAACCACTTGACTGCCAATTTCTATTTGCAAAATGATTACTATCAGTACTTCCACCAACAAAAGAAGTTGGAGGATTAGGATTAGTAGAACTAGTAAGTTCACCCAAACCAACTGATATAACTGTATTACCTTTAGGACCACCCACATTCTGTGTAAATGAAATAATACCCAATGCCTCAAATGGTTGGTTAACAGAAAATTTATTCCCATGTCCATTAGATGATGTTATGGCTGCTATTAAATTACCAGCAGCTGAAGAGGAACCAGCACCCTTTGTTGTTCCCGAACCCGTTGCAAATAAAACTAAATTACTAGCAGATAAAGCACCATTTACACTTGATGACAATGCCATATATGTTTTAGTTGTTCCATCTGTTGAGGTAAATGTAATTTTATCGTTATTAGAAGCTGATTCTATAAATGTAAATGAAGCAGTTGCAAATGTTTCTAACCCTCCACTTACAGACATACTTACAGAATTAAAAGTTTTGATTTGAGCACCATCTTGTAATGCTGCGTGCAATTTATATTCTTGTGTTCCGGCTCCACTTATACTTGATGTCATTCTCTGTAACATTACATTCCACAATTCTCCGTCTCTTACTTCAAGGTCAATAGTTGACATTGAAACTGCATTATCAGCTATTGCTAAAGAGCCTGTATTAGAATTATTTAATCTAAATTGGAATCGAGAGAAAACTACATCTGCGGTACTTGCACTTGGAATTAATCTTAAATCCCAAAGTGTTTCAGCACCACTACCACTTGATTTTAATATTTTTTCGTCATTATTGGTTTGTTTATGTTTATAAACAAATTCTACAGTTTCTAAATCTGCACTATCCATCCACCAATCAAGATTTAAAATTCTTTCTGGTTTATTTTGAAACATATATCTATGTAAAATTTTAGGAACAACATTATATCCAAAACTACCACTTTTACTTTCTAAATCTAAAGGAAATGAACCATCATAATCATCTAATGTTTCTAAATCTTGTGAACCCCCTCCAAATTCTTGAAAGCCAATAACATCAGGTGGATAACCATATGTGTTAAGTAATGCTCTTACAGAATTTTGTGTTCCTTTTGATTTATAAATGTATAATAAATTGTTAAGTGTTTTTCTCCAAGTGTTATTCTTAATATCATCAATTGAAGTAACACCAGTTAAATATGAACCTAATGAATCAGTTAAACTACCACTAAAAGGATTTATTGCTTCCCACCCCATATTGTTTAATAATATAGGATATGTGTTTTCTGGAGGAGAATTTGTTTTTTTATATCCTCTGTTATGAAGTGTTCCCATTGAATCTATATGATTTTTAATTAAATCATATTGTTCACCTTGTAAATTTAAAAAATCTTTCATTTCATTATAATCAGAACTTTCTTGAATATAAAGAGGTAAGTTGTTTTCTAAACTATGTATATTTTCATCATCAAAAGCAGATGCTGAATCGTATGTACCATTATACCAATTATTCCAATTAGCTGAACTTGTATGATATAAATTATCAAATGGTAAAACATCAGTTGGATTAACAAGTGTTACTTTAACATCTGTAATTTTTGTGTCTAAAATTCCATCAGGTTTTTGATATAATTCTTGAACTTCAGCCGATGTTATGGCTTTATTATAAACTCTTGGATATTGTATAAATCCATTGTAAAATCCAGCCGTACCTCCTATCACATCATTACTACCAATACTTAATGCGTCTTCAGATGTGTTCATAGTAGCAGCTGAAGAGGTAAAGTCTTCAGAACCAGTTATTCTATAGGCAGTTCCTGTTGTTGATTCTGTATCTTTTAACTCACCATTAAGATAAAGTTTTATACCAGTAGATGAACCACTTTCGAATGTAAATACAATATGATTCCATTCTAATAAATCGTCTGTTACAGTAAATGAAGCTTGTATCGGACCTTGAGCATCAGGCCTTACACCAGCTCTAACTCTATTATTAATAAAGTCATAATCTATACCATATGATTCAGCCCCAAAACCTCTTGTAAAAATTGGTTGTGCGGTTTTTCCAGCTGAGTCTGCTGAACCTGTATCAGGATGAAATCTTTTTGCCCATACACTTAATGAAAAATTATCCTCTCTACCATAATTAAAGTCAGTATCACTAAAAAATCTAACACCCTCATTTGATTCACTTTGGAATAAAAATGAGTTTCCATAAGTTGAACTATGAATTGATACTCCATCAGACACCGTTGGTGTTCCTTCTATTGAACCCGAATTACCTCTACCACTAAAGTCGGTTAACATTGCATTTGTAACAGCAGCACCTGAAGTTTGAGAATCTAAATTCCAACTACCACTTAAACTTGAAGATAAATCACTTATAATAAAAATTCTAAACAATTCACCAGCTGGCATTATTGAACCTTTAAATTTTATTCCTGCACTTGATGATACTACTGTTGTGGGGTATAAACCAGTGGAATCTTTTATTTGAACTGAACCTGTTTTTGTATTTGTACTTAAAATATTGTATTCACTTGAACCCGACCAAGTTGTAATACTAGCAACATCATTATCAAGTACAAATTCTGGAGTCCAATAAGATTGTGATGCTTTGAAAACATATCTTTGATATTTACTACTTGTTATGTTAGGATTACTAATTTCAGTCTGATGAAGAGCTTCGTGAGGTAAAGGAGCACCTAATGAATTATTAGAGTTAACATTTCTATTTTCCCAAGTTATTGCACTTCCGCTATCACCCTTCATTAAAAATGATAAAAAAAGTGAACCACTATAATTAAAAAATGGTTTATCTTGTACATTATATTTATTACTAAATAAATCTATATATTTACCATTTGGTGAGCCACCAACATTTTTAGATGAGTGATGATATACAACATTAAAACCATCAGCACCATTTAGTGCTCCTTCATAATCACCTAACACTCCATCCCTTACAGGAACTATATCTGCATAATTTTTACCCAAACCAGGAGCTGATGCGCTTGACTCACTTTGACCATCATAATATAAAAATCTTTCATAAGGTGTAAATGTTTTTATTTCATCATTGATTTTAATAAATAAATTTTTTCTTTTTTGAATTACGACGCTTGAATCTCCATCTACATTCACACCACTCATATGAAGTGAATTAGATATTTCAGAATAATGTCCTTGAATGGTTTCTATTTTATTTTTAAAGTTTTCAAGTTTTATTTTAGCAGAACCAAAAAATGTATGATTTTTAAATTCAGTAAAGTCTGTGTTTAAATTTGGATAATTATATAAACTTTCTGAAACTAAATTGTCTAATGTAATATTATCAATTGAACCACTTAATTCATCATAGTTTTCAAATCCTATTTCATTGTTAGTAGGATTTATCCAATTTTCTGAGATGTCTGGCTGCAATCCATCACCAAAATAAACAGGAGCAACATCGGAAAAATATGTAACACTTTGAATTTGTGTTGTTATAACTTCTCTTTCAATACTAACCATTGTTAAGTTTGTAATGTTAGGTGGTAATTCATCATATAATTTTAAAATAATTGATTGATTGTTTCTACCATCAGACACTCTATCAAACTGATAATTCATTATTGGGTTGTGGTCACCAGTTCCCAAATTTAATATATGTTTAAATTGATATTTATAACTTGGGTTTGGTATCTGATTCCCATCATCATCAAATTCATTTAAAAATTCAGGTTGATTATCATTGAACTCTTGTGTTAAATTTAAAATAGTTGATGAATTATTTACAATATTTTTATCTAATAATTTTAAACGGACTTCTTTTCTTGATGTTGATATTTGTTTTATAATGAATTGATAGTGAGCATTATCACCTGTTGCAGGTAAAATTTCTCCACCCGTATCATCAAAATGTGTCTCATCAAATGGTGGACTAATTTGATTTAAAAAATCAATTTGTATTGAATAAGAACCTTGTGGTAATCCAAAAGTATTAAATATTTCATTTGGTTTAATGTAAATATCATTGTTTGGATTTTTGTATATTTTAAAATCATTACCATTTTCGGATATGGTTTCACCGATGAATTTAGTTCTAAGTTCATCAAGTGAATCAGTAAATGGTGATAAATTTATTTCAAATGAGTCAGTACTAATGGATGAATAGAATATTGCCTGACCATCAATACCTTGTGCATCGTCAGGTAAATCAACAATATCATCAATTGCTTCACTTGGATAAATAGTTAAACGAATATAATCATATGGATTATCTCCAAATGTAGCCACACCTTCACTAATCGTTAATTGTCTATCTTGTTCAGAAAATTCATATTCGAATTTTGCCATTATAAAGCTCCATTTTTATTGTTAGCTTTTTTTGGAACTTTTATAAATGAATCTCTTCTCATCGGTTCACCTTTTCTAGCTTTTTTAACTTTATAGTCACCAATTAATAATCCTTTATTTGAATTTCCACTTGAATCCAAAATAGATTTACCACTTAAATTACCAGTATTTAATTCTAATTTACATGCATGTTTTAAATTTACATCTAAATTGTCACTTATAAATATCTGTCCGACTGAACTTTCCTCTGGAAAAGTTCTTTCAATATTAGAACCATCCCAATAACCATTGGTTTCAGTTAATGAACCTGATATATCAGTGTAGTCAGCTGAATTATTGGGAATATTTAACATATCCCTCATAGTATAAATATCATTAAAAAATCTTACCTGTTCCAAATCAAATTCAAAAATAGTTTGACCCATTTCATCATTTTCTAAATCGTTAACTAAAAACTTTTCGTCAATAATATCCGTATCACCAATCTTCCCACTACTTAATGTATCTTGAATACTTATTTTGTATTTTGAATCTTTACTAACACCACCAATTATTGGAGTTGTATATGGCCAAGGTAACGTACTGTAATCACTTCCACCAACTTCCCCAAAGTCAGGAAATTGATTGATTGGTATATCTAAATAAAATTTTATTGTTACAAGTTTCCATCTTCCCTGCCTACCATAATTTGAAGTGTCTTCGTTATAAAATGTGCTAATAACAATAATTTTAATAGTTTTTATTCCAGGTGTTGTATAATCGTTGGTTAGTGGAATAATCGGTTCATTTTGATTTGAAAAGTCTAAATTTCCATTCTCTTGTATTTGATTTTTTGGAAGGTATAAATTTTGATTTTGTAATTCCAATAGTTCATTTAAAGTTGTTGGTGCTAAGTTTATATAATCTTCTAAAGATGAGAATTTATTATCCACATCGTCCCAATCAACAACCCAATAATTATACTCTGCAGTAACATCTACATCAATATCTTCCGGCAAAACAAAACGTAAATCAAAACCAACTTCTGCTGGAGCTGATGATTTTAAAGACAATAAAGCATCAGTTGTGGTATAATAACTTTGTAAATCTATAAAATTTTCAGGAAGGTTATTTAAATTTTCATTTAATGTATTTTTGTTTAATATTGATACTGTTGATTTTACACTATAATTTGCAAATATTCCACCTAAATTATTATTATCTATATTATTATTTAAAGCACTATAAGGTGTTAATTTTAAAAAATCTATCGGATTAAAATCAGAAAAATTAAAATTCATTGGAGGTTCTATTTGTAATATTTCTGCTTCAAAGTTTTGTGAAACTTCATCGCCATTAGTACCACCTGGATTTGTATCTATTGATACTTTAAGGTTTTTCATCTTATATCGATGTACTCTAGCATGACTTCCAGGATCTTCATGTGTTTTACTTCTATCAATATCTAAAGTTAGTTCATTAAGTCTACCATTACCATTCTCATCAAACAAATCTAAATTATTAATCATAAAAGAATAAGTTATAGCTCTAGTTTTATCAGCCCCCCTTTGATAACTATCAGCTGATGCTCTGACATAAATTATTATCCAAATTGGATTATATACTGTCTGGTCGATTACAGCATATTCCGTATTGGCTTCATCAAGTAATGTAAGAGCCTCAAGTGGATTGAATCCATTTTTAATTCCAGATTCCCCTCTAAGTTCATTATCACTCGTTGAGTCCCCATATATATTTTGAACTATTGGTACTCCCTCAATCTCTTCAACATTCCAATTAGTTTTCCTACTTTTATTAACATCATCATAGTAGTCATAAAATCTATAAACATCATTCTCACTTTTACTAGCATCTTCTAATTTGAAATTAAATCCGTCTTTAGCTGATTGAGACCACATCCAACACCTAACTTTATGCTGTCTTGTTTGATATTCAGCTGAATTCCACCACATTTTCATTTCATCAATTTTAATTTGAGATGCTCCTTCAAATTTTATATTATTTTCAATAATTACTTCATTTATATAAATACCCTCTGTAGAAGTATATAAATCTTTTTTTTGAAATTTATCAAAATCTTTTGGTATACTGGTTGAATTTTCATAGCTATAATCAAGCTCATCTTCATCGAAGTTATATTGGCTATTTAAACCAGATGTTGGTTTATTGTTAATTATTTTTTTAATTTGAGCCATTAAAATGCCCCATTTGTTTTTTTAGTTTCTAAATTATTTAATAATGATTTAATTCGTTTAGGTTTAAAAGTTTGATTATCAAAAATAGGTTTATAATCTGTAAATACAAATCCTAAATTTTGATTTCCACTTGTATCATTTAATACATTTGATTCAACTTCTTCTGTAGATATATTAATTAATAAATTTTTACTTCCTTCATTTTGATTCGTTATTGAACCTTCTAAAGGAAATGGTATGTTATTGTTTGGAAAATCTCCTTCAATAAATTTACCATCTTGACCATATCTTGGTAATACAGGATAGTAATAATTATCAAACCACTCTTGTTCAGAATAAGTATTTATTAATAATCCATTGTCTGTATAAATATCTCTATTAAATATAGAATAATCTTGAGGAATTATGTTTTTCCAATATCTTGGATTATTTGGTATACCAGCATCCTCATCTTCAAACCCTAATACTTCATACATTGATTTTGGTTCATTATAATATTTTATACATGTTAAATCACAATCACCAACTGATTTTCCAATTTCATTATCTAATTCTCCACCAGGTAAACCATTATATATAACTTCTCCACTTGCAAGTGTTCTTTGTCTCATATATTCTGGCAAAACTTCATTAAATCCTTCAGTTTCAAAACTGTTATCCATTTTTAACAATGCTAATTCTACTTTTAATCTGTCCCCTTGACTAGCAAAATTTACAGTAATTTTAATAGGAACATCATTTCTTATTAACTTAAAAAAACTTCCTGCATAAAATGATGGTGTGTGGGATTGATTATAATAGTCTTCATCTTGTTGTCCTTGAATCCAATTGTATGTTTGTAAACTCCAAGATCCATTAAGAGGTGTACCAGTCCATTTGGCTGTATAAAAAGCATTCCCCTCATTAACCGCTAATGTACCCGGAGTTACCCCATCTTGATTTTGTTCATATAGAAATTTATTTAATGTATCATTATCATAATGTAACAGTAATGGAACTCCGTCATCTGTAATTAATTGTATTGGAGGACCATTTGGACTAGGAGTGTTGAAATTTCCTAATGCATCAACTGCAGAAGGTAAAGTAGTGTAATTTATATTTGTATAATTTTCTTCTATATTATCCATTAAAGTATCTTGACCTGCAATAAGGTAACCCAATTGTCTTTTTAAAGATTTATAATAAATACTTTGTTTAGAATAACCACCAATCATTGGTACAGTATTTTTATATGGTATAAAAGCATATCCTTCAGTATTAAAAAAATTAAAATCTTCGTCACTACCTTCATTAACATTTATTTTTAGAGTAAATTTTTTATTACTAATAACACCCACTATTGAACCATCTAAATGTTTTTGCAGTCGTAACATAGTTCCAGTAATTTTAAAAATTCCACTTGTATCATATAGATGATAGACACTTGTGTTTTCATCTATTTGTTTAGGTTCTGATGTAAATTCATTTAGTGTACCATCTCCCCAATTTATATCATATAAATAAAATAACCCTTCTTGAAAATCACGATACATTGGTGTTCTTTTTTGGTCAAATATTTTTTCAGTTACATAGTTTGGATAAAAATAAAATTGAGCTTCTAACGGACCTTGTGTATCTTTATATTTTTCAGGTTCTATTTTTTTATCATAATATTTTGTTAAATCCGCTTCACCATAAACGCCAGCAGATATTTTTTTCCTAACATCTACATCAGGTATGAAGTCTCCTGATTGATAAACTTCTATATCATCAATATAAACTGTTCCAAGAAATTCGTTAGCAGCTTGTATCATAAAATGTAAATCTCTAACTTTTCCTAATGTGTTTTTATAAGAAGGTTCTGAAGAGTCAGGACCATCCGAATATGGAGGTACAGTTAAAGATTTATTATCATAATTAAAAGCTTCATTTAAACTAAAAGTATAAGAAAAAGTTTCCCATTTTCCAATTTTACTATTTTTATATCTACCCATACTTCCAAAATTTGAAGATTTATGACTAAGTGTTCCATTATCATTTAAACCATCATTATATCTTAATGAATGAAAATCACCAAAAGGTGCATAATGAAAATTTTTAGGAAATCCAAAACCTCTGAAATGCATTATTTCAGCTGGTATATTATCATTATATGGCCAGAAGTCCAGACCAAAATCTTCTGGTTCAGTAGCTACAAAACCATCAGTTCCTTTATGTATATAATTATTATCAAACTCTCCTATAATATCTATTCTTTGGGGATGTCCAACTTCACCATCCGCATCAAGGACTGCAGTTTCCACTTCTGGCATTTCACCATTTGGATTTGCAAATTTAGTATACATTCTAAATTTAACTGTCATTGTAGTGTATGGAGACAATTCAGTTTCTCTAGTTTGTTCAAAAGCATCATATATTTTTATGCATTGATTTAATGTTCTGTATTGATTTTGACCTATTGCATTTAAATAAGTTGAGTTTTCACTATCTCCCCAATGCCAACCAAACCCATTTCCATCAAAATCTACATATTCACCCGTATTATCTTGATCAGTATCAAAAACAGCGGCTCCATAATTAGTAGCAGTAAATTCTAAAGCTCTACCATATGAGGCACCTTCTATAAAATTAGACCAATGTGCAAAATTTGGAAACACAACACCATCACTTACACCTTGAAATGCAACAGTTGGTATGAATCTATTAGTTCCATTTCTATCAGCCATTACCTCTTTTACAAATTCATTACATAATTCATTATATTGTATATCTTCATCTTCTAACTTAGTTAATTGGTCTCTTAATTTTGTTTGAAGTTCTAAAAGTGTATGATATGGATAAAATCCAGCATAACCAGTACTTATACCAGCTTGATTATCCTCAGCACCAGTACCAGACTGTTGCCAATATGAAGCTATTGGATAATTTTCATTAACAGACGAATCACCGTCGAAACCAAATTCACCACCACCTCTATTTACATAATCGGGATATTCACCTCTACTCCATATAACATGATAGTTACTGTATTTACTTGAATCAACTACTCCATCACCATTTTGACCTACATCGTTATCCCAAATCAAATGGCCATCTGTAATACTATAATCTACACTGTTGTTTGTTAATCTATCTGATACCCCCACACCATCATATCTACTATATCCCCAACCACCTTCGGGAATAAAAATCGACCTATCCACAACAACACCATTAATTATAGGATCACCCTCATTTTGAACAGTATAAAAACTTTTTACAGCTTGACCACTACCATTTTCTATTAAATTTGTTGTTGGAACTTGTTTAAATTTTGGATTTGAAATTATATCTGGAAAATTATTTTGTGAAAAATTATTTTCATCATAAAAAAATAAACCTAATGGTACTCTACCATCTGAATTTAAACCTAAAAATCCAAATTCTGTGTTTGAAAAACTTGATGTGATTTCTATACCACTGTAAGGATCAAACGATTCAGATAGTGTTTGTTCAGGTTTAACACCTGCAAAAACACCAAATTGAGATGATATTGATTCTGGATTGGCCATTGAATTTAAACCTTATATCCGCGAGCTCTTAATAAATCTTTTCGTGATATTATTTCCACTTTACATTGGTTACCATAACCTGAGTTCCCTGCAACCAAAGTTCCTCCACCATTTTGTTCAACATTTGGAAGATAATTATTCATCCAATAATTAAAATTCATTGAATAGTAATTATACAAAGGATTTAAACCTGAATTAGATTCACCAAATATATTGTATCTATCAGGCTCAAGTATAGTAGGATTATATGTCGCATTTATAAAATACCATTCATTATAATCTTCAGGAATATGTGTACAATTTAGTAATCTTAATTCATCATATTGATTAATACCATCAGCAGCTTGATTTGCATTTAGTCCTAAATTTATTTCAGGAGTATTCCAAGTATATTTGTTTATATTACCCACATTACTAGTATTAGAACTTCCAACATGTGAATCTCTTAACCACCCACCAAATCCATCTACATCAAATCCATTCACGACTAATCTTACGAAACGAGCTGAATCGGTATTTTCAAATGGATTTAGATTAGTAAAGGGTGATACATAATTTACCTCTTCAACATATTTACCAAATGTATCATATCTATCATCAGGTTCATTATTATCTAAAAATGTTGGATAACCAGTATTATCATTTCTATTCAAAACATATGTTTCTAATTTAAAACCAAATCCATCTGTAACTCTATTAGAATTTTGGTCAGGTTGATTTCGTGTTGGATTACCAAAATTAAATAAAGTTCCAGTTGATGTTTTATCTAAAAATCTAACCCACATTGATATTGTAAAACCTGTAGTTAAATATTCTCTACCTTTATCTGGATCTGGATTTAAACCGGTAACAAAAGATTCTTGGGTGTTTCTAATTATAATACCTTGATTTAAATTTCTAAATTTTAAATACCCATCTGATTTATTTTTATATGTTGGCCTATCATCTTCTGGTTCAGCTTGTTCTTCTATTATATCAGTTAAATAAGGAAGAACTCTATTATAAATATCTTCAATTGTGTTTGATGAATTTGTATCATTAGATGTACTCTTTAACCTATGTACGAATGCATCTTCCTCATCAATGTTACTATTCTGATTATCTTGTGCGTATGAAATACTATTATCTTGATTGTATTGTTCAGCATTAATCCAAGTTCCATCCTCTGCTCTATCAACTCTGTTATCTGGAATTTCATTACCCTCTGAATCTAATAAATCAAATTCAGGTGTTGATGGTGGAAGTAATGCATTTAATTCTTGAAAAAATCTTGTTATTCTAGCTTGTCTTGTATCACCTGTTGGAAGCAATTCAAATATATTTGTATCTAAAAATTCTTCAGCTTGTTCAACATCTATAGTTGTAGATGATTGTTCCAATGAAATAAATTGACTTACATTTAATGGATTGTCAGTTTCTGCATCAACAATAAAGTTTGTAATATCCACACCCCCATCAGCAAAACCACCACCCATAATAGATATAGATACAATTAAATCAATTTCACCATTAACCGCAATACTTACAGTATTCCAATCATTAACTTGATTTGCTAAATGTTGTAGAACTTCTAATCCAGCACCTGCTTCACCTGTTGTTAAATCTTCTTGATTAGCTTTAACATCTTTTTGATATAAAACCAATCCTTCATCATTAGTTCTACCTACTTGAATTAAACCATTACGAATTGTTTTTTGACTTTGGTTAACTAAATTAGTAGAAACTAAAGAACTTTCTATTAATGCGTCAGCTACCAAATCTAATAATATTTCAAGATTATCTATTTCTTGTTGTGGTGTTAATTGTGCCATAACCTATTTCCCCTTAACTGTAAATTTAAAATCATCATCAAATATTTGTTCTTGCCCATCTGTATATTTTAATTTTAATAATATTTTATAATCTCTATTAATATAAAAACCATTTAACCATTGAGTAAAATGGGGACCTGAATTGTCACAACCAATTAAAGTATACTCACTAAATGGAACTATAAACTCATCGGTAGCTATATCTTTAATCGCATAAGAACCACTACCTTCAGCTATATATGAATCAGTTATAGATTGAACTGAAGTTGAAACTGATTTTGTTAAATATCTTTTTCTTGCACCAACTCTAAATTTAATTTTATCATTTTCTTTATATGAATTTCTTAAATTTCTCATATAAAGATAATTGTCATCCAATCCAGTCATTGTTAATTCAGTTAATGAACCAGTGTTTGAACCTGTACAAGGTAGGTGGTCATCCCATCTAACTTCTAATTTTGGTTGAAAAATTGTTTGAGATTCTCTTGCAAAGAATTTTAAATGGCCATAAGTTGTTGAGTTGGTTTCTTGGCTTCCACTAAATTTTAAAATCATCCCATAGTTATCAGCTTGTCCATTAATCCATTTATTAACCATATCCGTGACATTCATTTCAACATCAGCAGGTTCAGAACTAAATGATTGAGAGGCTATATATCCTGCTCTATTTATCCATACACCACCCATATCATCGCTATCATTACCACCAAGAAAATCACTACCAGTAACACTTCCAAATGCTTGAGTGGATGTACCAAATGCAACATGAAATTCCTCAAAAGTAATACCGTTTCTATCCAAATCACCTGCTAATGCAAGTTCTTTTGCACCATCAGTATATGACCAAGAAATTTGACTACCATTAAGTATATCATTTCTGTTTTCCCAACTAACACCATTTGTAGTTTTAGGGTTATCTTCGGATTTACCGTTACCTTCTACCCAAGATTTAAATAATGGATAAGCTGCAAGCATATATTCTTCTGATAGTTCTGAAGTACCTTCTGCCTCAAAAAGTCTAAGAAAATATTCTGCGTTTGATGGTACATCTCCACTTGAAACTGATTGAGATAATTCAGTAAAATCAGTTCCAGCAAAATTAACTAAAGCTTGCGTTTGATACTCAAATGAACTATTTTGAAAAACTTTTTTTAATTCAAGAATCTTGTCACCACCAAAGTTTTTATCCTTTACTAATGAACCACTTGAAATCCAACTATCTTGTGTAGGTAAAATAAAATGATGCATCTATCTTATCTCCTATTAATCTGATACTATTACAGCTGGCTCATATCCTACAAAACCATCTGCTGAAAAGTGTGTTACTATTACTGCAGCACTTCCCGCTATTTCAATCGCTGTATTATCTGCAGCTGGTAGAATTTTATCTCCAGAACCTGGATAAACTTTTAATGCACTTGTAGCTGTATTATGAATTGTAAATGTTTGTCCAATTATTGAATCTGCTACAACTGGTAATCTTACACCTTTTGCATCATCACCACCAGTAACAAATACAGTTGAACCACCATCAACATCTACCAATGTTGCATTTCCTTGTGCATCTCCTGCAGCTGCGATTGTTTGTGTACTTAATACATATCTATTACCGAATATTGAACCATCAACTGTATCTACTCTACCAAATGAACCAGTTGAATCTGCAGAACCACTTATGTCACCATCAACGGTTAATTTGTTATTCATCTGTATTGCACCAGCCGTAGAAATTGACACACCTGTTGCACCATATCCACCACCAACATTTAAAGAATGAAAATTGGAAACAGCATTGCTAACATTCAATCTACTACCTACATCAACTCTACCATCAGTAGTGATGTGTCCAAATGAACCAGTTGAAGTTACACTCGCACTTATGTTTCCAATTACTTCTAATGCTTCACCTGGACTTGTTGTTCCAATACCTATATTTCCATTGGTTTGCATTTTCATTAGTGGAATAGCATCTGAACCAGTTGTGAATATAAATCCGTCTGTAGCACCAGCACCATCTGTGTTGGCTATGAACTTCAAATTATATCCACCAGCAGTTATTTCTGCATTAGCTCCACCAAATTTTAATTTATGTGCCGAAACATCATATAATAAAGACCTTGTACCATCATCTATTGTTAAATCATTACTTGCACTTATCTCACCTTCTACGGTTAATGTTTTTGTTGGGTCTGATGTTCCGATTCCGACATTACTACCACTAATCACCATAGTGTTTTCGGTACTTGAAGATATGGTTAATACTCCTTGTACATTAAAAGAACCTAATCTTAATTTATTATCAGCTAATCCATATAAAGAGGCAAATTCACTACCCCAAGTTATTCTTCCATTATCTAAACCACTACCAAAAGTAAATACTCCACCACTGGTTAATTGTAAAGCACTTCCTACGGTTAAATCACCACCATCAATATCTACAGCACCATTTAGATCTGAAATTCCCTCTACTTGTAATTCTGTAGCTCCTGAACCACTTATTACCAATCTTGGACCATCATGTTTTATTTCTATTTCACTATTATTATAATTGATAACACCAGCATCAGCAATGAATAAATCATCACCAACAAATATATCACCACTTGCACTTATGTCACCTACTACTTCTAATGCTTTAGTTGGAGTAGATGTTCCGATACCAACATTTGAACCACTTAATACTAATGTTTTACTAGCATTATTAGGTTGAATACTAAATGGAAATTTACTATTTGTAACATCAACTATATGGAATCCATATTGACCATCATTTACACTACCTTGTGCATATTGTTTGGCATCCCAAGTTTGAGCTGAACCTGAAAATCTTATAGTAGTATCTTTATCAGTACCACCTGATGAATCTATTCTAAAAGCTGTATGGTCACTATCTTTAATATGTAATAATGATTGAGGACTTGATATTCCGATACCGACATTTCCACTTGAATCTATATTTAAATGTGTATTATCAAATCCACCATAATTTAAATTAACCGTATCAGTTCCTGCATTGTATCCAACTGAAGCTTTTAGAGTGTCTTGTTTATAAAATCTTATTCCAGCGTCATGATCTGTACTTGAAGCAGCTGATTTTAAATCTAACAACATTGAACCAGCAGCATTTGCACCACTTATATTACCTTCTACTTGTAATGCTGTTGTTGGATTATTTACTCCGATTCCAACTTTTCCATCTGAAAGTATAGATATTCTTTCAGCAGTACCATCGGATATATGAAGGTTACCTTGATATGTAGCGATACTATACTCATTATTAGAATCCATAACAGAAATACTAGATCCATTTGCACCAGAATTAATAACTTGAAGATTTTTACCCCAACTTTGAGGATTAGTTAATGAACTTCCACCAACAAGAACATTTCCACCAATAATACCAGTTCCACTTGCACTTATGTTTCCACTTGCGGTTATGTGTCCATTAAATGTATGAGTATCGGCTATTGTATCACCGAATGTATTTGAACCTTCAGTTACAATTGTGGATGAGGTTATGAATGATGATGTGAGGTGTGTTACATTTAGGGATGTAGCAGTTAAATCAGTAATTGTGATTGCAGCTATTGTTCCACCCTCAACCTTATCACCACTAATTGCATTGTTAGGGAGTGTGATTGCATTAGCAATTATTGTTCCACTTGCACTTATGTTTCCACTAGCGGTTATATGTGATGAAAATTTAACACCTTGAGTATTCGTAATCTCTATTGCATTTGTTGAACCACCTGTTAATATATTTAATGTTTCACCATCATCTATATATTGTATTTGTGCCTTTGTAGTACCTGTATCACTAAATCTTAATGCTTGTGTTGCATCATCAGCCGTATTAATTCTTATATCACCTTGTTCTACATGTAATGTTGATACTGGACTTGATGTTCCGATACCAACATTTCCACCAAATACACCACCAGCTTCAAATGAACCCGTTCCACTTCCACTTATGTTTCCACTTGCAGTTATGTGTCCAGTTACATCTATACCACCGGCTTCTGTTTCTAATTTTTTAGCATTATTATGATAAAGTTCCACACCACCATCTTTAATAGCCTTTATCATATCCTCATTTGTAGAAGTGGCTTGTACTTTAAAATCAGTAGCTGCTCTTACGAT
>TARA_R110000850_G_scaffold139257_5_pt1 | contig 22919 bp, 32 predicted proteins | sample TARA_R110000850 | Tara Oceans TARA_R110000850 (sample SAMEA4397586) | marine metagenome | biome: Polar Biome; feature: [SRF] surface water layer (ENVO:00010504); material: water (ENVO:00002006), including particulate matter (ENVO:01000060) such as... | depth 5 m | reverse complement strand
ATATTTTCCACTATAAGCTCATTTATTACAAATATTTTCCACTATGAAGGTTGTTCAACTAAAATATATTTAGCAAATGAAATCTCATCACCAAATTTATTTTTACCATTTTCAATTTGGGTATCGATTTTATAACCTTCTTTTTTTAATTTAAAGATTGTTGCAGCTAATCTAGTTTCACCTAAATGGTTAAACGCATAAAATGGACTAATTGACCCATGGTCAACTAAGGCGTTCACTACTCTTTGTTTTTTGCTTACTTTACTCATTATTTAAATTTTTATTTATTAATTCTACTTTTCTATTTTCCATACGATTAATTAAATCCAATGACTTTCGTATTGGATTGTTTTCAACCCAGAACTTGGCCCTCTTTAATTCAAGAGTTACATCTTTTAATGACATTTCATTAATCTTCATATAGCAAATGTACAAAAAAAAATGGGAAAAAACAAATTTTCCCATTTTAAATTTAAATAATTAATTATTTAGTTGTCACCTTCATCCACATCGTCTTCAACTAAATTCTTGGTTTTAACTTTCCCTTCCATAACACTTGCAAAATACATTTGTTTAGAAAAGTTTCTACTCACATTAGCCGCTTTAGTCCCTTGAATATCATTAGAGTATTGTAAGGTATTACTTCTTTTAATTCCCAATGATACAGCAGCTTCAACAGCCCCTTGAGTGGTTCCCATGAAGGTTAACCCCCAATTTTTCTTATCGACTTTCTTGAAAATCTTTTGCACATCTTCTCTGGTAAATTCTTTAGAGTCATTTTCATCACCATCAGTTAAGATACTAACAAAAACACCATCTTGTTTTTTACCCACCATTGCGAATGATTGACCAATGGCATCAAATAATGCGGTCATACCAGACGGCTTATAATTCTCAGCACTATCATAAGTGACCTTTTTTCTTTTTGAAGTGTCTAGGAGCACTTTAAATGTACCAGCACCCGCAAATTGCGTCACTATAGTTCTTATTTTGGCCTCACCCTTATTTTTCTTCATATCTTTTCTGATATCTTTTAATAGTGATTTAAGACCATCTCTTACTTCTTCTGCTTTGCTAGACATACTTGAACTAGCATCTACTACGATTACATTTGTTACTTTTTTCATTTTATAAATTTTAGGATTAAATATTCCTTGTCAATATACTGTTTATTTTAAAATCAAACAAGGCAATATTATATTAGTTATTAATATACGTGATTAAACTAATAGTTATTTATTGCTTTGCTCCACAGTATGGACAAAACTTTGTTTTGCATTTAGCACCGCAACCACCACAATATTTTGTGTAGTAATCTTTAGCACTTAATTGCTTTTCTGATTTAGGTAATAGCTTATACCTTAGTACATGGAAAGATGTTAATTCAAAATTCCCAGTAGCTTCAAATAAATTTTGGTCTGAATCTGAACCCTTTTCAACTCTACCAGTTTCAATAGTAGTTGGTGTTTTACTTTTTAAAGCTTTCACACCCTGATTTGGGCTTGCGTAACCCTGTCTACCAGTGATGCTATTATTACCAAGAGTGGTTGAATTAATGTCACTACTAGTTATATTACCCCTTATTGGTATGAACATATCTTGACTAAAATTCGTGGTACTATAATTAACTTGACCAGTATTGTCATTAACAAGGTTAGTATTACCTGATGATGAGCCATTATAATTAATGTCAATATAATTAGCACCATCAAAATTTGGTACCCAATCTAAATTTACACTACCTGAACCACCCATAAAAAATGTTTGTTCTGGCACCACAATTTCTTTAAAGAATGCAACTTCCACATCACCATTAGGTTCGATTGCTTTTTTTGCCGACTTGGTATTATCAACTTTATAGGTATCGAATAGAAACTTTTTATTTGAATCTAAGAACCTATCAAGGAATACACGCTCACCTGGTCTTAAGACTAGACCACCTGAAATTGGTTTGTTATTTAATTTGATTGTTGTAAGTACTTTATCCTGAGTTGGATTGTACAGTTCGATTTGGAACTCCTGTTCCTTTTCTAAATAGTATGAAGGAATACTTTTGTTCTTCCCATACTTCTTAATCCTACTTCTATTAATAGCAAGATTAGCTGTCGGATTTTTATCCGAAGTTTTCTTAATTGTCATTACTTTTTAATTTTAATAATTAATGTGCTAATATTTTCGTTACCATCTGATAACTCAAAAGTCAACTTGTGACTCAAGACTAACACGTAATAGTTTAATCACGTTATATAAATTAAATATACGGAAAATATAAAAAAAGTCAAGTTTTTTAATGAAATGACATATATTTATAGTATAATGAAGAATATAATTAAAAAGTTATTAAGGGAAAGTTTGGTAAATGATAGTGTTGATTATTATACACAGAATGATGGTGATGAGTATGACATAACCAAAGTTACCGTGGATAAACATCACAAATATGAGCGATGTGCTGGTATTTTATATGAGTTAAGTCGTGGGGGTGGTGATTTAATTGTTTATATTAATGAAATAGAACATACTGAAGGAAACCAATTTTATGAGGACCAAGTTCAGAGATACGTTAAATACATTGAAAATGGTGGTATATTGGAATCTTTCCCAGTTAATGAAAGTTCATTGGGTGGTGCACATACATTAGAAGAAATGTGTGAATACTTGAGTGAAAGTGAAAACTTTGATTTAATGTATGAGTTAATTAATGTGAAAGATAGCAAAGCACAAGTGTCTTTATATGATGCACTTGATTCAGTAACTTATGATTCAGAGTCTGTTGGTCTTGAACCTTATGTTTTATCTAAAATTACAAATCTATCTGATTTAGATAAGTATTATGGTAGTGATTATTTATCAAATTTTGATAAAGAAGAGATACAAGATAATGGATATTATTGGGAACCAGAATACTACCAAGGCTTTAAAAACATATTAGAACATTGGATTGATAGTAAAGAATATACACTAACAGATATGAACCATAGATTTATGGCAGTGAAAGAGTTAGGTATTGATAGAGTTTATGTAGACCCAAGTTAATTTAACCTTTTCTTTCATCCACTTGAGATGTTATTTCAAAGCTAACCACACCTTTAATTGTTCTAACTTCATGATTTGAAGTTGATTTAATATCTAAAAAGTATTCAGAAGGTAATAAACTTTGTGTATCTAAAAGAAAGTAATTATAATTAAATGCTTTATTAACTGGTCGATAGTCGATTACTGAAAATTCAGCTTGACCTTCTTTAACGTATAATCTATATTCTAAAGAATTAAGAACCTCTTGGTCATTAGTTGTGTAAGGTACTCTAGCATTAACTCTAATTTTTCTAACATCACCACGTTTAATTCTTTCACCACTTTTAATTCCAGATACATTAAATTTATAATCTTTTGGAGTTGAAGTGTCAGAACCAATATTGTAATATTCACTTGAATCTTTTAATTCGAATTCTAATTCTATGGCTGGACGTGTTACACCATTAATCACTATACCAGACCAAATATCTTCATATAATACACACCCCACACTCGTTGTAGGAACTAATAATTGTATTGAATAAACGCCAATGTCTTCATGTGTGATATCAGAAGCTGTATAAGCTGAAAATACCTCACCTGAGTTATTTAATACGCTCACAGTCATACCTGAAATTGAATCAACGTCACGAGGTGCACCACCTGTATTTACATATAAATAAAGTTTATTCATTTTATCTAAATAGAAGTTGGCTCTATCATCTTGAATTGAGTCTTCATAAATGGTTTCGACGTATGGTTCATAGAATGTTTGTGTATGTCTGGTAAAAAACCCAACATATTTTAAATTGTCTTTGATAGAATCTTCAAACTCTTCATTAAAGGCCAACCCTAAACCATGATTTGTAGCACCAGTTAAATAATCGTTAACTATATCGGTAATATCCATCTCAAGGTTTTCAGTTCCATCTTCGAAACTTTGAGTTTTAAGGATGGTTGTACCAGTCCAAGCACTAAAAACACCAGAACCACCATTCCATGCGGTACCAGTTCTAGCCTCTAACCAGTTTGATGGGTCATTACTAATTACGGTTGAATCACTAGATGAAAAGAATTTTTGGCCAGCGAAATCATAACCTACACCTTCATCCCAAACTTGATTAATAGGGAATAAATTTAAATCAAATGATGAGGTTCTATCTTTACCATCAGCAGTGTTCTGTCCCAATAATGACACATCGAATGTACCAGTATTGGTCATTCTTAAAGTATGTTTTAATTTAGTTAAATCAGGGTACATACCCTTAACCCTTAAATCAATAATTCTTTGCACATCAAATTGAAAGATGTATCTTGTAAATAAGGGGGTGTTTGCTTCAAAGCTACCACCATAGAATAGTTCAGCAACAGGGTTTTTACCCGTGTTTTCGGTTCTATTATAGACAATAGTATTATTTCGGTCAAAGTATGTTCTGATTACCATCATTAGCTTTATTTATAAATATCTAATTTTTTAGTTAATTTTAATATTTTTAGATAAGAATGACTCTAAGTCAAATTCTAATAATTTATCAATATCATTAGCACCAGAAACATCTTGCGGTTTAAGACCTGGGTAGGCGTGTACGTGGTTTATAAATGCATCAATTAACACTTGTAAAAACTCTATTAAATTATCACCAAATACCAATGGGTGCGCCTCTTTAATTATCTTTTGAATTTCTTTATCTGCTATATTATTATCTTGGTCATTTAATATAAACCTAGGACTACCATTTTTATGTGTTATTAAATTAATTTTATTACTAACAACATTAATTACGCCACCCACCTCAGAAGTACTAGATTCAGTTTCTGGAGTTAATGTGACACCATGTTTTACTTGTATGTAAGATGGATTAACCTTATTAAATTTAGGTATTTCACCTCTTGATACACTACTATCAAATTGACCAGCTCTAATTAAGACTTCTTTTTCTTTGAGTACAATATCAGAATTATCTCTACCTTGTAATGCAATATCTTCAACGTTAGGGTATACACCTCTATTTTCAGGTATAGTAAATGGAGATGGTTGAGCTTCTTTTATACCACTACTTAGAGTTGATTTAGCGGAAAATATATTACTATCTTTGTATAAGAATTGTGGTTGTGAGATGATAGGACCCATATACATTCTATCAATGTTAGGGTTTTTAACATCTGGTATAAATATTAAAACAGTTTCATTAATTTTTGGTACAACGTGTAGTTGTTTTTGGAGCATTGGAAATGCAAATGGTAAAGCATTCAAGGCTATTGCATCATCAACACCAACAATCCTAGCTTTAATTCTACTAGCCCCCAATTCGTCTTGATTGGACACGACTTTAGCGTAATAAAATACCGTGGTCTCTAATCTACGACCAGCACCTTTATTATATATACTTGTTCCAGCAAATGAATGTTTACTCATTATTTATAACTTAATCTTGTGTTCAATACTTTCTTAGATTCTAAGTATTCATTATCCATTTTATCTAATTCTTTCATCAACTTTTCAGCTCTAGTTGAGAGTGCTGCGATTTCGTTTTTGGTCGCCTCATACTTTTCGTTCATTTCTATTTGAGCGTTAATGATTTCATTATTTGATTTATCTTCCCAATTCATAATTATCTTATTACTCCAGCACCAGATGCGATATTAGTTGTTGCACCCAGACTTATTATAGGTCCACCTAAATTACCAACACCACTTGTTGTTACTTGGACACCAGGTGGTATTACCACCTCAATTTTAGCTTCTAACTGTAATGCACTTATTATTTCTTCAGCCATTACTACCATCATTGATTCCATAATATTATTATTTTCAGAAAAAATGTCACCCGCTGGTGCACCAGCTTCTGTTTGTCTAGCAATAACTCTAGACGCTATATTTCTAGCACTTAAACCAGGTCTTAAATTAGCACCAACAACCAATAATTGCGGTGGTAATATTGTGAGTGGTGTTCTAGGAATATTGAAAGCCGCTTTAAGGCTATCAATTACTTTTTTCATTGAACTTACGTTTGCCATATTATTTATATTAACCCAGATATACTTCTCAATACATCTGTTGACGAACCTACAAGACTCGCTAATTGAGCTTTCTTTCCTTTAACCCTTTCTATTTGGGTTTTTATTATATTTTCAGATACCAAGGTTTTAACTTCTCTCAAAACTCTTTCTAATATTATTGAAATTACCGCTTCACGAACACTAGATAAAACTGTGGTTATTAATACCTTATTCTTTTTCATGAAGTCTTCAACGTCATCGAATGTTGTGCCGTAAACAATATTATGATTTAATGCTAAAATAGAAATTAATTTTGGTGATACAATAACACCTACTATTGCGTTCATTATTGTTTTCAACATACTTTCAATGAAGTTTAGTTGGATATTAAATTTATTATCATCGGTAACATTACTAGCAGATTCATTACCTAATAAATCTAATGAATTTCTAACTATTGTTGTTTTTTCCTCTATTAACTCAGGTGTACTTATTTGATTATTAAATGAGTTTAAATCGCTATCTATTTTTGCTAATGAATCAAAAGAGATTGTTGATTCCACATTATCACATGTGGTTACAATGTTTATACCTTTTCTTCTCATTTCGCTTTTAAACTCTATGTTAGAAATTTCTTCATTACTAAATTGAAAAAAGCTATTATCTAAAACAACATCCTCATCAGCATTAATTATTCTATCAATTATTTCTTGAATCTTTATCTCGCTTTCAATAGTTCTTTTAGTCTTACTCACTTTTAAAGAAATTGTACCAAATATTGATTCAATAATAGAGTTGATTAATTTATTTGTATTTAATAGTTTAATACTATCAATATAATCATTATTAAAATCAGTTAACTTATTGGACGGATACGTTGGGTTAGGTTTTAAGTTAACCACATTGTTTGGTGATAATACATTGGTTGCCTCTTGATTAAATTTAACATCTAATATACTGCCACCTAAAGTTTGATTCCCCCAAGAGCTGGTACCACCATTATCTTGTATCACTTCAAATAAAAATGTATTAAAATCCGTACTATTTGAACCTGTGTTAACATCGTTATAAAGTAATTTACCAGCATCAGATATTGGATTGACTTTAAACATATCCAGTAAATCAATTTTCCTTAATTCTAAGTCAATACCATCATTTACAAATGAATCAGGCAATGACGGGTCAATACCACAACTCACAAGCTCTTTTAAGGCTATTTTAAGAGCCTTTTTAATCTCAACCTCTATATCATCTAGATTATGGGTTAAAACGTCTACAAGGGTCTCTTTTAGTGATTCGAAGCCAATTAAAGCTTTAGCTAAATCAACTAAGAAATTTAAACTATTTGTTGATTGGGAAATTGAGGGTAAAGAATTAGAAATGGAGATTTTGGGGTATCCTTCTGAGGAAACCCTTAAAGCAGCAATCTGGCCGAATACATCAGCTTTTTCTCTAGTAACATCCATTTATTTTACTTATTATCTCTTTCTTTTAAGAGCTCTCTAATTTTAGCGAAACTTTCATTATTGACAACATCTGGGTTATTATTAGCGGCTAACGATATACTACCATTATGTTTGATGATTTCATTTTGTAATTTACCAATATCTAATTTGGTTTTAATTGCAGAGTCTTTAAGTTTTAGTGCATCAGTTTTAGCTTTTGCTAATTTTACCCAATCATCCACATCTTGTGGGTCGGACCCAGCGGCTACTTCATTAACTACTTTTTGAGCATCATTGATTTGAGTTACAGTGTTATTGTAAACTTCTTGTAATAACCCTTGTAAAGAATCATTACTATTAATCTCTATCGATTGTTTTTTCTTTCTTGGCATAACTTATTTTATAATAAATAGGTAAAAATAGGATTTTAGTTAGAATAAGAAAATTGATAAGGGTTATAAGTAACCCTTATCAATTTTATCTGTTTTAGTTAGTTCATATATAGTTTTATACCTTCTCATACCAATTCTAATATCTTTGGTTATTAAACCAGTATACTCTCTAATTGTACCAAGAATACTATTCTTATTAAACTTAGAACTCTTATTAAGGGTGACAAATAAAGTTTCCCAATCCTTTAATATATACAATAACGCTTCACCAACTTTACGTTCATTTTCAGTCATTTTCTTTTTATCAATCCCTTCCAAGTCTAATTCACTTTGAATTTCCTCACACATGGTATCGATTAAATCACTTAATCCATAGTCAGTTTCTGGTAGTTCATATATGTACTCAGCTTTTTCATGCACCATTGAAATTGAAGTGGTGAAGTCTAAGGTTTGATTAATATACTTATCATCTTTTATCAATAAACCTAAAATGTAATGTTTACATATGGTCCCATAATAAGAAAACGCTCTCTTACCCTTTTCTGGTTTGAATTTATCCGCTTTAAGCATAAGATAAGAAAGGGTATCGTCGTGTAAATTTTCGAATGAATGTCCTTTTCGATATAGCTTATATCTTCTAATGATAGATTCTACCATAGTGTTAAGTGCATCTCTAAGAAATTCATTATAGATTTTATTTCTCTCTATTTCATTTTCCTCATTTAAAAATTTAACTACAGCAGCTTCTTGTTCGGGGCCGAAATATAAACCATTCTTTCTTTTTCGTCCTCTTTTTTTAGTCATTAACTCTTATCTATTTTTTCATAAGAGACATTTCTATCATTTACATGGAAATACTCTTTCTTTGCTAAAGATAACCACCACCTAGATTCATCCATGGATAATTCTTTTTTGTATTGGTCAAATAGACTACCTTCTCTGTTATTAATATGTTTATAACCTAATTTAGGAATAATCATAACTTTACATGAATTAAATGTGAATCTTAATAAGAATTCATTAATAAAACTAAGTTTAATACTTTCTTTCATCCCACCATATTCTTGATAAGCATCTGTTAACATGGCCATACCATCAATATTAAAATTTTGATATCTTAATAGTGCGGCATTATCTAAAACACCCATTTCATCTGAGAATTGTGAAGCCCACACAGCTTCATTAGTAAATCCTAAAAAGTTACCAGTTGGGTCAACATCTAATATCATAGGTAAAAAGATTTGCACGTCTGGATAAGTTTCTCTATACTTAATAACGTTACTAACCCAAACATCACTTAATTCATCATCTTGTTCTAAGAAAATAAACCATTTAGTTTTACAATTTTTAACACCAATATTTAATTGTGCTGCAAAATCAGTAGATTTTTTATGTGTTGTAGTTACAATATCTAAGTCAGGGTCAGATAATGAGAACTCATTTGATATTTTGCTCAATAATTTTTGGTCATCAACTCTATCACCTACAATTAAATTTATCACATCTGGCTTCACCCTCTGTCTAGCTATCGATTTTATAGCGTTTGTTAACAATACCTCATCCGCATTATAAATAGGGATGATTATCGTAATATCTGTTTTTTCTTTTTTATTGCTCATTTTTAATCTCTTTTTCTTCTTTTATTTTTAATAATGCTTCAAATTCTGACTTTCTATTAGCAATTAATTGACTATAAACATCTTTAATTACTTTAGCTTGTTTCTCTTCAGTGTATTGGTCTTTAGAAGCGTTAGCACCATCAATTAAGCCTTGTGGTACATTATCCTCTAACCACACTCTCATAAATTCTGAGATTAAATTAGGGATTGCTAATTCGTTATTAGTCCAAACTCCATTATCTTTCAATTGAATTTGCTTTTCGGTAGAGTCATCAGATTCCATCCATTCAGGAATCATTGTTGGAATCTTACCAATTACTGGAGTTTCAGATTGGATTGCTTCCAATGGGAAGGTACCAAAACTTGATTCATCATCAACCCAAACAGCTAAGCATGATTCACCTAACGTTTCTGCAAACGTCTTTCTTGGTAAACCTCTAAGTTCCCTAAATGTAATCCATTTGTACATAGGAAATTGTAAGTAAAAAGATTTAACAATTTTAAGTGCTGTCTTTTGGTCCCTAGTTAAAATAGAAATTATAGGTTTTTTTATTTTAGCGGTTGGCTTAAAATAATCTGGGATAGACACTGGTACGATGTGAGTATCTATACTTGGAAATAAATCTTTAATGTAGTCCACTTGTTTTTGTGACGTAGTGATAACATCTCTAAAACCAAAGCTTAAGTCCCATCTATTACCGATTCCCAATAACTCTAAGATGTAACTATACGATTGAGATAAAACAATTTTTTTAGAATTAAATTCTTTAACTTGTTCCATAACATTAGCAAAAATCTCAGGGATTATAATATAATCAATTGCAGTAAGATTTAAATTTTGTTCCTCAATTGAAACATGCGGTAGGTTAGCGAATTCTTCACCTAACCATTCACCCACTCCGTGATAATCATTTTTTTCGTGCATGACATAAGCTTTATAACCTAAATCATTTAATACCTTAACGTGCTGGTATATGTTTGCAACCGCAGCAGTTGCATTCCCTTTAGTATCTAGTACGAAGAAATATAACCCAAAATCATTATTATCGATTTTTTCTATAAACTCTACTACTTTAACTTGTTTTTCTTTATTTTCTTTATTTTCCATTTTTAATCTTCTTTTCTTAATATATTATAAAAAATTAGCGTGTTAAACGCTAATTTAAATTTTATTGACATTTTTTCTAGATTCCTAGAACCCAAAGCACTATCATAATCATCTGAATTAGCTTCAGATGCCATCCCTAAGTCTTCAATAAAATTCCTGATAACTTCAAACTTAACGCCATTAATTTCTTTTACTCCGTTATTGTTAACGACAACTTCTTTACCTAATAACTTTGAGTGTTTATCAAACGTTTCTGTAATTGTTTCGTTAGAGGCATTATCATTTGTTTTGTCTATGATTAGAAATTTGTCTAAAACTTCAAAATCAATGTAATAAAAATTACCAAATATTTCAATCATGTTTTAATATTTCATTAAATTTACTTTCGTCTTCTATAAAGTCCAAGATTGTATCTAATTCAAAATCAGCTTCAACCTTTTTATTATAACTGGCGTTTATTTTAACTGAAATTTTACCTTCAGGTTTATTTTCCAATGCAATTGGATTTGCAGTTACCAACACATCTACACAATCCCACATCTTACTTGTATCGTCCAAGAATTTAATTGAATTACCAGTAAATCCTAATTTTGAAAGGAAGAATAATGTTGATGGTCTACTCTTGTGTGCATCTCGACTTAAGATAATAACTTCATGTTCTTCATAATCATTAACATCCGAAATAAAACGATTAAGTTTTGGAATTATATTATTATGTAATTGGTCTGCGTGTGCGAAAATCTCCATTGGAGCTTCACTATATAAAAATTCATTTAGTTTTTTTTCACTATCGAATTTAAAGTACTTAATTAAATCAAAATCTTCTACATCCACATCTTCCATATTCTCACCGTAATATTTCGTGTAAACATATTTTAATTGTCCAATAAAGTCTCGTATCACTTCGTTAAGCGTTATTCCTATTCTCATATTATAATTTTACGTAAAATTATTTCAAAGTAAATAAAAATGATAAATTATTCATCATTTAAATTTTCACTTTTTTTATAATTCTTAACTATTTTTGTAATTAATGGGTTACGCACTATATCATTTTCATCAAATTCGAAAAACCCTAATTCAGGGATATTGTGATGCCTATACATGGCATCGTACAAACCACTTTGTTTACTATCACGGTATCTGTCAGATTGGTCCATATCACCAGAAATAATATATTTAGAATTATACCCTATTCTAGTTAACAATGTTTTCATTTGTGATGGTGACATGTTTTGTGCTTCCTCCATAAGGAGTATTGAATTATCAATTGATTTACCTCTAATAAAACCTAATGGTTCTGCCATCAATTCTTCAGATTCTTCTAATTTAAGTCTATTTTCTACACCAATTATCTTATCTACTATATCAATAGATGAAGCCAAATAAGGTAACATCTTATCCTTTAAATCACCTGGTAAAAACCCTAATTTCTCTTCAGCTTCAACAGCGGGTTTAACAATTAAGATTTTACTATAAGAATTATTTGGGTCTTGGAATAGTTGAAGAGCCACTGCGATTGCCACAAAAGACTTACCAACACCAGCTGGACCAGAACAAAAAGTAATTTCCTTCTCTCTAATTAAGTTAGCGTATTCTTTTTGTTTAGCGTTTTTACATTTTAAGGGTATTTTTCTAGATAGTATTTGATTTACTGAACTAACTTTACTTGTAGTACTTTTATTTATAGTACTTTGTTGTCTTTTTGTCATAAAAAAATGCGAACCTGTTTAATAGGTTCGCATTTAATATAATACTAAAAAATAAAAATTAAACTATTTCTATTACTTTTTAGAAGCTTTTTCTGAATATTTTTTTTCTAAATCTTCTAAACGGTAAATATCTGTCATGAAATTACCATTAACAATTGGGGTTGCCATAAATTTTAAAACGTAGTGTCCGTTGAACTCCACCATTTTATGGAATTTTTTAATCTCATAAATATATTCCATACCATTTGCGGCACCGATGGTTTTATTGGTTATAAAAGCTACCTTTTCAATATCTAAAATGTCAGACGCTCTAGGATTTTTATTAATTTTCTTAATTTCACTAATTAATAGTCTAGTTTTTCTATCAAACCCATCTGGATACATAGTAATGTAGAACTCTAGTAATTTAGTTTTAGCGTCAACGCCTCTAACGATTAATCGATTACAATATTGTTCAATTTCAAACTTAGGTCTTAAACTTCTATGTACCGTAATATTTTTATCACTTTTCATGGTACTTACCATATCTTCAAAGCTAATCTCCCCTAAGTTCTTTTTACTTTTTTCAGTTCCCACTAAATCAAATCTATCCTCCCTATCTTCTTTATCTTCACCATCCTTATGTAGTGTTATTTTCTCATTACTTAGAGCCTCTGAAGTTGATTTAACGATATCGCTATTATTAACCACTAATTCAACTGGATACGGGTCATCTTTATCAACATTTATCTTTCTAAGAATTAGTCTTTCATGTTGAGTTGTTTCAGTTATTGGTAAGCCATCATCATCATATCCAACAACTCTGGTTTTGAGATTATCAGCAGCGTTTAAAATTTTATACATTCTCCACCTCATTTCCTGTACTTCAGCGGTGATTTCACCCCTTATCATACTATCAGCCATAGAACCTTTCATCATCGTTTCATTGACGATACCAGCACTACCTAAAGCATCTGATACTTGATTTAATGATGATTTCTCAACACTCGCTAACGCTAGTGAAAGCATTGCCATTTTTCTTTTTAAATAAGTTGTTATTTCCATTGTTCAATTATATTGCAAATATGTTTTGAGGATTGGCCATCACCAAAGGGGCAGTTACCATCTTCAATTTCATAATTATTTATATTATAGTTAAATTTTTCTTTTAGTAAAGAGTAATGCTTTATTAATTCACTAGAATGCTCTAAAGCTTCTGGTCTTTCAGTTGTTTCTCTACAAACTAAACATTTTTTATTAAAAAATGAACACTCTTCTTGGAGCCCACCACTATCAGTGATAACTAATTTAGTTGCAACTAATAACTTCATTAAATTATCGTGTGGTAAAGGGTCAGTTACCATTAGATTTGTCAATAAATGTCTGTGTTTTTGAACCTTTGGATTTGGGTGAATTGGAATTATAAAACTTAATTCTGGATATTCCCCAGCTAAGTCATTTATTTCTCTAAACCAATTCGCAATATTGTGATGATTCTCACGCCTATGCATTGTAACTAAAACAATGTTTTGATATTCACATGTTACCTTATAAGGTATTAAATTATCTAACACAGTATTACCTACCACATAAACTTTTTCATGTATATTTTCTTTACCCAAATTAATCTTACTTTGTTCCGTTGGACAGAAATGAATGTCGGCTATGCTTGAAACCATTCTCCTATTATTTTCTTCTGGAAATGGATTTAATCTATCATAAGTCCTTAACCCAGCCTCTAAGTGTATAATTTTAATTTGTCTATTCATTGCTGAAATTGCTAAACCAAGTACTGAAGTTGTATCTCCTTGAACTAAGATGTGAGTAACATCATCAAATATATAATCAGGGATTGATAAACAGTTTTTTAAAATAGCATTTAATCTGTTTTCATCTTCAGTCTCAACCATTTTCCAAACATAATTAGCATCTTTAGGTGCTATATTCTCATGCTGACCAGTGAATAAAGTTTTATAATTAATTCCTCTTCTAGTCATTTCTTCAATCAATGGTTTGATTTTTATATATTCAGGTCTGGTTCCGTATGTGATTAATAAGTTCATTTTTTTATAAATCTTTTTAAATATTCAACATCTTCATTTGGTAATGAAACACCTGTTTCCTCAGAAATATACCAAGTAGGTCTTATTTTACCACCAATTCTAGCTATATGACCCAAATCAATAACATGTTTATTAATTGTACCAAGAATTTTTTTACCATCATTTTTTGCAATATCCCTTAATTCCCATTGCCATGGACTTAAATTCGGTTCAAAATATTTCATAAAATATGAAGTCCTCCACATACTATAATGTAGCGATAGTCTAAAATCAGCGGATTGTTTAGTTTCTATTAAATTATCACTATATTTATCGCCAGTGTAATTTCTTTTTGCTGCTGGGGTCATAACAATTTTTACAACATCCTTATCATTATCCATAATTGATTTGAATTCATCGATTAAGTCAATGTTCATTTCATCTAAAATAACACAATCATCATTCCCATAAATGAAATATTCATCTTTAAAATCTTTAAAGAAATTGAATATATCATTTGAGTAAGATTGTGGGCCTGTGTCATTACCTAAAGATATGAAATCCCAAGACCCTAAATCAAATGTTGGTACTTCATACCCAAGTATTGTTACATCTAAGTCTTTACCGCCAAATTTATCCATTGTATATTTCTTAGCTTGGATAAAATTTAGATATTTATTACATGTCGGTATTATAAATCTCATTATTTATTTTGTTAGTGTTTCTATCCAATGGTCAACCATTTCATGCATCATCTCTTCAAAAGTATAGGTTGTTTCCCAATTTAGCATTTCCCTAGCCTTCGTAGAATCCCCCTTTAAATATGGTAATTCTTCAGGTCTTAAATATTTTGGATTTTGTGTAACATAATCTTTATAATTTAACCCTAAATACTTAAATACTATATCACACATTTCACGAACTGAATGTGTCTCCATAGTTGATACTACAAAATCATCAGCAACTTCATGGTTAATTATTTTATGCATTGCACGAACATAATCCTTTGAATGACCCCAATCTCTATATGAGTCCATATTCCCTAACTCTAACGTATTTGTCAATCCCATTTTAATTTGAACCGCAGTTTTAACCACTTTATTGGTTACAAAGTTACTACCTCTCCTTGGTGATTCATGGTTAAATAGAATCCCATTTGTCGCATGTAAATTATACGCTCTACGGTAGTGTCTAACGATGTTATATCCAAAAACCTTAGCGCAACCATATGGTGAAACTGGGTTCATTAACGAGGTTTCTCTTTGGAACCCATCGTCATCTATCGTTAACCCAAACATTTCAGATGAAGAAGCTTGGTAGAATTTAGCATTTGGACAAATTCTTTTATACGCTTCTAACATATTTAATACGCCAATAGCGTTTATTTGGGCCGTATATTGTGGTATGTCAAAACTAACCCTTACATGTGACTGAGCACCAAGATTATAAATTTCATCTGGGTTAATTTCAGTCAACAATTTTTCAATTGACGTTTGGTCTGATAAATCACCATAATGAGCTTTAAAATTTACATCGTACCTAATTTCACTTAACCTACTTTGTTGATTTTCGGCAATGGAATTTCTTCTAACCATACCATGCACCTCATAATCTAGACTTAGTAAATATTCAGCTAAATAGCTACCATCTTGGCCACCTATTCCCGTCAGAAAAGCAACTCTTTTATTATTTATATTATTTTCCATTTATATTTATATTATTATCAATCTATTGCGAAAATAGTGAGTTTTCATTTTTAAATATTTTCATTTTTGTTAAATCAGGCCAATCACTGACTTTCCATTTATTTGGTGGGGTAGAAATTGCATCTGGTAATTTACTTAACCCTAATTCAGCCGTTTCTGGTGTCATGTAATAATGATAACCAATCGTATCTATATCTTGATTTCTCCAAGGTACATTTGGTAATCTACCATCATATGACATTTTTTTTAATACCTTTGCGGCTTCTTCATTATCACAAAGAATAATTCCACCTCTATTAAGGTTTAAATGTTTTCTATATTGAAAACTAACGCACATAAAAGTTCCTTTAATATATGAATTTTTTTCCCAAAGTACAGCTGAGTCAATAACATTATCTGTTATATAATAATAATTTTCCCATTCATCATCTGTCCACTCAAGGTCAATATTTAATTTATTCGCTAAAAACGGGATTGATATATATGTATGTTTTGGTACATTAATTTTTTTTGCATTGGTATACCTTAAAGATAATTCAATACCGTGTGTACAACAATCAACCGCAACTGCATAAGGTGCTCCGAAAAATTCAGCAATCTTATCTTCAAATTCTTTTATTTTATTAAAACTCATAACCTAATTTTTTAGCACCTAAAATTACACTTTTTTTATCACGTATACCCACTAACTTAGCTGGTGACCCTATATAAATCCCCCAAGGCTTTGTATCTTTTGTTACCACTGAACCAGCACCAATTACTGAACCCTCACCTAATGTAATACTTGGCATAACAACGCAGTTTACACCAACACATGCAAATCGTTTTATTATTACCTCACCAATTTTAGTATTTCTATATTTAATGGGTATTTGTGGGTTCATCATACCTTTGGTAAAATCGTCAGAACTACAAATAATTGTTGAGTTAGCAGCGACACCACTAAAATCTTCCATAAATAACATAGAATCTATTCCACCAATTATAGTAACACTAGGTGCGATATGAACATAATCACCAATTACCCCACTTGTTGAAAAATACACAAAGTGGTCGATGGCCACATGGTGACCTAATTCAATTCTATTAGGGTGTTTTATAATTGCCGTATCAGCTACAAATAAATCTTCACCTCGTATTTTATATTCCACCGTTTAATTTCATATTATTACCACAATAATACTCAGTATTAATAATGAATTCTATTGCGTTATATAACTCTTCTATTTTACCCCACCTACGTAATCCAATTGATTTCTTTACCTGTTCTTGAAAATCTGGTGATAATTCTTCAATCATACCAACTTCCCAGTACCCTAACTGAATAGTGTTACAGGTTATTCCGTATCTAATATTTTCTTTATTCGCAACTTTATACAATTTATCAATTGCAGCCTTTGTAGTACTATAAATTGCAGTACTTGGTACATTGAGTTCAGATAATACCGATGAAATCCCAATTATTCTACCGTATTTCCCTTCAATCATTTTGGGTAAGCAATTAGCAAGTACATTAGCGTGCCCACCTATATTTACATTTAATAATTTATTAATATTACCTATATCATCTTCCTGAATCTTATTTAAAATCACATCGTAATTTATACCAACAAAATTTAAAACGATGTCATAATTCGACACTTTGAAGAACTCTCTAACTTGTATAAAATCTGTAACATCTACATCCTTACTACTTAATTGTGAAACGATGTATTTTTTAGATAATAGTGGGGTTAGGGCGTTTCCTAAACCACCACTTCCACCGAATATTGCTATTTTTTTCATAAGAATGTCTTATCTAATTTTTGTCCTTCATAAGGACCTGTTTTATATTCATAAACAATGGTATTATCTTCTAAAATAAGGTATGTGTGGCCACCACCTAGTGTAAAACTTGCATCCCCAGCATTTAATATTGGCTTCGTTATAATGGTATTATCGATATCATAAAATTGACATTCAACACTACCTTTAATTACCACCCAAGATTCTTGAGCAATTTGTTTTGGGTAATGTCTATCTTTAAATATATGTTTATGCGGTGGGAACGTTTTCCCTTTCTCCATTTTCAATGATGAACATTGAATGAAATTATCTACTGGGACAATTTCTTGTCTACCTTCAAACTCACTTAATCGATAAATTATATGTAATAACCTATCAGGTTCAACTTTAGAATAAATTTTTTCCATTATAGTTTTTATTTACGTATGTTATTTCAAAATGTGATGTTTTACCATTACCATGTGTACTATATTTCGAATGGGTTTTTTCAATATGGGTAATTAACTCATTCATTTTTTCTTCACCAAGATGAATGTGAATTTCAATCCCAATATAATTGATATTATTCAAATCTTTATTCATTAGAAAATCATATTCACCACCTTCACAATCAATTTTTAAATAGTCAATTTTAGGTATATTTAACATTTTAAATATACGTTCTAATGATATGGTTGGCACTTCTTCATAATTATTTAAATCGTAACAATCAGCTACCATTGTGGATGCATTCCCTGAAACATTACCATTTATAAAACCACAAAGTTTTGCGATACCATCTGACTCTTTGTCAACGGCATATCTATACACGTCAACGTTACCATATTGTTTGGTATTTTTAACACATATATCATATGTGTTTTGTGAAGGTTCAAATGATATGATTTTATCAAATTTATTATGATTTACAATAGAGAAGGCACCGATATTTGCACCAATATCAATTGCAATACCACCTTTTTTTGGAATTTTATAGGCTTTCTTTACACCCGCAATTCTTTTTTCTCTCCAATTTATATCGTCGTCAAATTCTAACATATTATATTTTTTTATATTTTTTAAATAATGTAAATTCCGTTAAATCTACGTAACCATAATCCTCACCCAAATCAGGAACTTCTTCCACATAATTCTGCATTAATGCCAATCCACGAGCAGCTTCCTCTGGGGTCATGTACATGTTCCACCCTAACATAGTGATATCATCTTCATGGTATAGTTTTTCGCTCCTACCCTCATATCTTGCCATCTTTAACCATTTAACCAAATCTGGGTCATCGGTAATGACCATACCACCTTTACCAATTTTTAACGTTTTTTTCATATGAAATGATAGGCACATATGAGAACCAGAAATGTACATATTTGATGTTAAGCGTTTAGCTGAATCATAAATTGGTAATGGCTCTAATTTATAGGCCCCACTCCAAAGGTTCTTAGACGTGTCAAAAATAGGCTCAAATCCAGCGTGTATAATAGATTGAGGTACCGATAGATAAGTTTTACTCGGTATTGTAATAGTTTTCGGATGTTCTTGGGTTGAATGATAATATTTACAACATAAAAATATTGCATTTGTACAACTATCAACCGATACAGCGTATGGTGCCCCTGTATACGCAGCAATTGTCTCTTCAAACATCTTTACTACGTCATAAGGATTTCTTCTTTTATTTTCCATAATTTATTTCATTTTATCTACCCAGCCATGTAATGTGACTGTTGATTTGTTTGGTTTATACCCTAAATTTGTATATGTTTTTATAACGGGATAATTATTAATTAAAACATTATTTTCTACACCATCACACCCATTCAATATACTCCATTCAATTAAACGAATTGCAAGGTCTTGGAATACACCCTTACCTCTGTGTTTAGGATTAACAGCACCCAATACACCATCTGCTAATTTTTGAGAATTTCGAGTAAATGTCTTAACTGATATATACCCAGCAATCTCACCATCTTTTTCAGATACAAATATTTGGTCAGCAATTTTTTTATTGATACAACTATTATATACCCAATCTAAATAAGCATCTAACGAATCTTTTTGATTTAATCTATTATCATTAAAATAATGACCACCATACCCATTAAAAGATTTCGCAGTTATATCAACAATAGCATCAATATCTGTTTTATTAAATTCTCTTATTGTGTAAGATTCGTTTTGTTTAGGTAAAATTGATTTGTCGTGGGATTTAAATGGGTAGTATAAAATACTTTGGACATCACACAATTTAAATCCAATCCCTTCAAGATTATTAATCAAATCAAGGTTATTTAAATTAATTCTGGTAATTATCAAATCAAATTTATCATCCTTAAATGATTGTATTTGTTTTTTAAAATCATCCTGAAAAAAGAAATCTTCATCAACTTTTCCTATTTCAAGACCAAATCTATTACTATCAATTTCACTATAAATTTCTTTTTTCATAACTTTACCAAATACATTTTTTTGTTAATGTTGCACCACCTTGTAAGTACGACCTATTGGCGTCAAACCCTAGATACGTGTTAAACATGGTTCCAATGTCAATATAGGTATTTTCAACTTCATTAATAAATAATTTATGAATCAGAACCTCACTCAAAGAAGATGCTGAAAATAAAAACACATGATTCTTTATATCATTTTCATTTACCCATTCGTTTATTTCATCCGATAAATCATAATTTGTAATCATACAATTTTGACCCACTCTAAAATCTTTTACAACTTCAAATGGTAACTTCGACGTATCCATTATCTCATTCCCAATAAACACAATTTTTTTATTCTTAAATAGTGGGAGCATTTCAGATATAAATCTATTATAATTCCCATTAATTAAAAGATTTGCCCACGTTAAATGTTCATCATCACCACCTCTAAAATCAACCATCCATTGGAAATCCTTATCGCCAACACAACATCTACAACTAAGACCAACAAAATAATTATTAGCGTGGTATTTATAGGAATCTTTTAAAGCATCAACAAAGTATTTATGTTTAATTTGGTTAACATCTTTATAATTAGTTTTATCATATTTTCCTGATGCTCTTACACCATTTAATTCATACCATGTATCATCAACTCGAACATCTCTATCCATTAAAATGTGCATTTCACCGTCACTATATCTTAAGTACGCAAAATTCTCATCTATTTTTAATTTGTTTAACAATAAATTAAAATGTTCTGTAAAGTCTTTCATATTTTATTATTTTCTTACGTTTTTAACTGTTTTCCAATCTTTATCAATTAATTGAGAAATTATATTATTCCTTAATCCAATGTGGTTTGACTGAGTTAATGAATGTGCGTTATTATCATAACCCCATTGGTCACTACCTTTTAGTGTATTGGACCATGTATCTTCATCATTTGGATTGTGTGCTGGTACATATGTTTTTAATCCCATATATTTCTGAGCCGCATAAGAGAAAAACATATCTTCACCATTATCCCAACTAGGTGGTTTTTCCATCCACATCACCTTAGCAGTTTCTTGTTTGAAGAACCAAGCATGTCCTACTAAATCTACTTCAGTTTTACTTGTAGACTTGAGTCCATTCCAACCAACAACAGTGTTTGGTCTATACGCTTTACTATGAACGATAATACCACTACCACCTAATATTGCATTTTCTTCATTAATAGTATTCACACAATTTTGTAACCAATCTTTACCACAAACAACATCATCATCAAACATTGCTATGTAAGGTGTTGTACATAATAATGGTATCGTGAACCTTCCCCAAAATTTTGTATTATAACTACATTGATAAAAGTTAACATCTGAATTATCAATTAAATTTTGTTGTTTTAATTTGATAGTTTCATATGACTCACTACCTTCTGGTGTGTTCACCCAAACATGAATATCCTTAGCTAACACCAAACCTGTACTTAACACAGCTTTAATTTGAGTTTCTAATGTATAAGGTCTTTTATAGACGTTTAAAATTACTGATATCATTCTGGTATGTATTTTTTCATTTTCTTAATGTTCATCTTATTACCAGCTCTTAAGAAATTTATCATTTCCTTACCTTTTAACCCAAAATAATCTTCAGCTGCCGCACCATAATTATTTAGGTTATTGTTGATACTACTTGGACCAACGTATGTGGTCAAAACATCTAAACCTAAACACTTAGCTTCTACAATAATTCTACAATAGGTTTCCCTAGCTGCTGGAAAAAATACCAATTTAGAATACTTAACCATATCAGTTAAAAATCCTTCACGGCCAGTACCATTTTGAATAAACCCATAAGGAATGTTATTCTTATCACAGTAATCTATAGCACCTTTAGAGTTTTTAATCCAATTATCTGTGTTGTAAATACAAGCTTTATCATTCTTTTCTGGATTTTCTCCCAATAATCTTTCCATTAATTGTAAATCATCCTCGGACCAAATGTTGGTTCTCATGTTGATGAAGTTCCCATCAACATCATTTTTCTTATAAACATTTAAATGGTCCTCTGATTTAACAAAAACAGCTTTAGCGTTCTTATATAAATCATAATTTTGTCTAAGTTCTTTTGGAATTAAATCATTTTTATGTCTCCACGGATGTCTTGAAGGTAAAATCTTATAGTCACATTCAAAAATTATGTAATTATAATCTTTGATTTGTGCCACTAATTCTGCTCTCATAAGAGATATGTTAGAAATAACGTAGAAGTCGTCCTTAGAGAACCCTATTACATTCCTAGAGCCAATAAAATCAAGGTTGAATTCCTCGATTAACATTTGGTTACCGACTTCTGAGCCACCATGTGGCATTTCTTTATAACTAAAATCTGATATTAGTATATTTGCCATTATTCTTCTATTATTAAATGAATATTAATATGTTTGGCCTCTGGTTCATCAACCCTAAAATATTGTTCTACCAAATGAATATCATAAATAAACCCAGTGTTGATAACTGTACTTAACCACATTTCATCTTTAAAATATCCTATTCTCCAAAGATGTATCTTTCTCACTAATCTACTCATATTACCTTAAATTGATTTTCTTTCATTTCATCCATATACTTCATTGGTGGTCTGGTCCAATGACCTGATAATCCAGTCTTTTGCATTTGCTCATTTCTTCTTTTAGC
>TARA_R110000850_G_scaffold18580_2_pt1 | contig 23206 bp, 22 predicted proteins | sample TARA_R110000850 | Tara Oceans TARA_R110000850 (sample SAMEA4397586) | marine metagenome | biome: Polar Biome; feature: [SRF] surface water layer (ENVO:00010504); material: water (ENVO:00002006), including particulate matter (ENVO:01000060) such as... | depth 5 m | reverse complement strand
TCACAGATTTTTAAAAATAATTATAATGATTTGTATGGGTTTCTTGCTTTGTCAAGGTGAAAAACTTGGGTAATGGGTAAAAGGGATTAGGGATTAGGGATTAGGGATTAGGGATAATAAACAAAATTATAAAGATTTCTCAAATTTCTTAAATCTGTGTTCCAAAACAATTCATAATTAACAATTCACAACTAATAAAAATCTGTGTTCCAAAAAAAACTTATGGTTTTCAAAGCAAATGAAAATTTTATAATTTAAAAACTAAAAAGTGTAACTTATCAAGTACTGCACTACAATAACTTTACATATATTAATTTTTAAAAACATATTGTTATGAAAAAGAAACTTTTAAGCATATTAATGATTGCGTCGGCATTCGTTATAATTTCGTGCAACAATGATGACAAGGCATCAAGTTACCCATTATCGGTAAAAATGACTGACGCTCCAGCAGATTATGATGCTGTTAACATCGATTTACAAGGTGTTGAAATAAAAGGAGAAAATGGTACAGACGTTTTATTGAATGTAAATGCAGGTATTTACAATTTATTAGACTTTTCTAATGGAATAAGTACATTAATTGCAACTAGTACTTTAAATACAGCAAAAATATCACAGATTCGTTTGATTTTAGGAACAAACAATACAATCGTCGTTGATGGTGTTGTTCACCCATTAGAAACTCCTAGTGCTGAACAAAGTGGTTTAAAATTGCAAATTAATGAAACTTTAATTGCTGATATTCAAAACGAAATTTTATTAGATTTTGATGCGCATCAATCTATTGTGGTGAATGGTAATGGAACCTATAAACTAAAACCAGTTGTTCGTACAATTGTGACTCAAGTTTCTGGAAACATTGCTGGTTCAATTAATGCAATTGGAGTTGCAGCAGTTGTAACAGCAACATCTTCAACAGGTGTAGATTATTCAACAAGTGTAAATGCAACTGGTCAGTTTCAAGTAACAGGATTAGCTGCTGGAATTTATACCCTAACAGTTACTCCTCAATTACCTTATTTACAAGTAATTCAAACTGGAGTTGTTGTACAAACAGGTTTAACTACACAAGTAGGAATAGTCAATATACAATAGGTTAGAATTCATTTTCGATTATCTTCTTATACAATACTAACATCTAACTTACCTGCGAGGAAGAAAGATATAAATACCAAGTAAAGCTATTACTTAACTTTTATATTTACGTTAGTATTGTTAAGTTGATAATCGATTTTTTTATGAGTACCTTTTTTCTTAGTTACTAAAAACCAATAAATTATAAAGTTTCCTCTAATTTCTTTACCTGAGCCTGAAAGTGCGAACTGACGAAGTAATCTGTGTTGTGAAAAGGTAATAGGTACTAGGCAATAGGCAAAAGGGATTAGTAAAGAGAAACTTTGTGTAACAATTTCAAGCAAAGCGTAAAAATCCGTGACCATCAGTGTTTGGCACAATCAATCCGTATTATCCGCGTTCCTTTTTTAACCGCAAAGACGCGAAGGTTTACGCTAAGTTCTCAAAGAAATCTCCTCACAAACTTGTCACCCTGAAAGGGTCTTACACAAACCAAGAAATTATAAAAATTTCTCCAATTTCTTAAATCTGTGTTCCAAAAAAATTGAAAATAAAAATCCGTGACCATCAGCGTTTGACGAAGTCAATCCGTCTCATCCGTGTTCCTTTTTTAACCGCAAAGTTGCAAAGTTATACGCAAAGTTCGCAAAGAAGTCTCCCCACAAACTTGTCACCCTAAAAGGGTCTCACACAAACCAAGAAATTATAAAGAATTCTTTAATTCCTCAACCCGAGCCTAAAAGTGCGAACAGACGAAGTAATCTGTGTTCCAAAACAACTCACAATTTATAATTCACAATTTATAATTCACAATTTATAATTAATAAAAATCTGTGCTCCAAAAAATGAAAAGTTTGTAGATATATTTTACCTATTTTTATTTAAGAAGTACCTCATCATGAGTTTGTTCACTAAGACCAGTGGGCATTCTATTTAATACTACATTGTCAACATACATAACACCTCTTCTAATTTCAAAAGAATTTCTAGACTTAGAAGGCAATGCTGTAATTACACTTACATCACCACGATCCACTAACTTTGCAGTTACAGCTGTATCTGTTCCAAGATTTATTTGTAATTGTGAATCTTTTGGGATTACACCTGAGTTAACATATGGTTGTATTTGGACAATTAATGTCTTATTATCTATAAATCCTAATTTATACGGTTGTAAAAATTTTAAAGAATCACCATAGTTAATTGAAGAATTAACCCTAAGTTTTTGTTTTAAATCTGAACTGTAATAAGTGTACTTTAATTGATTCGTTTTTAAATCATAAACCTCTAATTTAGTTTTGCTATCAAAGATTGAATTTTTTAATAAAATAGATGCTAAAGCTAAATACTTCCCATCTGGAGAAACTGATAAATCATCGAGCCTCCATGCTCCCATATTAATTGAAGGTACATTTAATACCTTAGCGTGAAATGGTTTTTTGTTACTCATTAACGCACTCTGAACTACATCATTTTTTAAGTAAAATATTTGTGTAGTACCACAAGACATTAACATACTTATACAAAACATTACGATGATGTGAATTTTTAAATTTTTCATAAGATTAGATTTAAAATGAATATATTATTTCTACTAGTAGTAGACCCTTTTTCTTTTTTTGGTTACTTTACTTTATTGATTTTATAATGCATAAAAAAATCTCTATTTCAGTAATAATTTTAAAGTTTTAAGTAAATTTAAAAATATTATATATTTAATTATCAAGTGTTTACACCCTTTCTTATAGGGTGTTTACCCTGTTTTTTTTAAAATTATAATATGAATAAAAAGGAAATTATGTATATCCTAACGAAGGAAGTAACCCACAAGAAACTCCACAAACAAAAAACACGTGACCATCAGCGTTTGACAAAGTCAATCCGTATCATCCGCGTTCCAAACCTATGTAACCTATCCAGAGCAAAGCGACTATTAAAAAAAAACTATGTGCCTATGTGGTAAAAAAACTACCCACAAAACAATCCCCACAAACTTGTCACCCTGAAAGGGTCTAACACAAACCAAGAAATTATAAAGATTTCTCTAATTTCTCAAATCTGTGTTCCAAAATGAATTTAAAATTTAGAAATATTAGATAAACTTTAGGACAACTAACACCACAAACCAAGAAATTATAAAAATTTCTCTAATTTCTCTAATCTGTGTTCCAAAAAATAAAAATAACAATCCGTGACCATCAGCGTTTGACGAAGTCAATCCGTATCATCCGCGTTCCAAACCTATGTACCCTATCCAGAGCAAAGCGACTATTAAAAAAAAACTATGTGCCTATGTGGTAAAAAAACTACCCACAAACTTGTCACCCTGAACGGGTCTTACACAAACCAAGAAATTATAAAAATTTCTCCAATTTCTTAAATCTGTGTTCCAAAAAACAATCCGTGACCATCAGCGTTTGACAAAGTCAATCCGTGTCATCCGCGTTCCAAAACAACTCACAATTCATAATTAACAATTCACAACTAATAAAAATCTGTGTTCCCAAAAAAAAAATTACAACCCTATTCAAAAACAAAAAAGGCCGTCCCAAACAGAACAACCCTTTTCTCCTCATTTAAAATTAAATTTACAATGTTCCTTTGTGATCCGTCACCACAGTAATAAAAGCATTCACCTCATCCAACTCCTTCACTACTCTTGCCAAGTCTAATTCCTTCTCTAACAAAGCAACAGCCCCATAACTCTCCTTACGATTTTCAAGCAAGAACTTCTTGTATTCCAACTTCACTTTCTTCTTAATCTCCTCCTCCTTTGTTGGACCATCAGGCAAAACACCAATAATCGTATTCACGGCAGACAACTCCACCAACACCCCTTGCAAAATAGCATCCACTTCAACCGAAGTTGTGGCATACTTATTTGTTAAACGCTCTTCCGAAAGCTTTTTGAACTCTAAATCGGCTTTCTCTTTTCCTGCACTTGTTAATAAAACATCGCAATCTCCTACGGTTGTTAAACCACTAATTGTGTAACTCATAATAAATAAATTTAAAAATTAATATTGTAAGAGTTATCGCAAATCAAATGCCGAATTTTATTAAAAAATTAAATTTTAAAATAAATTTAACTATCTGAAGACCAAATACATAAATGTAAGTTAATAATTATACTATTTTAAAATATCTTGCGTTATTATAGCTTTTTCTTACGATGCCTTAAAAGGGTTTCTTCATACTTTAAGACTTCTAATTTAATTTTAAGGACTTCTTGTTGGGCCAAAGTATTTTTATCCAACACATTATTAGCTTTAATTTCCAACACTTTAAGAAGCAATTCATTTTGAGCCTCCTGTTGATAACTAGCCAGAAAATGTAAGGTGTTTAAAGCCGCTTGAAAATTTTTTTGCATACGAGTTAATTTTCTTTGCAATTGCAACTGTTTAACGCTATTGTCCATTAAGAGACTAACCTTAGCTTTTTGCATTTCATCCTCTTGCTTTTGTTCCTGTACCAACTTAGCTTGTTTGACTAGAGTAATTTTATTTACATGCAATTGTACAGTTGCTAACTTAACTTTACTCTTTGCAGATAAACCTCTTTGTCCTAAAGCAACCATAGACCATTGACTTCTTGTGATACCCAGCAACATAGCCATTTCTTCTTGTGAAATTAATAGCGGTTCCTTAAAAAATGATTTCTTTTTCATCCTGTATTATTTTGTGGCAAAAAAAACACAACAAAAATTTTGCCACAGATTTGTGGCAATTAAAATAATTTTAATAAAATTGCCACAATTTTTATTCATTTAAAAATTTTAGCATAATGCGGGAAACCGTAAAACATTCTCAAATGCTTTCTTTACATTTACAAATCAATACTAACTTTCGTACAAAATAGGTGTTTTTCCTGTTGGTAAATTGAGTAAAAAATAGTACGTTTGATAATTCTAAAAATAATTAATGCATAACCAGAATCCTGAGCAAATAGCACGTGATAACATTGATAAGCAATTGATTGCTTGTGGATGGGTTATTCAGGATAAGAAGAAATTTAATCTTGCGGCTGGACTTGGTGTTGCTATTAGAGAATACCAAACCGATATTGGTCCTGCGGATTATGTTTTGTTTATAGATAAAAAACCTATTGGTATTATTGAAGCCAAAAGAGAAGAAGAAGGTTTACGTTTAACTACTGTTGAAGAACAATCTTCTCAATATGCCAATGCCAAACTTCGTTTATTAAATAACGACCCTTTGCCTTTTGTGTATGAAAGTACTGGTGAGGTAACTCGTTTTACCGATTATAGAGATCCAAAACCTCGTTCTAGAACCGTTTTTACTTTTCATAGACCTGAAACTTTTGTGCAATGGTTGAGTCAAGAGAAAACGCTTCGTGCTCGTTTACAAGATTTACCCGAATTACCAATTGAAGGTTTGCGTGATTGTCAAGTAACTGCTATTACAAATTTAGATACTTCTTTTAAAGACCAACGACCAAAAGCCTTAATACAAATGGCAACGGGTTCTGGTAAGACTTTTACAGCCATTACGTTTATTTATCGATTGCTTAAATATGCGAAAGCGAAGCGTGTTTTGTTTTTAGTAGATACTAAAAACTTAGGAGAACAAGCCGAAAGTGAGTTCCGAGCTTTTACGGCTAATGATGATAACCGATTATTCACTGAGTTATATGGTGTAACACGATTAAATAGTTCGTTTATTCCTAATGATTCGCAAGTATATATAAGCACGATTCAACGTATGTATTCTATTTTAAAAGATACAGAATTAGATGAAAGTGCTGAAGAAGAAAATCCTAACGAAACTCGTTTTATTCCAAAAGAGCCTGTTCCTGTTGGGTATAATGAAAAAGTGCCGATTGAGTTTTTTGACTTTGTAGTTATTGACGAATGCCATAGAAGTATATACAACCTTTGGAAACAAGTGTTGGATTATTTTGATGTGTTTCAAATTGGGTTAACCGCTACACCAGACAATAGAACCTTTGGTTATTTTAATCAAAATTTGGTATCTGATTATGGCTATGAAAAAGCGGTTATTGATGGGGTTTTAGTGCCTTATAATGTGTTTACCATTGAAACCGAAATTACCAAAAACGGTAGTGTGATTAAAATGGGTGAAAAAGTAGACAAACGCGAACGCTTAACGCGAAGAAAGTTTTGGGAAGCTTTGGATGAAGATGAAGTCTATAGCGGTAAAAAGTTAGATAACGATATTGTCAACCCTAGTACAATAAGAACGATTATAAAAGCAACTAAAGATAATTTACCTGCTATGTTTCCTGACCGTAGAGACAGTCAAGGGAATTTTGAAGTACCGAAACTTTTGATATTTGCTAAAACCGATAGTCATGCCGAAGATATTATCAATATTGTACGGGAAGAATTTGGAGAAGAAAACAAGTTTTGCAAAAAGATTACTTATAAAAGTGAAGAAGACCCCAAAAGCGTCTTACAACAATTTAGAAACGATTATTACCCACGTATTGCCGTTACGGTCGATATGATTGCGACAGGAACAGACATTAGACCTTTAGAAGTGTTGTTGTTTATGCGTGATGTAAAAAGCAGAAGTTATTACGAACAAATGAAAGGTCGTGGAACGCGTACTTGTTCTATTGAAGAATTAAAAGCCAAAGGAACCCCTACTGCCAAGTTTAGCAAAGACCATTTTGTAATTATTGATGCTATTGGTGTAGAACAATCGCAAAAGACGGACAGTAGACCTTTAGAAAAAGCACCAGGCATTTCTTTAAAAGATGTGATTACGAGTGTTGCGATGGGAAATACTTCGGAAGACATGTTGAGCACTTTAGCCAATCGTTTGATTCGTTTGGAAAAGCAACTACAAGACAAACATAAAATAGAATTTACCGAAAAAGCCAATGGTTTAACCATTAATCAAGTGGTTAAGAAATTGTTGAATGCACATGATCCTGATATTGTCGAAAGTCAAAAGTCGAAAGTCAAAAGTGGGATGATGGGTATGCCTCCTATTGAAATTGAAAAAGCTATTGCTATTGAAAACCAAAAATTAATTGACGATGCGGTAGCGGTTTTTAACAATCCTGAGTTGCGTGATTTTGTGATTGATATTCGCAAAAAGCTAGACCAAATTATTGATGTAGTAAATATAGATACCATTACTAATATAGGTTGGGTAAAAGACCAAGAGGAAACCAGTACAGCATTGATAAATGATTTTAAGGCTTGGATAGAAACGAACAAAGACGAAATAACCGCTTTGCAAATCTTTTATGCCCAAGAGTATAGACACCGAACTTTTACCTATACCATGATAAAAGAACTGTGCGAAAAACTAAAAACAGAAAAACCTTTATTAGCTCCTGTGAGTGTTTGGAAAGCCTACGAGCAACTAGAAAAAACCACTGGCTCTGCTAAAAATGAGTTGATAGCTTTAGTGTCTTTGATACGAAGAGTTGTAGGAATAGATAGTACTTTGACCAGTTATGACAAAACTGTAGATGCCAATTTTAAAAAATGGATTTTTGAAAAAAATGCAGGAAAACACAATGCCTTTACCGAAGACCAAATGCAATGGTTGCGAATGATGAAAGACTATGTAGCCAATAGTTTTAGTATAGAAAAAGACGATTTTGATTTAAGCCCTTTTAATGCAGAAGGTGGATTAAGTAAAATGTGGCAGTTGTTTGGGGAAGAAACATATGTGATTATTAATGAATTAAATGAGGTGTTAGCAGCGTAATGAGTGATAAAAAATTACCAAAAAATTGGCAAATTAAAACTCTAGGTGAAGTTTGTGTGACTACCAGCGGTGGAACACCATCAAGAGGAAATAAAGCATATTATAATGGTTCTATTCCTTGGGTAAAATCAGGGGAATTGAATAAAGGTGTTATCTATGATACTGAAGAAAAAATTACTGAAGAAGCAATTAAGAATTCAAGTGCAAAGATTTTTCCAAAAGGTACTTTATTAATTGCTTTATATGGTGCTACAATTGGAAAATTGGCTTTTTTAGGAGTTGATGCAGCAACAAACCAAGCAGTTTGTGGAATTTACCAAAATGAAAATATTGATTCTAAATACTTATATAACTTCTTATTTAATAAAAAACAAGATTTAGTTAATCAAGGAATTGGTGGAGCACAACCTAACATTAGTCAAACTATTTTAAAAAAGTTAGAAATACCTTTTCCACCACTAGAAACCCAACAAGCAATTGTCTCCAAAATAGAAGAATTGTTTAGCGAGTTAGACAAAGGCATAGAAGATTTAAAAACCGCACAACAGCAACTCAAAACCTATAGACAAAGTGTGTTGAAATGGGCTTTTGAAGGAAAGTTGACTGAAGAATGGAGAAAAAAACAAGATGTTTTAAATTCAGTAGTTGATTTATTAAATAATATAAAAAAAGACAAACTAAAACTAAAAACGAAACCACTATCTCAAATAACTTCTGATGAATTAGATGAATTATTTGAAATACCAAAAGAATGGCAATGGGTTCGTAATCAAGATTATTTATTCGAGGTTAAAGATGGAACACATGATACTCCAAAATATGTTAATGAAGGAATTCCATTCATTACACAAAAGAACATTAAAGAAGATGGTCTAAACTTTAATAATGTACAATATATTTCAAAAGAAGATCATGAGAATTTTTATCAACGCTCAAATGTTTCAAAAGGCGATATATTAATTTCTATGATAGGACATTATAGAGGAATGACCGCAATTGTTGAAAACGATAAAGTGTTTAGTATTAAAAATGTTGGTTTGTTTAAATTTAATAACAAATACCAATATAATAAATTCAGTTATTATTTTTATAATTCAAGAATTGGTCTAAATATAATATTAAAAAAATCAAAAGGCGGAGCTCAACCATTTATTGGTTTAACTGAATTAAGAAATTGGCCTGTAATTGTTTGTTCTCTTGAAGAACAACACCAAATAGTTCAAGAAATAGAAAGTCGTTTGAGTGTTGCAGATAAAATGGAGGAAAGTATTGCACATAGTTTGTTACAAGCAGAGTCGTTGAGACAGAGTATATTGAAAAAGGCTTTTAGTGGGGAGTTGGTTTAATTAAAGAGAAAAAAATTATGTTGAATTCATTTTTTAAATTTCACCCAATAGGTCAGGGAGGATTTTATACAGGTCTTTTAGATTTCTATGGTAGTAACCACTCACAATTTAACTTTGTTTATGACTGTGGGACATTGAGTGAAAGAAGTAATTTAGACTATGCAATAGAAAGTTACAAAAATAGACTATGCAATAAGACAATTGATATATTATTTATTTCTCATTTAGATGATGATCATGTAAATGGAATTGTAGATTTATTGAACGGAATTAGATGTCAAAATATATATTTACCTTACTTAACTCCTTTTGAAAGGTTATTAGTTGCAATAAGACACAATCCAGGTGATACAGATGTCTTTCCTAATTTTATAAGGTTTATTACAAGTCCACATGATTATTTGCTAGAAATTGAAGGAGCTAATATTGGGAGAATAAATTATATTAAGGGAAATTCTGAAGGTGAATTTTCTATTGAAAAAAAAGTCATTGACCCTAATGAAACTAATAATGAGTTTACTGATAATTTAGATTTATTACCTCAAAGCGAATTCAACGCTGAAATTGCATCACTTTCACAAAACCTAAAAATTGCATTTAAGAAAGCTAATGGAAAACTCAATTTTGGTTTTCTATGGGAGTTCTATCTATTTCACGAACCCGGCACATTTGCACAAATAGTACTATTTAGGAATGCAATACATGATATTTATGGCTTTGAAGTTGATGAACAACTATCATCTGCCGAACTAGTTACAATTTTAGGAAATAGTGATAATTTAAAAGAGTTACGCAAAAGATTTAGAGCTATTTTTAGAAATCTAAATAAAACAAGTTTATTAGTTCAACATAAACCATTATCTTATAAATATTCAAGCATAAATAAAGATCAATATTTTACTTGGAATGTAGATCACTATTTTAATCCATCAATTAAGAATTTTAGACGTTTGATAAATAGTAATGCAAATCCAATCGATTATAGTTGGGGAGTAACTCTTTTAACAGGTGACATTGGATTAGATCAAATAGAAAATTCTAGCTACATCGAAAATCACTTAAAACATGTGCAAGTTTTTCAAGTGCCTCACCATGGTTCCAATACAGGTTGGAATAAACGTTATCTTGAAAAGCTTAATAATAAAGGTTTAACATCATCAATTATTAATTTTGGTTATGGTAATACCTATGGACATCCAAAATCTATTGTGCTTCAAGATTTAGATAATGATAACTTCGATCTTCGTTTTTGTAATCAGTTTGAAAGTTTTGAGTATCGAATTCACTTATATTTTTAATTATGAAAAACAATAAAAAAATTGGATTAAGCCTTTCTGGAGGTGGTTATAGAGCTACGATTTATCATTTAGGAACTCTAAGAAAACTTAAAGAAATGAACCTTCTTGACAAAGTTGATGTAATTTCTACAATATCAGGTGGTTCAATTACTGGAGCATATTATGGTTTAAAAGGTGATAATTTTGACAAATTTGATAAAGGGTTAATAAAGATTGTAAAAAAAAGTATTATTAGCGGTATATACTTTTCCCGTCGATTTATCTTTATAACATTTTTTTTAGTAATGCTTTTAGCCTTAATGATATTTTTATCGTTTACCAAATTTGCATGGCTAGTAACACCCATACTAATATTTACAGTTATTGTTATCATTAAGTATCAATTTAAAATTTTTCCTGTTAGTCGGATTATTGACAAATTGTATTCAAAATGGTTTTTTAATGGTAAAAAATTAAAAGATTTAAATCCAACTCCTATAATAGCGATCAATGCAACCAATGTTGAAACAGGAAGACCTTTTACTTTTTCTAAAAGTAAGATGAGTGATTCTGCTTATGAGTATTATAATAATGGTGAAAGTTCAATTCGTTTTAAACATGATAATTTTCCAATTTCTTTGGCAGTTGCTTCATCCACTTGTGTTCCATTTGCTTTTACACCAATTTTTATTGATAAAAAATATTTTCAAGATGAAAATGATTTTGATAAAATAAAACCTTGTTTAGTTGATGGAGGCGTGTATGATAATCAAGGTGTACATAAACTTACACATGGAAATAGCTCCTATGTATGTGATATAGTAATTGTAAGTGATGCAGGAGATATGATGCCAAAGATAAATTCATTTAATAATGTGATTCAACTTTTAGTAAGAACCAGTGATATTTTCATGAATCGAATTAAAAATTATCAAATGATTCAGCATGTTTATGATAATTATAAATTCAATAAAAAATCAATTGCATATCAATCTTTAGGATGGGATTTTGATAGCTGTATAAAAGGTTTTATGGATAATTTGAAAAAAGGGGCTATCATTGATGAAGTCATTAATACACATGAAATTTCTAGAATAGAAATTGAAAACGAAGAATGGGAATTAATACAAGACAAGCTTGAAGAAAGAATTAATTACAATGTCATAAAATCGAAACAGCCAACTAAAGATGAATTAAGTATTGCTAGGTCAGTTACAACAAATCTTAAAGCTTTAAAAGATAATGAAATTGAATCGTTAATAAAACAAGCCGCTAGTTTAACAGAAATACAAATTAAATTATATTGTCCAATTTTAATAGATTAATATTATGGCTTATGAAATAGAAATGCTTAATGTAGGAAATGCTGATGCAATTATACTAAGATATATTAATCCTAATGGAACTGAATATGTAGTTGTAATTGACGCAGGAAATAAAAATGACGGTATCAAAGTAGCTGAACAAATTAAAGCTTTTACAACTCAAAAGTTCATCGATTTAGCTATTTGTAGTCATCCAGATAGTGACCATATTGGAGGATTTTTTTATTTAATTGAAAATATGCGAATTGATGAATTTTGGATTCATGATCCTGCTAATCATGTTGATGTAAGTGAAATTAGAAAATCAATTAGTGAAGCAAGACTTACAAAAAGCATGGGTAAGATTACTGAGTCTATTGATAATAATATTAACTTATTAGAGATAATAAGAAAAAAAGGAATAACACACAAAGAGCCTTTCACTGGATTAAAGCATGAACATATTCCATTAACTATTTTGGGTCCATCAATTCCTTTTTATGAAAGTTTAATTAAAAATTTTAGGGATGTTAAGCAATTATTTGAAGAAGAAAGAATTTTAGAATATGATGATAAAGATGAATATGGTTTACTTTGGCAAATTTTAAATGAGGATGAATCTCTTTCTGATGTTCTTGACGAAGATGACGATAAATCTTCTGAAAATAATAGTAGTACTATAATAGCTTTTCACCCTGATAATGGAAAAAAATATTTGTTTACAGCAGACACAGGACCAATGGCTTTACAAGAAGTTGTTGATTTAGAACCTATATGGACTAAAGATTTAGATTGGCTTGATGTACCACATCATGGAAGTAAGAAAAATTTAAATTCATCACTAATAAAACATTTTTCACCAAAAGTTGCTTTTGTTTCAGGTAAAGGTAAAAGGAAGTATCCAAGTATGGCAGTAGTAAATGCGTTAAAAAAAGTTGGTGCATTAGTTTATTCTACAGCTAAATCTGAATGTAATATAGTACATAGAAATGGATTGGAATCAAGAAAAGGTTATGGAAACATTGAAAATTATTAAAATATTATGAGCAAAGAAAACACAAACGCATCCAGTATAGTCAGTAAAGTATGGGCATTTTGCCAAACCCTTAGAGACGATGGTGTAGGTTATGGAGATTACTTGGAGCAACTAACGTATTTGTTATTCCTAAAAATGGCAGATGAATACACCAAACCACCACACAATAGAACCATGCCTATTCCAAGCGAGTTTGCTTGGGAAACGTTAATTAGTAAAAGTGGTAGTGAGTTGGAGTTGCATTACAACATCATGCTTCGGGAGTTAGCCAAAGAAAAAGGGATTTTAGGACAAATCTTTGTCAAAAGTCAAAACAAAATACAAGACCCAGCCAAGTTGTACAAGCTAATCGCTTTAATCAATGCCGAAAGTTGGATTTTAATGGGTGTAAAAGACAAAGGGGATATCTATGAAGGTATTTTAGAAAAGAACGCGGAAGACACTAAAAGTGGAGCGGGTCAGTACTTTACACCTCGCCCATTAATCAAAGCTATGGTAGAATGCCTACAACCCGAACCTATGAAAACCATTGCAGACCCAGCTTGTGGTACAGGAGGTTTCTTCTTAGCGGCTTATGATTGGATTGTAGATAATCGCAACCTAGATAAAGATGCTGCCAAGTTCTTAAAATATGAAACGTTTTTTGGTAATGAAATTGTAGCGAGTACAAGACGTTTGGCTTTAATGAATTTGTTCTTACACAACATTGGAGACATCGATTCGGATAATTTTATATCACCAAATGATTCCTTAATTACTACTTCGAGTACTAAGTTTGATTACATCTTAGCCAATCCACCGTTTGGTAAAAAAAGTAGCATGACGTTTACTAATGAAGCAGGTGAACAAGAAAAAGAAGACTTGACCTATAACCGTCAGGATTTTTGGGTAACCACCAGTAACAAGCAATTGAACTTTGTGCAACACATTCGCACCATGCTTAAAACTACAGGTCAAGCCGCAGTAGTATTACCTGACAATGTTTTATTTGAAGGTGGCGTAGGAGAAACAGTGCGTAAGAAATTATTAGAAACTACAGATTTGCATACGATTTTACGTTTACCAACAGGTATATTTTATGCGAATGGTGTAAAAGCCAATGTGTTGTTCTTTGACGGTAAACCGTCAAGCAAAGACCCTTGGACAAAAGAGGTTTGGGTGTATGATTATAGAACCAATGTACATCATACCTTAAAAAAGAATCCTTTAAAACTTTCGGATTTAAAAGACTTTATCGATTTATATAAAACAGATAACAGGGCAAAACGAAAAGAAACATATAACGCTGAAAAGAATCCAGAAGGTCGTTGGAGAAAGTTTGCTTACGATGAAATTATTGCAAGAGATAAAACGAGTTTAGATATCACTTGGTTAAAAGACAAATCGTTAGCTGATTTAGATAATTTACCTGACCCAGATGAATTAGCTATAGATATTGTAGAAAATATTGAAGCTAGTTTGGAGAGTTTTAAGGCAATTATTGCTAGTTTAAAATAAGAGTAAACATTAATAATAGAATAATAAAAAATGAAAAAATACTTTTTACACAATGGTTCAGAAAACATAGGACCCTTTGATATTGAAGAATTAAAAGAGCAGAAAATAACTAAAGAGACGCAAGTATGGTATGAAGGTTTAGTGGACTGGAAAGAAGCTTCTGAGATTGAGGAATTAAAATCCATATTACCTGTTACTCCTCCACCATTAACAAAGAAAGTTGCTCCTCAAAGTTTTGCAGAAGCAAAAATTAGTGAACCTAAAAAAAAGAATATTTTTAGGAAAGTTCTAAAAATAATTGCTATTGTTTTAATAGTATATCTTGGAGCTGCATTGATTATTAATGCTATAAATGAAAATTCTTCTAATGAATCTAGTTATGTTGAAAGCGTAATGACTATTGAACAGATAGAAGCTCAATCTCCTTTAGATTATTTAAACGCTTCTGGTACTTATAATGAAAACTTTTTTGGTGATGCAATTAAAGTTAATGGGATAGTTACAAATAGTGCTACTATGACAACTTATAAAGATATTACTATTAGAGTTGATTATTACAGTAAAACAAAAACGTTACTAAATTCTGAAGAATATATGCTTTATGAGTTTTATTCTCCAAACTCAACTAAGGAATTTAAGTTGAAAGTTAAAAATTATAACAATGTAGCCAGTTTAGGTTGGGAGGTTGTAAATGCTAGTGTGAATTAATTATTGTAAAATATGAGATACGTTTTAGCGTTTTTCTTTCCTTGGTTGAGCTTGATGCTTCAAGGAAAAATAGGTTCAGGAATTATTTGTTTACTTCTTCAACTCACAATAATTGGGTGGATTCCAGCTTTTATTTGGGCTTACACAGCTTTAAATAGAATGTATGCAGATAGAAGAACAAACAAGCTTGTTAAAGCAATGAATAAAAGATAAAATACATAAAATGAAAAAATATTACTTACATGATGGAACTGAAAATATTGGTCCATTTGATATAGAAGAGTTGAAAGCACATAATATTACAAGAACAACAAAAATATGGTTTGATGGAATAGAAGATTGGAAAAACGCAGAGGAAATTGAAGAATTAAAAACAATTTTTACGTCTATTCCTCCGCCAATTAAAAAAAAACCAACTCCTCCTCCAATTAATTTGAATTCTATTAAACAGGTTGACGCAAAGTTTTTTGGATTAAGTAAAAAAACATTTATTATCATTATTGTTTCAATTGTACTATTGCTTTCTTTGATCATAAAAATTATACACAATTATAATATTGAAAAGATTGAAAAAGAGAATATTGAAACTGGTATTTACAATAAGCAGCTAAATATTCAGAATGAAGAAATTGCCAAGCAAAAAGAATTATTAGCTGAAAAAGAGCGTCTAGAAGAAGAACGAATTAAAAGAGAAAAGCAAATTGCTTTAGATAAAAGAATTCAAGAAATTGTAAAAGAATTAAATATTGCACATGAAGAACTTAGTAAAGCAAATAAAAAATTAGTTGATGTAACTGGATTTAAATTTCTAAGAACTTCAGAAGAAAGAGAAAGTCAAATCTTTGTTGCTCAAGAGAATATTTCAATTTGGGAAAATGAAATAGAAAAGCTAGAGAAAGAAATGACAAGAATTAACCCAAATTGGGGTGTGGGGATTTAAAAGATGAAACTAATTGATTAAATACAATAAGTCTTTAAAAAGCTAATGATTAAGACTTTTACAGTAGATTAATTAAAAAAATAGAAAGAGTAATGTCAAAAGTTTTAAAATATAAAGAATACGAAGAAGAAGTTTATAATTGGTTAATGGCTAAACATAAAGCCAAACCAGCATTTACTTTTTCCTTACGTCAAAACGGTTCTAAAGGAGCAGAATTAGATTATTTTATAGGAACAAGTAAATCTAATTATTTTGGCACCACCTTTTGGACTTTACCAGTTTCTTTTCCTGGTTCTTCTAGCGATTGCATTAATTTGATTTTCAAAACATCAAATAAAGGATATAGTTATTTTTTTGAACTTACTCAAACTAAAAGTCCTCATGATAATCAAAATACTTTTGCATTACAATATATTCAATCATTAGAAAATGATATAAAAACTTCTTTAGGTGCACAGTCTGTTACAGGAGCCAAACATAAAATGTATAGTATTAAAACTAAACCTATTCAAGATTATTATGTTAACCTCAATGAAATGCTATTAGACGTTGATAAGCAATTAGATGTTTTTCTTGATTTAGTAGATAAAAAACTGTTGAGTTTTAAAGTAGATAACCCATCTTTTGTCATGCATAGAATTACTAAAGAAGAGTTTGACTCTATGTTAGATAGAAAAGACAGTAGGTTTTTAAAATATGAAGATATTCATAGTGATGTAAAAATTGCAGAAAAAATTAAAACCGAAGAAAAAAAACCTAAAGTAGTTAAACCAAATAAATTTCCTTTAAATCAAATATTATACGGTCCTCCGGGAACGGGTAAGACCTATACTACTAAAGAATTAGCAGTCAAAATTGCTAACCCAAACTTTGTTTTTGATACTACATGGACAGATGATATAAAGCGAAAAGAAGTAATAAAGGAATATAACAAATTGTTTAAAGCGGGACAAATTGTATTTACTACTTTTCATCAAAGCATGAGCTATGAAGATTTTGTAGAAGGTATAAAACCTAAAATTGATGAAAGTGAGAATGAAGAAAAACAAGTAATTTATGAAGTTGAAAATGGCATTTTTAAACAATTAGTCGAAACAGCTAAAACTAAATTTGTTGAATCTAAAATTAATGATACTTTATATTTATTTGATGATGCATGGGATGATGTTATACAAGAAGCAAATAAACATATAGAAGAAGATAAACCATTGACATTATCAATTCAAACCCCTAATTTAGGTTTGAAAATTATAAACATTACTGATAAAGGAAACTTAATACTAAAACCTATTTATTCTGAAAATGCGAAAGAGTATACTATTTCCTATTCAAGAGCAAAAAGACTACATGAAGTGTTTCCTGATTTGTCAGTTATAAAAAATATTGATAAAGAATTTAGATTTGTTATTGGTGGTTCTAATTCAACAGCTTATTGGGCAGTTTTAAATAAAATTATTCAAAAGATTAAGGAGAGAGCTAAAGCAAATATTGAAACTGCTAATAAACCTTCTTTGCCTCATGTGTTAATTATTGATGAAATTAATAGAGGAAATGTATCAGCTATTTTTGGAGAATTAATTACATTGTTAGAAGAAGATAAAAGGTTAGGAAAAGAAGAAGCTTTAGAAATTATTTTGCCTTACAGTAAAAATAAATTTGGTGTACCTTCAAACTTATACATCATCGGAACCATGAACACAGCTGATAGAAGTGTAGAAGCTTTAGATACAGCTTTAAGAAGACGTTTTAGTTTTGTTGAGATGATGCCAGAATATGACAAACTACAAGCCATTGTATTTAACGGCTTTAATTTAGGGGAAGTTTTAGAGACAATTAATAAACGTGTTGAGGTTTTATTGGATAGAGATCATACTATTGGTCATTCATATTTTATTTCAATTGCAAGTAATGATGTTAAAAAATTGTCAATTACTTTTCAGAATAATATCATTCCATTGCTTCAAGAATACTTTTATGGCGATTATGAAAAGATTGCCTTAATCTTAGGTGAAGGTTTTATAGAATGTTATGATGTAAAAGAAAACAATGTAAGTTTTGCTGCTTTTTCAAAACCTATAGAAAAACCAGAAAATGTAAGAACTTTTCATCTTAAAAAACACATTAACAATATTGAAGAAGCAGTTCAATTATTATTAAATAGAAATGCTTAAACCCTTACATACTATACAAGTTTTTGAATACAGTTCGCTTCAATATGGAGTTGAATACCATAATGTTTTGTTTAAAGAAACGCATTTTAATGCTTTAGTTAAATTAAATGAACTGCATAAGAATAAGTATTTTACAATAGGTTATAAAAAAATAATATTTAAACAATACGTTGGTGTTATACAGGTTGATGGTTTAACTATTGAAATTTTACCAAAGATAGATAACGATACAAAAAGTGAAGCTGTGTGGCAAAATGCATTAATAGAAATGCTACAAGTCACCAAAAAATTAAAAGTACAAAAAGTAGGAAATGCCCATGTAAAAAAGCAACAAATTCATTTATTAGACATTTACTTTGAATGGTTTTTAAATGAGGTGCAACTCCTACTCCATCAAGGTTTAATCAAGCAATATTACAAAGAAACTAGCAACGTTAAAGCCTTAAAAGGTAAGTTAGAGTTTGCTGGTCATATTGCTAAAAACTTGGTTCATAAAGAACGTTTTTTCACTACACATCAGGTTTATGATAAAGACCATTTGGTACATCAAATACTAGGGCAAGCCTTATACATAATAGCTCAACTTTCAAAAGGAAATTATTTATACAACAGATGTAAGACGGTTCAGTTGGATTTTCCAGAAGTAACGAGTATAAAAGCGAATGACACTACTTTTTCTAAAATTCCGAAATCAAGAAAAACAGCTCCTTATGAAACAGCTTTAGCTATAGCAAGGTTAATTATATTAAACTATGCACCCAATGTTTCTAGTGGAAATGAAAAGATGTTGGCTTTGTTGTTTGATATGAATTCGCTTTGGGAAGAATATATATTAATTCGTTTAAAACAAGCAGCTGATAATGATGTTACTATTTATGGGCAAAACTCAACAGGCTTTTGGAATGGGATAAGTATTCGTCCAGATATTGTTATCGAAAAAGATAAAGGAGAGTCTAAAGAAACCTATATAATTGATACCAAGTGGAAAAATATTGATTATGTAATGCCTTCTACTCATGATTTAAGACAGATGTTTGTGTATAATAAGTATTGGGATTCTAAAAAAGCCATGCTGTTGTATCCTTCAAATGATACAAAAGAGTTTGAAAGTAAAAGTTTTATTGACTTTGAGGATCAAGAACATGGTTGTGCCTTAGGAAAGGTTTCTATTTTTAAAGATAATAAAGGTACTTTGGATGATGAAATAGGCACTAAGATATTGAGTTGGTTTGGGATTCCGGCGGAATGACAAGATTGTGTTACATTAATAAAATATAAATTTGAAAACCACAAAAAGATACACCCTAAACAACAACATACTAGAATTGTATGTCAAAAAATCACCACCCATAGGTCGTGGTTTTTTACTGTTTTTAGCCTTTGTTATGGTTGCTTTGCCTATACTAGGCATGGTTCTTAATTTTATAGACGGTAATGCTTTTCATTTTGGGTATCTTATGGGTTTGGGTCTTTTTACATTGGTTGCTTTTTATTTTGTGCGCTTGTTTCTTTGGAATACCTATGGTAAAGAGGTCATTGAAATTGTTGATTCAACTGTAAGTTATTATGTGGATTATCATTATTTTAAGGGGAATCAGAAAGTAATTAGTTACGAGGGTCTTACCTACTCTATTGTTCCTATAGGTTTTGAGGAGGAACAGGTTGGTAATTTGGTTATAAGTGCTAGTGAAAGTGATTATATTGAGTCTGGGGTGAATATGGATATTTCGGAGTTGGTGGTGTTGGTTGAGGAGTTGGAGCGTTTTGGGTTGTAGGTTGTAGGTTGCTCAGTTTGTGGAGTTACTTGTGGGTTCCCTCCTACGTCAGGATGACAAGTTTAAGCAGCATAAAAAATAACTATACATCATAAAAACGAGTCTTTGCGAGGCACAGCTTGTTCCGTTTTTACGGAAAAGCAAGCCCATGACGGTTAATAAATATGTGAAAGAAAAGCTCATGAAAGGCTACGTAAACGTGAAAGGAGTACTTATGAGGTTTTACGTTAGCGTGATGAGGTTGATTATGATGTTTACGGTAAGTTGGAAAGATAGCTTTTCCGTAAAAACGGAACAGGGTGTGCCTCGCTATGACGGGTGTGGATGAGCTGAACGGTGAGTTGATGAGGTTGATTATGATGTTTACGGTTAGTTGGAAAGATAGCTTTTCCGTAAAAACGGAACAGGCTGTGCCTCGCTATGACGGGTTAGCAAGACGTTTTTGGATTGTTGAGAATTGCATAATAAAAGTATTAAAAATTAAAAAAATTATATAAAAAATGGCTTCAGGAATATTTGCATTATTAGATGATATCGCAGCGTTGATGGACGACGTGGTTGTGATGAGTAAAATTGCTACTAAAAAAACAGCAGGTATATTAGGGGATGATTTAGCGGTTAATGCTGAAAAGGCATCGGGCTTTGTATCGTCTCGTGAGATTCCGGTATTGTGGGCCATAACTAAGGGTTCGTTTCTTAATAAACTCATTATTTTACCACTTGCCTTTGTATTGAGTTATTTTGTGCCTTGGTTGATTACGGTAGTGCTTATTTTAGGGGCTGTCTATTTGGCTTATGAAGCTGCTGAAAAAATATATGAATACGTTGTTCCTCATCCAAAAGCGGTTAGCTTAGCGGACGGCATAAATCTATCTCCAGAGGAATTAGTCGTACAAGAAAAAGCCAAAATAAAAGCCGCTATAGTAACCGATTTTATCTTATCGGTAGAAATTATCATTATAGCTTTAGGTACTGTTTTGGAAAAAACAATCACCACGCAAATAATTGTGGTTTCTTTTATTGCATTTCTAGCCACTGTTGGTGTTTATGGCGTAGTTGCGGCTATAGTGCGTATGGATGATGTGGGTATTGTACTGACCCAAAGAAAAAGTAAAGTTTCTCAAACTATAGGTAAACTGTTGATTCAAACACTTCCCTTAGTCATAAAAGGACTTGCCTTTGTTGGTACTATTGCTCTAATTTTAGTAGCTGGTGGTATTTTTGTACATAACATTGAACCTGTACATCATCTGTTGGAAGGATTGCCTGCTATTGTTGGTGAGTTTATTGCTGGGGCTGTTGGTGCAATTTTAATCTTTTTGGTGGTAAAAGGGTTTGCATTGGTTTGGAAGGGGTTTAAGAAATAGGAAGGTTATAGGTTGTAGGTTGTTTTGTTTGTGGAGTTTTTTTTTAGGAACACAGATTGGAGAAATTTTTATAATTTTTATAATTTTAGTTGTTTGTGTGGGGTCCTTATAGAATGACAAGTTTGTGGCTTGTTTTTTAACCACATAGGGCACATAGGTTTTTTCTTTATTGGGTTGAGGCGCTTTGCTTTGCATAGGCTTACATAGTTTAACTTCCTAGCGTACTTTGCGTAAAACTTTGCGACTTTGCGTTAAAAAAAGAACACAGATTAAATAAATTAAAGAAATCTTTATAATTTTAATTTGTTTGTGGGGTTTCTTGTGGGTTGCCTCCTTCGTCAGGGTTGACAAGATTGGGAAATTGGTTTGTGTGAGAGCCTTACAGGATGATAAGTTTGTGGGATACTTCTTTGTGGGCTTAGCTTCTCAGTCAATAAGCTTCACAGTCACTAAGTTACTTACCCTTTTAAAATCTATGTGGTTAAAAAAATTGTGAGTATTGAGAGTTTAGGTATCTTTGCATCAGACCCATATTGCTTTGCCTTTTAGAACACAGCTCTTGGGTTTCAACAAATACAAAAAAAAATGTCAAAAAAATTCTCTTATTTAGGAATTTCAACCCCTATAGCAAAAGCCCTTACTGAATTAAACATTGTAGTTCCTACGGAAATTCAAGAAAAAGTAATTCCGTTATTATTAGCTAATACAACAGATTTAGTGGGACTTGCCAAAACAGGTACTGGTAAAACAGCTGCTTTTGGATTGCCTCTTTTGCAATTAATCGATACAAGTTCTCCAGTGGTTCAGGCTGTTGTTTTAGTTCCAACAAGGGAATTGGGACATCAGATTTTCAGCAACTTAGAGGGTTTTGCTAAATACCTACCAGAAGTTTCTATAGCAGCTACTTGTGGTGGAATTCCGATTAAGCCTCAAATAGAGCGCTTGTCTGCTCCTACTCATATTGTAGTGGCTACTCCAGGTCGTTTAATTGATTTGATTCAGAAAAAAGCCATTTCGCTTAAGGATACTAGATTTTTAGTATTAGATGAAGCCGATGAAATGGTTTCTATTCTAAAAGAAAGTCTGGATGAAATTGTGACTGAATTACCCAAAGAACATAAAACACTTTTGTTCTCTGCAACTATGCCGGGAACTATAAAGCAATTGATTCAGAATTACTTGCATAAAAACGTAGTTCAGGTAAGTGCTAATATGGAAACGGTTGGAAATCAAGGTATCGATCACGAGTACATTGTGGTAAATCCTATTGAAAAACTGGATGTATTAATGCATTTCTTAAACACCAAAGAAGGCGAACGTGGAATTATCTTTTGCAAGACAAAAGCTGCGGTAAATAAATTGGCTAAGAATTTGGCTATCAATCGCTTTTCATCTGGTGCCTTACACGGTAGTTTAACACAAGGGATTCGTGATAGAATCATGGAGCAATTTCGTGCGGGTCATATCAATATTTTAGTAGCTACTGATTTAGCGGCTAGAGGAATTGACGTAAAGGAAATTTCGTATGTAGTCAATTATCATTTACCAGATGCTTATGAAGCTTATGTACACCGTAGTGGTAGAACTGCCAGAGCGGGTGCTAAAGGATTATCGTTAACAGTTCTTCAAGAGGAAGAGGTTAAGGAAATTGTGAATTTTGAAAAGGAATTGGGTATTAAGTTCAAAGAGTTTAAAAAACCAAGTACGACTAGTATCGAAGAAAACAATACGCTTTTATGGGCGAAACAAATCTTTAAAACGAAACCAAATCATGAGGTGGATGAGGATTTGAAAACTAAAGTCAAAACTGTTTTTCATCATTTAACGAAGGATGAGTTGATTGATAAGTTGTTGGCTAATTATTTGTTGCAAAATAAGAATGTTCCTGTGGAGAAGCCTGTTAAGAGACAGAAGATGAAGAGGTAGTTAGTTCTTAATTGTGAATTGTGAGTTTTTTTGGAACACAGATTAGTGAAATTTTTATAATCTTTATAATTTATT
>TARA_R110000850_G_scaffold264530_1_pt1 | contig 23215 bp, 12 predicted proteins | sample TARA_R110000850 | Tara Oceans TARA_R110000850 (sample SAMEA4397586) | marine metagenome | biome: Polar Biome; feature: [SRF] surface water layer (ENVO:00010504); material: water (ENVO:00002006), including particulate matter (ENVO:01000060) such as... | depth 5 m | reverse complement strand
ACTTTTTCGCTACTTGACGCTTCTGCAACTCATTCCCCGTTATCCCGGGCGAATGTCGACCCCCGTGTTGAAAGAAAAACTCGCTGAGCGGGGGGTTCATATTGATACTCGGTCGTTACAACGCGATTTGAGCCAAAAACTCTCTACGCAGTTTCCCATTGGGTGCGACGATAGCCAGAAGCCTTACCGATGGTATTTCGATCGCGACTTTCAGTGTCAGTTGCCCGCACTAGACGTGCCGAGTGCGCTAACGCTGGTACTGGCCGAAGAGTATTTAAAAGGACTGCTGCCCCCTGTGGTCGTTGGGCAGTTATCGCCGCATTTTACGGATGCGAGACGGCTACTTGATGAGATGAGTTCCAACGGCTTGAGTCAATGGGCTCGGAAAGTTCGCGCGATCCCAAATGGCAAAGCGCTTATTCCTGCGGCGCTTAATGAAACGACGTGGCAGATCGTCTCTCAAGCCTTGCTGGAGCAGAAACCGGTGGATGTCGTGTACTTATCACGCACGTCCAAAACCGAAAAGCACTTCACCCTTCATCCACAAGGGCTGGTCAGCCGACACAGCGTGACGTATTTGCTGGCGACAGTGGACGAATATGACGATATTCGTCAGTTCGCCATGCACCGCATCGAAACAGCCACTCTAAGTGAATCGACCTGGCGACCTTTGCACGGCTTTGACTTAGATAATTACATAGCGGGCGGGGCGTTTGGCTACCTGCAAGGCAAGGCCCCTGTCACCCTCGTCGCCCAAGTAGCGCCACAAGTCGCATGGTTACTCAGTGAGACGCCACTGTCCGACACTCAGCGGCTGACACCACTGCCCGACAGCAGCTGGCAACAGCTGGAAGCCGAGGTGCCCGATGATCAACAAACGCTGTGGTGGCTGATGGCCATGGGCGCCAATGTCAACGTGTTGGGCCCCACGACGTGGCGGGAAACGCTAAAGGCAAATGCAGAGCAGGTACTCACGCATTACCAACACACACCGGTCGCGCAAGAAACCCATTAAAAACTTGCCAATGGAAGCCAACCTACTAAAAGGAGATAACGGTGCTCTGTTTTGCTTATGGCTCTAATATGTCTACCCAGCGCTTAGCCGCGCGGATTCCAGCGCGCTTTGTCACCACCGCCCTTCTACCGGCGTATCGCCTAGCCTTTCATCAGCAAGGCGGAGGCGGCTCCGGCAAGTGCGATATTGTACCGGCATCCGATCAGTCAGCGGTCTACGGCGTTATCTGGGAAGTCGCTTCGCACCATAAGCTGACATTGGATCGATATGAAGGGCTCAACGCTGCCTACGATGAAACCAGGCTGACGGTAACTGACCTGGCGGGTGACGGGCAGTTTGAAGTGCAGGCGTATGTCGGCAAAATCACCTCCATCGGTATGCGCCCCTATACGTGGTACAAACATCATGTGTTAGCGGGCGCACAAGAACACGGATTACCCGCAGCCTATGTCCGCGCGCTAGAACGAATTGAAGCTCGAATTGACCCAGACACCGAACGCCACGCACGCGAAATGGTGTTACATGGGCACGACGAACCGTTAGTGCGGGGAGCATAATGGGAAATGATGAGCGTTTAATCGCGTTTTATCGTGGAGAAGGCCACGATCATAAGGGACGTCGACTCGAAGATATCTGGGCACTCCCCTCTTTCTGGCTGGAACACACCCACGATTATATTCAGTGGCTGTTTCCTATCCCGGAAATGGGCCGCTTTAACGCCTTTGCGCCGTTACTGACACCCGAAGTACAAATGGCGTTTGAGAAGGAAGCGCTATTACGCCAGCGCCAGCAGCAGTCCCTAGACGTAATGTTGAATTTCTTTGGGCTGGAATGCGATGAACGTTTCATCTCGGCACAGTCCGACCTCTCAATCCAGACACATATCTGGTTGAAAGCAGGTGGCCATAACCATCTGCGCATTACGCGTATTATTCGGTCGTTAGCACTATGCCATCAGCCAGAGCTTGCTCGGGCTTTTCAGCAGGCCGTAATTGATATTGGTACTCAGCATGGGATTGTGTCAGATAAATCGCTGAGTTATTGGCGCTGTGCGTTATAGATCCTTATTTACGACTCTCTATTGCGATTACGAAAAAAATAATTATTCACGCTTTTTAACCTAGGTTGTTATCGACTACATGGAACCATTGGCTTAGCCTTGGCCGGTGGTGGAAACGCCAGTAGCCTGTTTGCAGATTTTTAATAATGCAAAAACATTTTAGCTAGAGCAAGTGATGAGGAATAAAATTTAAAATCAAGAGAAATCATCCTCAAGCATTTCTAACAAATTTAACTCTTTTAAATATATTCAAAATCCCTGATAGCGAAATCACCCTACCAGGGATTGAAAAAAAGCATGTGTGGCTGCTAAACTAAAAGGATTAAAAATAATTTAAGTTGTTTCTTTAAGATCACCTAATAATCGAACCAGTTTTTTCTTATATTCAGTATGACCGCCCACATCATCACTGGCATTAATATTGTTCACCGTGCAAGTCCTAGTATCTTTATTATTATAATATTCGATCTCACCAAGCCCTACCGCCTCATCCCCAACTTGGGCAGCACGATAAAGCCTCTTTAATATATCATCATGTAATGAATAGAAATTATAAACCTCTTTTTCTACTGATTGCAGTGCTCCTGACCATTTATGCTTGTCTACTCGTGACACTGCTCCACCGAAAATATAAGCTTTATTCACTTTACAACCACTATCTAACAAAGTAATTAAAGCGTTGTGAATTATGCGACCGCCAAGAGAATGCCCATACAGATTAATCTCAATTTTAGGATTAGACACTTTAAGTAATTTAATATCTTCTGCTAGTTTTTCACCGTAAATAGCAGTATTTTTCACTGCGTTAGGCCAGGATGCTGCGCTTATTGTTAAATAATTACTTGAAGGCCATGCAAACCCCATCAAGGTTCCTTGCACACCCAATATTTCGAGTGCATCTTTCCATTCTGAAAACTGCCCTTTTGATGACTCGGACATAAAACCGTCAATACATATGTTTATAATATATGAATCAGAATCATTAGTAATTTTCCGCAACCCTAATGCTTTTTCAATATTCCGAATGTCATCATTTTGTAAGTTATCGACTACTTCCATAACTTTCTGCGTCCGCATATAAAATCTTTTTGCCACAGCCACACCTGGAACAAAATCAGTTGCAATATCTGCAACAAAAACAGCCGTACGCATATAGTCTGTCGTAGTGTCGTTTAACGAATAATTATTATGGCTACTTTCGTGAAGACATTCGAAAGCAGCAACACACGCAGTTTTATAACTCGTAGTGATAGCAAATAAGCGTTTCTCTATAGTTTTAGCATCTACTTCTAATGTATGCGACATTTTCTTAATATCGACATTTTTCATTGGATTTTCACCCGCATCTAAATTAGCCAATGAAGCCATGAGTACTAAATTTTTAAGCCAAATTTGCTCAAGCTTAAGGTAATCTTCGAGAGTAGGTAAAACAACCTCACTCGGCGCAACTCCAGCTCTTTCATAAACAGCCCCTAAAAAATGGTGCAAAAACATAGCTTCTGCTGAATTCTCAGGGTCACTATGCTTACTAATTACATGATGATTAAATACTGAAAGAAAGTGTCCCAATTGTTTAGACGAAAGCTCGTTAAGTTTCATGACGTTTAGCATAAAAACTTTTTCCGAAGGGGCTACACTTTCAAGCTCCTTCTTACTCAAAGATGTTTCATAAATAGTGTTGTAAGTATTGCATGATGCAGTAAAGAACTCGCTTGCAGTTTTAGCAATAGACGTTTTTGCCTTATCGCCAATTTGAATATGAGGTGTAATTTCTTTCTCAATAAAACTAGACTCCTCACTACTACTCATAAAGGAGGTCACACCCCCTTTAGCCTTGAAGCAATTTTCAGTCAATTTCACCAAAAAATAGAGTAGTTTCTGTGAGCCAGTTGATAATACTTCATCAATTATGTGGCCAAAATCCCACGTATCGCGTATATCGATGCGCATGACAGCATCTATCTCGTCATTTTCTAAAGCCGAAAATGCACTTAATTTTTCTAAAAATTCGACTGAATTTTCTGACATTGGCGGTTTTTTAAAAAGGAGCAGACCTATTATTTTGAGAATCGCCTTTCTTTCGAATGGTTCACGTTCCTGAAGTAAAGCATAAATCATTTTAGTTTCCCTTTATATTTGAGCTAACTGTTTGGCAACAACAAAAATTATAATTCTATATTTATCGGCCGGTTTTGAAAAAACTTTAGTTCAAAAGCTAATTTCACTGTAGCCCAAAAGACGGGGATAGATCGATTTTGGTGAGCTACTGGCTAAACATGTCTCTGTTTATAAAACGCCCCCCTACCGTGACGACATCATGATTAACATAGTTGAAGCATTCTATGAGGAGGTTAAGAGGCGCATGAGTCAAGTGATGGCTGCGTGACAGGATCCATAAAACGAAATTTCACTACGCCATTTAATTAATGGTATAAGTTCCGAGCCACTACAAGGTCGTTTGCGGAGATGGGGTATTTGTAAACACATGACAGAATTAAGCAGAGCCGCCTTATGGGGTGGCTCTGTTGCAAAGAGTCTTATTTTTTTCTTATACGAAAAATGTAAGTTCAAAATAAAAAACGAAACCTGTTTATAGCATTACCTACTCTACAATCGCTTTCAACAACGCATCACGTGCATCCTGATAAAACTGAATGTCGATTTTTGTCGCCATATCGTCGGATAGATCATAAAGCTGACGTCGTGCAGCAACTGGCATAAGCAGTGTACTTGCGCCCTTCTCTACCGCAAGTTCTGCAATATTGACAGCACTACTGATCGGCTCGATAGAACCACCCAGGTTAATCTCGCCGACGACGATCAAGCCGCCTTTAACCGATTTCTTCAGTAAACTGCTGCACATGGCTATCAGTGCCGCCATACCTAGCTTAGAACCGCGCTTGGCAGCGTCGAAGGCTCTGAGTTGAACGGAAAACTCGTGGGAACGAGGATCACGGTCACCGATAAGCTGCGTGGACCTGGCATACAGATTCTGCTCGGCATAACGTAGAGACTCTTTGAATGCCGCAGGTGCCGGGTTGTTAAGGATGCGTACCCCGGAGCCGGGACCTTCGTTGACTTCAAGGCGATAAAGCCCTGAATTGTCATCAATATCAACACCACCTTCGCTGATGGTCCATATCTGGCCTGGTTCCAGCGGGTCATCGCCAATTTCGTTGTCGGCACGCAGCTCTGGTGTGGCGACAAATTTTTCTACACCATCATCACCAATAAAGTAGCTGAAATGAGTATTACGAAACTCAGCAGCGCCTACTCGCTTTTGCTGCTCTTTCACCCGGCGACGAACCTCCAGGCCCAGCCGAGTTGCCCATTCCAAATCTTCGTCAGACACAGCCATATCCTGGCCGGGATACATCAACTTGAGTAAGCCCGAGACGGTTTTGTTCACCGCGTTGGTATCACGACCGCTCAATGCACCGCCCAGATGAACACGATTCTGCATCGCCGAAACACGATTTTGGAAGCGCAGGCGACTCATGCATTCAGAAAAAAAGTCGCTAACCAGGCCAAAGTGATCGGTAGTTAGATCCTTGTTCATTTTGGGCACATCCCAACCAGGAAGATAGCAGTGGATGCGGTCCATCCAGGCAGTATCATCACGCATTTCCTCTGGCAGAGGGCCGAACAGGTGGCCTACGCGTTGCTGATGCTCAACATCGACATCAAAGTTGCCAACGAAGACCATTGAACCGTCAGCACGGATACTCTCCTTGCCACGGCTAAACTCGCCCGATTCCATGTAGCCCTTCATGATATTGATCCCTTCCTTAGTATCGAAAGAGATCCCACTCACTTCGTCAAAACAGACCACATCGTACTGACACACCAGGCCCCGCTGGCCATTGGCATTGTTGACGAACATTTTGGCTATGGTCGCCTTACCCCCTGAAATTAGGTGGGCGTAGGGCGAGATCTGCTGGAAAAGGTGGCTCTTACCGGTACCACGCGGCCCCAGCTCCACCATGTTGTAGTTACGTTCTACGAAGGGGATCATCCGCAATAGAATGGCATCTTTGGCACGCTGCGAAAGCTCTGCAGGCTCCAAGCCAATGGAGCGCACCAAAAAGTCCCGCCATTCATCACTACTGAAACTTGTGCGCGCCTCGGCCATCACTTCCAGCACGTTACGTTTAGACATCTGGATGGGACGTAGCTCAGCGATACCAAAGGCATTGCCTTTTTCTTCGGCAATGATGCCGTCGTATTCCAGGGTTACCTCGGCATAAAAGCCGCCAGTCAGTAGGCGCTCATTGTCATCGACAATTTTATCCGGGATACGCACCCGGTTGAGATTCAAGCTAGGCAAAGAAGCCAAGTAGCCGCCTTCTTTCTCCACAAAGCGCACACTGACAATGTCGATCAGCTTGGCTGAACCGGTTTTATAGGCTCGCGCTTTGAACAGCTCTTCCTCACCAGCACGCACGGTGCGATCCGACAACTGGCGTTGAACGATTTCCAACCCTTCTTCAATCTCTGTAGGGTCTGTCGACGCGCAATACCTGCCTAGCATAAACTCGACAACGTAGGTGGGAACCGGAAACTGGCGAGCAAAGGTTCGCACCAGATCCTTGCGCACCAAGTAGCCCTCAAAGACCTCAGCAGACTTGTGGTCCAGCGTATCCATTTCCACTTATTCGCCTCCCACTAATGTCGGTTTTTTCGCCAGCACATTGCCTTGGTCATCCAGCAGTACGATGACCGCCGACGTACCTTCATACTGGTCATCCACCAGTAAATTACACTTTCCCTCCTTGAGGGGCTTGCGTTTAGTAATTTCTGAATCAGGGTCTGCCGAATGTGTACGGAGCACCGCCATCACACCTTCAGCACTAGTTGCCGCCTGTATCTTGCAGGTTAAGCCCAGCCAGCGCAGATCAGATAAGGTTGCTGTATTATTTGATGCCGCGATTGGAGGCTGGGTACAGCGCACTTCGATTACCGGCGTCAGGCACTCTTGTAAGCTTAAGCCACCATGGTCATAGTGCTGCCCAGCTTTAAAACTACAGGCACCAGGCGCCATGGCGATACTGACTTCGTTGTTCCAGTGCCAGCCTACCTGTTGATAGCCGGTATCTACAGAGTCCTTAACGACTGCGCAGCGGCTCCAGCGGGTTTCGGTCACATATTTAGCCAGCTCTACTTTCGTCATAGGAGCTGGGGTCAGCATCCAACCATGGTCGGTAACAATACGAATCTTTCGCCAACCTACGGCTATCAGTTCTTCCACTCGCTCTACTACCTCAGCCAACAAGCTGTCGATACGTGCAGCAAGCTTTAGGCCCTTTACGTGTCCTTCCTTGTCGATGTCGCCACTTTGTACCCAGGCATTCGACGTTGGATCACCCGAGTCTCCTTCCGCCAAGTACTGCCAACCTTTTTCCTGTAAAAACTTCTTCAAGTAATAGGAAGAGAAATCTTTATCGTCATCTAGCAAGCTAGGCTCAAAGTCACGGTCAGTGACTCTGCCTGTCAAACGATCATTTACAGGCGTCACCGCCGCTTTAGCCGTTGCTGTTACAGACGGTAAGGCAGCCCAGTTTGACGCTAGCCGCACTTCTCCTAAGCGTTGCAAAGCAAGATAAAGACGCTGGGCAATGTCATAGCGAAGACCATCAACAAAAAAAATCACTTCACCACCCACTGCGTATTCTGCAGTGGCTTCATTGACTTGATCAGAGCCTGGATAGCCCTTAGCTTTGACCAACCCCTGGAAGTTTCGGGTTACCTCATCCAGCCATGGTGTATAAATCAGCGCAAGAACCTGCTGAACCAACACCTGTTGCTGGGTTGGTAACGGAAAAGCCAAGGCTTTAAGCACGCTATCATCAGCCTGCCAATAGGATGCCTGGTATTGCGCTGCCATTTCATCGGCATCTGCCCCCGAAAACACCTTGGCGGTTTTTTCTGCCACTAGGCACAAGTGCTCCAGTACGCCAGCGAGTGGCGCTAAGCCAAGTTCAGACCAAAGCCAGCGACGACGATTGCCGTGCTGTTTATCCAATGTTTGTAACGCTTGCCGGGCTTGAGAAGAATCCTGGTCGAGCAGGCGCTTTAAGGATTGTTCTAACTGCTGTTCGTCATCAGCATTAATGGCGGGATAGCTCTCGCCACTGGCTGCCAAGTCAGGCTGGACCTTGAGTAGCAGCTGCGGAATATAAGGATAGTAATGACACGACTCTGCATAACGCTGCCATACACTCTCCCAAATCCCCTGCCGCTGGCAGAGCAACTCGGCAGCGGTCAGCTCGCCCTCTTGCTCAGGGTTAAAGTAGTATTCGGTTTCACAAATGCCAACTAGCGCCTGCCAACGCGACTGATCCCAGCGCTCCCGGCAGCTTTTGCTGTCGTTCATCCAGCTCAGCAGGTCTCTCACTGGGTCACTGCTAACCAGTTTGTTAAAGTCTGCCGCTTCCAGACGGCGGTTGGCCAGCTCCTCGTCTTCACTTTCGAGGGTTTCTGGTAACACGCGCAGCATGGCCTGCTGGGTTTTTTCATCTTTTGCTACATCCAAGCCAGCGCCGCCGTTGCTAGACACCAGAAAAGCATTCACTGTCCAGTCACGGCCTGAATTGTTGTAAATCCACCAGCAGCCACGATACTGCAATTCAGCCAATGGCTTGAGGGAATCTGGGCAGGTGCTGATAGCGCGCAAATCCCTGCGCTCAAAACCTGGTAAATAAACAATCGGTATACGATCAGCTGGCAACTCAACGTCGGGTAGAACGCCCTCAACCACGCATTTGATCCAGATGGCGGGGCCAGTTTTGTCTTCCGGTGCATAGTCGCCCAACACAATTAACTCAGGTAATGCAGCCCGAAGTAATGGCAACGCTGACTCCCACTGGCGCAGCTTATCCGTCCACAGAATTGCGCTGGGCGCGACCTGCACATTGGAGTTATAGGTGGCGCTGGCACGTACTTCGTCAGCCAGCAGATCGATCAATTTCATAGCAGCCCCTGGCGGTTGGCTTCGTACCAGACAAAAGGAGAACGTCGCTTTAAAAAATCAGCAGTATAAAGCCCCTGAATATAGTCACTGAAATGACGGGCACGCACTTCTCTACAGCCCTGGTCGTCAAGTTTCAGGCGCATAATGGACGAGGTTACATTGCTCATTAACGCTGGCTGTAATTCTGGATTAGGGTAAATATGCCCACTGACCAGCTCCAACCGAAACCAACCATTTTGTATCTCGAAGGGATCCAGTACATCGTCATAGTGATTCTTACGGCTATTCATACGCGTACAGGCTAGACGATAGTTAGACCATTCATAAGCCAACCCAGCGTGGCGCGATTTAGCAGCAAAATGGTCAACAGAGCCACCACCCGTAATACGTTCAAAATGAATCGCTAGGTAGGCACAAATACCGTCATAGCTTGTATACAGATCATCCAGAGAAGACCGCCAATAATCCTTAAATTTGACATCCTCGGGTAACGGTTTTGTTAGATCAATCCCTAATGCTCGAAGGTAGACCAAGCCTCGCTGCCTGACTTTTTCATCAAAGCTGGCTGGCTCTGGTTGTGGTGTAACATACAACATTTCAAAGCCACCCTTTCTTTTCGGCTACAAAACGCCAGCGCATCCAGAAAGGGTCCGTATCGCTGAGCACCTTACGCAGCTCAGCATCCACCTTTATAGCTTCCTGAGCATCAAAGTCCGGCTCGGCCATCGCCTTAGCGGCCTTGCTCAATACGGCCTCCGCTTCTCGTGAACCTGCACTAGATAAATCAAATGCCTCACTGGTCAGCCACCTTGAAGCATCACCCTGGCGCACGAACGGGCGCTTACGGAGCACCACCTCACCCTGTTCAAGATCGAGATCGAACCAGGCGTCTTTGCGCTCATCAAACAGCGGCTCAACCGATGCCATGATCAAGGGTGAGTGAGTGGCAGTGATTAACTGCACATCTGGTCGCCTGGTCAGCTCTTTCATCACACCCAGCAACGCAGGAACAATGGTTCTCTGCCAGCTTGGGTGCAAATGGGATTCCACCTCATCAATCAGAAATACCACCTGATGGGTGGGATCTTCCCCCAAGTGATCAGCCGCCTTACGGTGCTCCAACCAGGCCCAAACCAAAAAATAGGCCAATGCCATCACACGCTTCATACCCGACGAAGCATGCAGCACCAACACATCCTGGCGGTAAGGCATGGTAAGGGTAGGAATATCCCTTACATCATCCAGGCTCAGCTTACCCAGCTTACCGGGCACCATCGCCTCTTTATCATTCGGTGACAGTACCTTGAGCACTTTCTTTAACAGTTTGAAGGCTTCCCCATCCTCCTTCTGCCAGGTAGCCCAGTCTTGCACTAAGCCATTACAGAGCACACTACCCTCATTCTCAAGGCCATCCCACACATCTGCAGGGCTAAATACAAAAGCGGGTCTGCGCTCTTGCACATCTACGTTATTTTTGGTCTGCCAGTAATTGCGCGCCGGATCCCATACGGCAAAGCTGCCATCACTCATGGCATAGAGCACAAGGCCAGGGTTAGCGGGTCGGCCTGCCCGGCCTGTCCAAGCCTCTTCGCGGGGCTGGTAATTACTGGTATAGCGTTCATCTTTGCTTTTACCGGTAAAGGTGAAGCTGATCTCACCGTCTTTTTTCGGCAGCGGCCTGACTTTTTTGCCAACCGTCAGGCTATTGTTAAGCTCTGCTGGCCACTTGCGGGTCATAGACCACCAAGCAATGTCCAGTAAAAAGCTCTTGCCTAAGCCATTATCGCCGGTCACCAGGTTTAAGCGCTCACCGAACTCCAGCTCCATCAAAGATGCGGGACCAACATTGGTCAAATTGAGCTCTTTAAGCATTTTTCATCTCCGCAAGCGAGCAAAGGCTTTGCAATAACATTAGTGGGCAGCCATGGAATGCAGACCTTCCAGGTTTTTCAACCAAACATCAAAAAGAGCGTAGTGTTTACGCATCGTAACCAAGCCTACTTCCAGAGCGGCCAGGCTTCCAATTAAAGATTTTTCGCAACCAAGTATCAATGCTTCTATACGCTAGCTAGCTGCTGTTTTGTGGGCTGTCGTTGATATGCTCAAGGCTAGCGAACTGCTCAGCGATGTCTACCAGCGACTAGCTCAACTCTGCTCGATTAATCTCCTTGGAAAACGCCTGTGGGTCACTAAAAAGTAAGACTTCAAACTCGTACATCTACACAATAGGGACAAGCCGGCGCCTTGCCCGTCCATATCTACGACCTGACATCATCTCGATGAGCATGAGGAAGTAGTCGACGAAACGGCTCTTGCCAACGCCGTTACCACCAATCAGAACGTTGTGACTGCGCAGCCGCAAATCATCCAAGTTGAAAATGGATTTGAAGCCGTTGATGGTTTAGGAAATCGATGCATCTATTGGTGCACATGCTTTTGATCCGAATTCAAAAACCATATTTTTCACGACGACGCATAAATGCTTTTTCGCTGCCTTCCATAATGTCCAGCACAGCCTCTGTCACATTTTGACGATCTAAACCACCTTGCGCTTTACAAACACCTTTATTATTTGCTGCTTCGAAAGCATAAAGTAAATCAGCATCACCATTAACAGGCAGGTTGGCGTTATGAGTAGCAAATATAAGCTGCCGCTTCATCTTCATACGGCGAACCATAGGAATAAGCTCGTTAAAAACGAAATTTGAATCCAGTTCATCTTCAGGCTGGTCTATTATCAACGGCCCACCATCCTGCGCTAAAAGCAAGGCCAAAACTGCAGTATTTCTTTGCCCATCAGATAAGGTATTAGCTGATATTTTACCCGCTTCAGACCCGTCTGAGCGGTAAAGCGTAATGTCTATAGCGTCAGGAATACGAATAGTGCTAACACGTTCCCACTCTGAAGGCTTTAGGTCTAGCTCAGCCTTAACTTCAGACAAATAAGGATCTTTTTCTACTTCACGATAAATAGCCTGCCAAAGAGGCTCAGACAGATTTACAGCAGTACGGTCGTAAATGCTCGAAATTAAATCTGACCACTCTCTTGCAAGTTTTCTTTGTCGCACCTCAGGCTTTAACTCTTCCCAAACATTCAAAAAAGCCTGCTTATCACCTTGATAAACGACCTCTACAGACACAAAAGATGTTCTACTACCTTCATAAACAGCTAATTTGTTAGCTTTGTCTGCAGCCTGCCTTCGGAGTTCAAGCTGCTGAGCCCAAACAGCCTCTAAATTTTCCTTTAACTCTTGAAGCTCTTGAAGCTCGCCATCATACTCTTTATTTTTCGCTTCAAGCCGAACAATCTCTTGTTCTTTTTGCGACTTCTGAGATGCTAGTGATGCTAATTCTTTAATATCTGCTGGCTGGATACCTTTTGTCGCACAAGCCTCTTGAAATGCACTGTCTGCTTTATCAAGTTGATCTTTAATTATCGGCCACTCATCACCTTCCGTAAAAATTTCTCTAACAGCTAAATCATGTTGTTCAATTAATTTTTTGAAACCATCTTTTAATACTTGGTTGGCATCCTTAATTTTCCGATCAAGCTTTTTAAACCATTTTGCATTAGGAGTACTATCTTCTACAAAACTTCTAAAACTTACATCGAACTCCAAAGATCTAACTTTCAACTGTTGAATGTCGTTCTTCATTAAGCCGGCTACAGAGTCGATATAAACTTGTTCTTTTTTGAGCAAACTATGACGCTCCGCATCAGCCTGTACGTCTTGCCGTGCTTGCCATTGTTGTGTTAAACCTTCAATTTCCTGCTTTAATTTGGTGATTTTTTCTGAGTTATCGTCGTGTAGTGTTTTTAGATTTTGATTATGTTTGATCTGACCTAACAAACTTTCTTCTTTTTCTTTTAGCTCTTTTAATTCGTCAGCAACGAAGCCGTCCACTAACCCAAGCAGCAACTCTGTACTTTTTAACTGGCCGTTTTCATCAGCTTCAGTGATTTTATTCAATTGCTGTTGGCTGAAAAACTGGGCGGGCAAGCCTTTTAATAAGGTAGCCTGATCTTGAGCATCATGACTTATGACTGATGTCCCTGCAGACGTGAGCTCAAGCGTATAATCCACACCATGTTTTTGACGGTATTGAACCGTTGCTTTAAAATCTGGATTAGTGGTGGTTTTTTTAATTCTTTCTGCTTTACTGCCTAACTCTTTGCTCTCTTTACCTAAGGAAAGTCGCAAATATTCAAGCACTGTTGACTTACCACTACCACGCCCACCTATCAGAGAATTTTTATTAGGTGAAAAGTGGATTTCTTGGTCATCTAAGAACTCTGCGCCTTCAATTTTAATCGATTTAATATGTGGATAATTGCTTAAAATTTCCGGATTTTTATCCGTTGTGACATCATTGGGGAGTCTGATGCGCGAAACTGGATCTAAAAAAGCTTGACGTAACGATTCAATACTTGGATTGGACATTTTTATCCAAGTATGGCGATAACCCAAACTATTCGGAATAGAATTACCATCATCATCAGTTTTTAGGGACTTAGCATCTGATGACATAATGTAAGCGGGATAAAACCCCTCTCGCTTCCAGTTAGGATTTCTTCCTTCTAAAATATCTAAATACTTCTTCACTGGCGGAACTTTAGTCACCTCAACACAATATAGTTCAGCGTGCTTAAAATCTTCTCGGTAGATTGGTTTCTCTAACATACCACTAGCTTGATCTGAATGAGCTGCTATTACAATACCGCCCATTTCACCCTGAACCAAGCTAATAAGCGTTTTCAATGAAACATTTTGCCCATCTTTTCTAAGCAAGCTAGGTGCACCTGAAGAAAATCTTTCTGACTCGGACAATCCCAGCTTAGTCAAATTCCGATTGCAAACCTCCAGCTGATCTTTGTTTTTGGCGGAAGGGAAAAGACATAAAACATGATAGCCAATATCAACTTCAAACCCAGGAAAAATCACTAACGGCTTCCGTCCAACTGTTTTTGCAACACTATTATTCTGCTCAACTAAGTGAGTCAGAAACCAGTCTCTAGCATTAGTACATTGAGAGAAGTTATGATCAGTGATTCCGATAATGTCTAACCCAAGCTCATGGCAACGTTTTAGGAAAACTCTAGCTTTTTCTTGAATACCTTTTTCACAAAGCTCACCGCCAACCTTTGGTCGACGTGGATTGCCTAAGCGTAAATCCTCATCTGCCCAGTGTGCGCTATCCTCTGGCGTTTGAACTTGAAGATCACACTTTAACCACCGCATACCCTGGTATTCATTACTCATTTCAGCTTTCCCTCGCTTTACGTTTTTCTTCCAACGTCAGATGATGATCATTAATACGTGCACCCTCGCCTTCGCCATATTCCAGGCCAAGGCTGTACCAGGGGGCGGATTCAACGTCTTTGCCGCGATCTTTGGTCCATTTAATGTTGGGTTTCCAACGCAAAATGCCTGCGCCTTTTTTGCTGACATCGCGGGCTAACATAAAGGGGCGGATGTTGAGGCGCACACCGTCGTTGAGGTCGGGATTCCAGCCGATGGATTGCTCTGCTAGAGGTTTCCAGCGCACGAAGATGTCGTAAGGCTTTTCGCCTTCGAGGATGGCTTCAAGTTCACGTTTAAGCGCTTCAGCAGCGGCGAGACGTTCCTGAGCGCCATCTTCGCCGTTGGCCAGCCCGGCTTGTTGGGTGCGAATCCAGTCACCTAGGTAGGTGTAAACCACCCGTTCCAGGCCAGTTTTGTCTAGCTTATGGTAGTTGACCAGTACGCTGAAGCCATCCTTAAGGCCGTCCCAAATGTGCCAAATAAAGGGCCGGTTTTGGAACAGTTTGCAGTGCTGCTCAAAGAACTTGTCGCGCAGCCACAGGCTGAGGGACTTGCCGCCCACGGTTTCCAAAAGGCGATTTTTCAGCGGCGTGGTCCACTCTTTGCCGTAGGCATCCTGCAACAGGGCCTCCAGACGCTGGTCGGCGGCCTTTTCGCCGCGCACGGCGGGCAGGCAGACAATGCCGTCATCATCTACACAGGAATCCAGCGTCTTACAACGTTCTACCCAGGTTCGCTGCTTTTCCGCCAGCTCCATATCTTTGTCGAGTTCGGCGGGCCAGCGATAACCGAGTAGACGCGCCACCGCCACCTGCAGCACGGTGTCATCAACCCGCAGTTCGCCGTGGGCAGTGCATTTGCTATCTTCGTCCCAGATTACCGAACCACAGGGGTGGCCGTGGAAGATCCACTGGGTGGGATCGTTGGTGTATGGCTGGGGTAATCCGTGTGGCAGAATTGCTTCAGCTTTTTCTCTTAAAGCATCCATGTCGACACGAACCTTAGTGAAGGTCCCAGCCGTTACAGACATTTTTTTATCCAGCTTTTTCACTTCCTGCTGCAACGTGCCTGACGTTGAAAAGTACCAGAGAGCTGCTAAATCCGACTCAGCATTGGGCTTCAAGACAGCAACGTTGTCATCAAACAATTCTCCGGTAAAAGGTGTGAACCTAAAATTCCCCGCTTTGCCTATGGCAATACCTTTCCTACCATGCACTCTTTGTCCGTGGTAGCGGAAGCCGGATTCTGTTGAGGGATCGAAAAGCCCTCCCCACAAAATAAGATCCTGTCGGCCAGAGAACAGCTCTCCATGCTCAGGACTATTGAGCCAGTATTTTTGTCCTGATGCTATCGCATCAAATTCCCAGAATTTTCGCAGGTAGTTGAAGCCATCACCAGAAACACTTCCCTTCCCGAAATCGGCATAGTCCGAAAGAGGGTTGCCGAAACTGGCATCAATCTCAAAAGAAATTCTGAAATCAGGGTTTTCCAGTTGCGTTTCTTGGATCGCAGAAGCAATTCCTTCACTTATCAAAGCACTATCTTTTTCCAAGGAGCCTTGGCTCCCACTTACATCAATTCCAAAGTGCCTTTGCTGGAACTCATTAAAGGTCAATTGCAGACATACGTTGACGACCTCTCCACCTATCTCTTCAAAAGCCCCAGGACCCAAGCGGACAATGAAGCCCAACCCCTTCGTACGAATGAACTTCTCTCTCAGGCGGTCATAATACTTGAGGAACAACCAGTACTGCTGAGTAACGACAGCGCAACAGCCGCCTGCACTGAGGAATTCATGACATCTCTCTGTAAATGTGGATTCCAACGCATACTTAGAATCTGGATAGTATTCCTCACAGTAAGCTTTTAGGGTCGCGCACTGGTCACCGGCTTTGAGATATGGGACATTAGTTGCAATTAATTGATACTTCTCAACAAGTAGCTCCATCGCTTTGGAAACACCCTGCGCGACTATGCCAGCCTCCAGACGGCTATTCAGCTCAGAACTACTCGCTTCAGTAGCTGCTTGCCCCTCTGCATTTTCTCGAGACAGAGCCTCGCTCAGCAGTTGCTGCAGTTCACTCCACTGAGCGATCTGTGCGGCCTTGCTGCGGCGCGGGTTGATCAGGCTACCCAGCACCGGGGCATCCTTAAAGGTCTGGTACATCCAGTCCAGCGCGATGGTCAGGTTCTGCTTGCCCGCCTTGCGGCTCAGTTCCTTCCACTCCTCCTTGGCGGCGGTAATGGATAGGCCACTGCAGGCCAGATGCAGCTCTGGCAGGCTGCGGTAGCCCCCGGCATCCGGGAAGCGCCAGGCTTCCAGTGCCACGGCAAAGGCGGCCAGCTCGACACAACGCTGATCCAGCTCCAGCCCGTGCAGGTTTTCACTCAGCACCTTATCAATCGCCTGTTGGGCGGTAAGCTGCTCCAGCTCCATACGCATCGGCACCAGCATCAAAAACGCCGCCACCAGAAAGTGGCCGGAGCCACAGCACGGATCCAGTGTTTTCAGCTCGCTGAGCTGCTGCGGCCAAGCATCGAAGGTGCCAGAGGCAGGTTGCCATTGCAGAGACTCTTCGCTTTTCACAAAGCGCAGGTAGCTCAGCGGTACGCCAGGGATGGCCGCTTTTTCGCGTAGTTCCTGTTCGCTTTGGGCGGTTTGCCAGTCGCTGTCACTCAGGCGCTGGCCTGCCCACCAGGCACCCAAGCTGTTATCCAGCAAAAAGCTAACCATATAGGGTTCAGTAAACAGCTGGGTGACCGGGGCTAGTTCATCGGCCCCGATCTTCACCTCAGATTTATTGACCTGTTCTTTACGCTTGCTTTGCCAGAACTGATAAACCCAGCCCAGGCTGTCTTGGGCCTGGAAGGTTTCGGCAGCCAAGCCAGTGACCAGCTGCTCTAGGGTGCGCTGATGCTCAGGGGCAAACTCAAGCTCGAACACCGGCGAATCAATACGGAAAATCTGTGGCAGCATTTTTGAGGCCAGCACGCCGGCCAGTTCCCAACCGCTTTGGCAACGGCGCTCCAGCTCGTCGCGGGCAATATCCGGATCCTGCACCAGTTCGTTACACTCGGGCAGCGTCAGCGGCGTGTGCTCGTCGTACATCAGCAGCTGGTTCTGTTCCAGAAAACGTGCGAACAGCATGCGGTGCCAGTGTTCATAGGCGACCTCGGTCACCAGCTTGTTGGTGCTCTGTTGGCCATTGGCAGCTTTGGTATCGCCCAACTGGCGGCCGTGGGCGCGCAAGCGGGTGCGCAGTTTGCGTTGGGCATCACTCAGGTAATCAGCCGGTTTGGCCTCGCCTACGGTTAAACGAGTGAGGGCTTGGACAGCGGCCAGCTCGGCGATGTCGCGGGCTTTAACAACGGTGGCTTCCAGGGTGCGGCGCAGCGCTTTCTCAAGGGGTTCGCGGTTCATGATGTGAGGCATTAGAAGGTCACCGGTCCGTCGTTGAGTTTGTCGAGAATCTGCTGTTTAACTTTGGCTAACCACGTATCGACATCCGCTTCACTTTCAAAGGTTTGGTGCGGCAAGTTGATACGTTGCAGCTTGGGCTGTAGTAGCTCGGCGGCTTCTAAGCGAGCGCTGTTGAACTTGCTGGTCAGTGATTCGGTGCGGTCGGTCCATTGCTCTAGGCTTACGTCGCTCAGGCTATCGATAATGGCTTCAGCATCGTTAAGTGCGGGCTGTTTAATCGTCAGTAGCTTGCGCTTATCGAGGATGGCGTGACGCTGCTGCTCACTAAGCTGTTGCCAGTAGCTGTCGGCTTCCAGTTGCGCTAGGCAGGTAGCGTGGCGGTCTAAGTAGGCTTGCACATGAAACTGAATGGCATCGCGCAGTTTGGTGACTAGCTGCTGGATCAGGCCAGAGACTGGGTTGGGGTCGTCCAGCAGTGAACGATGGCTAATGATGGCATCAATTTCGTGCTGAATAGGGGCATGAAAGGCGAGGCCGCGGCTGTGATTCAGTAATTCCTCAACCAAAGACCAATCGTCTTTGCGAGCATCAATGCGCTCAGCAGTGGCGGGCCAGTCTTTGATCGCCTGTTTGATGGCGTCTTGCTCGTCTAGCGCGTATTTGAGCTGGGCATTACCGGAAAGGCGGGCCAGTTCATCAAAAACGCTGGCATCAGGGGTAGCTGGCAGCGGTGCTTCCCCCCCTGCGCGTTTGGCCAGTTCACGGCCTTTAGCCGCTAGCAAGGGCAACTTGGCGGCTTCTTCACCTGGCTGACAGTCAATGCCGCTGCTGGTGAGAACACCACGGATCTTGATCAGGTCTACCGGGCGTATGGTGATACTTTCCGGCTTGAAGCTGGTTTGAGTGATCTGCTTGCGCTCAAGGCTCAGGGCCGTCACCGGATTATTGCGGTTGTCGTAGGCAATCAGGATACCAGTGGCCATGAGTACCGTTAGAGCACCGTCGATGGCATCCTGCGGCCAGCCATAAGGCGCAGCGAGAAAATGCTCACGGACTTCATTGCCCTTTTTCGACACGCCGATAAAGCGTTTAATAGCGGCACACACCGGATGCTGCTCGGCATCGCCGCTATAACCGACTACTTCCAGGGCGTTTTGGCCGCCTTCTTTGCTGGCACGCTCAAACACCTTGCCCCAGCCTGCGTTGTCTGCGACATCAAATTCACGGTATAGGCGAATCAGCGATGCTTTGGCAGCGGTTTCTACCCGCTCGGCAATGCTGTTGCCATCCACTTCATTGCCACCGGCTTGCAGCACTTGCACGCCGTCAAAAATTTCGCGCAGCAGCGCTTGCACCTGCTTTTGCGCATCGCGGTAGCGGGTTTCCATTGCTGTGCGGGCATCTTTACCGGCATCCGTGTTGGGTATACCGCGCTTTTCCAGGGTGGCGTGGGCGGCGTGTTCAGCAATAATGGCGTTGGTCAGTTCTGAGCGATTACGAGCGGGTAAAAACACAAAAATAGTCGGCTCGCCAGACTGGCGGCTGCGGGCTTCCGTTAGGAAACTTTTTTCATCAATACCCCAGCCGTCCTGCACCCAAACGTAAATTTTTTCTTTGGCATCTTTGGGCAGCTCTGGGTCAAAGCAAGGAATAACCTGGCGCGGTTCGTTGCATTTGCCTTGGGTCAGGCGCACTTTGGCTACTTGGCCACGTAACTCTTTGTGCAGCATATCAACGCGAATGTTTTCCACCCGCTGCATGTTGCCGCGCAGGTCAGCTTCTTCCTGGCGAAGTGTGTCGTACCACTGAGCACTTTCCTGGGTTTGCAGCCGGTATTCGGTGCCGATGCTGGTTTCCATGGGCATTACCAGGCCTTCATCAGCCAGGTCTTGCAACAATGCGGGTACGCGGTTACGAATACTCTCTTTGCCGTTGTTGAGGTCATCAATCAACAAATCAGCAAGCATATCTGCGGTGGCACGCACTCCGCAGTCCGCGGTTGGGTCTGAGGGCAGTTTACCAATCAGTAGTACCAAGCTAAGAATGCGGGCTTTAAGCTGGCTATCAGCATCACCGGCGGACAGGCGCCCGATGGTTTCGGCGATTTCCTTGGAGATAACACCAGTTTGCATCAGGTTGACGGCAATCTGGTTGTAGATGAAATCGGCGGGTACTACGTGACCCAAGGGCTGGTCGGCGGTGGCCTGAGCTGCTTCGTGGATCACTCTGAGTTGGTTACGCAGCTGCGAGACGGTGCCAGTGGTATCGACAATACGCAGCACGCGCTCCCAAAAGCGCCGCCGTACCGGTAGCAGCGGGTAGTCCGCTAGCATGACTTTCTCATCATCCCGATGATGTTCAATTTTGGTGCCGCGCAGCTGGCGGGAAATTTCACCCAGCTGCGATTGCAGCATTTGTTCTAGCTGCTGCTTGACCGAGGCTTTTTTCTGCAGAATCACCTTGCGAATTACGGATTCGACATCGGTATCTGACAGCTGGATTGGAATTTGAAAGCGGCCCAGCAAACGTTGCAGGTTGGGCATGCCAGAAAGCGCGCTCTGACCGGTGGCAACAAACAGCAACTTGTTCTGGAAACTGGAGTGCTTACAGCAGGTTTCTACCACTTCCTGCACCTGGTGGGCTTTGTCAGTATCTGAGCCAACGTACTGTTGTACCTCGTCGAGCACAATCAGTGTCAGGGGGAACTGGCCGTCGACGGCTAAAGCATCATAGATGGCATCGACCATTTGTTGGTTGGTGACATCGTTTACCTTCGGGTACTGCATTTTCACCAGCTGACGCATCTCTTTGACATCGCCGGCCAGGGTATCATCGGCCTGCATCAGGGCACGGGCGATGCTGCGGGAGACGTACAGATCCTCCAGCTCGTCTTCCCACACATCGTCATCGGCTTCTACCTGCGCCTTGACCTGCTCCAGAATGCCCTCTTTTTTCAGCCATAACACAAACCGGGCTTGATGGTACTGTTCCGGCAAACCAGCCGATTTAAAGATGATGTTGAGCAGCGCCAAGCGCACATTGTTATTGGCTCCAGAACCCAAGGTACCGGAGGCGGCATGCACGCCACCGTGACGATTGGCGGCAATACTTAGCTCTTTGAAATGGTCTTTAATCTCTTGTGGTAAGTCGGCAATATCGCGGGCGGCAACGCCGTCACTAAATGGCTGGTTTGTCCACAGCGCTCGCAACATTTTGGCCAAGTGTGATTTACCTGAACCGAAGAAGCCGGAGATCCAAACACCAGGCTGTTCATACTGCCCGCTGAGATTGCGCAGATAGGCAGAGAGAATCTTGTCGAGACCCGCTTGATATTCACCATCACAAACGAAGGTTTGCAGCTCGTAGCGCAAGGTTTTCAACGCCTGGGCTGATTGGTCGTCTTTGACCTCAGCCACACCGTTGTTTTCCAGACGGTTCTGCTGGGGGTCAAGTTGGTAAATCTCGCGGTTCAACATCCTGGGCGTACTCCCTTTTGCGCCTAGTGCGCCAATCTGTGCGTTAAATACTGTCTATTAATTTTCTAGCTATTGATTGATTTTCTAGTTATCAGCGGTGATAGCGGTAGCCTGGTAGCCCCAGCCATCGCGGGCGTCAAGCAGGCGATAACCATTGTTGACGTACTCCCCTGGAAAGAGCACCAATAGCCTTCCCGGCACATGCTCGGCCAACTGTTTAACGAAGTCCGATACCGAGGCAAAGCCAAATAAAGTGCCGCAGCCTACTAGAGCAACCACAGTGGTTTCATCAGCTTCATTGCTGACACGTTCGGCTAGCGCTGCGACTGACTGGCGAACAAAGGTTTTGTATTTGGGTTCCAGGTCTTCGGGATCTTCAAAGTAGTCTTCCCGATACTTCTGCGCTGCCATCCATTCAGGAAACAGGCGGGTGATATCCAGCTCCAGCCAGGCGTGACCGGCGGTTTCTGTGGCAAGGCGAAACTCCACCACACGGGCACGCAGCTTGAGCTCATCTTCCTTGTGGTAGATGGCAAACAACACGCGCTGCTCATTCGCCAGCCCCTTCATCCACGGTATGCTGATGTAGTTTGTGTAGCTTTTGATTAGGCGGTTTAGTCGATTACTCATGCAGCCAGGACTCCTCTTCCTTGCTCAGGTAGTCAGGGAAGGTTACTTCCACGACCTCACTGGAGTGTTTGAAGTTAATCAGCCCGCTGTAACTTGCATGGCGTGCCAGTTCCAGCAAGCGCTCCTGGCGACAGCCCAACAGGTGAACCCATTGACTGCTGAACAGCCGATTACCGGTTACACCCTGTAAGTAGCCTTGAAACAAGGCAAACACCAAATTTACCGGGCGCACATTCGGCTCGGTACGGTATTTTTTTTGTCGCCCTTTCAGGTAGCCAGCGTAGGTCCAGGTGCCATTGACATTTTGGGCTAGCGATTTGAGCATGGCTGGACTGTAGCGATCTGGAAATTGCTCATCAAAGACTCGCTCCATGTCCTCCCGCGGCAACCAAAGCCCAGGCGCTAAAGCTAAGATTTTATCCTGGGACAAGCGTAAGAGTGGATCGCGGGCCAATGCCATTTGGCAGGCCAATAAAGGGCGAGCAGCTTCATCGCTTTCCCACAGCTGACGAAACACACGAAATAACGGGACACGGATATCTAAACTGTAAAGATCGACTAGGTGCCGCCAAGTCAATTTTCGTGCCTTCTCGGTTGGCTTGTGCAGCACATTAAACAGCTGTATATCTTCCTGGTACTGCGCCAAGGTTGCATCAATGCCGCGCCCGTGAAATAGCTCGGTAATTTCTGCCAGCATCATCGTGCGTGCGGCATGAGCACCATTACGTCCGGACTTAAAACCGAATTTTTGTTGCGGGTCTAATGCCACTCACTGAACCTCAATCACGAAAATTTGATATCAATAAAAGGCAACAGTGTAACCCGCAACGGGAATTCATTGGTGGCTAGTTAACGTGTATCGAAACCCTGCTGCCTAGAGCAACGCGGGCGCGTAAACAGAATGTAACTTGAGTTCCACGCTGGTAACTGCACTAGATTTTCTATCATGCTAATTAGCTAGCTTAATAATAGTGAGGCTATCACCACACGGAAAGAGCTACCAGCCTTGATGATCGTTTCTTTGCATATTGAAATACTGGTAATCATAAAATGATGTGGCAAGCGCTTACGCTCCACAAACCTCGATCAATAAACTTTCCGGATTCTACCAAGAACATATTGGTGAAGAGATGAAGCAGATCAGCATGGCAGGCCTTAAAATAATCTCTGATCTGAGGCGGGCACCTACAACACATGCCTATTTAGCAAGCACTCTTTGTCCGAAGGAGTACCGTACATACCCGTACTAGCCAACAGCAAGGTGTGGGTCAAAGTGTGGGTCAAAAATCTTCAGACAACAAAAAAGCCGCTGAAATCAGCGGCTTAGTCGTAATACTTGG
>TARA_R110000850_G_C9995641_1_pt1 | contig 23258 bp, 17 predicted proteins | sample TARA_R110000850 | Tara Oceans TARA_R110000850 (sample SAMEA4397586) | marine metagenome | biome: Polar Biome; feature: [SRF] surface water layer (ENVO:00010504); material: water (ENVO:00002006), including particulate matter (ENVO:01000060) such as... | depth 5 m | reverse complement strand
CGACGGTCGTCTGGGTGGCCAAGGTGATCCACGCCAACTGGAAAGTCGTCAATGAGGCCTTTCAGGAGGCATGGCACGCCTTCAGCATTCACCCGCAAATCACACCGTTCGTATCAGAGGCCAATACTTCCTACAATATCTACGGCGACAACGTGAATGTGGGCTTCAATGCGCAGGGCGCCATGTCCCCCTTCCTCGATCCCGCTGGCAAGACCGAGCAGTGGATCGTCGACGAATATCTCAAGTTCAACGGCCGCTCCGCGTTGGAGGAAGGCGAGGAGATCGTCGTACCGGAGGGCTCGACCGCGCGGCGCGTACTCGGCGAAAGGGCGCGGCGCGACTATTCCAGGAATACTGGATATGACCTCGATCACGCGACCGACGCCGAACTCCTCGATTCCATTTTCTACAGTGTCTTCCCCAATTGGGGCCCGTGGGGCGGCTTCATGCCGAGCATCGATTATCGCTTCCGACCATGGCCAGATCAGGACCGTACGCTCATGGAGGTACGCATCCTCTCCCGTGTTCCACCAGGGCAGCCCATCCCGCGTTCGGTGCCAATGAAGATGCTGGGAGAGAATGAGAGCTGGGAATCGGCTCCGGAAATCGGCGAGGCGCTAGGCCATGTCCTCGACCAAGATGTCGAGAACGTGCAGCAAGTCCATGCCGGGCTGAAAGTGTCCAAAAACCGCAAAGTACAGCTCGCCGACTATCAGGAAATCCGCATCCGTCATTTCCATAAGACACTCGACAAATATCTCACCCGCCACGGCTGATAAGGCGGCGATTTCAAGAGACTGCAAAGAGGAGAGCCCGATCATGACCACTTTGGTCGCCAATGATGACAGGCTGGCCCGCGAAGCTGTGGACCGCCAGATTATTACCGAAAAGCTTTTCCTCTACTGCCGGGCTTGCGACCGGCTCGATCTCGGGCTCATGTCCACGATCTTCTGGCCCGATGCAATCGCGCACCACGGGACCTATGTCGGGCCAGCCGAAGGCTTCTGGCGCGGCGCACTGTTCTTTTTGAGCAGGATCGAGGCCGCGCTGCATTATGCCTCGAACGTCATCGTCGAACTTGACGGCGACTTCGCCTATCAGGAATCGCTGTTCACGGCTTGGCATCGCGTCGCCAAGGGCAATCTGCCACCCGCTTCATTCAGCAAGAGCCCCTATGCCGGTGATCTTGCGGGCGCGGACGACATGGTGTTCGACGGCTTCCCCGGCCACGACATCACCAAGGACGAAGACGCCGTCTTCTGTGGCCGCTACGTCAACAAGTTCGAACGCCGCAACGGCGAATGGCGGATCATCGACCATATCTGTTTCGTCGAATGGGAGCATTGGGCTGAAGCATCCGAACGCAGCCCCGTGGCGCTCCACAATCTCGCCCGCCGCGATCGCAGTGATCCGGTATACAAGCGCTAATTATCGTTCAATTGATCCGCTTCTCGCGTCCGGACCAATAGGGTTCACGCAGCTCTTTACGAAGCAACTTTCCCGATGCGTTACGGGGGACGACCTCGACGAAATCGATGGATCGCGGCGCCTTAAATGCTGCGATCCGTTCGCGTGTCCACTGGATAATCTCGTCCGCCGTAACACTGACGCCCGGATGGAGCGAGACGGCGGCATGCACTGTCTCGCCCCAGCGATCGTCCGGTATTCCAAACACCGCCACGTCAAGCACGGATGAATGCGCGCAAATCGCAGCCTCCACTTCGGCGGGATAGATATTCTCGCCGCCAGAAATAATCATCTCCTTGATGCGATCGCGGACATAGACATAGCCGTTCTCGACATGGCCCGCGTCGCCCGTGTGCAGCCAACCGTCCGCTCTGATTGTCTCCGCAGTGGCTTCCGGCCGCTTATAATAGCCGACCATATTGGCAACGCTCCGCGTGACAATTTCCCCTATTGCTCCATCGGGCACGAAATTGCCGTCCCCATCAATCACGGCAAGTTCAACACCCGGAAAGCCCTGGCCCGCCGCCTCCATGCGCGGCGATCCTTGCGCATCATGATCTTCCGGCCGCAAACCGACGATAGTACCGGTCGCCTCCGTCATGCCATAGACTTGGACAAATTGGCATCTGAGTGTCGCCATTGCGCGGCGCAGTAGCGAGAGTGGCATCGGCGCAGCGCCATAATAAGTGTAGCGGATCGACGAGAAATCCGTCCTTGTCGCGGCCTCATGCTCTATCACCATTTGCAGCGCAACCGGTACGAGTGAAAGCAAGGTCACGCGATAACGCGCTATCGCCTCGATCACCTTGGCTGCATCGAATTCCGCGAGGATGACGCTGGTCGCACCATAATGAAAGCCGGTCACGCCCCATGCGGCGGTTCCGATATGGAAGAGCGGCAGCGGAAGGATACTGACGTCATCCGGTTCCCAGCGATACCACTCGGGCTGCTCGTGTTTATGCAGGTTGCGCAGCGCCAGCAAGTTCTGGTGGGAGAGCATTGCACCCTTGGGATGGCCAGTGGTCCCAGAGGTATAGAATTGCATCGCGACTTCATCTGGGTCCGGCGCATGATCCTGCCATTCTGAAATGTCGGCTGCATCGCGCCAGTCCGCGTAAATGCTGTTGGGCGTGTCGATGCCGATCTCGATCGTGGCGAGAAGCTGCGCGCGCGCGGCTGCGATCCGCTCGATGTGGTGCGCCTCGCCGAACAGGATGCGCGCGTCGCCATCGGTCAGGACATAGGCGATCTCGGCGTCTGACAGCCGCCAATTAACCGGCATGAATACAGCCCCGGCCCGTACCGCACCGAACAGCAGTTCATAATAATCGAGGCTGTTGCGGGCGAGATAGGCCACGCGGTCACCCGGCTTGATACCCGCCGCGCGCAAGGCAGCGGCGACATGGCGGCTACGCGCCTCAATCAGCCCATAGCTTGCAGTGCCGGTAGCACAGAGGAAGGCCGCCTTATCCGGCAGGGCACGGCCCTGGTGGCGAACAAGATCGACCAGCGTTGGCACATGCGCTAGCATCGCTGCACTCAGTTGAATTGGAAACGGATCGGCAGCGCTTTCGGCCCATTCACGAAATTCGCCTCTGATCGCTTGGGTTCGCCGTCCAGCTCGAACGATTCCAGATGCGGCAGTAATTCCTCAAAGAAGATCCTGATCTCCATTTTTGCCAAATGCTGGCCGAGGCACACATGTGCGCCATGGCCGAAGGCGATGTGCTTGTTGGGCTTTCGGTCCACGCGGAAGCTGTAGGGATCATCAAACACGGCTTCGTCCCGATTGCCGGAGAGGAAACAGAGCATCATCCAATCGCCCTTGCCGATCGCTTGCCCGCCCACTTCGGTATCAATGGTTGCGGACCGCATGAAATTCTTGACGGGAGTAACCCAGCGGATCGCCTCGTCAACAAGGCCCGGGATGAGCGACGGATCCTTCTTCACCTTGGCAAATTCGGCCGGGTTCTTAGCCATTTCCCAAATACCACCGGCGGTCGACGACGAGGTCGTGTCATGCCCCGCGGTCGCGACCAGCATATAATAGCATAACGTCTCGAAGTCACCCATTGGTGCCCCGTCGATCCGGGCGTTGGCGATTACGGTGGCGAGATCGTCGCGCGGAGTCTGGCGGCGGCTTTCTGTGATGCGCCGGAAATAGGCATCGAAATCGTCTACCACCGCCTTGAGCTGCTGGGCCTGCTCCATCGGCGTGCCCTGCTCGCTGGTCCGCTTGGTCTCCTCGTCCTGTACGCCGAACAGCTCCTGCGTGAGCAGCAGCATGCGCGGTTCATCCTCCGGCGGCACTCCGAGGATCTCCATGATCACATGCAGAGGATAGCCGAGCGCTACATCCGCCACGAAATCGCAGCGCCCGCCCATGTCGCGCATTCGCCCTACTGCCGCGCGCGCAATGTCACGAACACGGTCTTCGAGCTTGCGGACATTGTTCGGCTGGAACCAGTTCATGGTGAGCGCGCGATAGCGAGGGTGATCGGGCGGGTCCATCTGGACAAGGCTGCGGATAATGTGCGGGCTGCCGCCCGTCATCGCACGGATATTGGCGTCGCCTTTCTGATCGATCAGTGTCGTCTGGCGATCGCCATTGTGAAAGATGGTCGGCTTGCGGCCAATCTCCACGATGTCGGCATAGCGCGTGATAGCCCAGAAGGGATCGAAGCCGTCGACCTCGATGGGCGCCACCGGCCGATTGGCCCGCAGCCATGCGAACGCATCCTGCAATCGCTTATCATCCGCATAAGCCTTCGGATCCACCAAGGCCAGCGCCACGTCGGCCGGAACATTCACCATTAAAATCTCCCAACGCGCTCACAATTTTCAAGCGATCTAGCTCTTGCATATAATGTAATTAAACGACTAGTGTCTACACCGCTATGCAATCCTGAAAAATTATGAGCCGTCCATATTGGTTCGTTATGTTGTACAGAAAGGGCATTTATGGTTCTCTGCGCCAATGACGAGCTGAGGCATCCGATGGGAAGCGATCTCGCATGGCGCGAAAGCCTCTATTTCAACTTTCATGACACCGCAAATGGCATCGGCGGCTGGATCTATCTCTGGGTTGTCCCGAATCAACCGCAGCCTTCGGGCATGCTGGTCAGCTTCTATCATGGCGGCTGGCCGGATCTCGCGGTCAATGAAAAGGCGATGGCGGCGCCCGGGCATTGTCTGCGCGATGGCGATCGCTGGATCTACTGTTTCCAGCGCAACATCGATCAGCTCGCCGGCGCCGACTTCGACGACATTAACCTTTGCGGGCTCCACCTTCGCCGCCTCGAACCGCTGAAACGCTACGCGCTCAGCTTCCAGGACGAACATGGTGACGGCTTCGATCTTGTGTCCGATTTCACCACCCTGCCCTTCGATTATGCTGACGGCGTCAATCCGACCCCGCCTTGGATGGCGCAAAACCGTTATCACCGTTCACACGAGATCAGGGGAATACTGACGATCGGCGGCACCACTTATGACATCGACTGCACAGGCGATTCCGATCATAGCTGGGGCTTGCGCGACATGGCGATCTTCGGCGACAATCTGTTCAAGATGTGGTCCTTGCAAACGCCCGACGGGAAGCTCAGCCTCTCAGTGCTCCAGCAGGGAGTCGGCGACAAGGAGGTCGCGCTCGGCTTCGTCTCGATCGACGGCGTCGTGGCTTCCGCGCGTACCATCGAATCAAGCGCCCGTTTCGACGACAATGGCGTGCAGAGCGACATTCGCCTTCATATCGTGGACGATCAGGATCGCTCCATCACGGCAAGCTTCGATGCGATGCATAGCTACGTTGGCTGGGGCACGTCCTCGCATTTCTGGGGCTATGAGGGTGTCGGCAATTTCCAGGTCGAAGGCTATGGCTCCGTCCCGGGCCTGACCTCTTATTTCTGGCCCTCCCGCTTTACGCCGGAAACGCTGGCGGCCTAATGACGTTGCTCTCGCCTTGCTGGGCGCCAGAGGCGACCGATGTTGCCCATGTCGGCGGCAAGGCAGCCTCGCTGTTCAAAATGATCGCGCTCGGCGCGCAGGTGCCGCCTTTCTTCGTGCTGACCGTCGAGGCGTTTCGTGGGCATCCCGACGGCCGCCTTTCACCCCATGTCCGGGCGCTGATTGGTGCTGCCGTCGAACGGATCGGCACGGACGGACGTTTCGCGGTGCGTTCGTCAGGGGTCGCCGAGGATTCGGCGGACAACAGCTTTGCCGGGTTGTTCGACACGGTCCTCGACGTGGAGGGCATCGATGCCGTCTGCGAGGCGATCGAGACCTGCTGGGCCTCCCACCGCAGCGAGCGCGCGGCGGCCTATCGCACCCACCGCCAGATCGAGGGCGACGATGCCATGGCGGTCGTTGTCCAGCGCATGATCGAATCCGAATGGTCGGGCGTCACCTTTACCGCCGATCCCGTCAGCCAGGCCTTGTCCATCGTGGTCGTCAATGTGGTCCCCGGGAAAGGCGAGGCGCTCGTCTCCGGTCTGGTCAACCCGGAAGAGATTCAGATCGACCGGCAAGATGGCCGGGTGCTGCGCCGCTCGCGTCCCGCCGACGCGCCGCCCTTCCCGGATGCGGTGCTGAAGCAGGTCGTCGAACGCTCGATCGCAATCGCCGACCGCGTGGGCTTTCCGCAGGATCTCGAATGGGCGTTTGAACGGGACGAGCTTTACCTGCTGCAAAGCCGCCCGATCACCACCATCACAGGCGTCTTCAACAACCACGCGCTCGAACCTGTGGATACACCCACCGCGGATGCGGAAGATCGTATCTGGACCCGCGCCTATGCCGATGAAGTGTGGACCCCCCCGGTCAGCCCGCTTTTCTACGATGTGCAGAACCTGTCGCATCACTTGCGCACGCGCCTCGCCAATGAAGGGGGCAAGACCGACGAACTGCCTGAGCCAGTCTTCAAATATTATCGCGCCGCGCCCTATGCTGATACGGCGGTGCTGGCGCGCGTCTACCGCAACCTTCCGCCATTCGCCCGCCGGGCGGGACTGCTCGATCAACTCCCGCCGAGTGTCGCCGATCAGGTCACGAACGCACCGTTCAGGCTCCGTCCCCTGCTCCGCCGGCTAGGCATCTTCGAGATCCGGAATCGCGCCAAGTGGAGCCTCGCCCATAACGCGGCCTTTCTGGAACGTTCGTGGGCGGATTTCCTCCGCAATGCCGAAGCGCTGATCGCGATAGATCGCACAGCCCTGTCTGATGAAGCGCTGGAAGCGCATATTGATGCGATCTGGCGTCTGGCGCTGACGGTCGGCGTCGAATGCGAGATCGCCGTGCTTTATCATGCGCATGATTTGCGGCTGTGGTTGAACGGAATCCTGGATCGCTGGCTTGGATCGGGCAACGAAACCTATGCTCTGGTGTCGGGCGGCCTGCCAAACAGCGAAACGGTGCGCGAAAGTGAAACGCTCTGGAAGATCGCCGACTTGATCCGCCAATCGGGTCTGGCTGATCGCGTGCGCACCAGCAGCTGGATCGACTTTTCGAGAGCGTCCGATACCGCCGAGATCGTCGCCCTCGTACAATCCTTCCTGGAACAGCATCGACATCGCGGCGCCAATTACAAAGACATCGTCCATCCGCGCTGGGGCGAGCGGCCCGAGATGCTCTGGGACCAGATCAAGGCGCTGGCCGACAATCCAGGCATACGTCCGTCCGAGGCCAATGGCCGGGCAGCAGCAGTACGTATCGCCGCGAAGCAGAGAGCGCTTGATGCGCTGAAAGGCTGGCGGCGTCTTTATCGCGCCCCGCTGCTGCGTCGATTGTTTGCGCTCAACGAGACCTATTCGTCGATACGCGACAATCATCGTTTCTATTACGATCACGTCTGGTGGCTCGTGCGGCTAGCCTATCTCGAAAAGGGACGCCGGCTCGCCGATGCTGGCAAGCTCGCACAGCAGGAGGATGTGTTCTTCCTCGTCCGCGCTGAGATCGAGCAGCTTCGTACCGGCTCGCTCTCGTCCGCCATTGCAGCCGAACGTATCACCAGTCGGCGTCAGGAGTGGCTCGAAACGCGTGCAACACAGCCGCCCAAATACCTGCGCAGCGGCTTCTCGCCATACGCCGAAGGCCCCCCGATCGAATCGGGCGACCGGCTCGTCGGAATCGGCGCCAGCGCCGGTCAGGTCACAGGCCCGGCACGCATTGCGCATGATGTCACCGATCTTGGAGAGCTGCGCGAGGGAGAGATTCTGATCACCCGCCAGACCGACCCCTCCTGGACGCCCGCCTTTTCCCGTCTCGCCGGACTGGTACTGGAGACGGGAGGCGCCTTGGCGCACGGTGCTTCGTTGTGCCGGGAGTTCGGCCTGCCCTGCGTGACCGCGGTCGAACAGGCGACGTGGCTGATCCGTGACGGCGACATAATCGCGATCTCGGGCGGCGACGGCACTGTCCACATCGTCGAACGTTTCGCCGAGGGCGATCGACTCGCTATCTAATGTTCATGTGCATATTGGAGGAAAATTGAATGGTTTTGCGCGCTGATGACGAACTGAGACATCCCCATAGCGAGATAGCCGAATGGCGGGAAAGCATGTGGTACTGCTTCGACATGCCTGAATATGAAATGGGCGGGGCACTTTACTACAGCTACATGCCCAATGCGCCTACGCCCTCGGCGCGGCTGATCATGTACATCACCAAAGGTTGGAACACCGAGCCCAACACCCTCCTCTATCATTTCGACAAGGAGTTCCCGATCCCGGCGGAAGATTGGGACGATCTTGACGTCGGCGGCATCGCTCGCTTCAAGCGGATCGAGCCGCTGAAGAAATGGGAAATCTCGTTCAACGACGGCAAACGCTTGAGCTTCGAGTTCGAGGCAGATCTCTATGCAGGCAATTGGCACTACATCGACAATCTCCACGAGACTCCGAAATATCTTGCGGGTGACCGTTATCATCGGCCCTATGCGGGCAAGGGCAAGATGGTGCTCGACGGCAAGGACTATCCACTCGATTTCACGGGCGATTCCGATCACAGCTGGGGCCCGCGCCGTTGGGGTCCGCTCTACAAGAGCAAATACATCGCTGGCCAATGTGGTCAGGGCTGGGCATTCCAGCTGATGGAAGTCGAGGCATTCGGCGGCGGCCTTTACCCCTATGGTTTCATCTGGGACGGCACGAAGATGTCGCCGATTACCAAGATCGAGGTCACACCCAAATATGACGCCGATGGTCAGCACAGCGCTGTCGTGATGAACCTGGTGGATGATGAGAATCGGCTGACGCGAATCGATGGCAAATGTTTTGCCTCAGCGCCGACCGAGTTCAACGATGTCTGGAACAACGACGCCTATTTCAACTTTGAGGTCAATGGGGGCGAGCACAAGGGTTCCGGCATCCTCTCCTTCTACTGGAACCGCGAATATTATCACCGCGTCATGCGGCGCGGTGGTTGATCTCTAGCTTCAGGGTAGCGTCGTCATGTCCTCGATCATCTTTCTCTCCGAAGCCACGCCCGCGATGGCCGACACCATCGGCAACAAAGCCGCAAGCCTGGCCGAGTTGCGCCTTGCCGGCCTCAACGTGCCGAAGGGGTATTCCATTCCCGTTGAATATTACCGGGAGTGGCGCAGCAAAGGCGAAATGGGTCATCGGGCGCGCGACGCTATCCTTGCAGCATTCGAAAACCTGCGTGCACCTGTCGCCGTACGTTCCTCCTCACCTGCCGAGGATCGCGCCGACGCATCTTTTGCCGGTCAATATGAAACGATCCTAGGCGTGCGGACGCCGGAGCAGCTTCTGGAGGCAGTGGTCCGCTGCTGGGCGTCTGCATTCTCGGAGGCAGCGATCGCCTATCGGCGCGAGCATGGCACGCCGCTGGATGCCGATATGGCGGTTCTGGTGCAGGAGCTTGTTCCTGCAACGTCGGCAGGCGTCCTGTTCACTCAGCATCCGGTGACGGACCGGATCGATCAGGTCGTCATCAACGCAAATTTTGGACTTGGGGATTCGGTCGTGTCTGGCAAGGCCGATCCCGACACATTCATCCTCGACAAAGAAAGCGGGCAAACCGTAGATGTTCGCGAGGGATCGAAGAAGACGATGACCACGATGCTCCCCGATGGCGTGGAGGATCGCGAGACGCCCGCATCCTTATTGGGCACACGCAGCCTTTCCAATAGCCAGCTTGCCCAGTTGGCGGACGTCGCGCGCAAGCTCGAGGCGCATTACGACCAGCCGATCGATGCCGAGTGGGCGTTTGAAAACGATACGCTCCATATGCTGCAGGCACGCCCAATCACGACGGGCCGCCAAATGTTCTACACCCAGTTCCTCGACGCCTGGGCGAAGGAGCGCGGACTTGCCGATGATCCAGATGCGATCTGGACGCGCGGATCGCCGATTTCGAGCTTGCCCACGTCACCGCTTTACTACTCGGAGATGGCAGCCTTCTTCTCCGACATGTTCCCGGCCATCGCGGAGCTACATGGTGGCAAGGCCCCCAAACGCAAGGAATTCCGCTACGTCGACGGTTTCACGTATACGAACCGCGAATTCAGCAGCACCGCCGATCCGGCAGGCACGGTGCAGCCGACAGGCCTTCTCAGCCCGCAATGGCGCTCTACGCTCAAGCTGAGCCTCAAGCATCCCCGCACCCTCGCGGTCTGGTCGAACATCGACCGCTATTACAAAAATTGGGCGGAAAAATGGGGACCGGAAATCGAGGCGAATCGCCCCGATTACGCACGGGCCAAACCAGAGGAGATACGGCCCTTTATTGAACGCCTGGAGGATCAGCGCCGTGCCCGCAGCATGTATGCCGCCTGCGGTGTGGGCTTCGCCAGCGACTTGCTCGGTCTCTTGCAATATCTGTTACTGCGCTGGGCGCCTGATGCATCGGAGGATGCGATCGGCCTGCTCACCAGCGGCGTCCCCGGATCGTTGACCCATCAGGAGAATATGGAGGTCTGGCGCTTAGCTGATCTCATCCGCAGCAATGAACGTGTTGGTGAAGTCCTGATCGACGGCCGCTTCGACGATCTCAATGAGATGCCGGAGGCGCGACCATTTCTGGCAGAAGTCGATAAGCTGCGCGTTAAGCGACCGCATCGCGGTTGCTCGGACCGTGACCTCAACCAGAAGCGCTGGGGCGATACCCGCGACGCACTGCTGGCGCAGATCTCCAACATGATCCGGCTCGGGGCCGGCGCCGATCCGGATGCTGCGCATGACCGCACGGCGGCGCGGCGCAAGACGCTGGAACATTCCCTGCTTGAACACATAAGCCGTGGGCCGCTCGGCGCGGTCCGCGCAAAGGCTTTCCGTGTTGTGCTCAAGGCCACCCAACGTTACTGGATGCACCGCGACAATCAGCGCCACACCTTCGACCGCTATTTCTACGAGCTGCGCTGCGCCTATCGCGCCATCGGGCGGCGGCTGAACGAAGCCGGCATATTGCCTGATCCCGACGCCATTTTCTTCCTCGGCAAACGGGAAATCTATGACTTCCTCGATAAAAAGCTTTCAGCAGAGCGCCTGCGAAACCGCGCGGCGTGGCGCGAAGAGTGGTGGCGCGCGGCCACGACGAAGGAGCCCGCACCCTGCCTGAAAGGTAACCAGCCGCACGATCTCGGCTTTGTCATGCCCGAAGGCTGCGACCTCGCAGGCATCGGCGGCGCTCCCGGTCAGGCCACCGGCCCGGTCCGCCTTGTCCACAACATGCGCGAGCTTAGTGAAGTTAAGCCCGGCGAGATAATCGTCACCCAGGCGATCGACCCTGCCTGGACACCTGTGTTCGGCATCGTTGGGGGCGTAATTTCCGAAGAGGGCGGCATGCTATCTCACGCCACCGTCTTGGGACGTGAATATGGCCTGCCGGTCGTAATCGGCGCACTTGGCGCGACGACGTTGCTGCAGACCGGCGAAATTGTGATGGTGAATGGCTCGGCGGGTACCGTGCATCGCGTCCCGGTGCCCGAGCCTTTGCCGCAGGAAGCGGCGTGACCGGGCCCGCTATAACGATATTTGAAGGAACGCCTTAGAGTCTTTCTGACCTAGATTGAGGCATATCCAGCTCCCCGGATGTAGTTGGCACATTCGGTGGGTGGGAAGTGATCGAGCAGTTTTCCGATGCGCCTCTATGTGGCCTCGACGGTCCGCTCGTTGGCCTTTCGGAGCAGGCGTTTGAGCTTGGAGAACATCTCCTCGATGGGGTTCCGATCGGGCGAGTAGGGCGGCAGGAAGAACAGCCTGATGCCCGCCGCCTTGAGCAGCTTGCGCACGCGGCGGCCTTTGTGGCTGCCGAGATTATCGACCACGACGATGGTGCCCGGCTCCAGCTCCGGGATCAGGAACTGCTCTACCCAGGCGGTGAAGCTCTCGCCGTTGATTGGGCCGTCGATAACGCAAGGAGCGACGATGCCGTCGTGCCTGAGCCCAGCAATGAAGGTCAGCGTCTTCCAATGCCCGTGTGGCACCTTGTCGATCAGCGCCTCACCCTTGGTGTGCCAGCCATGGGTGCGAGTCATGTTGGTCTTCGCCCAGGTCTCGTCGATGAAGACCATCCGCCTCGGGTCTACCCAGCGCTGGACCCAGCGCCAGCGGGTGCGGCGGCGGATGACGTCGGGCCGGTCTTGCTCCTTGGCAAAGAGCGTCTTTTTTAAACGTCTTGCCCAAGCGGCCCATGAACCGCCACAGCGTGTCGCAGCAGACCTCAACCCCACGCTCTTCGCGCAGCTCCGCCAGAAGCTCGTGCAGGGTCAGGTCCTTCTTCTGTTCGATCCGCGCCAGCAACCACTCGCGCTCACCCGCCAGCAACGGCCGCATGTGACCGCCGACCTTGCCCGGCTCAACCGATCCTCGCGTCCGCCATGCTTGCGCCCAGCGGACACCAGTGGCCGCGCTAACCTCCAGCAACCGGGCCGCCGCCCGCGCCGACATGCCTCGATCAAGCGCGCGGCAAAAACGGACCCGCAAATCTTGCGATAATGGCCTCATCAATGCTGGCCTCCTCACCAGTGGCCAGCTTGAATCACACTTCTGACCGCCGGGAAATCCCCAGCGATTCATTCAACATCGGAAAGACTCTAGGCTGCGGCTTTCAAGCGGGCATAAGCACGCAGGAACATGGTTGCGCTGTCACGTTCTTCAGCGACATAGCGACCGAGTACCGCACCCGTTTCAGGATCCAGCGTCAAGTCGTCGAACAAATCCGCGAAGTCATCGGCCGGAAACTTGTCTGTGTCGCGGAATCCGAAACCGTGGAATTTCTCCAGATCGGTCGCGTCCGACGAGAACAGCTCCAGCCATTCATCGCATTGCGGGCAAGGACCATCCTCGAACTCGAAACCGAGCTCAACGATCCGCTTCTTGAAGGCCCAGCTGTGCTCCATTTCGCGAACTGCGACGAAGCGCATCACCCGCTCAAGCTCTGAATCCGTCGTTTTTTCCGCCCAAGCCAAATAAAAGTCGTGGGCACGACCTTCTGTGATCGCCAATTGGTTAAGCTTGGCGAGATAGGTCGGAGGGGCATTCTCATTCGGCAAAGCTGTTCTCCTGCTATAGCAGAAGGCCCATGGTGGCAAACACCATGGGCCTGAAAGTCTTACCAGCTCATTTTGAAGGTCGCACCATATTCACGCGGCGGCGCCAAGCTCACGAACGAAAAGCTTCCTGGGAAGTCGAATACGTTCGCCAAATAGCGCTTATCGAACAGGTTGCGACCCCAGAAACCGATGGACCAATTATCGCCGGTCGGTTTCCAATCAAGACTGGCGTTCCAGACATTGGTCGGCTGGATCACGGAACGAGGTGCATTGACCTGCGAAGTCAGGAATTTCGAGCCCGTGTAGGTGTAGAGCACATTCGCGTTCATCGAGCCCGCACCGACATCGAACTCATAGTTAATGCTCGCACTGCCCGACCATTTGGGCGAGTTCTGAAGACGAGCGCCCGCAAGATCACGCACCGTTACGCCCAAAGCGCTGATTTCCGTAAACAGGAACTGCTTGTATTTTGCATCAAGGTACGCGACCGAGCCGGTTAATGTCAGCCCTTCAATCGGAGCCGCCGTGGCATCGAATTCGATGCCTTTGATCTCGGCGGACGCCACGTTCAGGATGGTATTGCCCTGAATGAAGACGCCATTATCGTCTTCCGAGAAGTATTGCTGCGACAACTGCATATCGCGATAGTCGGTGTAGAACAGCGCGATGTTGGTACGAAGCCTTCTGTCAAACCAGTCAGCCTTCGCACCGATCTCGAATGTATCAACATATTCGGGATCATAAGGCCCAACGTCCTGAGGGACACCGATGCGACCGACAAATCCGCCGGACTTGAAGCCTCGTGCCCAATAGCCATAGAGGAGGTGATCAGGTGTCGCCTGATAATCTAGGCCAACCTTCCAGCCGAAGTTGCTCCAGCTCTTTTTTCCGCTCGCAGCAATACTGAGATCGGGAAGAAATTCGCCACCGGTAAATTCGTCGGTTGCATAGCGCTCAATCGCAGCATCCATATCCGTTTTTTCATGCGTGTAACGGATGCCTGCCTGCAATTTGAGTTTATCGGTCAAATCGATGTATGTCTGCGCGAAGCCCGACAGAGAGTAATTACCAGAAATCTGCGGGTTCGCCTGGCGGACGCCCGGCAGACCGAGCCCCGGAAGTCGCAGAATTTGAATATGGTTGAAGTGCGTCTTCATATAAAAACCACCCAAGATCATGTTGATCCTGTCGGTGATCTGAAGCGAGGTGCGCAATTCCTGGCTGAACTGCCAAGCTTTGGTGTCCCGGCGCGTGTCGAGCAAGAACAGCGGCGTACCATCTTGATCGGTTTCCTCGAACAGCCTGAAATACTTGTAGCCTGTGATCGAGGTGATGTCGCCCAGCGGCGTATCTTGCCAGTTCATCGTCAGATTGACGAAATAGGTGTCCATGTCGCTGACATCATCGACCGAGTCGTTGGCGCCGTAGTATTTGTTGGGAGCCTTGCAGGGCACCGCCATTGAAGTACAGGGAGACTGGTACATTGGTAGCACGGCATTGGGAAACTCGGTCCCCGCAGGCACATACAGGGATTCCCCCGGAACGCCACCATTGAGCTGGACCGGTGCACCGTTGCGCGCGCGATTATATTCGCCGATCAATGTGGCGTCGAAATCAGCGGACGGCGTAAGTTTCAGATAAGTGCGGATGGCGGTCAGGTCGCGATCATCCATGCTCTTGCCGTTCACGATATTTGTGTACCAGCCCTTGCGCTGGCTGTGAGACACCGCGACCTTGCCGGCTAGTAAGTCCTCTACGATTGGAAAGTCAACTGCGGCGTTAACATCAAAGCGGTTCCAGTTACCGTAGGTAATATCGAGTTTACCGCCAAGCTCACCAGTTGGTTGTTTTGTAACGACGTTGACCACGCCACCTGTCGTGTTCGCGCCGAACAGAGTACCCTGCGGACCGCGGAGAACTTCAACCCGGTCGATGTCGTACAGGTTAAGGAGAGCGCCCATCGAGAAATATTGAGGAACGCCATCAACAACGATCGACACCGTCTGACCTGCGTACGGATCAGCCTCGAGAATGCCCATGCCGCGAATGTAAACAGCAGCGGTATTTGGCGTATTCACATAGTTGTTGAGCTGTATCGACGGGACCACACCCATCAGACCTTGCAGTGAGGTCGCATGCATGTTTTCGATCGTGCTGCTCGTCACAGCCGAAACTGCGATTGGAACATTCTGGAGATTTTCCGCCCGCTTCTGCGCCGTAACGACAATTTCTTCCAGGCCAAAACTTTGCTCGGCGCGCGCGTCCACCGACGAGGCAGCCTCCTGGGCCATGGCTCCGCTGGTGATCAAACCTGCCGCGCAGGCGCCTCCCAACAACATCGCGTGAACCATTCGACGAGTTTTATCTAGCTGTGACATGGCTTTTGCCCTTCCTCCCCTTGAGCGATTCGCAGTCGCTGTAACGTTATGGCGCTATGATTTTCATCATGCTTGCTCTTAAATGACCAACTAACGAATTTAGTCAAGCGATTATGTAATGTCGGATAGCTTTTCGTTTTAACGAAGTGCTGCCAGCGCCTTCTGAGCAATTTCCATATCCTGAAGATAGTGGCCTCCGCTTACGCCAATCCCCCCGACAAGCTCCCCATTTAGATTTATCGGGCATCCGCCACCGAGGATGACAAGACGCGGATAAGGCGGAATCCCCCGCAACAACTGGGGGTCGTCCTTGATAATGTCAGTCCACTGGTGGGTCGGGAGGCCAAAGGATACGGCCGTATAAGCCTTATCCTGCGCCATCCCGACGCTCACGAGGATCGCGTTTGACATGCGGGTGAAGCGAAGAAGCTGCCCCGCACGGTCGACAACAGCAATGCTCACGGCAAGATTTAACTCTTGCGCCGAAGAGACGGCTGTTGCGACCAACAGATCCGCGGCTGCATCAGTCAGCACCCGCTGCACTTGCAGGTGCTGAGACGCATCGTTGTTCCCCGCCGATTCTGGCGCGCTAGAATTTGAAGCCAACGTCCACTCCATATTGGCGCGGTGCACCATACGCCGCAAAGGAAAAGAGCGGCGGCACGTCCAGTGCGCTTGCAATATACTTCTTGTTGAAGAGATTGCGGCTCCAGAATGTGACCGACCAGCGATCATCCTCACTCGAATAGCCTATATTAGCGTGCACGAGACTGGTCGCGGCAAGGCGCTCTGTCGGATGCTGGGTGAAGTTGGCCCAGCGCTTGCCCTGATAGGTGTATTGGACCCCAGTTAGAATCCGCGCGCCAGAACCCAGATGCGCAGTATGGTTGATCCCTGCAGAGGCCGACCATTTGGGTGCATACGGCAGCTGGAAGCCTTTATAGTCGATGCCGGACGCATTGTCCGAGAATTCATCATATTTCGCATCGAGGTAACCGACGGCGCCGCTGAGCCTCAGGTCATCGATCGGGGCGGCTTCGAGCTCCAGTTCAACGCCCTTCGTAGTGGCCTTACCGGCGTTGAGGATGACCGAGGATGCCACCGCGCCGCGATAGACCGACTGACCGACCTGCATATCCTGCCACTTGTTGAGGAAGGCGGCAACGTTGAGGCGCAGGCGGCGATCGAGCAAATCTGACTTAAAACCGACCTCGAAGGAATCGACGAATTCCGGATCATAGGGTCCGATGTCGCGCGGATCGGTGACGCGTCCATTGAACCCGCCCGATTTGAATCCACGTGCGTAATAGCCATAAGCCAACACATCGTCAGTGAGCTTGTAATCGAGGCTGACCTTGCCGCCGATATTAGTCCAGGTGTCGCTGTCACCGGATGAGAACCCGCCGACAAAAGTTCCGTTGGCGATATTGCCGCGCGGATCACGCGGGTTCATATCGGGATTGGAATAGGTATCGTTGAACTCGAACAGTTTGATCTTTTCCCACGTCAGCCGAGTACCGGCGCCGAGGCGCAGCCGATCGGTGATGTCGAAATAGAACTGCGCAAAGCCCGACAGTGACTTTGCACGATGATGAACGAACTGCTGAGTGATGATGCCGGGCGCAACGCCCTGCGGCATGGTGAGCGTATCCACCTTGGAATCGACATCGAGATAGAAGATGCCCGCCGTCGCCTGGATACCGTCTGTGATATTAAAGGTGCTGCGTAGTTCCTGCGAAAATTGCCAGCTCTGCAGATCCCGGCCGGCATTCAGGAGAAAAGCTGGCAAGCCATCGACATCCTGAAGGTTGAAACCTTCGAACTCGGTGTAATTGGTGATCGACGTGATTTCACCGAATGCCGTATCTACATTGGTCGTTAGCGTAGCGAAATAAATGTCAGCATCGTTCACGCCAGTTGAGTCGTTATAGGTCTTGAAATCAACCTTCTGGAAGCCGGGCGCTTCGAAGAAAAGGCGGTCCGAACGGGAGATGTTCGGAATGGGATCGGAATCGTTGCGGATGCGGTCGTAACCGGCCTGAAGCGTAGCATCGACCGACGCGCTCGGGCTCCATTTGAGATATCCGCGTAACTTCGAACTGTTGATGTAGCCCGTGTCCTTGCCATCGGCGAGATTGGTGAAAAACCCGTCACGGGTACGGCGAACAGCCGATATTTTGCCCGACAGAGTGTCCGAGATCGGAAAGTTGATGGCCACGGCGCCATCGATCTGGTTGTAATTTCCGTAGGTCAACCTTCCCTCGATACCGAGCTCTCCGGTGGGCTGCTTCGTCACCACGTTGATCACGCCGCCGGTGGTGTTCGCGCCAAACAATGTGCCCTGCGGGCCACGAAGCACCTCAATCCGTTCGACATCGAACTGATCGATCATGCCGGTGAGGCGTGTGCCGGCGACGACGCCGTCGGTAACGGTCGCCACTTCGGTGCCAGTATAGGGGTCAGGGTTTGTGGGAATGCCGATGCCCCGAATGGTAAGCGCAGCGGTGAGACTTGCATTGGTGATCTGCTCGAAGGAGACGTTCGGAATCGCGCCGGTCAAATCGCGCAGCGCGACAACATGGTTGCGCTCGATCGCATCGGCAGAGATGGCCGACACGGCGAAGGGAATTTCCTGTAGATTTTCCGAGCGCTTTTGTGCGGTGACGACGATTTCCTCAAGGCCGCCTGACTGCGACTGCCCCGCGTCCTGGGCATGGGCGATTGCAGGCAATAATATTGTCGCAAAGCTACCGAGAAGGCCGACCTTGAGAGCGCAGCCTGAAACAAACCTGATTGTCATTTAGTTCTCTCCCTGGATTCTATTGAGAAAAGATCTTGAAGTGCGCCAAGGTCGGCAGCCGCTCCTGCGCGCAGGTAGGGCAAGTCGGCGCCAAGCGTGATCATGGCGTAGCCCAGCGGGGAAAATTCGGCTGCCTGCTCCGGCGAAACCGCGTGGATCGCCGGGATGATCCCGTTGTTGCGGGCCGCCCGCGCGATTCTCGTCAACGCATCTGCCAGCAGTGCTGGGGTCGGCATCGTCAACACACTTAGGCCCAATGCGATGGCGAGATCACCCGGTCCGGCATAGAGACCGGTCACTCCCTCAGTCGCGGCAATCGCATCGACATTCATCAGGCCCGCTTCGGTTTCAACCATCACGAAGCAGGCACGCTGCTGAAGCGCCGCAATGTTTCCGCCGAGCCCTGCGCGGAACGGGCCGAAACTGCGCTGCCCAATCGGATGATAACAGCACGCTGCTACCGCCAGCGCCGCCTCAGCCGCGCTATTGACCATCGGCACGATCACGCCGTCAGCACCACCATCGAGGGCCCGGCCGATTTCAGCAACATTGTTGTGGCTGACGCGGATCAATCCTGCCGGAGCCTTGCCCTGCCCGGAAGGGAGTAACTTCAGCGCCTGGGTCATGTCTATCAGGCTGTGCTGGCAATCGATGCCGACATAATCATAGTCGAGCGCGAAGAGCGTTTCCGCGGCCATCAGAGAATCTATCATCACCCATCCGCCAATGAGCGGCCGAGAGGCTTCGAGAATTTCACGCGCGTTGAAGCGGTTAGAGGACATGATCGACTCCGGCCGGGATAAGCCAGGACCGATCGAGCGCCGCGACCGACGGACATCCCATCAGCACGAGCGCACGCTCGATCTCTTCGCGCAGAATGGAAAGGACGTCATGGACACCGTCCTCGCCATTCACGGCAAGGCCGTAGAGATAGGGTCTGCCGATGAACACGCCGTCGGCCCCTAATGCCAGGGCAGTGATAACGTCAGTCCCACGCCGGATGCCGCCGTCGAGGAAGACCTCCGCCCTCCCCCCTACACGGTCCACGATGGCGGGAAGCGCTTCGAGCGTGGAGAGGCAGGTATCGAGCTGCCGCCCGCCATGATTGGACACGACCACGCCTTCGACGCCAATCTCGTCGACCGCTTTCGCAGCGTCTTCAGGGTCCAGAAGGCCCTTGACGTAAAGCGGTCTCTTCCAGTGATCGCGCATCCAGGCGAGATCTTCCCAGCTGAGATCGCCCTGCATGTAGCGTTCCTGCTCACGCACTGAATCCACGGCTGCCTTGGGTCCGGTAGCGCCTGCCTCAAGATAATGAACCGCCGCCACGCGATTGTGCCGGATCAGGTTCCACCACCAACGCGGATGACGTGCCGCATCAAGGATGCCGTGCGGCGTGAGCACGACCGGGACCGACATGCCGGTCTCTCGTTCGCCCTCGCGATTGCCCCTGACAGGAACGTCGACCGTGACAAACAGGGCCGAATAGCCAGCACTTTCAGCCCGCTTGATCAGGCTGCCGACCTTCGCCTTGTCACCGAAGGGATAGAGCTGGAACCAGTGGCTTTCGTTTGTTGCCTCCGCCACCTCTTCGAGCGAATAGGAAGAGCCCGTGCTCAACACTGTCCGCGTACCGAAACGCTCGGCTGCGCGTGCGGCACCGATGTCTCCGTCCCAGCGGGTCAGCCCTGTGATCCCCGTTGGTGCGAGCGCGACGGGGAGCGTGAGATCGGCACCCGCCATGGTCGTGCGAATTTCCGGGCTCGTGATCGCCGTCAGGCAGCGCTGGCGGAGGCGCCAGTTCAGGAAGGCGGAGCGGTTGGCGTTCATCGTCACCAGACCATCGGCCCCGCCATCGACATACGCCCAGGCCATCTTGGGCAGCAGACGGCGCGCCGCACGGCGATAGCCTTCTACGCTGACCGGTCTGAGATCACGGGAAAGTTGGAACTGGAAGCGGCTGCGCGACATCGTTGCGCCTATTTAAAGACGAGCGGCGTAATCGGGCTGCCAACCCCGCCAACGACCTTGAGCGGTGGCGCCGCGAAGAAGAATTCCCAGACACCATCGGCTGCACAATCCCGCGACAGCGCTTCGAGATCGAAAATCTCTCCCAAGGTCATGCCCATATCGCGAATCAGAACGCAGTGGAGCGGCAGGCCGCCGCTCAAATCGACCGCCATCCTTTCAATGCCCCAATTGTCCGATGCCACGCATGCGACTTCACGAGCATGTAACCATTCTGCACATTCTAGGGTGAGGCCAGGTTCACCCTTCCAGAAGGCCTCTGCCGAACCGTCGATGATGAAATTCCGGATCCAGCCGGTTCGGATGATCAGGATTTGTCCGCTGCCGACCCGCACGCCCTGCCGCTTCTCGGCGGCCTCCAGATCGGCGACGGTAATCCCGTACGGCGCATCAAGCTGATCAACCCCCTTCAGCGCAGCGATATCGAGCAGCACGCCGTGTCCGGCAATACCGCGGGCCGCGATCTGGTCGATTGAAAGCGTGAGCGAGCCCGACATGGTGGTGATGGATTGAGCAGGAACACCATTGTAGAGCAGCCCGTCATAACCGACGTGGCCCAGCCCATCCCACTGCGTAACCGACTGGAGCGGCATTATGATATAATCGTCGGCGATGCACATGTGGTTGGGATCGTCGGTGAGGTCCAGCGGGGTAATGTTCATGAGGTGGATCGGATTGGCGCGCGCCATCCCCGCCGGCTGGATACCCTTGGCGCTTACCGGAAGGCCGAGATCGAACAGCTTCCCGGTCTTCACGAGCGCGGCGGCGGCGACCAGACGTTCCGGCGTGATCAGATTCAGCGTGCCGATGCGATCGTCCGCGCCCCAGCGTCCCCAGTTGCTGAGCCGTTTGCCGATATCGCGGAAGTCTTCCATGCCAATGCCTCCCGACTGGTCAGTTTAGTGCGATTGGCACGTTGATCGGCCCGCGAAGCTGGAAGGCGCTGTAGTCGACGTCCCCTGCTAGCGCGAACGAGGGGATCCGCTCAAGCACCCGCGCAACGGTGACGGCGGTCTCAAGGCGCGCCAGCGTCACGCCAAGGCAGCTGTGAAGGCCATAGCCGAAGCCAAGATTCGCCTTATATTCTCTGTGGATATCGAATTCATCGGGCCGGTCATAGCGCGCGGGGTCGCGATTGGCGGCGGCGGTCATAAGCGAGATTTCAGCACCCTCGGGTATGATCGTCCCAGCGATTTCGGCATCGCCGCCGCTGACCAGTCGGGGAATGATCAGCACCACCGGTTCCCAGCGCATGATCTCTTCAAGGGCATTGGCCATCAGCATGGGTTGTTGCGTCAGCTCACGCCGAGCATCAGGATGCTGGGACAACACCACCAGCGAATGGCCCAGCCATTTTGCGGTCGTCTCATTGCCGGCGAAAAGCAGCTGGCGAGCATTGGCCATGATCGCCTCGTCAGACAGGTTCTTGCCGACATCCGAATGCACGATCTGGCTGATCAGATCCTCTCCCGGATGAGTGCGCCGATAATTGATCTGATCGATGATATATTCAGCGAGTTCGACCTTAGCGCGTTCGGCCGCCAGCCAAGCTGGATCGGTCTCACGCGAGAAATTTGGAGGGCCGGAGACGCCCTCGCCAAGCAAGTCGCTCCATTCAACGATTCTCGGGCGGTCCTCGCTGGGCACGCCCAGCATGTGCGCGATCACATAAGCGGGAAGATCGCGGCACAACATGGCCATTGCATCGACGGTCTCCCCGTCGCGCAGGCGCTGCTCCATCTTGTCGATCATCTCGTCGGCGATGACGGCAATGACGTTGCGGAGCGCCTCGATCGAGGAACGCTGGAATGCGACCGACCATACGCCGCGCAGTGCATTATGCCGCGCCTTGTCATCCATGGTAATGAAGGCTTCGGGGCCGAACACCTCTTCGGCGATGCTGCCTTCGATCTTGAAGCGATCCGAATTGGCAAGGATCTTACGGATTATCTGATCCTTGGTAACCATCCATGTGCCGACGCGTTCATTCGGGACGACCGGACCAGCCGCCTGCACCTGTTTCACATACGGCCAGGGATTCTTGATAGCCTCGGCGCCGAAAAGGTCGATATCCAATGAAATACTCCTGCTTCGGAGATCGGAAGTCCCGAAGAACCTACGAAATGGTGATGACGTTGGCCGGGCAAGCCGCCGCTGCCGCCAGTGCCTGCTCATGTAGTTCCTCGGACGGTTCTTCAACGAGCAGGACAACGACACCGTCTTCATCCTGGTCAAAAATATCCGGCGCATGAAGCACGCACGCGCCGCTCGCCATACAGACACTGCAGTCCACCGAGATTTTCATGGCATCACTTACTTAGATATTTGTCGAGCGTCTGGTGGAACTGCCGCATCCGGATTTCCATGTAATCTCCAAGATGAACCTTGTTGTTTTTTGAAACCTTCAACCCTTCGTGGACCAGCTCGACATTTGTCACATCCTGATCGAGCACCTGCCCTAGCGCCTTCCCGATTTCCGGCGCCGATTCCCAGTTCTCATCCTCTCCCAGCATCTTCATCGGCACCGAACGCGGAAACGGCTGCCCCGGCGGCACGCGACTAAGAATGCGTACCTCCATCAACGTATTGTCCTGATCGGGCCATGGGCGGAAACGGTAAGAGATGTTTGGCATATGCCCACCCCAGGGCTCGAAATTCGGAAAGACGCAGTAATAGATCGCGTCAAGCAACTCGGAATCAGTGGCGCCGCTCAGGTCTCGGCCGAAAAGCTCCTGATAATCCTCGCGCGCACGCTGCCCTAGAACGCGTCGAGCCGTCCCGCCTTCGGGGACGACGATCGCAGGCTTCCCGTCGATCAGCGCGGAGCGGCCATTGAACTCCAGATACTGATCCACAATCCACTGTTCGGATTGAGCGACAACAGCCGCTGATGGCACACCCTGTGCGGACAACGCCAGGTTGGTGTGGTCTCCATAGATATTATAGCGACTGTTCGCGTCCGCCACGAAAGGGGTGATCTGCGGGTGGGTCGTATAGTTATGCCAAGCCTCCATGAAGGCTTCCATCACCGCTTTCCAGTTGGCGTGGATCACCTTGGCCACCCAGACGACCGTCG
>TARA_R110000850_G_scaffold215129_1_pt1 | contig 23311 bp, 28 predicted proteins | sample TARA_R110000850 | Tara Oceans TARA_R110000850 (sample SAMEA4397586) | marine metagenome | biome: Polar Biome; feature: [SRF] surface water layer (ENVO:00010504); material: water (ENVO:00002006), including particulate matter (ENVO:01000060) such as... | depth 5 m | reverse complement strand
CGCGCGCCCGCCAATGAGCGTCCGCGCTTCTGCGACGTCCTCGGGGCGCTGCACGAAGCTGAGTGCCACCCAGTCGACGCCCGCGTCGAGCGCGAAATCGAGGTCGCGGCGATCCTTCTCCGTCAGCGCAGCGAGCGGCACCACTGCGTCGGGGACGTTGAGGCCCTTGTTGGACGACAGGCGCCCGCCCACCATGACCTCGGTTTCGATTCTATCCGGGCTCACCGCAAGGACGCGCAGCGCCACCTTGCCGTCGTCGATGAGCAGCCGGTGGCCGGGCTCGGTGGCGCCGAAGATCTCGGGATGCGGCAGGAAGGCGCGTGTCGTACTGCCCGGGGTGTCGTTCCGGTCGAGCGTGAAGCGCTGGCCGTTCTTCAGTTCCACGGGGGCGTCGAAGCGGCCGATGCGGATTTTTGGTCCCTGCAGATCGGCCAGGATCGTCATCGGCCGCGCGGTTTCGCGTTCGAGTGCGCGGATATGGCCTACGACCTCGGTGTGGCCTTCGTGCCCGCCGTGGCTCATGTTGAGCCGGAAGGCGTCCGCTCCGGCGAGATAAAGCGCGCGAATCTGTTCGTAGCTGCTCGAGGCTGGCCCGAGCGTTGCGAGAATGCGGACCTTGCGGCGGCGCGGCTCTATCTTCATGTGACCCCTTCGCAGTGCTTGCGCGCGGATACCCCTAGAGCGTTACGCTTGTGGGTGCAAAGACAGGAGATGGTGATGGCGATCGACGACAATGTGCGGACCGAAATGGAAGCTGCGGCGTTCCGGCGGCTGGTCGATCACCTCCGGCATCGCACCGATGTGCAGAACGTCGATCTGATGGGCGTCGGCGGGTTCTGCCGCAACTGCCTCGGCGACTGGCTGCGCGAGGCGGGCGCGGCGCGCGGTGTGACGCTCGGCAAGGACGAAGCACGGGCGCTCGTCTACGGAATGGACCCGGCGGACTGGAAGGCGAAGCACCAGACGGAGGCGAGCCCGGAGCAGATGCGCCGCATGGACGAAAGCGTCGCGAAAAACGCACATTAACCCGCCTTGCGGAGTTGGAGCGGGCGACTTACGAACCCCGACCGATTTCTTCATCCATGATTCGAGGCAGGCATGACCGACAACGTATCCGTCGAACAACTCCGTCTTTTTATCGAACGCATCGAGCGTCTTGAGGAAGAGAAGAAGGGCATCGCTGACGACATCAAGGATGTCTACCTCGAAGCGAAGAGCCAGGGCTTCGACCCCAAGACGATGAAAACCGTCGTGCGCCTGCGCAAGATGGACAAGAACACGCGCCAGGAAATGGAAGCGCTGCTCGATACCTACAAGGCGGCGCTCGGCCTCGAGGAGTGACGCGCGCGTCCCATTGCGGGACGCGCGGGGCACAGACTGTCCCGCTCCGGGACGGAAAGCGGACAGGGGCAATCATTCGATCTCAATAAAATCAACATGTTGAGATTCTGGCACGGTGCTTGCTGTTCTCTGGACAGCCGCCGGAGCCACGGCCCCGGCGAAGGCGGCGACCCAACCTGGCGGTGGTCAATGACCCCGATTGCCTCCAGGCGAAAACCCTGAGTTGAGCGGCGATACCACGGCCCCGGTATCGCCGCTTTTCTCGTTTTGGGCGGCTTGGCGCATCGCATCCGCACCTCTAATATCCCGTCCATGAAAATCAGCCTGACCGTTAACGGATCCCTCTGCGAACTCGACGTGGAACCGACGATGTTGCTCGTCGAAATCCTGCGCGATCATTTGCGCCTCACCGGCACACATATCGGCTGCGACACCAGCCAGTGCGGCGCATGCAACGTGCTCATGGATGGCAAGGCGGTGAAGAGCTGCACGGTGATCGCCGGGCAGGCCGACGGCACTGCGGTGACAACGATCGAGGGGCTCGGCGGGGATGGGGCGCTGCACCCTATGCAGGCGGCGTTTCGCGAGGCGCACGGGTTGCAGTGCGGCTTCTGCACGCCGGGCATGGTGATCGCAGGGATCGCCATCGCGGCACGGCACGGGTCGGACGTGGACGAGGAAACCATCCGTCACGACCTTGAAGGCAATCTCTGCCGCTGCACAGGCTACACCAATATCGTGAAGGCGATTCGCGCGGGGGCGGCGGCGCTGTGACGGCGTATCACCGACCTGCGAACCTTGCCGAGGCAGCCTCGCTTCTCGCCAGTGGCGGCGATGTCGCCTGCCTTGCCGGCGGTCACACACTCATTCCGGCGATGAAATCCCGCCTGCGAGCGCCCGATGCGCTCGTCGATCTCGCGCGCGTTCCAGGCCTTTCGGGCGTATCGCGCGAGGGCGAGCGTGTTTGGATCGGCGCGATGACGCGCCACGCCGAGGTTGCGAAGAGCGCCCCGATCGCGGCGCTGGCGCGCCTCGCGGGCGGCATCGGCGATCCGCAGGTGCGGGAGCACGGCACGCTCGGCGGCAGCGTTGCCAACAACGACCCGGCGGCTGACTATCCGGCAGCGGTGCTGGGGCTGGATGCTGTGATCGAAACAAACCGCGGCACGCATACGGCGGACGACTACTTCCTCGGCATGTTCGCAACCGCGCTCGAAGACGCCGAGATCATCACGCGTATCGGCTTCTACGTGCCGCAGGCGGCAGCCTATGCAAAGTTCGCGCACCCCGCCTCGCGCTACGCGCTCGTCGGCGTATTCGTCGCGCGCTTCCCGGGGGGGGCGCGCGTGGCCGTGACCGGCGCGGGGCCGGGCGTGTTCCGCTGGACGGGCGCGGAAGCGGCGATCGATGCGGGCGGCGCGCTTCCGGCGCTTGCGCCGGACGATCTCAATTCCGACATCCACGCCGGCGCCGAATATCGCGCGCATCTCGCCGGCGTGATGCTGCGCCGCGCACTTGGAGACATGGCATGATCCTTTCCACCACCCCTACCATCGAAGGCCGCCCGGCGACCAAGTACCACGGCGTCGTCACCGGCGAGGCGATCCTCGGCGCGAACATCTTCCGCGATCTCTTCGCGGGCATCCGCGACATCGTCGGCGGGCGTGCGGGTTCCTATGAAACCGTGCTGCGCGAGGCGCGGCAGCAGGCGCTCGATGAACTGGCGGCGGAGGCGCAACGGCTCGGCGCGAACGCCGTTGTCGGCATCGATCTCGACTACGAAGTGCTGGGGCAAGGCGGATCGATGCTGATGGTTTCGGCGTCGGGAACGGCGGTCACCGTTTCCTGAACATTGCCAGTAGCGCCCTCGCTCGCGTAAAGACCCGGCCACATTTCCAGAAACCGGCACGAACGAGTCCCATGGCAGGTCATTCCAAATTCAAGAACATCATGCACCGCAAGGGCGCGCAGGACAAAAAGCGCTCGGCGATGTTTTCCAAGCTTTCCCGCGAAATCACCGTCGCGGCCAAGATGGGCACGCCCGATCCCGACATGAACCCGCGCCTGCGCGCGGCGGTGATGGCGGCGAAGGCGCAGTCGATGCCCAAGGACAACATACAGCGCGCGATCGACAAGGCGAGCGGCGGGGATGTCGAGAACTATGAAGAGATTCGCTACGAAGGCTTCGGCCCCGGTGGCGTATCGCTGATCGTCGAGGCGCTCACCGACAACCGCAACCGCACGGCGACGAATGTCCGCACGATCTTCTCGAAGAACGGCGGGAACCTTGGTGCTTCGGGATCGGTGAGCCACGGCTTCGACCGCATGGGCCTGATCGAATATGCGGTGAAGGCGGGGAGCGCGGACAAGGTGTTCGAGGCAGCGCTCGAAGCCGGCGCCGAGGATGTGCAGTCGAGCGACGACGGCCACGAGGTCTGGACCGCGCAGGATGCGCTGCACGAGGTCGCGAAGGCGCTCGAAGCCGTTCTCGGCGAACCGGAAGCCGCGAAGCTTGCGTGGCGACCGCAGACGATGGTGTCGGTTGCGGAAGGAGACGCGGGATCGCTCCTCAAGCTGATCGATGCGCTCGACGATGACGACGACGTCCAGACCGTTTCGGGCAATTACGAGGTCTCCGACGACGTGATGGAGAAGCTCGGCTGATCATTCTCGGCGTCGATCCGGGGCTGAACGCCACCGGCTGGGGCGTGATCCGGGCTGAGGGTAACCGTATCTCGCACATCGCGCACGGCACGCTCCGCATTCCCGCGGACCTGCCGATGGCCGCGCGGCTCTCGGCGCTTTACTCGGGGCTTGCGAGCGTCGTCGCGGAAAGCGGCGCCGGGACGGCGGCGGCCGAAGAGGTGTTCGTCAACAAGAACCCGCAATCGACGCTGAAGCTTGGGCAGGCGCGCGGCGCGGCTCTCGCGGCTCTCGCGGGATCGGGACTTGACGTTGCGGAGTATGCGACGCGTCTCGTCAAGAAGGCGCTGGTCGGTACGGGCGCGGCCGAGAAGGACCAAGTGCGCGCGATGGTGGAGCGTCTGATGCCCGGTGTGAAGATCAAAAGCACCGACGCGGCGGACGCGCTTGCGGTGGCGATCTGCCACGCGCACCATATGGCGAGCGCGAGGGCGCTGGGGGGATACGCACGATGATCGCGAAGCTGAAGGGCCTGCTCGACACAGTCAACGCAGACGCTGCGGTCATTGATGTGAACGGGGTGGGGTATCTCGTCTCGGCGTCGACCAAGACGCTTGCGTCGCTCGGCGGTGTGGGCACCGCGGTCTCCCTGCATATCGAGACACATGTCCGCGAGGATGCGATCCAGCTGTTCGGTTTCGTGAGCGAGCGCGAGCGTGACTGGTTCCGCCTGCTGCAGACGGTGCAGGGTGTCGGCGCGAAAGTGGCGCTGGCGATCCTGTCCGTGCTGACGCCGGACGAACTGCACGCCGCGATCGCCAACCGCGACAAGACGATGGTGGGCCGCGCGAGCGGCGTTGGTCCGAAGCTCGCCGAGCGCATCGTCAACGAACTGAAGGACAAGGCGGGTGGTATCGCCGGGGCGACGATCCCCGTGGGCGGCTTCGCCGCTGCCGCGCCGAAAGGCGGCCTCGCGGCGGATGCGCTCTCCGCACTCGCCAACCTTGGCTACAAGCCTGCCGAAGCGAACCGCGTTGTCACGGCCGCGATCGAAGAAGCGGGCGAGGGCGCGGATGTCGGTACTGTGGTGCGGCTGGCGCTCAAGAAAGCCGCACGGTGATGAAAGGAACGACGATGCGCGGGCTGATCCCGGTTGCACTCATGATGATGGCCGCTGCGACTGCCCAGGCAGAGCCGTTTCGGACTGGCCCGGTCTTTTCGGATTTCGGCAAGAGCGCGCCCGTAGAATCCGATCTCCCGATCCCGAGGGGCACGGTTTTCAAGGTGGCGTTCGATGTCGCCAAGGGCGCGGATGCGGGGGAGATCAATCGTACGTTCGACAGTGCGGGCCGCTTCATCAACATGCATGTCGCGGCGGGCGTTCCGCTGGAAAACATCCACCTGGCGATCATCGTCCACGGCACCGCCGGTTGGGACGTGACGAACGATACGGTTTACCGTGCGCACAACGGGGACAAGCCCAACGGTTCGGCTGCCGTTATCGCCGCGCTTCTGGAGCGCGGGGTCGCGGTCTACCTTTGCGGACAAAGCGCAGCACGCATGGGGGTGACCAAGGCAGATCTGTTGCCCGGCGTGAAGCTTTCGCTTTCGGCGATGACGGCCCATGCCCTGCTTCAACAGCAGGGATATACGCTGAACCCGTTCTGATGCAGCTGCCAGCCGAAGGCTCGACAGGCGTGGCGGGCTATCGCATGGAGACGGCGTGACGGATCAGGAACGCATCATAAGCTCTCAGCGTACCGGCGAGGACGTGGATGCCGCGCTTCGGCCCAAGCGGCTGGAGGAGTTCGTCGGGCAGGCGGCAGCGCGGGAGAATTTGCGTGTGTTCATTTCCGCCGCAAAGCAGCGCGGCGAAGCGATGGACCATGTGCTGTTCTTCGGGCCGCCGGGGCTCGGGAAGACGACGCTGGCGCAGATCATCGCGCGCGAACTGGGCGTCGGTTTCCGCTCCACCTCCGGCCCGGTGATCGCGAAGGCGGGCGACCTCGCGGCGCTGCTCACCAACCTTGAACCCAATGACGTGCTGTTCATCGACGAGATTCACCGGATGAATCCGGCGGTGGAGGAAATCCTCTACCCGGCGATGGAGGACCGCGCTCTCGACATCATGATCGGCGAGGGCCCCTCGGCGCGATCGGTGCGGATCGACCTGCCGCCCTTCACACTCGTGGGTGCGACGACGCGCTCGGGGCTTATCACGACGCCGCTTCGCGACCGGTTCGGTATCCCTGTTCGGCTCAATTTCTACACGGTCGACGAACTCGAACACGTGGTGACGCGCGCCGCCGGGCTGCTCGGCATGGCACTGTCGCCCGAAGGCGCGCGCGAAATCGCCGGCCGCGCGCGCGGTACGCCGCGCATCGCCGGGCGCCTGCTGCGGCGTGTGCGCGACTTCGCGCATGTTGCGGGCGCGGAGATTGTCGATCGTATGGTCGCGGACACGGCGCTCTTGAGGCTGGAGGTCGATGCGCTCGGGCTCGACGCGATGGACCGGCGCTACCTCGGCATGATCGCCGACATCTACAAGGGTGGCCCGGTCGGCATCGAGACGTTGGCGGCAGGGCTTTCGGAGCCGCGCGATACGCTCGAAGAGGTCATCGAACCCTTCCTGATCCAGCTCGGCCTCGTCGCGCGGACTGCGCGCGGGCGGATGCTGAATGGCCGGGCCTGGACGCACCTTGGCCTTGCCCCGCCGGCCGGTGCCGGAGACGTCCTCCCCTTCGAGGACTGAGCCGCGCCCTCGAATCGGCGCATTTTCGGGCTTCCCCGCCGAGTCCTGCCCGGTTAGACACCGGACGGAATGACGGGTGAAACAACAAGCGGCCCGACCTCAGGCGCCTTTGTGGACGGTGTTCACCGCTTTCCCGTGCGCGTCTATTTCGAGGACACCGATCTTTCGGGAGTCGTTTATCACGCGAACTACCTGCGCTTCATGGAGCGCGCGCGGTCGGACATGCTGCGCGTCGCGGGGATCGACCAGCGCGCCTTCTTCGATGCGGGCGAGGGGGCCTACGCGGTGACGGACCTTCATATCCGTTACGTGCGTCCCGCGCGGCTCGACGACGTGCTCCATGTTGAAAGCCGTGTAAAAAGCATCGGCGCGGCGTCGTGCCGGATCGCGCAAGTCATCGTACGTTCAGGGGAACTCGTCACGGATGCGCTTGTTACAGCTGCACTCGTCGGGCGAGACGGCAGGCCGAAGCGTCAGCCGCGGGAATGGCGCAGGGTATTCGAGGATTTGGCCGTAAAGGCGGGAAACGGGGAGCCGGATGGAAACTGAGGTTGCAAACGTCGCGTTGGCGGGGGCCGCGGATATGTCGCCGTGGGCGCTGTTCATGCAGGCGGATATCGTCGTCAAGGCGGTGATGATCGGGCTTCTGTTCGCGTCGATCTGGTCGTGGGCGATCATCATCGAACGTGCACGGCGGCTGAAGGTGATCGGCAAGCAGACCGAGGCATTCGAAAACCGCTTCTGGAAGGCGAACAGCTTCGAGGACATCCGCGAGGCACCGGGCAAGGCCGAACATCCGGCAACCAAGGTGTTCGCGGCGGCGATGAGCGAGTGGCGGCGTTCGACGGCGGGCGGCACTTACGACCGCGTCGGCCTTCGCACGCGCCTCGGCGGTGTGATGGGCGTCGCCATCGCGCGCGAGATCGACACGCTTTCCGACCGGCTCAACATTCTTGCCACCATCGGCTCTGTCTCGCCGTTTGTCGGCCTGTTCGGGACGGTGTGGGGTATCATGCGCAGCTTCACCTCGATCGCGGCGACGCAGAACACGACGCTCGCCGTCGTTGCGCCCGGCATCGCCGAGGCGCTGTTCGCGACCGCGATGGGTCTGTTCGCGGCGATTCCCGCAGTGATCGGCTACAACCGGCTTCTCTACGGCATCGGCCGTGTCGAGGGGCGCCTGCACAATTTCGCCGAGGAGTTCCAGGGCGAACTCTCGCGTGAGCTTGAAACCATGGCACCGAAGGCCTGACGCATGGCGATGGGCATAGCTCCCGGTGGACGCAGAGGCGGCAAGGCGCCGCCGATGAGCGAGATCAACGTGACGCCGCTTGTCGACGTCATGCTCGTCCTGCTCATCATTTTCATGGTGACGGCGCCGCTGCTCGTCTCCGGCGTTCCCATCGACCTTCCCGATAGCAAGGCGGGCGCGCTGAAGCAGGACAACACGCCGATCCAGGTGTCGCTGAGCGCCGAGGGCGAGGTTTATGTCGACGAGCAGCTCGTGCCCGCCGAAGAGCTTGCTGCGAAGCTCGCAGCGATCGGCGAAGCGCGTGCGGGCGAAGCGGAGGGGCCGCGCGTCTATGTGCGCGCCGACCGCCGCCTCGACTTCGGAAACGTGATGCGCGTGATGGGCGAGGTGAACGCCGCGGGTTTCAAAAAGGTCGCGCTCGTGAGCGAGGCCGGCGCAGAGGACCGGTGACCGAGAATCGTGCGATCCTGATTGCCGGCGTGGCGCACCTGGCGCTGTTCGCCGGGCTGTCGCTGAGCTGGAGCCTGATGTCGAAGGACATCGCGCCGATCGTGGAGCCGATCCCGGTCGAGTTTGTCGACATTTCCGACGTGCCGACCGTGCAGGAAAAGCCCAAGCCTTCGATCGAGGCGGCGCCGCGCGAGACGGTGGAGGAAGCCGAGCCTGAGGTCGTTGAGCCCGAGCCGACGCCGGAACCGACCCCGCCGCCGGTTGAGGTCGCGCCAAAGGAAGCGCCGAAGCCCAAGGCCGAGCCGAAAAAGCCTGATCCCAAGCCGATCGAAAAGCCGAAACCCAAGCGTGATCTTTCGAACCTGATCGACAAATCGCTGAAGGACGCGCCGCGGAAGACCAAGCCGACCGACTTCGCGAAATCGATCGAACAGGCGATTCCCGAAGGCGCCAAGCTCGACGCGCGGACGATGGCAACGCTGGCACAGGCGATCCGCGACCGTATCTACCGCTGCTGGGACCCGGGCGCGGGCGGACCGGACGCGCGCAATATCAAGACGCTGCTGCGCGTGCGCGTGCAGCGCGACGGCACCATCATCGGCCGGCCGGAGGTGTTGTCGCAGAGCGGCGTCGGCCCCGGCAACGCCGCTTATGGCCGCGTGGCGCGCGACGCCGCGATCCGCGCCGTTATGAACCCCGCATGTTCACTGGAAGGACTTCCCCCGGAACTTTATGACGGGTGGAAGGATTTCGAACTCAATTTCGACCCAAGCGAGACGCTGTAAGGAAATGCCTGTGAAACGCCTCATCTCCGCACTGTCGGCCCTTTTGATCGCGATCGCCGCGACACCGGCCGCCGCCCAGCTTCGCGTCGACATCAACGCGGGCATTTCGAAGCCGATGCCGATCGCGGTGCCCGCGTTCACGACGCCCGCGCTCGCGACCACGGTTGCCGGCGACACGGCGGCGCTCGGGCGGCAGGTGGCGGAGGTCGTTTCGAACGACCTTGCAAGCTCCGGCCTCTTCAAGCCGATCAACCCTTCGGCGTTCACCACGACCGTCGCCTATGCCGACGTGCTGGCGCCGCGCTTCCCGAACTGGCGGACGGTGGCGGCGCAGGCGCTGGTCACGGGCTTCGTGCAGGTGAACGGCAACGGCTCGATCACGGTGGGCTGCTATCTATACGATGTATTCTCAGAGGAGATCCTCGCGCGGGAGGGCTTCTCGACGCAGCCGGCGTTCTGGCGGCGGGCCGCGCACAAGTGCGCTGATGCGGTCTATTCGCGGCTGACGGGGGAAAGCGGATACTTCGACAGCCGCATCGTCTATGTTTCGGAAACGGGTAGCCAGACGAAGCGCATCAAGCGGCTTGCGATCATGGATCAGGACGGTGCCAACCACCGCTTCCTGACGAACGGCCAGAACCTCGTGCTGACGCCGCGCTTCTCGCCGAGCCAGCAGACGGTCGCCTACATGTCGTTCGCGCAGAACCGGCCGCGCGTTTACGTCTACAACATCGGCACCGGGCGCCAGACGCTGGTCGGCAACTTTCCGAACATGAGCTTCGCGCCGCGCTTCTCGCCCGATGGGCAGAGCCTCGTGTTCTCGATGGCGCAGGGCGGCAACACCGATATCTATCGCATGAGCGTGAACGGCGGCACGCCGCAGCGGCTGACGAGCACGCCCGGCATCGATACCGGCCCGAGCTATTCGCCCGACGGCAGCAAGATCGTGTTCGAATCGGATCGTGGCGGCACGCAGCAGCTCTACGTGATGAACGCGGACGGTTCGGACCAGCGCCGGATCAGCTTCGGCGGCGGACGTTATGCGACACCGGTATGGTCCCCGCGCGGCGATCTCATCGCCTTTACGCGCATGGGCGGCGGCGGTTTCCGAATCGGCGTGATGCGCCCCGACGGCTCGGGCGAGCGGCTGCTCACCGACAGCTGGGGCGATGAGGGGCCGACCTGGTCGCCGAACGGCCGTGTCGTGATGTTCTTCCGGAGCCAGCGTGGCGGGCGCGCCGACCTCTGGTCGGTGGACCTTACGGGCGTCAACGAACGGCGCATTCCGACACCGCTCGACGGGTCCGATCCGGCGTGGTCTCCACTTTTGCCTTAAAAAGCATAGCATTCAGGTGTTATTAAGGGTTGTCGACCGAGTTCAGTTTGGAAACCGTAATGACGGATTCGCGTTGTTGAGTGGAAACCGGCGACTGTCGCCGGGTTCTTTTGGGGTTCCGAGACAGGGAGAGTGATGATGAAGACTGCCTTGAAAGTGGTGATGGTGGCCGCGCTGGTCACGACGGCAGCGTGCTCGAAGAAGGCCGAAGAGCTGCCGCCGCCGCCGCCGCCCGCGGCCCCGGCTGAAACACCGACCCCGACTCCGGCGCCTGCGCCCGTCACCAGCACGGTTGTGCCGGGCAGTGTCGAGGACTTCGTCCAGCAGGCGGGCAGCGACCGCGTGTTCTTCGAGTTCGACAGCTACCAGCTCGACAGCGCGTCGCAGGCGACGCTGACGAAGCAGGCCGGCTGGCTCGCCCAGTATGCGAACGTGAAGGTCACGATCGAAGGCCACGCCGACGAGCGCGGCACGCGTGAATACAACCTCGCGCTGGGTGAACGCCGCGCCAACTCGGTGAAGAACTTCCTCGCCGGGCAGGGCGTTGCCGCTGATCGCATCAGCGTGATCAGCTACGGCAAGGAACGTCCGGCCGTCGAAGGTTCGGACGAGAGCGCCTGGGCACAGAACCGCCGCGCCGTCACGGTGCTGGTCGGCGCTGCCGCGAGCTGAGCCCGCGTCAGACTGAAGTTGGAGAGGGCCGTCCTTCGGGGCGGCCCTTTTCTTTTGCGGCGAGACCTGTGAGCGGGCGGAGCCATGGCACGCCGCGGCCGACGATGTAGAACAGCGATCCGTGCTCCCGCGCCAGCCCACGATACCGGCAGGTCTTGGGTTCGCCGCGAAGCTCGCGTATATCCGCCCGCGAAAGGTGAGAGTCCCCAGCATGTCCCTTCGTCCCTGGCGCGATATCGCGCGGCGCAAATCGCGGCAGATCATGGTCGGCAGCGTTCCGGTGGGTGGAGACGCGCCGATCACCGTGCAGACCATGACCAACACGCCGACCTCCGACGCGAAGGCGACGATCGACCAGATCCGCCGCTGCGAGGAAGCGGGGGCGGACATCATCCGCGTGTCGTGCCCCGATGTCGAATCGACCACGGCGTTCCGGCAGATCGCGCGGGCGGCGCGGGTGCCGCTCGTCGCCGACATTCATTTCCACTACAAGCGCGCGCTCGAAGCGGCGGACGCAGGCGCGGCGTGCCTGCGCATCAATCCGGGCAACATCGGATCGTCGGAGCGTGTGGCGGAAGTGGTGCGCGCCGCGAAGGCGAACGGCTGCGCGATCCGCATCGGCGTCAACGCGGGAAGCCTTGAGAAGGATTTGCTCGAAAAGTACGGCGAGCCGTGCCCCGAGGCGCTCGTCGAAAGCGCGCTCGATCATATCCGCCTGCTCGAGGAGCACGACTTCCGCGAATACAAGGTGGCGGTGAAGGCTTCCGACGCGTTCCTCGCGGTTGCGGCCTACCAGCAACTCGCCGAAGCCGTGGATTGCCCGCTGCATCTCGGCATCACCGAGGCGGGCGGGCTGATCGGCGGCACGGTGAAGTCGGCGATCGGCATCGGCTCGCTGCTCTGGTTCGGCGTCGGCGACACGATCCGCGTGTCGCTGTCCGCGGAGCCCGAGGAGGAAGTCCGCGTCGGCTATGAAATCCTGAAGACGCTCGGCCTGCGCACGCGCGGCGTCCGCGTCGTGTCCTGCCCCAGCTGCGCGCGCCAGGGCTTCGACGTCATCCGCACGGTGCAGGCGCTGGAGGATGCGCTCCAGCACATCAAGACGCCGATGTCGCTCTCGATCCTCGGCTGTGTCGTCAACGGTCCCGGCGAGGCGCGCGAGACCGACATCGGCATCACCGGCGGCGGCAACGGCAAGCACATGGTCTATTTGTCGGGCATCACCGACCACACGATCGCGGACGCTGACATGATCGCGCACGTCGTGGGTCTTGTTGAAGCCAAGGCTGCCGAGATCGAAGCGGGGAGCGCGGTGAGCATGGACACGTTGCACGGCAAGGCCGCATGAAGACGGGGTCCGACATCAGGCTCGAACCGCCGGTGGCGCGCAAGGCCGTTGCGACCGGCGCATCGGCAACCGGGGCAACGACGCTCGGCTACGGCGCCGTTGCGGCGCTGACGCTCGGGGCCTTCGCGCTCGGGGCTGTCGCGGTCGGCGCGCTTGCGATCGGGCGGCTCCGCATCGGCAAGGCGCGCATCCGCAAACTGCGGATCGACGAACTCGAGGTCGGAACGATCACCAGAACAGGCGAGGATCGCGCGTGACCCTTTTGATTCGCGCAGCGGTGCGCGAGGACGCGCCGCTTATCTTCCGTTTCATCTGCGATCTCGCCGAATATGAGAAACTGCGCCACGAGGTGAAAGGCGACGCCGAAGGGCTTGCCGAGCAGCTGTTCGGCCCGCGCCCCTATGCCGAGGTGCTGATCGCCGAGGATGACGGCGCGCCCCTTGGCTTTGCGCTGTTCTTCCACAATTTCTCGACCTTTGAAGGGCGGCCGGGGATTTACCTCGAAGACCTGTTTGTCGCGCCCGAGGCGCGCGGCAAGGGTGCGGGCAAGGCGCTGCTCGCGCGGCTTGCGGCGCTTGCGATCGAGCGGGATTGCGCACGCGTCGAATGGGCGGTTCTCAACTGGAACACGCCTGCGATCGATTTCTACCGTTCGCTCGGCGCGCGGCCGATGGATGAATGGACGGTCAACCGCGTCGACGGCGAGGCGTTGAAGGCGCTCGCCGCGTCAGGGTAGCGGTTCGAGTACGCGGTCGAGCGGCGCGGGGCCGTTGCCGAAACGTTCGAGGTGCGGATAGCGGAGTCCGCCGGTGTAGCCGAGGCGGATCGTGCGATAGCGCGGGCCTTCCTTCACGAGCAGTTCGATGGGGGTCTTGCCGCCCTTCGCGGCGGTGATCGTCGCCTTGAAATCGGCCTCGTTGAACTCGCGGCCGTTCACCGCCATGATCCGCGTCGCGGTCGTCACGCCTTCGCGGAACATCGGCCCGTCCCACACGACGTTGGAGATCGCCCCCGTAGCACTGACCGTGATGCCCACCGAATGGCTGAGATCGGTTGTGCGGCTGCGTGCGTCGCTCGAAACCTGATAGGGATTCGGCGTTTCCTTGAAGACGAGCCGGTAGCCGCCCTTCTCGATGCCGCCAAGCGGGGGTTTCGCGATCTCATCGACGCGGGTTTTCAGGAAGGTCGCCCAGTCGTGCGGCGCGACCGCATCGAGCGCGGCGACAACATCCTCGAAGGTGTAGGTGACCGTGCCCCAATCGCCATCGTTCATGCCGAAGAAGCCGCGCGCGAAATCGTCGAGCGATTTCCTGCCGCCAGTCTTCTCGCGGATCAGCATGTCGGCTTCCATCCAGATGAGCGAGCCTTCGCTGTAATAGTCTTCCGAACGCTGCCACGTGCGGAAGGCCTGCGGGCGGCGGGCGTTGGTGATGGGGTCGTTGGTGGTGTCGATGAGCGGCTTCCACGCCCGGCCCGGCTGCATCTCGTAGAAGGCCGCCTGATTCGCGAACTCGCCGAGCACGACATCCTTTGGGATCAGCCCGGAGCGCGCGGCGAGCACCGAATCCCAGTAGCTCGTCTGCCCTTCATAGACCCACAGCAGGCTGTTCTGCATCGGCGTGCGATAGTCCGGCGTCCAGAGATCGGCGCCGCGGCGGAACTTGCCGTTCCAGCTGTGCGTGAATTCATGGGGAAGCAGCCCACGCATTGCCGCCGTGTTCGCCCAGTCCGTAAAATAGACGCGGGGCAGAGCGTTTTCGGAGCTGCGGTGATGTTCAAGGCCGATGCCGCCAAGCTCGGTGGAGAGCGCGAACAGGAATTCGTAGCGGTCGTAGTGGCGCGATCCGAACAGCTTTATCGCCTGATCGACCATGCGCCGGTGCGCCGCGATCTGATCGTCGGTGGCGGCAAGGTCGCCGGGGCGATCGGCGAAGACATTGAGGCGAACGTCGTGGCCGAGATCCCACGCCTTGTAGTTGCTCCCGGCGAACATCGGGCTGTCGACGAGCGTTTCGAAATCGGTCTCGGCGTAGCGGAGCGTATTGCCGGTGCGCACCACACCGTCCAGCGCGGCGACACCCTGCCAGCCTTCGGGCAGCGTGACCGCGGGGCGCACGCGGATCTGCCGCGTGTAGTGACCTGCCGGGTAGAGCGCGACCGTCTCCCATTGCAGGTTCAGCATCTCCGCCGTCACGCTGACGCGGCCCTGATTGCCCTCCGTGGGGGAAAGGTACTGGAAGCGGACGTCGAGCACCTTCGCGCCCTTCGGCACATCGACGGTGAAGGCATAGACGTCGCGCGGGTCGCGCTTCCACGGCACGGGCTTGCCGCCCGCGCTGATCGTGAGCCCGGCAAGCGCGGCGATCGGACCGCGCGGGGCGTGCTTGCCGGGGAGCCATTCGGGATAGCGCAGCGTCAGCGGCCCCGGCACGGCGACGGGGATCTGCTGGCGGACGCCGAGGATACGCCGGGCCGTGTCCGTGGCGTCGATATCGAGCGTCATCACGCCCGGGTAGCGGAGATCCTGCGCGGGCTGTTCCGCTTGAACATAGGTGGGTGTTCGGGGAAGGCTGTTTTCAGCGGCGGCGGGGGCCGCCAGAAGAATCAGGAACGAACAGAACGCACGCAAGGCAGTCTCCCCGGGAAATGACTTTCCCCGAGGAATGACGGAATTGTTTCAGACGGTAAAGATCAGCCCTTGGTCTTCGCGCGCTCGACGCCGTCCAGAATCAGCTGGCGTGCCTTTTCGGCATCGCCCCAGCCGTTCAGCTTCGCCCACTTGCCGGGTTCGAGATCCTTGTAGTGCTCGAAGAAGTGCTCGATCTGGCGCAGCACGATCGGCGGCAGGTCGCTGTGGTTGGTGACGTTGCCGTAGTAGGGGAAGGTCGAATCGACGGGCACGGTGAGCAGCTTCTCGTCGCCGCCCTTGTCGTCTTCCATCAGCAGCACGCCGACCGGGCGCACGCGGATCACCGCGCCCGAGATGATCGGCGAGCGCGTGATGACGAGCGCGTCGAGCGGATCGCCGTCCTCGCCGAGCGTGTGCGGGATGAAGCCGTAGTTCGCCGGATAACGCATCGGCGTGTGCAGGATGCGATCGACGAAGATCGCGCCTGAGTCCTTGTCGAACTCGTATTTCACCGGTTCACCGCCGATCGGCACCTCGATGATGACATTGAGTTCGTGGGGCGGGTTCGGTCCGACGGGAATCTTTGATATATCCATGGCGCGCGGCGTTTAGCGGTTCTTCGCGTCGAAGGGAACCGCTGAATGTTGCATCGCAGCAGAAATCGCATGAACGGTTTCCACGGCCCGCGAGACGGTCTAAAGCGCGGCGCTTATGAGCAGCAAGATTCAGGCCGTTCGCGGCACGCAGGACATGGTGGGCGAGGAGGCCGCGCGCTTCGATCAGGTGATCGAAACGTTCACGCGCGTGCGCAGGCTCTATGGCTTCCGCCCCGTGCAGGTGCCGGTGTTCGAATTCACCGGCGTCTTCGCGCGCTCGCTCGGCGAAACGACGGACGTGGTTTCGAAGGAAATGTACACGTTCGAGGATCGCGGCGGCGAATCGCTGACGCTCAGGCCGGAGTTCACGGCGGGAATCGCGCGCGCCTACATCTCCAACGGCTGGCAGCAGCACGCGCCGATGAAGCTCGCCGCGTGGGGCCCGGCGTTCCGCTACGAGCGGCCGCAGAAGGGGCGATTCCGGCAATTCCACCAGCTCGATGCGGAAATCCTGGGGTCGGGCGAGCCGGCGGCGGACGTGGAGATCATCGCGCTGGCGCAGCACCTGCTCGATGAGCTCGGGCTTCAGGGCAAGACGGTGCTGAACCTCAACACGCTCGGCGACCCGGAGACGCGCGCCGCGTGGCAGGCAGCGCTGATCGCGCACTTCTCGGCGCACCGCGATGCGCTTTCGGCCGAAAGCCGCGAGCGGCTGGAGAAGAATCCGCTGCGTATCCTCGACAGCAAGGACGCCGCCGACAAGGCGCTCGTCGCCGATGCGCCGCGGATCGACGCCTACATGTCCGCCGAAGCGGGCGCGTGGTTCGATGCCGTGCGCAAGGGGCTCGATGCGGCGGGCGTGGCCTATGAGCGCAACGAGGCGCTGGTGCGCGGGCTCGATTATTATCGCCACACGACGTTCGAGTTCATCACGGAGCATCTGGGCGCGCAGGGCACCGTGCTCGGCGGCGGCCGCTATGACGGGCTGATGGAAGCGCTCGGCGGGCCGCATACGCCTTGCGTCGGCTGGGCGGCGGGCATCGAACGGCTGGCGATGCTGATCGAAGCGCCGGAAGCAGAGACGATCGACGCGGCGGTGGTGCCGATGGGCGAAGCCGCCGAGGCGAGAGCCTATGAAGTGCTGCAATCGCTGCGGCGCGCGGGAATCGCTGCCGAGCAGGCGTGGCGCGGCAATATGAAGAAGCGGATGCAGAAGGCGGACGCTGCGGGTGCGCGCTACGCGGTCATCATCGGTGACGATGAACTGGCGGCGGGCGAGGCGACGGTGAAGCGGCTCGCGACGGGCGAGCAGTGGCGCGTTGCGCTGGATGCGCTTCCCGAGGCGCTGCGATGAGCGGCGTTCCCACAGCGCGTATCCGGCAGATCGAATCGCGCTATGCCGAACTGACGACGCAGATGTCCGCGGGTGATCTCCCGGCCGAGAAGTTCGTGGCGCTTTCCAAGGAATATGCCGAGCTGAAGCCTGTGGCTGAGGCCGCCCGCGCGGTGCGCGTGATGCGCGACGAGGCGGAGAGCCTGACCGCGATGGTGAACGGCGGCGAGAGCGACCGCGAGATGGTGGCGCTTGCCGAGGACGAGCTGCAGTCACTGAAGGAACAGCTGCCGGACGCTGAAAAGGCGCTCGCCGTGCTGCTGCTGCCGAAGGACATGGCTGACGAACGCTCGGCGATCCTCGAGATCCGTGCGGGCACGGGCGGCGAGGAGGCGGCGCTGTTCGCGGGCGATCTTTACCGCATGTACCAGCGCTATGCCGAAACGCAGGGCTGGCGCGTGGAGACGATGGAAATGTCGTCGGCGGACGCGGGCGGGCTCAAGGAGGTGATCGCGAACGTCACCGGGCAGGGCGTGTTCGCCAAGCTGAAGTTCGAAAGCGGCGTGCACCGCGTGCAGCGCGTGCCTGCCACGGAAGCCTCCGGGCGCATCCACACGTCCGCCGCGACGGTGGCGGTGCTGCCGGAAGCCGAGGAGGTCGACGTGCAGATCGACGAGAAGGACCTGCGCATCGACGTGTTCCGCTCGTCGGGCCCCGGCGGCCAGTCGGTGAACACGACGGACAGCGCCGTGCGCATCACGCACCTTCCCACCGGCCTCGTCGTCAGCCAGCAGGACGAAAAGAGCCAGCACAAGAACAAGGCGAAGGCGCTGAAAGTGCTGCGCGCGCGCCTCTTCGAACTGCAGCGCGAGAAGCTGGCGAACGAACGCGCCGGCGCGCGCAAATCGATGGTCGGCTCGGGCGACCGTTCGGAGCGTATCCGCACGTACAACTTCCCGCAGGGCCGCGTGACCGATCACCGTATCAACCTGACGCTGCACCGCCTGCCGGAGATCATGGAAGGCGGGGGACTCGGCGAACTCGTCGCAGCGCTCATCGCCGAGGATCAGGCGGCACGGCTCGCGAACCTGAATGAAGGCGCTTGATCTCGTACGGGTTGCGGCGGCGCGGATCGGCGGGGAGACACCGCGCCTTGATGCCGAACTGATCGTCGCCCACGCGCTTGGGATTAGCCGCGAGGCCTTGCTGCTCGGCAATCCGGAGGTCGCGGCGGGCGCCGCAGAGGCTTTTATTATCAGGCGCGCGGCGGGCGAACCCGTTGCCTATATCCTCGGGCGGCAGGAATTCTGGTCGCTCGATCTGGAAGTGGGGCCGGGGATTCTCGTGCCGCGCGGCGACACCGAAACGCTGATCGTGGCGGCGCAGCGGCTGTTTCCGGCCGATGCGGCGCTTCGCGTCCTCGATCTCGGCACGGGCTCCGGTGCGCTCGCGCTTGCCGCGCTTGCCGAATGGCCGCAGGCGACCGCGCTCGCCACGGACGTGTCCGAAGCTGCGCTCACCGTTGCCGTGCGAAATGCCGACCGGCTCGGCTTCTCGGACCGATGCAGCGTGCTGAAGGCCGACTGGGCCGAAGGGATCGCGGGGCGCTTCTCTTTAATCCTCTCCAATCCGCCCTATATCGGTGAGGACGAGGCGACCGGTCCCGGCGTGCGCGAATACGAGCCGCACGGCGCGCTGTTCGCCGGCAAGGACGGCCTTGAGGCGTATCGGCGCATCGTTCCCGCACTCCCGGCATTGCTGGAGGCGGACGGTGCCGCGATCCTGGAGATCGGGTGGCGGCAGGCGGACGCGGTTCTGGCGCTGGGGCGCGAAGCGGACCTTCGCGGCACGGTGGAACGCGACCTTGCCGGACGGGATCGGGCGGTTGTTTTCCATCGCATCGCTTCTGTTTTTTGACTTGGAATGCGCTGACAATGCCGCTAGAGCGGCTGTGCATGGGCGAGGACGATGATCCCCTCGCCGGGCACTTACGATAGGCAGAATCGTTTGGCGGTCGCTTCAAGACCCTTGCGTGGATTGCCGCGCATGTCCTGAACAACGACAGTCGGCTCGGCCGGCAGTATCGGGGAAAAGAGTATTTCATGAGAAATGGGCAGCAACAGTCCGGTCGGCGCCGTGGGCGCGGTAATCCGCGTCCCCAGCAGGGCGGCGGTCGTGAGATGGGCAACCGCAACATGGAGCCGCGCCAGCGGGGCAATGCGCTTCAGCTGCTCGAGAAATACACCAATCTTGCCCGTGAGGCGCACCAGCAGGGTGAACGCGTTCAGGCCGAATATTATCTGCAATATGCCGATCACTACCACCGCGTCGTCGCCGAGATGCGCGCCCGGCAGGAAGAGCGTCAGTCGCAGTACCAGCAGCACAACGATCGCCCGGATCGCCGCGGCCGCGAGCATGACGAGCGCGACGTCCGCGACGAGGATGATGACGGCGAAGACGATGGCGATGAGGACGAAGAGGGCGAGGGCGACAGCCGCACCCAGGACCAGCGTCGCGAGCGTCAGCGTTTCGAGCCGCGCCATCAGCGGCAGGACCGCCCGGAGCGGGGCGAGCGTCAGGACCGCCCGGAGCGCGGGGAGCGCCAGGATCGCGATCGTCAGCGCCCTGAACGCCAGGAGCGTTCGGAGCGACCCGAGCGCCAGGAATCTCAGGAGCGCTACGAACAGGCGCGTCCGGCACCGCAGCCGAAACCTGCGGCGCAGCCGAAAGACGACGAGCGCGAAGATGAAGGTGCACTCCGCACGCTAGCGCGGAGCGCGCGCCGGCCCGATGGCGACGAGACCGTGACGGAAGCCCCCAAGCGTCGTGGCCGCCCCCCCGCGAAGGCAAAGCAGCCTGAGGCTGCGGCGGAAGCACCCGCTGTCGCGGAAGCCGCCGTCGCGGTGGAGGCCTCTGAAGAGAAGCCGCGCCGTCCGCGCGGGCGTCCGCGCAAGGTTCAGCCCGTTGAGACCGTCGACGCCTGATTTCCGCGTCGGAGGCCGCCGCTTGGTTCTGCAATGCAAGGTTCATGTTTCCGTCACGGGAACTTCATGCTAGCGCCCCCGCGCGTACCGCACGAGTGGTCGCGCTGAAGGGGACGATCATGACCACGCGCCAAGCGACATTGATTTCGGCATTCGTTATGATGGGCCTGTCTGCAAGCCTGCCGACAACGGCGATGGCGCAGACGGAATCGGTCACGCTCGAACAGGCGGTCGCGAAGCTCGCCGCGTTGCAGGCGCAGCTCGAAGCGGTTCAGGCCGAAGTGGCGGCGCTGCGCGCGCAGGGCGCGGCCAACGCACAGCCGCCGCAGCAGCAGGCCGCCGCAGCGACCCCTCCCGCGCCTGCCGATCCGATCAAGGTCAGCTGGAAGGGCGCGCCCGAGATTTCCGCGAAAGGCTGGAGCTTCAAGCCGCGCGGGCGGCTGCAGCTCGACGCAGCGAACGTATCGCGCCCGGCGGGCATCGCTGATAGCGGCCTCGGTTTCACGAACGAAGTGCGGCGCGCCTATCTCGGCGTGCAGGGCACCATGCCCGGCGGTTTCGGATATCGCGTGGATATCGATTTCGCGCCGTCGTCACCCGAGTTCCAGGAAGCCTATATCGACTATAAGCGCGGCCGGACGACGATCACGGTCGGACAGCACAACGGTTTCCAGGGACTCGAGGAGCTGACGAGCGACGTCAACACCAGCTTTATCGAGCGCGCGGCGTTCACCGATGCGTTCGGCTTCGAACGGCGCCTCGGAATTTCCGCCCAGTATCGCGGCAAGGCGCTGCTGCTGCAGGGCGGCGTGTTCACCGACAACATCGCCGATCTCTCCGATGATGCGAACAACAGCTACGGCTTCGACGGCCGAATCGTCTTCGCGCCGAAGATGGGCGGAACGCAGTTCCACGCCGGTGCCTCCGCGCACTACCGCGACACCGGCAGCGTCAGCGCGAGCACGCGCTATCGCCAGCGTCCGCAGGTGCACACCACAGACGTGCGTTTCATCGCAACGCCGTCGCTGCCGGTGACGGCGGAGACGAACTACGGCGTTGAACTCGCGGCGATCTCGGGCCCTTTCCACGCGGCGGCTGAAATGCACTGGATGAACGTGTCGCTCGCAGGCGCCGCCGATCCCACCTTCTTCGGCGGCTATGTCGAAGGCGGCTGGCTGATCACCGGCGAATCGCGCGGGTACAAGGATGGCGCTTTCGATCGCATCAAGCCCGCCAATCCGGTTTCGGACGGCGGTATCGGCGCCATCGCGCTCAACCTGCGCTACGATCATCTCGACCTCAGCGACGCCGGGGTCGTGGGCGGGCGCCAGCAGGGCTATCTCGCCTCGCTGATCTGGAAGCCCACCGACTACGTGCTGTTCGCGCTGAACGGCGGCCGGATGGTCTTCCGCGATGCGGCAATCGCGGGGACCGGCGGCGACAGGGATTACGGGGCAACCGTCGTCGGCCTTCGCAGCCAGATCGACTTCTAGAGCGCACTGCGTGGAATCGGGCGCAGGACGCGCGCTCTATCTCTATTGTTGTCGCATCGTTTGGGGCGGAAAGCCGGTTTCCACTTGATGCTCTAGTCGATCGGCGAATCGCGCCAGACTTCGGGTTCGTGCGCGGCGTTCTCGTCCGCCACGCGCTGGTCGTGTCCTGATTCGGCGCTGAAGAACACAAGACCCATCAGCCCGGCGGCGAGCAGCAGGGACAGCACGATCGCTAGGCTGATCGCGAGCACGAGGTGCAGCGTCAACGAAACGCCTTCGGACGACAGATACCAGAGCGCAAGCGGCACGACCGCGCCGCCCGTTGCCAGCGCGGACAGCAACAGCACGCGGAAACGGCGGGCGGGTGTTTGCATGTCTTTCATTTGGCCGCGGTTCGCGTAATCTTCAAGCCGCCGGCAGACGCGCGCGTCAGGCGTGCCGGGCCGGCCTGCTGGGGAGGGCACGGCCATGGGCATTGCATCGATACTGAAAGACAAGGGCGGCACGATTATCGCAGCGTCGCCATCGCAGACCGTAGCGGAGGTCGTCGGGCTTCTGTGCGCGCACCGAATCGGCGCCGTGCTCGTGATGGAGGACGGCGAAGTGGTCGGCGTGCTTTCGGAGCGCGACGTCGTGCGCGGGCTCAACGAGCAGGGCGCGTCTATCCTGCAGCGCACCGCGCGGGAGATCATGACGACCGACGTGATCACGGTTGCCCCGGCAGAGAGCGTCACGACCGCGCTGTCGCGGATGACGCGTCGCCGTATCCGCCATCTCCCGGTGCTGGACGGCAGTGAGGTGCGCGGTGTCGTTTCGATCGGCGACCTCGTGAAGGCCCGCATCGACGAAGCGGTCCGCGAGGCGGAATCACTGAAGGACTATATCGCGCACGCCTGACCAGGCGATTCTCCGCAGCCGGGGTTCCCGATTCTGGGCCGATACCCCGAGTCTCACGTCAAAAGCGGGCTCTGAACGGTGCTTGGGAGAATCGTTCGGGCGCCAGGTTCGCCCAGCGCGCCATCTGCCCGCCAAGAAAGCGTCTGAATTTCCACGGTTTTCCGCCAAAAAAGCAATCAAGGCAAATTTGTTTCAAAAAAGCTGTTGACCCTCCAAGGCCCCCCCCATATACACCGCGACGTCGCCGGCGACGAACACTTCTTCGCCGGCCCCCATCGTTTGGTAGACCGAATTATCGGCCCTAACCCGCCGGTGGGAAGACGTTTCGCTCTTTCTCATTGTAGGTTTTAGAAGAAGGGACATGTGGGCGGCGGCCCACGCCCTGGGGACTCAAGGCCCTGGGTAGCGTGGTTAAACAACCGTTGTTCATCATGTCCTTACCACATAGTGCTTCATTGGCTTAGGCCAGTGAAACGTTAGTGATAGTGATGTGTAGGAACGACTCCTTGAACGGGTATCGTATCGGTCTCACGATGCGATGCTTGGTCATGAACTTGAGAGTTTGATCCTGGCTCAGAACGAACGCTGGCGGCATGCCTAACACATGCAAGTCGAACGAAGCCTTCGGGCTTAGTGGCGCACGGGTGCGTAACACGTGGGAATCTGCCCTTAGGTACGGAATAACAGTTAGAAATGACTGCTAATACCGTATGATGACTCCGGTCCAAAGATTTATCGCCTAAGGATGAGCCCGCGTCGGATTAGCTAGTTGGTGAGGTAAAGGCTCACCAAGGCGACGA
>TARA_R110000850_G_scaffold866_3_pt1 | contig 23391 bp, 20 predicted proteins | sample TARA_R110000850 | Tara Oceans TARA_R110000850 (sample SAMEA4397586) | marine metagenome | biome: Polar Biome; feature: [SRF] surface water layer (ENVO:00010504); material: water (ENVO:00002006), including particulate matter (ENVO:01000060) such as... | depth 5 m | reverse complement strand
CAAGCCGCCGTCGAAATCATCATCAAACACATGAAACGCTAAGGCCGGGGAGGGCTGGTAAATCAGCCTCCCTGCGCCTAAATCTTGTGTGGTATTTTAGGGAGAAGAATGATGGCGCAGCCAGCAGCCTCGGTGCCAACAGGCAGTCCTCCGAGCAAGGTGATATTTGTAGGTGGCGCGCCCCGATCGGGAACCAGTGTCACACAAGCATTGATATGTACGGCAACAGCGGTGAACAGCTATCATCCTGAAATCAGTTTTGTACGCCCGATATTGGAATCCTATGTCGTTGGAATAGAAAAATTTTCTGTTCATACGCGGCGTTTCTTCCGGGAGCCCGAGCACTTCAAACTGCACGCACGTAAGACGATCAACATGCAGTTGATGCATATCTCCGCGGTGCTTCAGTTTCCAAATGTTCTTTGCGTCAAAGATCCGATGTTGACGCCATTGTTCCCGGCGATGCGTGAGGTGCTGGGTTGGCCGTCTCAATATGTGACGGTGCTGCGCCATCCGCATCATGTAATACGGTCACTACAGGAAGTGGTCGAGCGCGGCGGTGACGAGTTTGACGAGGAGTTGATCCAGTTTGCCGCGCAGGATTATCTGAACACCTATGAGCATATTGAAGATCCGTCACTGGAAGATGCATTTATGTGTCTGCGATATGAGGACCTCGAGGCGGAAGAAACGATTGAGGCACTGCGTGATTTTACCGGATTGCCTGGTATCGACCCGGACAATATCTGGAAAGACATCCCTTATAGGGTCACCGCGCAGGATCAGACGGATCCCTGGTATTCGCCTAAGTTTTACGAGGGGCTTGATACAAGTCTTCGGTTGTCCCCCTTGGCACCACATATTTGTGAAATCGTAAATGATGTCTGTGGGGGCATTATGGAAGACTATGGATATCTACCAGATGGTCGTTGCGAATGAGGCAGCGTCACTCTTTATGAAAAGCACGTTAAAACTGTTTTAACAGTCAGTTATATTTTCAGGATATGCCCAGAAGTTGCCCCAGTTCGGCGAGGGGCCGTTAAGATAGAAGCTTATATCTATTCCAGCACACGTGGGGGCGTGGGTGTGGATTTAGGAATATGGCAGACTTGCGCTTTGCGGCAAGGCTTTCGAGCAGTGTGTTTGGGTTTCATACCGGCATTACAGATCTGACAACTGCCGCGTCTGCAAATGGGGCGCAGCTTTATGTGACAACGCGCGTGAACCCGGTAAATGATGAGATTCTGGGCGGGCTCAGTGTCTATGAAGTGAACGATCAAAGCGCCGCGCGCCTTATCTCGCAGGAAGCATTCGGGGGGGGCGTGTCTCACTTGGCGGCGCCGAAAATCGTGACCCTCTCATATGCAGGCGGCAAGTTTGTTTTCCCGACAGGGCTGCAGTCGGGGTACCGGGCATCATATGAACTGGATGAAGGCGGCGCCATCGGCGCACGGATGGTCTATGCTGCCCAGAACAGACCACCAGCGGATCTGTTGCAACTGGTTGAAGTTGATACCGGAAATGGAACATACATTATTGCCCATACCGCAGGTTGGTATGGGCTGGGTGTATATCAAATAGACGGTACTGGCAGCTTTGCTTTGATAGATCAGCAGAACGGTGCTGGATTTATGCTTGCCGATATGGCGGCGATCAGGGTCAACGGCACTTCTTTTGTGGTGGGGGCGTCGGCGGCGGGTGATGCCATCATCAGCTATCGTCTGGATAACAGTGGCCGCATTCACGTGGCTGACAGCCTCGAGAGTATTAGAAGCGGCGTTGGTTTTGATACGGCGCATGTGGTTGCAACCGTTGCGATCGCGGATACCCCTTATGTTGTTCTTGGTGGCGCGGGCAGCTCTTCGCTGACAGTTTTGCGGATTGAAGCAGATGGAAAGATGGTGCCGGTCGAACATCTGGTCGATGGCCGTGATACCCGCTTTCAAGGTGTCTCTGCCTTGGAGATATTCACCATTGAGGACCGCGTTTTTGTGCTTGCCGGCGGGGCTGATGACGGCGTGACATTGATGACAATGATGCAGGACGGGCGACTGATCCACATTCAGACCCTTGAAGATACTGATACAATTACATTGCAAAACGTTACGGCTATTGCGGCCATACAAACGGGAAATAGCGCTCAGATTTTCATCACGAGTGAGGCAGAGGAGGGCATCACACAGTTCAGTTTTGATCTGGGCACAGTGGGTGCAACATTGCACGGCGGCGCCGGACAACTGGTCGGCTCCAATAGAGCGGATGTTCTAACGGCAGGTACCGCGACCACCCAGATTATAGCTGGCGCAGGGGATGATATCTTGTTGGCCGGCAGCAGCACCCAGAGTCTGCGCATGCAGGGAGGCACAGGTGCGGATATTTTTGTTGCGGCCCATAACGGGCAAACGATGCGTATTGATGACTTTGAGGTAGGTGTGGATCGGCTTGATTTAAGCATGATCCCCATGCTGCGCAGTCTTGAGCAGTTGAATATATCAAGCAATGCAAGAGGCGCCACTTTGAGGTTCGGCGATACTGTCATTGATGTGCGTTCACGTGACGGAGGACCTATCGCAACAGAGACCTTTCGTCAGGCGGATGTATTGGCTTTGACACGCTACACACCATTCTCGGGTACACAGGAGATCTCAGGATCAGCCACAGGCGAGCGTTTGGTTCTGGGCGGGCCAGGCGGGACTGTTTCCGCATTGGGAGGGAATGATACCATTACCAGCAGTTGGGGGGATGCAACCATTGATGCCGGTAGCGGAAACGACTGGATCAGAGCGGGATCAGGCTCAAACCAGATTTGGGGCGGTGCGGGCGATGATACGGTCTATGGCGGCGAAGCCGATGACCAGATCTGGGGCGGTGCCGGCAATGATTACATCGAGGACAGTGCGGGTCTGAACACGATCTACACCGGCGAGGGCCGTGATGAGGTGCGCGGCGGTCGCGACCGTGATTTGATTGTGGGTCAGGGTGGCCCGAACCGGCTTTTCGGGAATGACGGCAATGACTGGATCCGCGCGGGCAGTGCGGGTGACCTTCTGGCGGGAGGCAACGGCGATGACGTGCTGTTGGGCGGGGTTGGCAACGACGCGATTTACCTTGGTTTAGGCAATGACCAGACGTGGGGCGGTGCTGGTGATGACTACATCGACGCCGGTGCGGGTCTGAACACGATCTACACTGGCGAGGGCCGTGACGAGGTGCGCGGCGGTCGTGACCGTGATTTGATTGTGGGTCAGGGTGGCCCGAACCGGCTTTTCGGGAATGACGGCAATGACTGGATCCGCGCGGGCAGTGCGGGTGACCTTCTGGCGGGAGGCAACGGCGATGACGTGCTGTTGGGCGGGGTTGGCAACGACGCGATTTACCTTGGTTTAGGCAATGACCAGACGTGGGGCGGTGCTGGTGATGACTACATCGACGGCGGTGCGGGTCTGAACACGATCTACACCGGCGAGGGCCGTGACGAGGTGCGCGGCGGTCGGGACCGTGATTTGATTGTGGGTCAGGGTGGCCCGAACCGGCTGTTCGGGAATGACGGCAATGACTGGATCCGCGCGGGCAGCGCGGGTGACCTTCTGGCGGGAGGCAACGGCGATGACATGCTATTGGGCGGAGCAGGCGCGGATGAAATTTACCTTGGCTTGGGTAATGACACGGCATCGGGGGATGACGGGAATGACTATATCGACGGCGGTGCGGGCCTGAATACGATCTACACAGGGGGAGGCAGTGATGTGGTGCAGGGCGGCCGTGACCGCGATTTGATTGTGGGTCAGGGTGGCCCGAACTGGCTGTTCGGGAATGATGGCAATGATTGGATCCGTGCAGGCAGTGCAGGCGATCTGCTGTCAGGAGGCCGCGGCGATGACGTGCTGCTGGGCGGGGCAGGCAATGACAGGATACAGGGCGGGACCGGGCGTGATCACGTGGAAGGGGGCGGTGGTGCAGACGTCTTTGTATTTGTCACCGCAGCGGATGCCGGATTTGGTGCCACCCGTGATTATATCGCAGATTTTACGCCCGGTGAGGACAAGATCGACCTAAGCGCAATGGGAATGGTGTTTGACAGCGGGGGCCGGGTGCGAGGGCCAAGCGTGTCAACGATAGACGGGTTTATATTGGGGGATGTGGACGGGGACGGCTATAGCGACCTCCACATCCAGGTCTGGGGGGCAGGCGTGCTGGGCGAAGGAGATTTCATTTTATAAGCCCGACATGCGCAAAAGTGCTGAGAGTGCGGGCTTGCGACGTGGGGCGCACACTATTGTGCGGCTCTGCGGCAATTGCCAGAGGAGCGAAGGGCGTTTAAGGTACTAATTCCATGATGTTCTCGTAAATGGATTATTGTAGATGCCCTCACCCCGCCCAACCGTCAGCGTCATTATGCTGTGCTTTGATGAGGCGGTTTTTATCCGCCGCGCTGTCCGCTCCATATTGGCGCAAAGCTTTGAAGGCACGATCGAGATTATTCTCGTAGATGATGGTTCTTCGGATGGTAGTGCAGACATTCTGCGTAGCGAGGTGGAGCAAGCAGGGCGAGAGAATGTCACGCTTAAGATCAAGACCCATGCTGCAACGACCGGCAATGCCGAGGCATTCGTTACGGGGCTCCAGGCGGCACGGGGTCGCTTTTACCATGTGCTGGATTGCGATGATTACTGGATTGATCCGGATAAGTTGACCATGCAGGTCAACCTGATGGAGGCGCAACCGCATCTCGGCGGTGTGGCGCACCGTACCATTGTGCGAAATCAGATCGAGCAGAACGAAAGCTTCCATCCGGCCCATGAACCGGTCAAGACGGTGCTGACCTTTGAGGAAATCGCGGTTGATGGTGTGTATTTTCACACCAGTGCGATGCTGTACCGCAATATATTCTACAAAGCCGATAGCGATCAGGTCCGCGTTCCGGACATTTTTCACGAAGTGCGTGGCGACACAATTCGCCTCTATGTACATGCCAGCCACGGCCCGATCCTGTATGTGCCGCAAAGCATGTCTGTCTATGACGACCACGGCGGGGGGATCTGGACGGCGCTGGATTGGCCGGGCAAGCAGGCATTGCTGCGCAATCTTTATGAAAAAATGCAAAAACGCGGCTATCTTGCCGGTATGGGGGATGCCCAGGCCTCGGCCTATCTGGCGCATCGCCTGACAGCGATTGCCGCCTATAGCCCCAATACGCTTCGGCCTGTTTCGCTATATCCTTCACAGGTAACGTCGATGCCGCGTTACCGATTGTCCAGCATCAGCCATATTTCGAGCCTGCGTGATATGGAACTGCAGATGAATTCCCTGGTATCAGAGGCGCAATACGAGGATGGTCTGCAGCTGGTGCAACGCCTGCTGACTGCCATCAGCTATGATATCAACCTGCGTAAGGCGGGGCAGTTCCGGCGCATTGCCAGCTTTGAGATTGACTGGCAATGCACGCGTTTGGGCGCGTTGATCGGCGCCAAATATGACGTGCTGCCCGACGCCTCGACCGGAGATCCGGAAGGGCCTGTGGTTTTCCTTGTTTCCGGTGTGGTGGATGATGCCGAAGGGCTGTGGCAGGAAGCCATGGATATTCTTGCGCTTTATCGCGGGCGGCGCAGCATCAAGATACTGTCGACAGAAATGTTGACCAGTTCATCTGAGCTCTGCGAGGAGCTGCGCGCAGAGGGGATCGAAGTGCTGTGCTGCACTGACAGCCTGCAAGAGGAAAAAGCCGCGTGGGTTATGTGGTTCCTTGCGCAACAAAAAGCGTCGCAGGTGTTTGCCAATCCTGCCCGCAATGATGTTGCCTTGATGGCGGGTCTGCGCCGTGAACATGCGCCCCGGATCCATCTCCTCACAGCGCTGGGGCATGGTTTTGCATTGGGCCGCCTAAGCGAAGTCATCGACGGGTTTATCGCGCGTAGACCTTATGACATCGCATATTATGCGAAAATCGCCCCAGGTCGCGAGGTGATTCACATCCCTTCCTATCCACGTAACGGACCAGTAGAACCCTTGGCCGAACTGGGCACATCACCGTTGATCAGTGTGACTGTGTGTACCGATCCGGCCAAGATCGAGCAAAATTATGATTATAGTTTTGACCGCGCGATCCCTGCCGCCCTCGAGGCTGGGGTGAGCAAGCATATCCATGTTGGACGCCTGTCAGATGCCACGATCAACCGGATTCACAAGGCACTGGCCCAGCGGGGTCAATCCACCGATGCGTTCGAGGTGCATCCCTATCCGAACGATTTGGCAGAATTTTTGAGAACTTGCGGCGCGTCGGTGTTCTTGCAGGTTTTCCCTGTCCCAGAGCACCGGCCCATGCAGGCGGCGCTGGCGGCAGGGCTGCCGGTTCTTTTGCATTACGGGTATATGCACCCGATGCTGGCGCTTGACGATATGTGCTATCCTGGCGCGCTGGTCTGGGGCACGATCGAGGAGCTGACGTATATTTTGGGCCGGATCGACGAAGGATGGCTCACGCGCCACCGGGCCGCAATCGAAGTTCATCTGGCCTCTTTCGGGTCGGCACAGGTGGTGATGGAGCATCTCGGGGATGACTTTATGGTGCCTGTCAGCGGAGACAAGATCCCCGATATCGCGGTGCCTGAAACACATCATGAGTTACGCCGTTTGCTGACAGATATGATGTCACGGACCGTGTTCAAACCGTGACGCTCGAGAGATGTTCCCGCCGGATCACAGACCGCTTGGCTTTCAAGAGACGAGTAGATAAACACGGCCCAATCTCTCTGACTTATTTATCCGGGGGCGACGCTTTTTATTAAAGAAATTGAGAAGGCCCTTAGATGGATAATACCTTGATCGATGCAGCAGCCCGGATAGGCGAAAATGTGCGTCTGGGTGCCTGTGTTCGCATATACGGGAATGTCGAGATCGGCGATAATTGCCAGATTGGTGATTTTTGCGTCATCGGACATCCGACGGCACGCGAAGGATCAGCGCCACTCCGCCTTGGGGCAGGGGCCAATATCCGGTCCCATGCGGTCATTTATGAAGGCTCCGATATCGGGCCGAAGCTTGAGACCGGCCACCATGTGGTGATCCGAGAAGGCTCTATGATCGGTGAAAACCTGCGCATCGGTAATTTTTCCGATATTGAGGGCACCTGCCACATCGGTGATTTCGTCCGTATGCATGGCTATGCCCATGTGGGAAAGCACTCCAAGATCGGGGATTTTGTCTGGCTGTTTTCGCTGACTACGTTGATGAACGATCCGCTACCGCCCTCGCATCTTGAATCCCCTGTCGAGATCGGGGACATGGCCACAGTTTGTGTGAACGCACAGATGATGCCAGGCACCCGTGTCGGCCGTGGGGCTTTCATTGCGGCAGGCGCTACGGCACAGGGCGACATCCCCGCCGGCGTGATCATCACCGGCCCCGACGGAGAGGTTGCAGGCCCGGTACGCTTTATGATGCATATGCAGACTCGCACGCGCCATCCCTGGCCGCGCCATTTCACCGATGCTTATCCCGAACATGTTCGCGGACGTATCACCGCGCTTGCTGCGGATATAGAAGCCGAAGCGGCAGCTGCCGCTCAACTTGACTAAGGAAGACCAAATGACCCGCAGTGAAATCCTCGATTTGATGAATATGGTAATGAAGAAGCGCGGCCGCGACCCGCTTTCGGATGAAAACCAAAACACGCGCGAAGCAGGGTTTCGCAGCCTTGATTTCTCCGAAGTTGCCCTGCGCATCGAAGCAAGAGTAGGCCATGAATTGTCCTTTGAGGCGGCTTCCATGCGCCAGATCGAAACGGTTAAGGACGTGTTGGATTTCTTTGAAGCTGTTATCGAGACCTGATTGAATATGGCTGGGATTGCTCTTCAGAACCGTCTGTTTTTTGCTGATGATGACCCCTGTACATGGGCCGATCTATTGGACGAAGCGCGGGCTTGGGCAGGCGATCCCGAGGATTATGGCACCCAGCGGGTGGTTTTTGTCGTCAATGACATGCGTATGGCCTGTGGTGCTGTGGCATATGGCATGGTGCATAATCTGGATTGGGGTGTGATCGAAGCCACCCGCCTGAGCACCGCCGTTGAGGAACGTTTTGCCGAAAACGGTGTCAGCTTGATCGAGGCCGGGACTGGTGCGGCCTTGGGTCAGCCGCCACAATCGTGCGTGGTGCAGCCCGGCCGTGTGACGGTGCTGACTTCGGGCACCACAGGTCTGCTCAAGCTCATTGCGCATACACATGCCTCGCTCAATACATTTGACCGTGTCAAAACCTTACCTGCCAACAGCTGGTTCCTGCCCTATCAGATAGGTTCCTACGCATGGTATCAGATGATTGCGCTGGGGCTGTTTGTGCCAGATCAGGATTTGATTCCCGGTGATTTTGCACAGCTGGCCAGCAGTTTCGAGATAGCGTTGTCGCGCGGGATCGTTACTGCGATTTCCTCAACGCCGACATTCTGGCGTCATATGCTGATGAGCCTTGATGAAGGGCTGCTGACCAGTGCGCGGTTGCGGACCATCAGCATGGGGGGCGAGATTGTTGATCAACCGATCCTTGATCGTCTGTCGGGTTTGTATCCCGATGCGAAAATTCGCCATATATACGCATCTTCCGAAGTAGGCGCAGCAATTGTGGTCAGCGATGGCAAAGCCGGTTTTGATGCGGCACTGCTGGACCAGCTTGACCGCAAAACGATTGCCGTCAAGGTCGAGGATGACCGGCTGTATATCCGGTCTCCCTATGGCAACCAGGCTGACCAAGGAAGCTGGATTGATAGCGGAGATCTTGTCGAAATCCGTGAAGGGCGTGTTTATTTTTGCGGTCGTGCCGGAAACACAATGATCAACGTCGGCGGTCAAAAGGCGTTTCCACCGGATATCGAAGCGCATCTGATGGCCCATGAAGATGTGATCTGGGCGCAGGTCACTGCACGGCGCGCGCCGATGGTGGGGAACCTGCCTGTTGCGACTGTTGTGCTGCGCAGGGCCATGGACGACGCGGATGCCGAACAGATGTTGATCGCCCATTGCGAAGGTACACTGGCTGACTATGCCGTGCCGCGCATGTGGGATTTCCCCACCCAAATTCCAATGCGTGCCAGTCTCAAAAGCTGATCTGACACCCCTTTTCGAAAGGTCTATTTCCATGCACACCCAAAACCAATCCATCATCGTATCCGGCGGCTCGCGGGGGCTGGGCCTTCATCTGGTCACGCAGTTGTTGGAAAACGGTAACAAGGTTGCCACTTTTGCACGTAGCCATACCACTGCGATGGATGAGCTCTCTGCAAAATACGGTGATGCGTTCTACTTCACCCCGCTTGACGCTGTGGATGCAGCCGGGGTGACAAGCTTTGTAATGGATGTTTCCGATCGTTTTGGGGCGCTGGACTCGGTTGTGAACAACGCGGCTATTGGGCAGGATCAATTGCTGATGCACACGGATGTCGACACCATCCGCCGGATTACGGACATCAACATTGTGGGGCCAACATTGCTGACCCGCGCCGCAATCAAGCACATGATGCTTCAGGGTGGCGGCAACATTTGCAGCATCTCTTCCATCTGCGGATCGCGGGGCTATGCGGGGCTGTCTGTTTATGCAGGGTCCAAAGGGTATCTGGATGCGATGACACGTGCTTTGGCGCGTGAAGTGGGGGAAGCGGGTATTTTCATAAACTGTGTAGCACCGGGCTTCTTCGAGAGTGAAATGTCGTCTGTACTGCGCCCCGAGCAGTTGAACACGATCAAACGGCGCACGCCGTCAGGGTCACTCTCTAATGACGAGAATATTTTCAAGGTGGTTGATCTGGTGATTTCCGGCACGACCAACATGCAGGGTCAAGTGGTGTTTGTGGATGGTGGCATCACCAGTTGATCCGCTGTTTGGCGGCGCGTTGTTGCATGACGCAACACGCGCCGGCTTTGCTGCGGTTGATCATCGTGGCGTACGGCATGTCTTTGTGCCTGCTGCGGACGGCGTGCCTTATGCTTTGGACATCGAGCGCAAAGACGCTCTGTTAGAGCCTGAAACAGTCTCTATTCTTGGTGCGATTGCACCCGATGCCCCGGCTTTGTTGACATGGACCCGCATTGAAGTCCTGGCTAAGTTGACGGATGTGCCAGCGCATCTGGTGATGCGGAATGTGGCGCGCCATGGTTGGAATGTGCAAATTGAGACCCGTCATCCGCCCCATGAGACCTATTGGATCAGCATCGGGCGGATGGGGTAGGTTTCACTCGTTCAGCAGGGTGTGCAGGTAGCGTCCGTAGTCATTCTTTGACATCTGGTCCGCTACGGATTGTAGCTGCTCCCGGTCAATCCAGCCGAGCCGGTATGCGATTTCATCCAGACAGCCGGTTTGCAGGCCCTGGCGTTTTTGCAAGGTGCGTACAAAATTCCCGGCATCCAGCAGGCTGTCATGGGTGCCGGTATCCAGCCAGGCAAAACCGCGGCCCATGCGCTGGACATCCAGCGTCCCTTCCTCAAGATACATCTCTAGCAGAGTGGTAATCTCGACTTCGCCGCGTTCCGAGGGTTTGACACGATGCGCCAGCTCGGAGGCGCGCCCGTCCAGAAAATATAACCCTGTGACGGCATAGTTCGAGGGCGGAACTTTCGGCTTTTCAATGATGCTGGTGACTTTGCCCGCCTCGTCCATTGCAACGACGCCATAGCGTTCGGGGTCTGCCACGCGGTAGCCGAAGACGGTCGCACCGGTGGTCTTTTTGTCAGCTTCCAAGAGGAGCTCTGACAAGCCGTGGCCAAAGAAGATATTGTCTCCCAGCACCATGCAGGAGGGGGCGCCATCCAGAAACTCTTCGGTCAGGGTATAGGCTTGCGCCAGACCGCCGGGATGTTCCTGAATGATATATGTTAATGTCATGCCCCATTGGCTGCCATCGCCCAAGACGCGGATAAACTGTTCCTGATCCTGCGGGGTGGTGATGATCGCCACCTCGCGGATGTTGGACAGCATGAGCACCGATAGCGGGTAATAGATCATCGGTTTGTCATAAATGGGCATCAGTTGTTTGGAGACGCCAATGGTGATGGGGTAAAGCCGCGTGCCGGAGCCGCCGGCGAGGATGATGCCTTTGCGAGGTTTTTCGGTCATAATCAGGAGCCTTTCAAATCATTCAACACATCGGCAAGGTCAAGGCGCCAGTCTGGACGCATGATGTCAAAACGTGCAGTCAGACTGTCGCAAGACAGCCGTGAATTCATCGGCCGCTGTGCTTTGGTTGGAAATTGAGTAGAGGGAATTGAGGTCACTGCGCAGGGCAGATCAGCCTGCTTGAAAATTTCTGTCGCAAAATCAGCCCAGCTGACATCGGGGGCGCCGGAAAAATGATATGTGCCCGACAGGGCCGGATCGGATTGTAGCTGCTTGGCGATGGATAGGCAGGCAGCGGCAATGGCGCGGGCGGATGTCGGCCCGCCGATTTGATCTGCAACAACGGTCAAGGCGTCGCGCGTCTCCCCGAGCCGTAACATGGTTTTAACAAAATTGGCTCCATGAGCGGAAAAAACCCAGGATGTGCGTAAAATGACATGGGTTCCTTGCGCTGCGCGCACAGCCTGTTCGCCCGCCTCTTTGCTTTTTCCGTATACCCCCAGAGGGTTGACGGGATCCTCTGGCGTAAAAGGGCGCGCGCCCGTACCGTCAAAAACGTAGTCGGTTGAGATATGCACGAAAGGGATGCCGAGTTCTGCACAGGCCATGGCCATAGCACCGGGCGCTTTGGCGTTAATTACTTCCGCTTCTTGTGGGTGGTCTTCGGCATTATCCACAGCTGTCCATGCGGCAGCGTTGATCACTGCCCTTGGCGCATGGGCGTGAATGGCACGTGCGCAGGCAGCGGGATCTGACAGGTCCGCGCTTGAGCGATCAAGCGCGATGACATCTTCTGCGGTTTGCAACTCGCGTGCGACCTGTCCGGTCTTTCCAAAGACCAGCAAGCTCATGCGGTTTTTCCCAGACGGCTGCCCACCCCGTCTCGGTCTAGCAGCGCCTGCCACCAGTCTTCGTTATCCAGATACCACTGCACGGTTTTCTCAAGCCCCTGTTCAAGGGTGACAGAAGGTCGCCAGCCCAATTCACTGCTGATGCGTTCGGGGTCAATTGCATAGCGCGCATCATGTCCGGGGCGATCGGTGACATAGGTGATCAGATCGCTATAGGGGGCTTTGGCGGGGCGCATTGCATCCAGATGGGTACAGATCATCTTGACCAGATCAATGTTGCGTACTTCGTTTTCGCCGCCGATGTTGTAGCTGCGCCCGTTCTGACCTTTTTCCAGAACCGTCAGGAGTGCATCCGCGTGATCTTCGACATAGAGCCAATCCCGCACGTTTTCACCTTTGCCATAGATCGGGATCGGCTTGCCTGCCAAAGCATTCAGGATCACGACAGGGATCAGTTTTTCAGGGAAGTGGAAGGGGCCGTAGTTGTTGGAGCAGTTGCTCAGCACCACGGGCAGCCCGTAGGTCTCGGCCCAGGCACGTACCAGGTGGTCGCTGGCGGCTTTCGACGCGGAATAGGGACTGTTGGGGGCATATGGTGTCGTTTCGGTAAACTGACCAGTTTTACCCAGTGAGCCGAAAACCTCATCAGTCGAGATGTGATGAAACCGGAAGCTGTCTGGTTTGCCTTGTGTGGACCAATAGGCACGGGCGGCCTCAAGCATATGGAACGTGCCGGTTATATTCGTGTCGATGAAATCGGAAGGCCCGTCAATAGAGCGGTCGACATGGCTTTCAGCAGCCAAATGCATAACCGCGTCAGGACTATGTGCGGCGAATATCCGGTCAAGGGCCGCGCGGTCACGGATGTCGGCGTGCTCAAATGTGTAGAGGGGGTTGTCGGCAACGCTTGCCACATTCTCGAGACAGGCGGCATAGGTCAGCGCATCAAGGTTGATGACAGTATGGCCACGCGCAACGGCCAGACGCACAACCGCCGATCCAATAAAACCGGCCCCGCCGGTGACAAGCAGCTTCATGGTCTATTCCTTATAAACGAAGGGTGATTTGAAATCTGCGAAACTTTGCGCCGTTTTATCTTTATCCGACAAGATCGCGTCTTTTGGGTCGATCCCCCAATCAATGCCCAGATCCGGGTCCGCGAAATATACGCTTCCGTCACAATCGGGTGCATAGGTATCAGAGCATTTATACAAAAGCTCTGTATTGTCTTCCAATGTGACAAACCCGTGCAGGAACCCCTTGGGAACAAAGACCTGACGCCCGTTTTCCGCTGATATTCTTACGCTGGTCCATTGACCGTAGGTGGGGGAGCCAACACGGATATCGACCGCAACATCCAGAACGGCCCCGGCGCTCACCCGCACAAGTTTGTCCTGTGCGTGGGGTGGGGCCTGAAAATGCAACCCTCGTACTACGCCTTTCTCACGGCTGAGCGAATGGTTGTCCTGAACAAAATCCACATCGATCCCGATATCTAGTAGTGCTTTACGGCTCCAGGTTTCGCTGAAAAAGCCGCGGGCATCACCGAAACGGCGCGGTGTTAGGATCTGTACTTCCGGCAGCGATGTCTGTTGTTGTTCCATGTTGCGGCCTTTTGGCTTTTGTCGAATTATCCTGTGTCTAGGGGATGGCAGCACTGTTGTCATGGGGCGAAAACAAGACGGTGTAGTGAATATCTGAATCCTTGATGGAGTATCTAGCCTGGGTGTGAGTGTGGAGATGTCTATTGACCCATATTTCGCAGGTGATGTTTGATCGCGTCCTGGATATTGTCATGTACAACCAGATTGCTATTCTCCAGCACCATTCCCATGGTACACATGCTTTCCATCGTTCCCATAGAGTGAGCGACGACAATTGCGCCGCTTTCTTGCATCCGCTGTTTGAACACACGGTCACTTTTGGCCCGGAACGCGGCATCCCCAACACTGGTGACCTCATCGACCAAATAGGTGTCAAAGCGAATACCCATGCTGACACCGAACGCAAGCCTGGAGCGCATGCCGGATGAATACGTGCGAAAAGGCATGTGGAAATGCTCTCCCAATTCGGCAAAGTCTTCCACAAATTCGATCAACGCATTGCTGTCCACTCCGTACACACGCGCAATGAACCGTGTGTTCTGGGCCCCTGATAGATCACCATGAAAGCTACCCGCGAAACCGACAGGCCAGGAAATGGTCCCGTCGGAGATGACACGTCCTGATGTGGGGTCCATTGTGCCGGCTATGATCTTGAGCAAGGTGGATTTCCCGGCTCCGTTACGCCCCAAAAGACCAACAGAAACGCCGGTTGGGAAGATGGCGTTGATATTGTTGGCCACCACACTGCGTTGACCGTTGATCGTAAAGGTCTTGGTCAGGTTCCTAAGCTCGATCATAGATCAGCGCCGGTCCCTGATGCTGTAATAAATCAGAACCCCGATAGACCATGAAATGAGCAGGAAAAAGCTTGTGAGAGCTTGTAGTGTCCAGCGCTTGGGAAAATCTGAACGTTCGGCCTTGGTGGGTTGGATATGGGCAGCCAGATAGAGAGATTTGCGTTTGGCTTCGGCCAATGCGGAATCGTAGCTGACAAGAGCAGCACGATATGTCTCTTCGGCGAATTGAAGGTCTACGGTGAGGCGTTCGAAATCTGCCACAATTGTAGCGTAATCCTCGCCACCCGGGCCGTCCCCACCGGTACCAAATTTCAGACGCTCCTCAGAGATACGTTTTTCGATCACTGCGATGCGGCGCTCTGTCTGCGCGATACGCGGATCAGTGGGGTTGCTGGAGCCGCGCAACAGATCCAGCTCAATCAGAGAGTTGGCGAGCTGCGCTTGTAGGCTGTTCAGCACACCCATCTGGCCCTGCAGGTCGGCCTGTGGGTCCACGATTTGCGAACGCAACCGGAAAGAGGTCAGTTCACTACGCGCTTGTTTGAGCCTTTCCACGGCACGGTCAACTTCTTGTAGGGCATAACGGGTGGCATCTTCACGTACGTCCTCGGACAGTGCATTGATCATGCGTGTGCTTTCATCGAGAACTTCCTTGGCAATGATTTGTGCATCATCAGGATCAAAGGCCAGCACACGCAGCGTGATCAGTTTGCTGCTACTGTCATAGGTGATTTGTACCTTGCGTTTCCAATGGCGTATCAGATCTTCGATCGTGCCTTTGGGATTATAGGCAAACACGGGGTCCATCGGCCATGGGCGGCTGAACATGCCTTCCAGATCCAGCTTGTCATCAATATCCGAAACCAACTCCTGGCTTCGAATGAACTCGTATAAAATATCAGTGTCCGAGTTGCTGCCACCGCCCAGATCCGTGATGCCACCCAGGATATCCAGTGAAGAAGACATGTCTTCCTGGCGGATGGAAAAGGCGAGCGTAGACGCGTATTGATCTTTGGCGATAAGCCACAAATATCCTGCCGTCAGCAGTACCGGTAAGATCACAAGGGCGATGAATGAGATCAAAATGCCGCGGTGGCGCTTCTCGATCTTGGCAGGACCAGCAATTGGCTTGAGGTTGGACGCGTCTTGCTGAGATGGGGGGAGGGTCGGCTTGCGGGAGCGCGGTTGAAGTGCGGCAGGCCGGTTCTTGCGCGCATTATAACCTGACTTTGGTGGCGCAGTTTCTGTTGTTTCTGGTGCTGTGCCAGTCGGCGCCTGATCTGCATCGCCGGCCGTTGTTTCGCCGCCTGCTTTATGCTTCTCACGGGTAGGTGACGGCATGGTGGTTCCCAACTTTAGATTTTCACGAAATTAACATCTTTCTATAGCTGTTTTCTTACATAACAACAGATGATAGTTCCAGCAGGAGTTCCAAGGTTAAAACCTTGATCCGTTTCTGGAGAGCCCATGTCAAAACCGTTACCCACAGGACCTTCGGAAGGGCTAAGGCAGGATGCGTTGCGCGCCCGGAAGTTCAGGACCTCGCGCACGATTGCCGCATTGATCTTACGGGAGATGTCTACGACATTCGGGAGGTCACCGGGGGGCTACCTATGGGCCATTCTGGATCCCGTTGCCGGCCTCCTCTTGCTGTCGTTTGTTTTTTCCCTTGCCTTCGCTGGTCCACCTCTCGGCACCAGTTTCGGGCTTTTCTACGCGACCGGATATCTGCCCTTTGTGATGTTCAACGAGATTGCGAACAAGATGGCGACCTCGATCAATTTCTCGAAACCCTTGCTGGCCTATCCGGCGGTCACGCTTTTAGATGCACTGATTGCGCGGTTTTCACTGGCAATTTTGACAAATATTATGGTGGGGTACATCATTTTCTTCACAATGGTTTTTGTTTTCTCCGCAAGAGCGGAGATAGACCTGCCATATATTTTATTAAGCGTCGCAACGACAGCAGCCTTGGGTATCGGAGTTGGTACGCTGAACTGTTATTTGATGACGACGATATCACTATGGGAGCGTACCTGGCAAATTCTGATGCGGCCCTTATTTATTATCTCGGGAGTGTTTTTCCTCTTTAGCGATTTGCCGGCCCTGGCGCGTGATGTTCTTTGGTACAATCCTCTCATCCATACCATCGGGTTGATGCGGGTTGGTTTTTTTGCCACGTACAAAGGTGATTACATCAGCGTGATTTATGTTTTGGTCATTGCCTCCGTGACCTTTGTTCTGGGGCTGTTGCTGTTGTGGCGAAATCATCGCCGGTTAATGGAAGATTAGGGTATGTTGTCACGCCGGTTCGACCGGTTGTTTGACCGGTATTGTGCTCAAAATCTGGTGGTCATGTTGCCGGGGCGCCCCTTGCAGTCAGGAGGGCATGTTGTTGGCGAAGTCGCGTATATCGCGCGTCTTGGTAACCGCCTGGAGGTTGCGGGGCAGATTTGTGCGGATGTGCAACAAGTGAGCCTGAGGTGCGGTGATGACCTTGTTACAACTGTGCTGCGACCTGCACATGCGGGCGAAGAGCCGAGGCATTTTACCTTAAACTTGCCTGTGGGCGAGGGTGCTCTGGAATTACAGTTGATTGGTCTGGATGGCCCGCCGTTTGCTTTGCCGCAGGTGTCGAACCGCGCGTATCTAGCGGCCAGACGGCGGCTGATGCCTAGGTTTTTGGCGCGGCTGGTCCGAGCGATGCCGCTTATTTTACAATGGGCGCTGCGCCGTGATCCTGCCTTGCGCCCTCGCATAAGAAACGCGCTTGGTTTTTGGGTTTTACCTGAGGCGCGTGGGCTGGCGGATGATATTTTTGACGCTCCCGTTCCACAAGCTGTGGGTGAGTTTCCTGAAATCACCTGTATCATGCCCGTATACAATGCGTTTGAGTTGCTGCCCGAGGCATTGGAGCGTGTTTGGAGCCATACGGATATTCCGTGGCATTTGATCTTGATTGAGGACGCTTCGCCGGATCCAGCGGTACGTCCGTTTTTGCAGGGTTGGGCCAAAGACAGAAATGCTGAGCGCACGGGGTGTGTGACCTTGCTCGAAAATCCGCAAAATATTGGATTTATCGGTAGTGTGAACCGTGGGTTTGCCGCTGCTGCGGGGCGGGGCGGGCCGGTTGTTTTATTGAACTCGGATGCTTTTGTGCCAAAAGGCTGGGCCAGCCGTCTGGTTCGGCCACTGCTCACCGATGCTTCGGTTGCAAGCGTCACCCCCATGTCCAACGATGCCGAGATATTCTCGGTGCCTGTGATCTGCGTGCGCAGTGATCTGGCGCCAGGTCAGGGTGACGAGATTGATAAGGTTGCTGCAGGTTTTGTTGCCGGTGCAGGCGATGCAGCTGCGCCAACCGGTGTAGGGTTCTGCATGGCGCTATCGGCTGAGTGGTTGGCCAAAGTCCCCCAATTCGATACCGCCTTTGGTCGCGGATACGGAGAAGAGGTCGACTGGTGCCAGAAAGTCAGCGCTCTTGGGGGCAGGCATCTGGGCGTGGCGAATTTGTTTGTGGAGCATCGTGGGGGCAGTTCTTTTGGATCGGAGGAAAAGCGCCGCCTGATTGCTGCCAGTGCCGATATCATCAGCCATCGCTATCGCGAGTATGATATCAGTGTGCAGGATTATCTGCGCAATGACCCTATGGGGACGCCAAGGCTGGCTCTTGCCATTGCATCACTGGCAGGCGCAGACGAGGTGCCGGTTTATCTTGCCCATGCCATGGGAGGGGGGGTCGATCAGTATCACCGCCAGAGATTTTTATGTGATATTGCCGCGCAGGGGGGGCTCGTTGTGTTGCGGGTGGGGACTGATTTGCGCTGGCGGTTAGAGGTCCATACCAGCGGCGGGGTGAGCATGGGCGCCACCGATGACTTCGCGCTGGTTGAAAAACTGCTGGCCCCTCTGAAAAAGCGGCGGATCGTGTATTCCTGTGGTGTGGGGGATAGTGATCCCGTGTCCCTGCCGGCAAGGCTGATCGAACTGGCAGATGGACCAGACCTCGTCTCATCACAGGTCGAGGTATTGTTTCATGATTTTTACCCGCTCAGCCCCTCGTGCAATCTTTTGTCTCAAGAGGGCACATTTCAGGGAGTGCCCCGTGTTGAGACGGCCGATACCGCACAGCAGGTGACCGGCCGCAACGGCACAATTATTGATCTGGCCCAGTGGCGCAACGCGTGGGGGCGGCTGATTGCGCGCGCTGATCGGTTGGTTGCGTTTTCCAATGACAGTAAGGACCATGTACTTGAGGTCTGGCCCGACGCCGCGCCACGCTTGCATGTGGTCCCCCATCGGATGCCTCATGACGTCCCGCGTATCACTCCTCGCAAAGGGGCAAAGCCTGTCGTGGGTATTCTGGGCAACCTGAACTACGCGAAAGGCAATGCTTTGGTGGGTGCAATGGGGAAAAACCTTGAAGCAGGCGGGCAGGATCTGGGGCTTGTTCTGATTGGCGATACGGATCCGGCCTGTCCCCCTTTGACAGGGGTCAAGGTTCACGGTGCATACCGTATCGAAGACCTTGAGTTGTTGACACGGCGCCACCGGATCACCGCGTGGTTCGTGGCCTCGATCTGCCCCGAGACGTTCTCATATACCACCCATGAGGCCCTCGCGACGGGGCTGCCTGTTTTCTGTCTCGATCTGGGCGCTCAAGCCGAAGCCCTACGTGCCGCAAATGCAAAAGGTGTGACGCAAGGATATGTGATTGCGCATAACACGGATCTTGAGCAACAGGCGCAAGCCGTTCTGGATGAACTGCGTACCGTTCTTCTTGCCGGGTAAATCGCTACTCAAGGCCAGTTGATTTTCGGCGCACCGGCAATGAACGCCGCAAGGTTGCTTTCCAGCTCTTGGGAGGGATCCAGTGTTTCGAATGCCTCTTGGGCATATTCCCAAACTGTATCCCGCCATACCAAAAATGCCCGAGCTTGCGCCTTCCAGACATGATTTCTGCTTTGGGCATAAGAGACCAGACTGAGGGCATCTACGAATGCCGCATTGCGGGCAGTTGCCTGAATATGCATGTCCAATGCTGCGGTGTAACGCGCGCGCAGCGCTTTCAGGGCAGAGCTGTGCTTCTCTTCGGCGCTTACCAACTGTGACAAATCAATATTCATCTGGGTGTTTCCTCAATGGCTTGTGTGAAGGGGGGGAGATCGACAACACCACCCTCATGTAACGTCATGATCCGCGGAAATAGGGTTTCGGGAGGGGCGTCAGCGTCATGTGGCAAGACCAGGGTCAGGCAGATGATACCTGCACGGCGCGTCACATCCGATGCGATATAGGCACAGTCAATCGCATCTCGAGGAAGAGTGGCCCCTTCTGGAATGACGGAGAAATCAAAAACATCTCCGTTGATGGTCAAGAGGTCACCAGTGCGGTGCAGGACCAAAGGCATATCTGCACGCATGGGAGAAAAAGTAATTTGCATAGGTTTGTTCCTTAAAACCAACGACCAGTAGCGGTCCAATGCACGTTATGCAGGGCGGGAAAGGCATTGCTTTGGGTGGTCATATTCGAGGCGGTGACGGTCCGCAGGGTGACCAGCGGATGATCCCCGTTGTTGTTGCGCTCTGCCGTCAGAGTGCAGACGGGGACGCTGCCATTCACAAAAGAAGCGGGAAATATGATCGTTTCGGGGTTGGTTGATGCATTGGCCTTGCGGCCGAAACAGGTCTGTGTGCCGTCTGCCCAGCGGGTATACTGGCCATTGGCATTGATGCCTCGCTCGATGATTGCACCTGTCGGCTTGCCCATGTTCTGTGAGACGGTTCCGGTGATATGGTCGTTGATCAAGATACGGGACCAAACGATGTCCCCTGTATTCGAGCTTTGTGAGCCGAACCACATGCGAGGCGTGCTGCTGGTGGTGCGTAAACTGATAAATGATCTGCGCTCATCCCACGAACTGACCTGTGTGACAATCAATGTGTGGAGCCAGGCTGCGCTTTCAGGACCATCGGTAACGGCGCTGGCTATGTAGTTGTAGAAGCCTGGTTTGAGGTTGCGATCTTTTAGGTTTTGGGCACCATCAAGCTGGACGGAATTCCCTAAACCGAAGGCGCCCCCTTTCAACAGGCGCTCTGATCTTGGATCTGTTGGTGACGCCTGAACGGCAGTCCCGGTTACGGGCACGTTGATCTCGGCGCTTGCATCGCCCAGCAGGAGGCGCGGGGAGTTCATGGGTGACAGCGAGATCGTGTTCAGTACCGGATCGACCTGAATGGCTTCGCGCCATGTACTGCCATCAGGGCTGACTTTCAGGGACCAGCTGTCATTGCCTGAAATGCCCATCTCGGCGCGTCCTGCAAAGCCGTTTTGGAACAAAAGGCTGGCTGTATCGGCAGAGCCGGCTTTGTTGAGTTTAAGTTGATGCCCGGCCCCGTTGTGATTGAATAGTGTTGCATCACTGCTAACGCTCAGCCGATTTGTGTCGTCTGGCTCTGCAGAAACCCCCAACTGTGAGGGTCGCAATATCTGGCTGCCATCTACCCAGGTGGCGCCTGTGTAGGTCACCGGTCCGTCGGTGTTCTTGACGTAGACCGACCAACCCTTTTGTGGTGTGATGAAGTCCCAGCTGTTATTGTAAAAAGTGGCGATTTCACCGTCTCGCGCTTCCCAGGCGTTGATGCCGCCAGGTGCAACAATATAGCTATCGCCTTCTGTGGCTCCGGCCGGGGGGCTGGTCAGCGCCGCGTCTTCCACAACGGCTTGTACCAATACATCGAGACGTTTGATCGCTTCGTTGTGAGTGACATGTTTTTGCGCCTGTGCGGGTTGAATAAAGGGTAGGTCCAGCTTCGGGGAGCTATTGTTCATCATCGTCTCCAGATATCTGCTTACGAAAATCTAGAAACAAATGGATAACGAGTACCTGATCCGCCGTACGCTCTGGTAACAACAGGGGTATTCATGCATTCCTGCTCGTATGGGGGCATACTTGAAATGATCGAAGGGGGAGAGATCATGCCGCTGGAGATGCGTCACGTCACGATTTTGCTTTGTACGTACAATGGCGCAGCATTTCTCTCGCAACAGCTGGCCTCTTATCTGGATCAAACCCACAAAAACTGGTCCCTGTGGATCAGTGATGATGGTTCTAGCGATGCGACGCTGGAAATTCTTGAACAGTTCAAAATGGATCATGGGGATCACCATGAGGTCCGGATACTTCAGGGGCCATGTAAAGGACGCGCAGGCCTTAATTTCATGACTTTGCTCTGTAATCCTGAACTACCTGACGGCCTTGTGGCCCTCTCGGATCAGGATGATATCTGGTTGCCAGAAAAGCTGGCCCGCGCCTTGGAGATGATACCACCTCAGGCCTCTGCCCCGATATTGTATTCGGCCCAAAGCTATCACATCGATAGTGAAGGCAACCGGTACGGGCAGTCACGCGTACCGGCGCAGGTCCCTGTTTTCGAGACTGCGATGCTGCAAAACGTACTGGCAGGGCATGCAATGGTTCTTGATGAGGCGGCACGCGATCTGGTTCAACGTGCCGGCATTCCTGAGGACGTGGTCTTTCATGACTGGTGGCTGACATTGCTTTTGACGGGCGCCGGCGCACAGATTGTTCTGGATGACCACCGGGTGTTGCTTTACCGCCGTCATGGCGTCAACGTTCTGGGCCCCCCGGGAGGACTGCGGGCAAACTGGAACCGCGTCCGGCGTCTTGCTGGCCGCGAATATCGGCAATGGGTTATGGTAAACAGCGTGGGCCTGCAGGCCGTGCCCGTGGTTTTACAGGCGCGCAATGTAGAGATTCTGGACTGTTTCGTGGGCTCGCCAAGCCATTCAGGGCCGGCACGTGTCGCCTTGCTGCGGCGGTTGAATTTGCACCGGCAGAGCAAAGCCGAAACACTTCTCTTGTATGTTTTGGCTTTTCTAGGTCGTCTTTAGTTAAATTTTAAGAGATCAAAAGTCTAAATATTTTGGCAGGCATCATTTTTGGGGATCAAGGCATGGAAGGAATGTGATGCGCAAGCGTGCTGGAGGGTCCAACTCTATATCATTTCCATGTACAGATAGATTTGATACTTGAATATTAGCTTATAACCTAGAGCAAGAACTGCAGCATGTCCTCGAAGAATGAAATGTCCACCGATACCAACGGCACCTTGAGAGTGTTCCTGTGCCAAAGTGTAAAGGGGTCTGGTTCTGAGGCCCGGTTTTCGGATCCAACCCAGATTGAGATAAACGCGTTTGATCCGGCGGCTTTTGACAAGCCGACGGAAAGCGCACTGATTATCTGTGCGGACCCTGTTGTCCAGATTTGTGCATATATCACACAGGGGCTGACGTATGCCGAAGCACTAAACCGTTGGGTAGGTGACGCGAAGGACCTGCTTGCGCGTCAGCGCGGCAACCGTCGTCGGATTCTGCTGGTGGACGACAGGTATTTTGCCACCGCGCCCACAGCTGGTTTAAAGGTGCTTGAAGCCCGATTAGGTGTCTCTCTGGGAGAGCCTGTCGCATATCAGGCACCCGAACCGGACCCCTTGCTTCGTGTTCTTGTTACACATGGAGTTAACACGAATGAACCGGTAAGCGCCCTCATCTCCGAGCTTGACGCCGTCAGCCTCGGCAGTGATCCCATGCCTCTAAATATAGATCAGGCGTTTCTATTCCACCAAGAAACACAGGCGCGTCTGAAAGAGAGCCTTGCAGAACAGAGGTCTCAGCAGGACACGCGGGCGATCTATACAGCACATATTGTCGAGCTTCAGTCAGAGTTGGAAAAGACGCAAGACCGTGCGCTAAACCTGCATCGCCAGCAGGTAAGTGAGTTGCAGACCGAGTTGCAGGCCTTGAGCGAGAGTGAGAAATCCCTGCAAGATCAGCTGCAACATGTCATGGATGAACGTGATCGCCATGCAGAAAATGTACAGGCTCTTGGGGATCACGCACCGGATTTGAACCGCCAGCAGGTCATCGAATTACAAGCCGAGCTGCGGGCGTTGAGCGAGAGCGAGAAATCCCTGCAAGATCAGCTGCAACATATCATGGTTGAACATATCATGGT
>TARA_R110000850_G_scaffold913_2_pt1 | contig 23472 bp, 21 predicted proteins | sample TARA_R110000850 | Tara Oceans TARA_R110000850 (sample SAMEA4397586) | marine metagenome | biome: Polar Biome; feature: [SRF] surface water layer (ENVO:00010504); material: water (ENVO:00002006), including particulate matter (ENVO:01000060) such as... | depth 5 m | reverse complement strand
AAACCGGAACCAGTCAGTCCCTTCCCGCTCGCGCCGCCGCCCTGCCACCATCGTCGATGAAACGACAGGCGAGGAGGTCCGCGTCTCCTCGGTCCTGTTCGGGCTTGTCATGCTGGTGGCGATTGTCGTGGCCACGGCCGCATGGATGGGCGGATCCCTGTCGCAGATCGAAACGCGCTTTGGCGGGTTTCTCGATGACACGGCCCGCATGGCTGGTGTGTCGGTGAACGATGTTTCCGTTCTGGGCCTGGAACAGAACCCGGCCCTCGCCGACGATGTGCGCGCTGCAGCCATGATCGAACCTGGCGAGAACATGTTCCGCGCCGATCCCCAGCTGATCCGTCGCCGCGTCGAATCCACACGCAAAGTGCTGAACGTGCGGGTGCACCGCCTGTGGCCCGGCCAGATCGTGATCATCGCTGATGCCGCCGAACCGGTCGCCCTCTGGCATGATGGCAAGGACTGGACAGTGGTGGACGGCCTCGGCCGCATCCTTCCGGACGCCAACTCAACCGATTTCAAGACACTTGTGCGCCTCGCGGGCCAGGGCGCTCCGAGTGCTGCCCCGGCTTTGGTCAAGGCACTGAAGGATGCGCCGGATGTCTCCACACGCCTTGCCATCGCAACACGTATCGCTGACAGGCGCTGGGATGTCCGCCTGGTAAATGGTGCGACTGTCCGTTTGCCGGAAGATGACGCCATGGAGGGCGCCCTCGCCCGCCTGACGAAACTGCAGACCCGGACAGCCCTCATGCAGCGCCCTGTCACCATGATCGACCTGCGCAACAAGGGCCGGGTCTACCTGTCCCCCGCCCAAAGTGCCGGAACCCGCAAACTCGCAGAGGCGGCCCGTTCCTGATGGCAAATGTCCAGTCCAGACGCATCGCCCTCAATGGGTCCCGCGGCACCGGAACGGTGGCGGCGCTGGATATTGGCTGTTCCAAGATCACCTGCATGATCGGACGCAATGACGGGTCCGGGCCGCGCCGTTTCCAGATACTTGGCGGCGGGCGTCAGCAATCGCGCGGTTTCAACGGCGGTGCCATTACAGACATGGAGGGCCTTGAGCGCTCGATCCGGCTCGCCGTTGAAGACGCCGAACGCGAAGCGGGCGAACAGATCAGTGAAGTCATTCTCGGCATCACAGGCCCGAAACTCGCCTGTACGCTGGTCACCGCATCCATCGACATTGGCGGGCGCGCGATCACTCATAAGGAGATCAAGCGGCTACAGGCCCTCGCGCTGAGCAGGATACCCACCAAGGGAGCCGACATCCTGGCCGCTTGGCCGGTCGCCTATCGCGTTGACCAGCAGGAAGGCGTCCGCCAGCCCGCAGGCATGTATGCCGAGCAGCTCGGGATTCTGCTCTCGGTCGTTACAGCCCCGCGCCCCATCATCAAGAACCTTGTCGAGTGTGTGGGCAGGGCGCATCTCGGAATTTCGGCCCTTGTTCCCTCTTCCATCGCCAGCGGTGCGGGCACTTTGATCGACGACGAAATCGAAAACGGCGCGATCTGCATCGACATGGGTGCCGGGGTGACCGCTGTGTCGGTCTACCTCAACGGCTCACCAGCCTGGCTCGGCCTGGTCCCGACTGGCGGGACGCATGTGACAAGCGACATCGCCCAGGGGATCGGGACGACATTCGCGGCGGCCGAACGTCTGAAATCAGTCTATGGCACTGCCAATCTCGAAGGCCCCGGACTGGCCGAACGTATAGAGGCCCCGCGCCTGGGCGACGATGGCCGCCTGCACGGAATGCGCATGGAGAAAGGCGCCATCGCCGAAATCATCGCACCACGTATCGAGGAAACCTTCGAACTCGTGCAGAAGATTCTCGATGCCAGCGGGGTACGGTCCGTACTGCCACGCCGCGTGGTGCTGACCGGCGGCGCCAGCCAGCTTTCGGGCGTGCGCGACGTGGCCACGCGCATCCTGAATGCCCCCGTCAGGCTTGGCCGCCCGACCATCGCTGAATTTCTCGGAGAAACTCTGGGAACACCTGCTTTTTCTACAGCGTCAGGTCTGCTACTGTACTCGGAACTGGGGTTTGTGGACGCTGCGCGGGCTGGCGTTGCGTTGAAAGAATACGGAGCCGAATCCGGAAGCGGCGCAGTGAACAAGGCGTTCCATTGGCTGAAAGAAAATTTCTGACGCCTTTTGCGCTCACTTAACTGTCTTTTAGCCGTGTGGGGCCAAGGTGCCACTCAGACCGGTTCCAGCATTGTATATTGAGGTACGCGAATGACACATGAACTCAAGCCCAGGATACTCGTCTTCGGGGTTGGCGGCGCAGGCGGCAACGCAGTCGACAACATGATCGAGGCGAACCTGCAGGGCGTCGAGTTCATCGTCGCCAATACAGACGCGCAAGCCCTCTTCCGCTCCAAGACGGAACAGCGCATCCAGCTCGGCCCTGAAACCACGTCAGGCCTTGGAGCTGGCGCCCGTCCGGAAGTCGGCGCGAAAGCTGCCGAAGAGTCGATCGATGAGATCAAGGGATACCTTGAGGGCGCGCATATGGTCTTCATCGCGGCTGGCATGGGTGGCGGCACGGGTACTGGCGCTGCACCCGTGATCGCGCGCATCGCACAGGAAATGGGCATACTCACGGTCGCGGTCGTGACCAAGCCATTCGGGTTTGAAGGCGCCCGCCGCATGGCGTTGGCAGATCTGGGCCTGATTGAAATCCGCGACTATGTCGACACGATGATCGTCGTGCCCAACCAGAACCTTTTCCGCATCGCCAATGACCGCACCACCTTCGCCGAAGCGTTCCGCATGGCTGATGACGTTCTCTATTCGGGTGTTCGTGGCATCACCGACCTGATGGTCATGCCCGGCCTGATCAACCTCGACTTTGCCGATGTCGGCTCGATCATGCGCGGCATGGGTTCGGCCATGATGGGCATGGGCGAGGCAGAAGGCGAAGGGCGCGCCCTGGAAGCCGCCCGCGCTGCAATTGACAATCCCCTGCTTGACGAAGTCAGCCTCAAGGGCGCCAAAGGCGTCCTGATCAACATCACCGGCGGCTATGACATGACGCTGTTCGAGCTTGATGAAGCGGCCAATGAAATCCGCCGCGAGATCGATCCAAATGCCAATATCATCCTGGGTTCGGCTTTTGACAGCGAACTGGAAGGCAAGATCCGCGTATCCGTTGTCGCTGCAGGCCTCGACACAGAAGCAATGGCGCATCCAGCGCCTGAACCTATCCGCGATACGGTGCGTCAACCCATTGCCGAGCCAATTGCTGACGAAGTCATCGAAGCCGAAACGCCTGGCGAAGATCGGCCTCTGGTCATTACAGGACATGCGCCGGTGCTCCGTTCGGAAAAGAGCGATCCCCGGGCAGATTTCTCAGGCCAGCCATTGCCTGCCGACCATTATGAAGGCGCAGAAGGCGAAGACGAAGTAACCGCCGATGCCGTCTTCGGAACACGCAAGGAAGCCCCTGCCCCGGACAAGGCCCGCCCGGAACAGGGTTCTTCCGGATTTTCCCATCTTTTCGGCTGGCGCCGTAACCCGCAAGGCGAGAATGACGACGCGCCCGAAACATCCGTTCCGGCTCCGATCATCTCGTCGCCGGACGACCATCCGGAAGCTGCCCCGTTTGATGATGCCGACCTCGAAATTCCGGCTTTCCTCCGCCGTTCGGCAAATCACTGATCTTTCGACAGATAATGCAGTCGGAAGACGCCCGATTGTTGCAGGATATTTTTATATTTTACAGGGCTGTAGCGTAGGCTGCAGCCCTTTTTGTAATACGCCGAAACAAGGCGTGTTTTGTGCTGGCGCTGAACCACATACAGATTGAGCCTGTAGTGGAGGGTCTAGCGGTGTTGAGTGGCGAGCAGATGCAACAGACAATTGAACGTCCGGCAGTTTGTGCCGGCATCGGCGTTCACAGCGGCGAAAAAGCCCGGCTGGTTCTGAAGCCAGCACCTGTTGGCACCGGTGTGGTATTCCGGCGGACAGATATTGATGCTGCCGATACCGAAATCAACGCGCATGCCGATGCAGTGTCCGACACACGCCTTGGCACGACATTGTCGAACGAAGCGGGGGTTTCCGTCGCCGTTGTCGAGCACCTGATGGCTGCCCTTTCCGGCTTGGGCGTGGACAATCTCATCATCGAGATTGATGGACCGGAAGTGCCAATCATGGATGGCTCATCAGCGGTCTATTGCGAACTGTTGCTGCAGGAGGGGCTGAAAACACAGTCGGCCCCGCGCCGCCGCATCCGGATCCTTGAGCGCATCGAGATTGTTGACGGGCCAAAGCGCGCGACGCTGTCGCCCTCGGATGACACCCTGCTCACACTGCGCGCCCGCATTGAATATGACGACTCCGTCATTGGCATCCAGCAAATGGCCCTGCGACTTGCACCCGGCATGTTCGCACGGGATCTGGCATTTGCGCGCACATATGGATTTGCCCGTGATGTGGACATGCTGCGGTCGATCGGGCTTGCGCGCGGTGGTTCGCTTGACAATGCGGTCGTGCTGGAGGACGGCGCGGTTGTGAACCCTGAAGGCCTGCGCGCCGAAGATGAATTCGTGCGTCACAAGTTGCTGGATGCCGTTGGCGACCTGATGCTGGCCGGTGCACCCATCGCGGGAAGCTATGACGCCGTCCAGCCCGGACATGCCCTGAATAATGCTTTGGTGCGCAAACTCCTCGCCACACCTTCGGCATGGTGTTGGGAAACCGATTGCGATCTTCGCGCCCGCACCGGCGAACGCACACGCGCTGCAGTCTGAAACAAGGGCCTGCATTGCCTATTCATAATGGGTCGCCTGACAATGATCCTTGGAAATCTGGCGCAGTTCAGGCTAATCAGGCTGTAGACATTCACAGCTGAAAGTTCCCGACCGGCATGTCCCTTCTGAAACTCCGCCCTAGCCTCCTGATCCTGGCCTGTATTGTCGCCGTTTCCGGGTGCCAGTCTTCCAATAGCCGCAAGCAGGAACTCGCCTATGTCGAGCGTCCGGTCGAGCAGCTGTATAATCAGGGTGCCCAGGAACTCGACAAGCGCAACTATGACCGCGCGATCCTCCTGTTCAACGAGGTCGAGCGCCAGCACCCTTATTCCGAATGGGCCCGCAAATCGATGGTCATGACGGCCTATGCGTCTTACCAGGCCCGTGATTATGAAGAAGCCATATCGGGCGCTCAGCGCTACCTGGCCCTCCATCCGGGCGGCTCGGAAGCGGATTACGCTTATTATCTCATTGCCGTGAGCCATTTTGACCAGATCGTCGATATCGGCCGCGACCAGCGGACAACCGAACTGGCCCTGTCGGCCCTTCAGGACGTGACAAGGCGTTTCCCCAACAGTTCCTATGCGCGGGACGCGAGCCTGAAGATCGATATGGTCAATGACCAGCTTGCCGGCAAGGAAATGGAGATCGGCCGCTGGTACCTGCGCTCGAACCAGACGCTGGCTGCCGTGAACCGGTTCAAGAAGGTGGTGACCACTTATGACACGACCTCGCATACACCCGAAGCGCTGCACCGCCTGGTCGAATCCTATCTGACGCTTGGCTTGCGCGATCAGGCGCTCGCGGCGGGCGCCACGCTCGGATACAATTATCCGCGCAGCGACTGGTATCAGATGAGCTACCGCCTTCTGACCAAGGAAGGCCTTGATCCCGAAGCCGATTCGGTACCGCGCCGGACGCTGATCCAGAAAATCATTCCGGGCGGCAAATAGGCCTTACGCCTCTGCGATCATGGCGAGCCATTCGGCTTCCGTCAGCGTTTTCACGCCGAGCGCTTCCGCCTTGGTCAGTTTCGATCCCGCTCCTGGTCCTGCAACCAGAATGTCGGTCTTTGCCGAAACCGACCCCGAGACCTTGGCGCCAAGCGCACTTGCCCGTGCCTTGGCCTCGTCCCGCGTCATCTGTTCCAGCGTGCCGGTAAACACGATCGTCTTGCCGGCGACGGGGCTGTCACTCGCTGCGGCGGTTTCGTCCAGCACCGTGACCTCTGACAAGAGCGCCGACAGCATCTCCCGATTGTGGGGCTCCGCTACGAACGCACACAGGGCGCCGACAGCGGCCCCGCCAATGCCATCGATCCCCATCAATTCACCTGCGGCCTCGCTGTCAGGCCCACGTTCAGCCGCATCTTCCACAGCCGTCCAGAATGTTTCCCAGGACAGGAAATGCCGGGCAAACTGGTTAGCCGTCGTCTGACCCACATGACGGATGCCCAGACCATTGAGGAACCGGGCGAACGGCACATTCCGGCGCGCGTCGATAGCGGCGATCAGCTTGGTCGCAGAGGCAGGTCCGAACCCGTCCCATTCAGCCAGTGGCGGAAGGCCGGCCTCGGCAATCCGCGCCGCGAGCCGGAAGATATCCTGCGGTGCATGTACGACGCCCTTCTCGTAGAAAAGCTGGACCTGCCGGGCGCCGAGGCCATCTATGTCCAGCGATTTCCGGGAGACGAAATGCTTCAGCCGCTCCACCGCCTGCGCCGGGCAGACGAGGCCCCCGGTACACCGCCGCCGCACATCGGCCTCGCCCTTGTCGTCCACATCGCGCACCGCGGCTGACCCGCAGACAGGGCATTCACCGGGCATCTCGTACGGCGCGCCGCCACCGTCCACAACCACCCGCAAGACCTGCGGGATCACGTCTCCCGCGCGCTGAACCTCGACAGTGTCCCCGACCTTCACCCCGAGACGCGCGATTTCGTCTTCATTGTGCAGCGTCGCATTGGACACAACGACACCGCCCACCGTCACAGGCGTCAGACGCGCGACAGGGGTCAGTGATCCTGTCCGGCCAACCTGGATATCGATGCCCTCCAGAACCGTGGTGGCTTTCTCGGCGGGGAATTTGTGCGCAATCGCCCAGCGCGGCGCGCGGCTGACAAAGCCGAGCCGCTGCTGCCAGTCGAGGCGGTCCACCTTGTAAACAACACCATCAATATCGTATCCGAGACCTGCCCGGCTCTGCTCAAGACCCCGGTAGGCCTTGATCAACCCGTCGACCGAGTCTGCTCGCGTCATCAGGCAATTCACCTGAAACCCCCAGTCAGCAAACAGGGCGACCGCCTCGGTCTGCGTGGCCGCGAAGGGCGCACTCGCGGCGGCCCAGGCATAGGCGAAGAACTTGAGCGGGCGGGCCTTCGTGATCTGGACGTCCAACTGGCGCAGGCTGCCGGCGGCGGCATTGCGCGGATTGGCAAAGACCTTCCGGCCTGCCTCGGATTCACGCCCATTCAGCGCCGCAAAGTCAGCATGGCTCATATAGACCTCGCCGCGAATCTCGATGCGGTCCGGCCACCCCTTGCCGTCAAGTTTTGCGGGAATGTCTGAGAGCGTCCGGGCATTCGCTGTGACATCCTCCCCGACCTGGCCATCGCCGCGCGTGGCCGCACGCGTGAGCTGACCCTTTTCAAAGGTCAGGCTCAGCGACAGGCCATCAATCTTGGGCTCGGCGGTCAGGGCGACAGGTTCGGCTTCATCCAGTCCGAGAAAGCGGCGGATCCTGGCCACGAATTCGACGACGTCCTCGTCGGAGAAGGCGTTGTCAAGCGACAGCATCGGCGCGCCATGCGCCGCCTTGGCAAAGCCCTCCCCTGCCCCGGCCCCGACCCGGTCAGCTGGGCTGTCGGCGCGCCGCAATTCCGGAAACCGCGCCTCGATGGCGAGGTTTCTCTGACGCAAGGCATCGTATTCGGCGTCTGTCAGGTCCGGCGCATCATTGCGGTAATAGGCATCGTCCGCCTCGCGGATCGCTTCAGCAAGCCGCGCAAGTTCTTCTTCCGCCGCTTCGGGCGTCAGCGCATCGACGGGTACCGGCTTGATCATGCATCCTCCAGCAACCTCCCTGCGGCGGCCCTGGCCTCTTGCGTGACCTCGGCACCTGAGAGCATTCGGGCAATCTCTTCCTGCCGCGCACTGTCATCTAGCCCGCGAATGCGCGTCCCGCCAGACTTTTGGTCATGGTCTTTTTCGACAAGCCACTGCGCCGCTGCCGAGGCGGCGACCTGGGGACTGTGCGTGATTGCAAAGACCTGTTTCGCGCCCGCCAGGCGCACGAGCCGCTCGCCAACGGCTGCCGCGACCGAACCGCCGACCCCCTGGTCGACCTCGTCGAAGATCAGGGTCTGCGCCGAACCGGCCTCGGCCAGCGCACATTTCAGCGCGAGCGAAAACCTGGCGAGTTCCCCGCCCGACGCAATCTTGCGAAGCGGACCGAACCCGGCGCCCGGATTGGTTTCCGCCTCGAACTCGACACGGTCTGCGCCCTGTACGCTGCCTTCGCCATCCGGCAGGGCATGAACGCCGATCAGGATCGTCGTCCGGCCGAGTTTCAAAGGGACAAGTTCTTTCGCAATGGTCTTTTCAAGCTGTTTTGCGGCCGCCTTCCGCGCGGCTGTCAGCTTTTCCGCCGCCTGACGCCAACGCGCCCTGGCGGCAGTTTCCGTCTTGCGCGCAGCGATCAGTGCATCTTCGCCTGCCTCGGCAAGATCGAGACGACAGCGCAAGCGCAATAGCAGGTCCGGCAGCAATTCCGTTTCCGTTGTATGCTTGCGCGCCAGGGCCCGCAGGGCGAACAGGCGGGCCTCTGCGGCTTCCAATGCCTCTGTATCGTGATGGATCAACCGCTCCAGACCAAACACCGCCGCGCTGGCTTCACGCGCTTCGATCAGCGCCCGTTCGATGGTCTCAGCTGCGATCCTGGCCGCTTCCGGCAGCGATTCCGATGAGCCGTCAAACCCGGGCAGGCGGCAAATCCGTTCGAGCGCGCGCGAGGCTCGCGAAAGGGCCGCATCGATATCTGCGGCTTCCAGCGCGGCTTCAGCTTCGCTGACAGATTCCGTCACCCGTTCCGACTGCATCAGGCGTACGCGCTGCAGTGTCAGAGCCTCGGCCTCGCCGGCGACCGGGGCCAGGCGTTCAAGCTCCTCGACCGCCTGTGCCAGCCACTCCCGCGTGGCAATCGCGTCGGCTTGCTCAGCCTCAAGTCGGCTGCGTGTCTCGCGCGCCGCTTCGAGCGCGTCAAACGCATCAGCACACGCGCCGAGCAGCTTTTCATTGCCCGCGAACTGGTCCAGCAGGCGCCGGTGCATTGACGGGCGCATCAGGGTCGATGCCGCATGCTGGCCATGAATCTCGACAAGCGTTTCACCGATCTCGGCGAGGAAGGCCGCGCTGACGGCCTGGTCATTCACGAAGGCCCGCGCAGGTCCGCTGGCCCGTATGACACGTTTCAGGGTCAGTGCCTCGTCGACCGACGCCTCGATACCCTGCTCCTGCAGCGCATTCCAGACCGGGTGGCGGGCTGGCGGACCAAACTCGACCGCCACGCTGGCCTGCCCGGCACCCGCCCGGATGAAGGACCGGTCGGCACCGGCACCCATAGCCAGCGACAGGGCATCAAGAATGATCGACTTGCCGGCACCTGTTTCACCGGTGAGCGCGGTGAAACCTGCACCGGGCTCAATGTCCAGGCGGTCAATCAGAACGAAATCACGGATCGAAATGGACAGGATCATGCCTGCCCCAATACCATTGGAACAAAACAGGAACAACAAGAATCTTCAGTCCGGGATTCAGAGCGGTGCGCAAGCGCCTTTCAGCCAGGCCTTTACGCCGCCGTCGAGCTTGTCGGACAACAGGTCCCGGACGCGCGCGTGATAGTCATCGACCCAGGCCCGTTCGTCGTCTGACAGGAGGTTCGTCACGATCAGGTCGCGCGAGAGCGGCGCAAAGGTGAGGCATTCAAATCCCATCATGTCGATTTCGCCGCCCGAAACCGGAGCCGGCTGCGTGACATATTGCAGGTTCTCGATGCGAATGCCGTACTGGCCCTCGCGGTAATAGCCCGGCTCGTTCGACACGATCATGCCGGGCGCCAGCGGAACCGCATTCCACGGCTTGGCAATCCGATGCGGGCCTTCATGGACGCCGAGATAGACGCCGACGCCATGCCCGGTGCCGTGCTGGTAGTCGAGCCCGGCCTGCCAGAGTGCGTGGCGCGCCAGCACATCAAGGTGCGTACCGGTCGTTCCGTGCGGGAAGCGCACGGCGGCGAGCGCGATGTGGCCCTTCAGCACCAAGGTGTAATGGCGCCGCATATCGTCGCTCGCTTCGCCGATCGGAACCGTGCGGGTCACATCAGTGGTCCCGTCGAGATACTGGCCGCCGGAATCCACGAGGAAGAGCGAGCCGCGCTCGAGCACTCGGTTGGACGCCGTCGAGACGCGATAGTGCGGCAGCGCGCCGTGCGGGCCTGCGCCTGAAATGGTCGGGAAGGACAGGTCATTCATCGCGTTCAGCTCTTCGCGGAAGGCTTCCAGCTGCATGACGGCGTCAATTTCGGTGACCTTGCCGCTCTGGGCCTCGGTGTCCAGCCAGTGCAGGAAGCGCGTCAGGGCCACGCCATCGCGCGCATGCGCTTGCGTCGTGCCTGCAATCTCCGCCGCGTTCTTGCATGCCTTCGGCAGGGCGACCGGATCGCGCTGGCGCAGAACCGTCGCGCCTGCCGCCTCCAGCGTGTCGAAGAACCAGGCCGACGCGATGTCGGGGTCGACGCTGACCGTCTTGCCCCTGAGATCGCCGAGCGCACTTTCCAGCTGGGGCAGCGGCCGGACCGTCACGCCATTGCCGAGATGGGTGCGCAGGTTATCGCTGACCTTGGCTTCGTCGATGAAAAGATCGGCCGACCCGTCGGCGCGCAGGATCGCGCGTCCGAGCGGCAGCGGCGTACAACTCACATCACCGCCGCGAATGTTGAACGCCCAGGCGATTGACGCAGGCGACGTAATCACAGCCGCATCGGCCCTGTCAGCCTTCAGGGACTGGCCGATGAGCGCGCGTTTCTCCGCATGTTCCATGCCGGCATATTCAACCGCGTGCGCCACGACGGGGGCCGAGGGCTGGTCAGGGCGGTCTGCCCAGGCCCGGTCAATCGGGTTTTCGGCAACCGCCACCAGTTTGGCACCCGCAGAGGCCGCCGCCTGTTTAAGCAGCGCCACTTCATTCGGGCTGACCAGTTTGGGGTCATAGCCGATTGTCTTGCCGGTCATGTCCTGCATTTTCAGCCAGCCGAACGCGCCGGGCTCCGGAATGCCCTGGATTTCAAACAGGTCAGGGTCGGTCTGGTCAGCCGCCTGAATTGTGTAGCGGCCATCCGCGAACAGCACGGCGCGATCGGTGAAGATGAACGCATTGCCGAATGAACCGGTAAAACCGCTGACCCATGCCAGACGCTCATTGGCATCAGGCAGGTATTCATTCTGGTATTCATCATCGTGCGGCACATACAGGCCGTCGAGTTTCATGGCGGTAAGCTCGTTGCGAAGGAGCGGCAAATGGGCCCGGCCGTCTTGCGGCCCGCCCTTGATATCAAATGTCTGTCTCATGCCAGCAGTCTTACCGCTGCAGCGTGATCATGGAAAGGCGGGAGGTCAGGGTTTTCGGAAGACGAGCGTTGACCAGCCATCCTGCTTGATACGCCGCTGAAAGCTGAGGCCCCGCGACGCGAAGGCGTTGCGCACCGGTGCGGCCTGGTGGTGCAGCAGGCCGGACAGGATGATCGTCCCACCCGCGGCGGTAAGGGGGGCAATGGTGGGGGCAAGGCCGATGAGTGGCTTCATCAGGATGTTGGCAAATACAGTGTCATAGGGCCCTCCCTGACGGATGCGCGGCGTGTTCGCCCCTGTGATGTGCAAGGCCGTGAACCCGGTCACATGGTTCTTGAACGCGTTCTCGTTGGCCACCCGCACGCTGTCGAAATCAATGTCCGTGCCAATAGCCGAATGGGCGCCTGCTTTCATGGCAGCGATTGCGAGAACGCCTGATCCCGTTCCAAGATCGAGCACTTTGCCGATGGCGCGCCGGCGGCGCACCTCGTCCAGCGCCAGGAGGCAGCCGAGCGTGGTGCCGTGATGGCCCGTCCCGAAGGCCGGCCCGGCCTCGATGAGGACCGCGATCTTGCCCGGCGCCATCTTGGCGAGAGCATGGCTGCCCGCGACGAAAAATGGCCCCGCAGCAACGGGCGGCAGGCCTTCCAGCGACAGGGTCACCCAGTCACGATCTTCAAGTTCCTCAATCCGCGCGACCAGTTCAGGGGAGACTTCCTGAATGATATCAACGCATGCCTCGGCATCCTCGAGCGTTTCGGTAAACGCATCCAGCCGCCAAGCGACCCGGCCATCTTCCTTGGCATCGACAGCCCCGGCCGGTGACGGATCGGCCCAGGCGAGCGCATCCCATGCAGTTTCGATTGGCGCCCGTGCGCCTTTGGCGGTTATCTGGTACATGGCGCAGGCGCTTAGCAGGCAAGGCGTCCGGGCGCCAGAGGCGTGATTAGCAGGGGGTATAAGCCATGTGGGGCAAGTGGGTGGTCGCGGCCATGCTGGTGGGGGTGACGGGGTGTGTCGGCGGGCAGCAGGGGCGCGCGGAGGGTGGCGTCGAACCGTGGCGACCCGTCTCGCCGGAGAACCTTGTCCTGCTCGAAACCACAACCGGCACCGTCGCCGTGGAACTCGCCTCTGAGGCTGCGCCAGGTCATGCCGCGCAGTTCCGCGCGGCTGTCCGGTCGGGCGTGTTCGAAGGCGAGTATTTCTACCGGGTGGTCGAAGGACATGTCGCGCAGGCTGGCCTCGAGTTTGACCAGCGGCTCGGCAACTGGCCCGGACTGCCGCTTGAGGCTGAGCGCACTGTGCCCGCGGCCGGGTTTGATCCTGTTGGCAATGCCGACCTGTTTGCCCCAACAGCTGGTCACCGCGGAGGATTTGCCGCCGGCCGTGAGCACGAGCAGGAATGGTTGCTCAATTGTACGGGGGCGCTGGGCATGGCGCGCAATGACGGGCCGGATACCGGGTCGATCGAGTTCTACATCCCGTTCGGGCCCCGGCGCTATCTTGACCGCAACTATACTGTCTTCGGCCGGGTAATTGACGGTATGGACAATGTGCACCGGTTAAAGCGGGTGGATCCGGAGGCCGAGGAAAACTACCCGGACCTGTTCGAGAAAGGCGAAGCAGCATCAAAGGCGGCCTTCGCGGCGCGCGCCGAGCGGCTGGCAGGCAATGAGATCCTGTCCGTCGTGCTGGCAGCGGACCTGCCGGAGAATACCCGGCCAGCTTACGAAGTCATGGCCACACCGGGCGCAGAATGGGAGGCCCTGAAAATGTCCAAGCGCGACTATTCCGGCATTGATGCCTTCGTGCACACACCGCCGCGTGTGCTGGACGTGTGCAGCCTGCCTGTGCCGGCTCGCCGGGTGACGCCGCAAAACGGCAACTGACCGTCCCGGCGCGGGACCAGCATGCGCGCGGACTTGACACCGGCCGCCGCGCATTTCACCGATACGGGGATGGCAATACCGTTCAGCACCTGTCCGGGCCTCGCACGATTGCAGGGCATCACTCACGGCTTTTTCGGCCGACAGGGCGGCGTGTCCACGGGCCTCTATGACAGTCTGAATGTCGGCGAAGGCTCCGGCGACAAGCCGGACGCGATCAGCCGCAACCGCGCGCTGGTTGCCGCCACGCTGGGCGCGCGGCACCTTTTGTCCTGCTACCAGGTTCATTCTGCCAGCGTTGTTCCCGTCGATGCACCATGGACTGACCGGCCGCAGGCAGATGCGATGGTGACCAACCGGCCCGGCATCGGCCTCTGCATTCTGACGGCAGACTGCACGCCGGTCCTGTTTGCGGATGCCGAGGCCGGCGTGATCGGCGCGGCACATGCCGGCTGGAAAGGCGCACTGGGCGGCGTGCTTGAAGCCACGGTTACGGCGATGACCAGGATGGGCGCCGAGCGCGCGCGCATCCACGCCGCCATCGGACCGACAATCGGCCAGGCGAGTTACGAGGTCGGCCCCGAATTCCGGGATACGTTCATGACCAGCCAGCCCGGAAGCGAGATGCTGTTTCGCCCCGGAAAGGATGACCGTTTCCAGTTCGACCTGCCGGGCTTTGCGCGCCAGCGCCTGGACGCGATCGGCATTGGCGCCGTCACTGATGTGGGCCATGATACATGCGCGATGGAGGCGGAATACTTCTCCAATCGGCGCCGCAATCATCGCGGCGAAGCCGATTACGGGCGCAACGGGTCGGTGATCCTGCTGCGGGACTGATCGCGCCGCTTGGAGTGTTGCCGATTCAGCGCGCCTGCCACTTCATGGCCTGCGCACCGCACCCAGCCGTGTTTTGCCGGTTGCGACTCGCAGGACTTTGTTACAGAAGCGTCACGGGTGCCGGGTAGCTCGGGGTAATGAGACCATGAAACTTCTATCGTGCAACGCGAACCGCCCCTTGGCCGAAGCCATTGCAGACTATCTCGACACGCGGCTCACACGATCAGAAGTCAAATCCTTTGCCGATCAGGAAATTTTCGTCCGCATTGACGAGAATGTTCGCGGCGAAGACGTGTTCGTGATCCAGTCGACGTCCTATCCTGCCAATGACAATCTGATGCAGCTGCTGATCTGCATGGACGCGCTGAAGCGCGCCTCAGCCCGGCGCATCACGGCAGTGATCCCCTATTTCGGCTACGCACGTCAGGATCGCAAGACTGATGGCCGTACGCCGATCTCGGCAAAACTGGTCGCAAACCTCATCTGCTCGGCGGGCGCTGACCGCGTGTTGACGGTCGATCTCCATGCCGGCCAGATTCAGGGCTTTTTCGATATTCCGACCGACAACCTGTTCGGCGGGCCGGTCATGGTCGACGACATCAAGGAGCGCTTCGCCGGCCAGAAGATCATGGTCGTGTCGCCTGATGTGGGCGGCGTGGTACGCGCCAGGTCGCTGGCCAAGCGGATCGACGCCGATCTTGCGATTGTCGACAAGCGGCGCCCGGAAGCGGGCAAGTCGGAAGTCATGAACATTATCGGCTCGGTCGAGGGCGCACATTGCATCATGCTGGACGACATGTGTGATAGTGGCGGCACACTGGCCAACGCTGCCACCGCGCTGAAAGAACATGGCGCAACGGGCGTATCGGCCTATGTCACACATGGCGTCCTGTCGGGCGAAGCAGTCAAGCGGATCGAGAATTCGGTCCTGGATGAGCTGGTGATGACCGACACGATCCAGCCGTCAGAAGCCGCGCTGAAATCGAAATCGATTCGCATCCTGCCCATCGCCCCCCTTCTCGGCGAAGCCATCCGCCGCATTGCCAACGAGGAAAGCGTCTCGAAACTGTTCGACCGCTAGGGCATTTCCAGATGACAAACTGTCTTGCGACTATTCCACGGTCCAGCCGCGGGGCGTGCGGCGGGCATTGAGCGTCAGCGGCTCTTCTTCTGATGGGGAGCGGGGCGCAGGCATTGGACGCCGACCCGCAAAACGCATGACGAGGGCGGCCCCGGCAAGCATCAGCCCGGCAATGGCGGTCATCACGGCGAACATGCCGGCGGCAGCCACCAGCAACATGCCGATCATAACCTGAAGGAACAGGGCGATCCCGCCGCGCGCGGCGCCAGCGAGATTGAATGGGAACAGGCCTGATGCGTTATGGGTCATGTCAGATCCTTCTATCGCCTGCCAACATGGCGGCATGATGGCAGCGCGTCAATGACGCGCCATGCCAGCGGCGTGCCATTTGTTTCCTCTGCCTAGTCCGGCCTGACCAGGAGGCCGCGTTCGGTGCGAATCTGGGCATAGGCAGCCGTGATCGCTGCGGCCTTGGCATGGGCAGCCGTCTCGAACTCGCGCGGGGCGCCCATCTGTACGACCCGGTCAGGGTGATGGTCCGACATCAGCTGGCGATAGGCCGCGCGGATCGACTTGAATTCCGCGTCATGCGGAACGCCGAGCACCTGGTAGGGATCATCACGTTCCGGCCCGAGATGGCTTGCGCGAATGCGTCGGAAAGTGCCCTCGCTGAACCCGAACGCCTGGCTCACATTCTTCAGGAACTGCATTTCGGCATCAGTGACCACACCGTCAGCCCCCGCGATCTGGAACAGGCCATCCAGCACGCCTTCGAGCAGGCAGGGCCGGTTCCTGTACTTGCGGCCAATCCGGCGGGCATAGCTTTCATAGCCGCGCACGGTCTGGCGGGCGATATTGAACACGCGCCGGACATTGTCGGCATCCTCGGGCGCAGCGCGGAAAACGCGCGAGAACACCATGATTTCCCGATCGGTGACCGCGCCATCGGCCATGGCGAGCTTGGCACCCAATCCGACAACCGCAGCGGTAAATCCAACATCATTGGGATCGGGGGCACACTCGATACCCTCGATCGCGGGTTCGGCCGACGAATCCGGTTCAAACGGGCGGTTGCCGCCCTCAAGCAGTCGTGTCCACAGACTCATCGTGCATTCCTATAGCAGGAATTTCACCGGATGTGAGTGAGGCATGGTGACAAGTGCGTGAAGGATTTGCCATGCATCGCGCTTCGAATCACTTTTGGCGTGTGTCCACCAGCTGTTTCAGCTCTGCAATCTCGGCGCGCATCGCGTTCAACGCCTTCAAAATTTCATCCCGCTGGGCGTGGGCATCCTCGAATTCTTCCTCGATCTCATCCTCGATATCCTCCAGCCCCTCTTCCAGAAGCGCCTTCTGTTCGGATGCCAACGCGTCCACAACGAGGGCGATGAACAGGTTGAGGATTGCGAAACTGGCGATGAAGATGAAGATGATGAAGAATATCCAGGCATAGGGATTGCCGTCATCGATAACTTTCTGGACCACTTCGAAGCGCCAGCCGTCCATTGTCATGACCTGGAACAGGGAATAGGCCGATTTCGGCAGGTCGCCGAACAGGAGCGCGACGTCAGGATCCGACGTATCGCCAAACATGTTGGTGGCCATGACCGCGCCGACATAGGTGACCAGCGCCAGAACCGCGAAAATGGCTCCCATGCCCGGAAGCGCTTTCATCAGGGCCTCGGTGATGCGCTTCATCACGGGAACGATGTGCAACAGGCGCAGCACGCGCAGGACACGCATGGCGCGCAGCACGCTGAACGCCGCACTGCCCGGTATCATGGACACGCCGATGACGACGAAATCAAACCAGTTCCAGCCGGATTTGAAGAACTGGAGCCGGTAGACAACCAGTTTCAACAGGATTTCAGTCGCAAACACCCAGGTGACGGCGATGTCGAATACTTCCAGTGCCCGCACCAGTCCCGGCGACAGGCTCTCGCGATAGGTCAGGATGCCAAGGACCACGGCATTGATGACAATCAGGATGGTGATGAAATGGCGGAACCACGGCCGCTCAATTTCGCGTTCAAGCGCGGAATGGCTGGTCTCAATGTCGAGTGTTGCCCGCGTCATGCGTTGATCTCCGTCACCGGTTGCGTCGCCCATGCGCGGTATTGCCCGTTATGGCGCCACCTGCCAATCGTGCAATCTGATTTCAGCCAGCCGATGTCGTCGTATCGGACACGATCAGCCATTCCCCATCGATCTTGCGCATGACAAGCGTGTAGAGCCCGGATGGCTGGTCACCGGCCCGGTCGAGCCGCCAGGAACCATGCGCGATCGCAGCATCAGGCGACAGGATCACGATCTCGTAGCCGGACGTCGACAGGCGTCCCATCAGGTCCGGCGTGGCATAGACGCGCTTGTACCGCGCATTGGTTTCATCCCAGCCACGCGTGACGTTGCCGCCAGAGGCAAAGCGCAGTTCGGGTGAGCGCCAGTATCCATCCATGAACGCGTCAATGTCACCGCGATTCCAGGCCGCATCCTGTGCTTCGAGCACGGCAGTAATACTTGCCGCCTCAAGCTCCGCCTGTGCCGGCGTCACGATGGGGGCCGATACGGCCTGAGGAGTGGCACAGGCCATGACAGGCAGGGCCAGAACAAGCGCGGCGACGAAGTGTTTCATGTCCGATGTCTCCAGAAGCTGCAGACACTTTAGCCGGGTTTGCGAAACGAAAAAGCCCGGTCCGCCAAAAAGGGGCGAACCGGGCCGACGCGAGCGTCCGGCGGGGTGGGTCCGGACGCTGCGAATGCGATACGTCCCTACTACTGGTCGGAAATTTTCAGATCGAGCGCCTCATCAAGGTCGAGTTCGGGTTCGGGCTCAAATTCACTTTTCAGATCGGTATCGACGGTCGGCCGGACCGGAAGACTGCTATCTAGGTCGATATCGGTATCCATTTCGGTCTCAGGTGCCGGCAGGTCCGCATCGCCCTGCGCTTCAACCGACAGTGCGTCATCAGGCCGGGGCTCGCCCTCAATCACGATTTCCGCGCCGGTTTCCATGCTGGGTGGCGCAATGTCGATTCCCGCGTCCGTTTCGGCGGTGGTTGTCGTGTCGATGCCCTGGACCTGCGCATAGGCGGGTGCGCCAATGATCGAGAGAATGGCGGCAGAGGCAGTCAGCGTGCGTTTCATGTTGAGGCTCCTGTTGCAAGAGCCAGACTGACGCCTCACTGCCGCAATGGTTCCTCCGGTATCCGCCATGCCCCGGTATGTCAGATACCGCCCACGCGGCACCTAGTGCAGGTCAGCTTCCGCAGTCCCGGCACCGCCTTTTGCGATGGCTGGTTCGTCATCGTCTTCATCTGCGATGTCGTCATCTTCCACTGCCTTGGGCGGCTTGCGCCTGCCCAGCGGGCCGTGAATGTCGGCCTGCCGGTCATACTGCATATTGTAGTATTCATGGGCCGTATGGGTCAGCGGCTGCGGTGTCAGGTCCAGGCCATAGGCCCGCAGGCGCTCCACCACTTCATCGCGCAGGTACATGCCCGGCAGTGCATTCTGGCTGAATCCGTGGCTTTTCATCCAGTCGCGCACATGCCAGCTGCGCACCGTACCGGCGTCCGCCGGGCGGGCGCCATCATGGACTTCCCACATGTAGAGCGTGGCGATGCCGTTAATGACGGCATCCATGGCATCGTCCAGCGAGGTGGACGGATCGCGGCCCTGGGCCAGTGTTGCACGCAGGCCCATCTTGCGGGCTTCGAGTTCCTGATAAGTGGCGCCGACAACCGCAATTGCGTTGCGGTTTGCCCGGATCATGGTGGAATTCACGCCATCGAGCTGCGGGTGACGGATCGGCAGGAGCGCGTCGGGTCCCGCCTCGTGATTGGCGGCGATCTGGGCGACTTCATTGACCATGCGCTGCAGATTGATGCGCAATTCATGGCTTACGCCTTCGAGGGCCGACAGCGCCCCGTCACGTTCATCATCGCGCAAGCGCCAGAGTTGCCAGGCAATCAGGAGCGCTGCGGCAATCAGCAGGCCAAGCCCACCGGTAAAAAAAGTATAGAAATCCGACTCGCTCATTCTGAGGTCCCCTTCAATTGTCCTGCGCGGCCTGAACAGCCTTGCCCCCGGCCAATTGCAAGGAAAGCTTAACCGTCAAGCGCCCGGCCTGCAATCACTTGCAGTTTTTCAAGCATGGCAGGGTCGCGGGCCGCCGGCGCGGTTATCAGGGCATGATCGAGGCAGGTATCAATGCCGTCGGGCGATGGCGTGCGCGGTATTTCGGCCAGCCTCAGCGCCAGTTCGACCACGGTCCGGCGCGCCAGCGCGCTGTTGCGACCCATGATTTCGAGGACGTTCGTCACGTTGACTGCCTCTTCGGCCTCGCGCCAGCAATCATAATCAGTCACCATGGCGAGGGTCGCATAGGGCAGTTCCGCTTCGCGGGCGAGCTTGGCCTCAGGCATCGCCGTCATGCCGATCACATCACAGCCCCACTGGCGATACAGCTGCGATTCCGCGAGTGACGAGAATTGCGGCCCCTCCATGGCGAGATAGGTGCCGCCCCGGTGCAGTGTGACGCCCGCGCCTTCCGCCGCCTCAGCTGCCAGCGCAGACAGCCGCGAACAGACGGGACGTGCCATCGAGACATGGGCCACCATTCCCGGGCCGAAGAAGGTGGACTCACGCGCCACGGTGCGGTCGATGAACTGGTCCACCGCCACGAAATGACCCGGCACGTATTGTTCCTTCAGGCTGCCACAGGCGGAAATCGAGACGATATCGGTGACACCGGCGGCTTTCAGCGCGGCGATATTGGCGCGGTAGGGCACGGTCGAAGGGCTGAGGCGATGGCCCCTGCCATGCCGGGGCAGGAAGACGAGTTCCACCGGCCCGATGTGCCCGCGCACAAGCATGTCGGATGGCGCGCCCCAGACTGTCTGGACATGCGCCTCGCGGCGGTCTTCCAGCCCCTCAATTTCATAAAGGCCGGAGCCGCCGATAATGCCAAGCGTCCATTTGGTCATGTGTAATATCCCAAAAATGAGAACCCCGCCTCTGGACACCAGTCCGGGCGGGGTCGTCAATTCAACAGAATGTCAGATCAAGCCTAGTGCTCGACCTTGCGCCAGATGCGCTTGTAGGAGAACCACAAGAGGATGCTCAGGATGCCGAGATAGATCATGACCGGCAGGCCGAGCGACTTGCGGTTGGTCTGCTTCGGCTCGCTGGCCCAGGCCAGGAACTGGGCCACGTCGTACGACATCTGATCAGTCGTGGCCTCGGTGCCGTCATTGTAGGTGACGCGGCCGGGTGGCAGTTGCGGGCCCATGGCCAGGAAGCCCCCGGCAGGGGCGTGACGCGGATCGCCTTCATATTGCGGCGTCGTATCACCAGACATGTAGGGGTTGTAATACTGGCCTGCAGGCTGGATCAGGATGCCGGCCTCGCCGTGGTCCCCGTCAGCCGCTTCGTATCCGGAAACGTGGACTTTTGACATGTCGATGACGGTTTGCATGACAGCCGGCGCCGAAACTTCGGCGACATCATCGGCTGGATCATCGGGCGTGCCATTGTCGGATGCAGGTGTCGTCACCTGGGCCGGTGTCACTTCTCGGGTAGCGATGGCCTCGTCTGACGGATAACCGGCCAGCAGACTGTAGACATAGCTGGCGCCGCCGTGACGGGCCTTGGTTATGACAGACAGGTCAGGGGGCGCCGCACCATTATTGGCAGCGCGCGCAGCATTCTCGTTCGCATAGGGCGAGCGGAACGCGTCGGCAGGTGTTGCGGGGCGGAAATCATAGTCGCCGACATCGTTCGGTGTCGGGCTCTGGATTTCAACATCCGCGGCAAGCGCCTTGACGAACGGGTTGTCGTTCGCGTTCGGATAATCGGCGTCATAAAACGGGCCGCCCGGCTCGCCGAGATTGCGATAGCTCATCAGCTTCATCGAGTGGCAGGACGCGCAGACCTCCCGGTAGACCTGATAGCCGCGCTGGACGGATGGCATGTCGAACTGGCCGGTAATGCCGTCAAAGGGCCAGCCGCCCTTGGGTTCATGCGGATGGGCGGCGCCGCCTTCGGCGTGCGCCATGGCTGCGAGGCTGAGGCCGGCAAGACCGGCAGCGAGAATGCGGAACGCTTTCATGGATCTACCTCGAGGCTCCCTATTCGGCCGGAACGGCGGTGGCTGTCTGCGCCTTGTGGCGCTTGAGCACGGATTTGTGGATGGATTCCGGCAGTTCCCTCGTCTTCTCGGTCAGGCCGACGAAGAACAATATGAAGAAGTACCCGAAGTAAAGAATGGTCAGGATCAACGAGAGCTGGCTGAACTGGAACGTCTTGGGCGCCACGGCCGCCAGCGACGGGGTGGACCCCGCAGGAAGGCTATCCATGAAACGCTTCGCGTCGACATAGGCCTCATGACCGCCTTTGTACTCGCTGGTCGCTTCCTGGCCGTTCTCTGTATAGCTGACGACCAGAATCTCCTCGCCCTGAAGCGCCGGGATGACAGGCGCGTCAGGCAACTTGGCACCACACCAGCCGAGCAGCAGGCAGACCACGACAAAGCCGAAGAAAAACTGGCGGGCCACCGGGCGGTAGCGCATCGATTTTACTTTCGACGTGTCGAGCCAGGGCAGCACGAACAGAATCGCGATGGCTGCGAACATGGCAATCACGCCAAGCAGCTTGGCAGGGATCGGGCCGAGATCGAACGTGATGGCGCGCAGGATCGCGTAAAAGGGCAGCATGTACCATTCAGGCACGATGTGCGCCGGCGTCACCAGCGGGTTGGCTTCGATCGACTGGTCAGCGTGGCCGAGTGCGTTCGGCGCATAGAAGACGAATGCGGCAAACAGCATCAGAAACAGCACGATCGCGAAGGCATCCTTGACCGTGTAATAGGGGTGGAAAGGCACAGTATCCTTTTCCACGTCCTGGACTTCCACGCCGGTCGGGTTGTTGTTGCCGGGAACGTGCAGGGCCCAGATATGAAGGATCACCACGGCTGCGATCATGAAGGGCAGCAGGTAGTGCAACGAGAAGAAACGCTGCAGCGTCTGGTTGCCGATCGACGGCCCGCCAAGCAGCCATGTCTGCAGGCTTTCACCGACAAGCGGGATAGCGCCGAACAGCGACGTGATCACATTGGCGCCGTGATAGGACATCTGGCCCCATGGCAGCATGTAGCCGAGGAAAGCGGTGGCGATCATGAGCAGGAAGATGACACAGCCGAGGATCCAGAGGACTTCGCGCGGAGCCTTGTACGACCCGTAATAGAGGCCGCGGAACATGTGGATGTAGACTGCGAAGAAGAACATCGACGCGCCGTTGGCGTGAATGTAGCGCAGCAGCCAGCCATAGGGCACGTCGCGCATGATCCGCTCGACCGATGCAAAGGCACCATCGACGCTGGGCTCATAGTGCATTGCCAGGATGACGCCGGTCAGGATCTGGACCACGAGGCAGACCGCGAGGATCCCGCCAAACGTGTACCAGTAGTTCAGGTTCTTCGGCGTCGGGAAGCTGATCGCTGTGTCATTCGCAAAACGAATGATCGGCAGCCGCGCGTCGAGCCATTTTTCGAAGCCGGAATTTGGCGTGTAGGATGATTCATGTCCGCTCATCAGAGATGTCCTTCCTTAGAGGGAAATGTTGACCACGGTTTCCGACACATAGGTATAGTTCGGAATCGGGAGATTGGTGGGGGCCGGGCCGCTGCGAATCCGGCCGGACGTATCATATTGCGAGCCGTGGCATGGGCAGTACCAGCCGCCATAGGCGCCGACATTGCCTTGCGTCGGACCCACCGGGACGCAACCAAGGTGGGTACAGGCACCCGAAGTGATGAGGAAGGCGCGGTTGAGCGTGCCGTCCGCCATGGGGCGCAGGCGCGCTTCATCGGTTTCCGGATCAGGCAGGATCGCCACGTTCACCGACTGAGCGGCAGCAATCTCTGCCGGCGTGCGATGGCGGATGAAGAACGGTTTGCCGCCGATCAACACGCGGATTTCACCGCCAAGCGGCACTTTTGAGATATCGACGTCAAGCGACGAGGCCGCGCGCGTATCGGCCGCCGGGTTCCACTGCTCGACCGCGGCGACGGCAAAGGCAGCAACGCCACCGAATGCCACGGCGCCGGTGGCAATGTGAATGAAGTTGCGGCGATCTTCGTCGACGCCTTCGTCCTGGGAATGTGCAGTTTGATCAGTCACGCTGTACCCGTCCTTCAAGGCAGATTCTTGGCCCCGTATTACACAAGGCCACCTGCCCTGCACATTGCGGCAAGGCGACACGGGAGGCCCCGGTAAAACACTTAAT